>Ga0209229_10000001_pt1 | contig 329993 bp, 416 predicted proteins | sample SanBayMetagenome_FD_187466 | JGI IMG/M metagenome (GOLD analysis project Ga0209229, IMG submission 187466) | Freshwater and sediment microbial communities from dead zone in Sandusky Bay, Ohio, USA (SPAdes) (version 2) | ecosystem: Environmental > Aquatic > Freshwater > Lentic > Sediment... | reverse complement strand
TGCGTACCGCCAAGTTGCGGGGTCAGGTATCACAGGGTTTGCTAATTCCAATTAGTGCTGTATATGGAAAAATTGAACCGATTGACATCCAAGAAGGACGCGACATTGGTGACCTGCTGGGTATTCAGAAGTGGGAAGCACCGGTGCCTGCTCACCTAGAAGGTCAAGTGAAGGGCCTGTTCCCTTCGTTTATCCGCAAGACTGATCAAGAGCGCTGTCAAAATCTCAAGGACACAATCTTCTTGGAAAATAAGGGCAGCGCTTACGAAGTTACCATAAAGTTGGATGGCTCAAGCGCCACGTTCTTCCATCGAGATGGTGAGATTGGGGTTTGCAGCCGTAATCTTCAACTTAAGGTAAGTGAAGAAAATTCAGAAAACACCTTTGTAAAGTTGCTCATTGAAAGTGGTCTTGAGAAGGTACTGCCCCAACTTGGGAATGTCGCTATTCAGGGCGAACTTTGTGGAGAAGGAATTCAAGGAAATCGAGAAAAGTTAAAGGGTCATCGGCTCTTCATCTTTGATGTGCAGGACCTTGATGCTAGTAGATACTTCACACCTCTAGAACGAGAGGAATTTATTTCGAGGATGCTTTCACTTGGCGTTCGTAATGAATTAGTCCAGCACGTGCCAATTGTCACTCGAGACATAACGCTTGAAGCCCTTGGAATTTCTTCGATAGAAGGTCTTCTATCTTTTGCTGATGGCAGCAGCCTAAACAACCCTATGAGAGAAGGGCTAGTATTCAAGAGAATGGACGGTGAGTTCAGTTTCAAGAGCATTTCTAATAAGTTTCTAATGCAGGTGAAGGAATAATCAACCTGACATTTTTGAAAAAATCTGTTTACTTTATCCTAAAAACAGGATAAAATGCAAGCAGGTATGTCGTTTCGTAAACACCCTGGAGAGTATATGACTAAGCAACTTTTTGTTTCTTCTAACATTCAAGCAGCCCTACTCAAGTCTGTCCTTATCCCCCAGATGAAGGATGGTTTTTGGAAGGACCATCGCCCTGCCAATCACTACAAAGAATGGATGGATGTTGAGGTAGTCGTATCTGAAAGCCAGCAACTTGGTCCAGTAAATTTTGTAGTGCCACGTACCTACAACTTTGTTAATCCTGAATTCATCAAGCCTAATGAGCACCTTCTTGTATCTACGGCGCAGAAGGTAAAGCCTAACTCAACTTTCCGTTCCGTCAAGAAGGAATTGATTGAATTGAGCCGCATCGTAGGTGGTCGTCTCGCTGACAAGAATGGTATCCCGTCTAAGGCATTCAGGGGTGTAAATGCCAAGTCCGGAAAGGCGATGAATGTCGATGTTTCCGTTCTTGATAAGGCACGTGCTGCCCTACACGGTGCAGTTGCTTCAGTGAAGCGGACGGCAGTGAAGAAGCCAACTGAGCCATCCAATGTTGAAATCATCAGGACAGCAGCTGGCGCCACGGTTCGCCGCGTGCCGGTGCAGCGCACACCTGCTTAACTAAATAATCTTTCCTACTGAAATGGGAAAGATTGAGAAAAATGAAGTTTCCTTTTAAGTTACCTCCTGCATCTAATAATTCTGCTGAAAAAGAAGAAGAAATACAATTTCCAAAACTTTTTGAGTTAGATGAAATTTTAGATGTAGAAGAAATTCCCAAGGATAAGGTGCGGGTCGAGAAGCAAGATCCTCTCGATCCGCGCTTTTTTAAGGACGTTTCTCATCTGCCAGAAGATATTGCAAATACTGTAAAAACTGCATACCCTCGCATAATGCAAACGATAGAGGTAATGTGGGGAACACAGGAATTACAAAATCGCTTTGCCAGGTGGTTGCTTACCGACCAAGATGGGCGAAAGGGATGGCCAAATGATGTCTACAAGGCGCTGTTTATTATAGCCGATTTTCACAGCATTGCATTTGGTCTTGAAGGCAATCCTATTTGGGATAATACGCGTGATAAATGGTAAATAGAATTTAGGTAAGTAGAATTACCTTACCTAAAACTATTAAAGGAGCCGCAAACATGCTGAAAAAACTAACTGCGGCGTTTCTATTTTGCTTCATCAGCACCGTAGCCAACGCCCAAACGTTTCAAACTAATCGTACAATGTTGTGCGATAAGGCCACCGCCATTTTCAAAATTGCACGCGATTATAATGAACTTCCAGTATGGCATGGTAAAAATGATAAGGGACTTATTACGGTTCTAGTTGTAAATACTAGTACTGGGAGTTGGACACTTATAGTAACTGATGGTGAATTTGCTTGTGTTCTAGATATAGGCAATGGCTTCACAACTGAAAAGCAACCAGAACAGCCAAAAAGTAACTAAGTTGCCGTCTAAAAATAGTAAAATTGCGGCCTACTTCTAAATAGAATATAGAAAGAAACCCCTTTCTTAGACCTAAATCAAAAATGGTCAAGAGGAGAAATAATATGGAAATGTACTTCTTTTTAAAAGTATGGGAATAAATGTTGATCCGCCTGGAGAATGGTTGGCTGCAATGTTATCTTTAGCAAGTACTGCTTTAGGATTCCTTGCGGGCGAAAAGAAAAACGAAGATAAAAGATGCTGTAATTCAAAAGACGATAATTAACGTTTTATCTCACCGCACTCATAAATAAAGTCGTATAACTTTAATGTCGATACGGCAGCCAAATGCAATTAAATGAAATATTTCTTGCCAATTCATTTTTTGAAGCAGAAACACGCACATTAGCAAGCAAAGAAATTAGAAGCACACTACGTAAAGGTGGTTATAAACTTCTTGGCACCGGGGCTGATGCAACAGTGTGGGCAAAAAGCGATAAGGAAGTCATAAAGATTATTATGCCAGATGATGGCGAGGGTGCTGGAGAGGCTGGCGATACCTTTATGAAATTCTATAAGTTTTGCAAGGACAACGACAACCTTGACCATTTGCCAAGATTTATTGGAAAAGAAGTCGAAGTATTTGATGCTGATGACAAAGAATACATAATGGTGACGATGGAAAAGTTATCGGCTATACCTGAAAAAAGCCTTGAAGAAGCCATGATATGGGCTCTAAGCGACTGCACAATTAATCGTCTAAGTTGGGCAAAGGCAAAGAAGTTCCTAATGAATGTTGATACGTGGAAGGGCTTTGACCGATTAGGTACTGCCGAAGAAACAGTAGAAATGATACGGGGGCTAAGTCGGCGCGAACTACTTGAGTACGAGGTTATCTACAAACTGATGGTGCTTCTCTACTACAAGGGAAGAATAAACAAGTTAGATTGGGATCTACATACCGAAAATGCAATGATGCGTGGAGACACTATCGTTATCACAGACCCATGGTTTAATGCTAAGGTAAAGTAATCAGGATTATCTTTAAAACTGGTTATCAAATAAAATATAATAGAGATATTGCTGTAAAGACCGAAAGGAAAGAAGTAAACCGAAAAGTGTTCCGGACGGCGGTTCGATTCCGCCCACCTCCACCAGAGAATATATTATGGTCTGACCTGAAGCTTAAACGATGATGAGGGCAGAACTTGTGTGTTGATAGCGTAACAGCAGGAGCCAAGATAGTATATTCTCTGATGGGGGTGACAAGGTTTCGACGGGGTAAAGAGTAGGCGCATGGACAGCACGTCAGGCGATCGACGTAAATGAAGCAAAATCCATAAATGCAAACGATGCATTTTTCGGTGGGGAACTTCGCTTAGTAGCGTAAACCACCTGGGGCAGGAAAGGCCTTATTACCCAACAAACCACTGGGGCTACGCAAGTAGCCCCTTTTATTTCTAGGTAGCATAGAAGAACATTGCTTTCTCTATGATAAAATTTATGATAAATATTATCATTACTTGGAGGATTTTTCATGAAGAAACTTGTTGCACTTTTACTGGCGAGCATCAGCATTTCGGTATCAGCCGCTGATTTAACCGGCGCCGGCGCCACGTTCCCGTACCCAATCTATGCAAAATGGGCAGAAGCATACAAGAAAGAAACTGGAGTAGGTCTTAACTACCAGAGCATTGGATCAAGTGGTGGCATTCGTCAAATCAACAGCAAGACGGTGACCTTTGGTGCTACTGACGCACCTGTAAAGGGAGAAGACCTGGATAAAAATCAACAGGTGCAGTTTCCTGCAGTTATTGGTGGAACGGTTCCTATTGTAAATCTTGAAGGCTTTAAGCCAGGAGAACTTCGTATTACAGGAAAAATTCTTGCTGAGGTCTTCATGGGAGATGTTGTTAAGTGGAATGATCCTAAGCTTGCTGCCCTAAATCCTGGAAAGAAGCTACCAGACTTAAACATCACAGTTATTCATCGGGCCGATGGTAGTGGTACCACATTTAACTTCACAGATTATCTAACTACTACTAGCGCTGAATGGGCACGGCGAGTTGGTCGAGGTGCTGCAGTGAAGTGGCCAGCAGCAAGTTCAGTCGGCGGCAAAGGCAATGAAGGCGTTGCTGCCAATGTTCAGCGAGTTAAGGGAAGTATTGGCTATGTTGAATACGCCTATGTGAAGAAGAATAATCTCGTGTTTCTTCAGCTTCAAAATAAAAATGGAAAATGGGTTAGTCCAGATGATATGACGTTTGCCGCTGCCGCCGCCGGCGCAGACTGGTTTAGCGTGCCGGGGATGGGGCTAAGCATCGTTGATCAACGTGGCGATCTTGTTTGGCCAATCGCAACGGCTAGTTTTATTATTATGTATAAAGACCCTTCTGACAAGACAGCAAGTCGAGAAGTGCTAAAGTTTTTTGATTGGGCATTTAAGAATGGCAAGAACATGGCTGTAGAATTAGACTATGTTCCTTTACCAGTCAGCCTTACTGTACAAATTCGTGAGAGGGTATGGAGTCAAATTAAGAATTAAATAGCAGCGTATAGCAACTATCTAAGAGAACACCACACATGAAACGAGCAGCAGTTGTAGGTGCAGGAATAAGCGGTATTCTATCTGCATATTATCTTAAAAAAGCCGGGTTTGAAGTTACTATTTTTGAGAAGCAGCCCGGAGTTGCAATGCAATGTTCTAGGGCAAACGGTGGTCAAATAAGCGTCTGCAATTCAGCAACTTGGAATACATGGGGAAACGTTGGTAAGGGACTTAAGTGGATGCTCAGCCCATCAGCGCCATTTCTTATTAAACCAAGTCCGTCTCTTCAAAAATTGACGTGGATTGCGGGCTTTATGCGCCACACCATCAATTCAACACATCGATCTAATACAATTGAAACTGTAAAATTGGGGTTACAGTCACGCGAACTGTACAAGCAGATTGCTCATGATGAGATGCTTTTTTACAATCAAAGTGTTTGTGGTCTTCTAAACCTTTATACTGATAATGCAACTATGATTGCAGCAGTTAAGAATGCCGAAGTTCTTTCTGACGCCGGATTAGAAATTTTCCCTGTTGCGCCTGAGCAGATCCTAAAGATTGATCCAACTCTTTCTAATTTTAAGGGCCTAATTGGAGGCTTACACACCCCATCTGATTTTATTGGTGACTGTCATCTTTTCTGTAAGATGCTGGGTATAAAACTTCAACAAGAGGGCGTAAAGTTTGCGCGTATGGATGTAGAAGAGATAGAGCGTAAACATGGTTTTGTCTTCATTTATGGTTCTACCGGCAGTGAAAAGGTCTTAACTGGCGGATATGATGCTGTAGTACTTGCTAACGGGCATGAAATGAGAAAAATGGCAAGTAAGTTTGGAGATTTCCTTAACATTTATCCTGTAAAGGGATACTCTATTAGCATTGACCTGCCAGAAGATGCTCTTCACGCTGCTCCTAAACTGTCACTGCTTGATGATGAACGAAAAATAGTATGTTCGCTTCTTGGATTAACGCTGAGAGTGGCAGGCACCGCAGAACTGGATGGTGAAAACCTGGACATAAAAATGAACCGAATTCAACCGCTTCTGAGTTGGGTTGCTAGTAACTTTCCTAAACTTGATATTGCATCTTATTTCCCATGGGCCTGCTTAAGGCCTATGTCAAGTGATATGATGCCAATTGTTAAACAGTCATCTGTTAAGGGTGTATGGTACCACGGGGGTCATGGTCATTTGGGCTGGACACTTGGTGCTGCAACTGCAAAGCAGTTAGCCGAAAAAATTATTTCTTAATACACATAAATATGCAAGTATGAAAATTATCTCAAAGCGCGGCCGTAGTTTTATAAAGGATGATGAAGGCAATGTAAGTGCTGACATCGGTGAGATTAGTATTATTCTGCAACCTGGCGCTATGACTACAGAAGAGCGAGAGCGCGCAGAGAAGGCAATTAGGGAATTAAGAAAAAAACTTGAGGAAATTGGAAAAGTGTTAGACGATGGGTGGTACCGCTAATGATTTTAGCAGTTACATCTTTTATTTTGGCATGTCTTCGTCCATTTGCTAAAACACCATAATAGATTACATATGCCGCTATCATTATATAAAATTTGTGTTTGCCTATCTGTATTTCTATTGTCTTTTTTTACGGTATTTGGTATAAAAGCAGCAATTAATGAAGGGGCTTATTATCTAACTCAATACGCTGAAGTTAAAAACGAGGTTTTACCAATTCTTACTGAAGTCATACCATCGCCCACTCCATCGCCCACTCCATCGCCGAAAAAAGAAAATCTGCAAAATTTCGATTTAGTATCAAATGTAGGTGCACATTCTGTTTATTATGACCGCACGACACTCTATGATACCGAGAACATTCATGGGGAAGTTCTAGTGGGTGCAAAGTTCAGGATAGTGTTTAATAATCAGCGACCAGTCGTAAATGGATATGTACTAGGTTCTGTAATAACTGCAATAGTTGCTGCATGTGAATACAAAAAATTGTATGTTCTTCATACCGAAGCATTTGACCATGCCGGGAAATTTCTTTTTAACTTAGCTGAAACTACAGTGGATGTAAAAATGTCCACACCTTCTACTTCTAGAACACAGTACCTATTGTTGTGTTCACGAAAAAATACAAAAACCAGCAGTTCAATCTCAATTTAAGATATTTATCAATAGATTATTATTGATATAATTCATTTATTATCGAGATTAAAATAACTAATCGCGGGAGCGCTCTTTTCGCAATAAAATACTATTAGTGATTGAGCAATTTTGCTTTTTAAAAATATTCCGCCGAAAGGAAATTAAAATGAAAACCGTAGGAGATAAGATTGAGCCGTTCGTTGTTATTGGAGTTAAGCCAGGACAACCCGAAGACGCTTTCTTTAATATTACAGAAAAGAGTTTCGAAGGTAAGTGGAAGGTTATTGTTTACTACCCCAAGGACTTTACATTCGTTTGCCCTACAGAAATTATAGCCTATGATAAGTTGTTCCAGGACTTTGAAGACCGTGATGCAGTGCTACTAACTGGTAGTACAGATAACGAATTCTGTAAGGTAGCCTGGCAAAAATCACATGACGATCTACGTAAGATCCGCCATATTCAGTTTGCTGACCGTCATCGTCACGCGCCAGGTACACCACGTGGTGCCGAAAGTCTAATTGAACAACTTGGTTGTTTTGATCACCGAGCTGGCGCTGCTTTACGTGCTACATTTATTGTTGATCCAGAAGGCATTATCCAGCATGTTACGGTTAATAATCTTGATGTTGGACGTAGCCCAGAAGAAACCCTTCGAGTGCTAGACGCTCTTCAAACTGGCGAACTTTGTGCCTGTAATCGCACAGTAGGCGGCGAGACACTATAATGTTTGAATGCATAATATTGGGCGATAGCATTGCTGTAGGCTTATCTAAGCCTATGCCAGAGTGTGTAGCCTACGCGAAAGGTGGCATCAACACCTGGCAGTTCAACAAGCAATATCCAAATGAGGTCTTTAGTGAATATGTAATTATTAGTTTAGGCTCAAATGACCATAAGTATGTCAAGACACGTGAAGAACTTGAAAAACTCAGAAGGCGTATCCTTGCTACTCAAAAGGTAGTATGGATACTGCCTTCTGGAAATTTAAAGGCGGGTGGAGTTGATATTCAGACCATTCGCCAGACAATCATGGACATAGCCATCAAAAATGGCGACAAGGTTATTGGACTAGCCGCCCAGCACGTGAGTGCAGATGGAATTCACCCACTTGGCAAGGGGTACCAGTTCCTTGCAAGCACTATAAGGAATCAATAAATGTTAGAAACATTAAGCGAAATTTTTGAAGAAGCATACAAGCGAAACTGGATCACTGCTAGAGATGGAAACGCCAGTATTCGTTGGCAAGATCGGGATCATTTCTATGTGACACCAAGCGGAGTCAGAAAGCAGACTCTTCAGCCAGAAATGTTCAAAAAGTCCGATCTAAATGGAAAGATGCTTGACTACACTGCAATCAGTAAAGAGCTTCAGCCAAGTGGTGAATTTCCGATGCATTTAGCCCTACAAAAGAAAATCACAACGGATGTTAGGGTGGTTCTGCATCTTCATCCAACATATACCGTTGCGGCAATGTATGCGGGAGTTGACCTGCAAAACTTGCTAAAAGAGTTTCCCGAGTTAAGCAGATATACAAGCGTTGCACCAACTGTGCCAATGATTCCGCCTATCACACAAGAGTTGGCTGATGCATGCGTTAAGAGTCTTAGGTTAAAATCTGAAACAGGTGAACTCCAGTATAACATAGTGGGCATGGATCGACACGGTGTAGTTTCAGTTGATACGAGCCCATGGCGCGCGTTTGAGCATGCAGAACGTTTGGAACATTGTTGCCGTATCGTGCTAGCAGGGATGAAATAAATCTTACACTTATGCTCAAGAGATATATATTATCAAATGAGCATAAGTTATGAATAAAAGATCAAGAAAGTATATCAAAGTGTATAAGCAACATTACGGAGACATTCCAAAAGATGAGTATGGAGTATCATATGACATACATCACATCGACGGCGATTACACAAACAATGACCCATCTAATTTAGTTGCCCTGTCTATCAAGGAACACTATGAACTTCATAAAAAACAAGAAGATTGGGGTGCTGCGTGGGCGATATCAAAACGCTTTGGTATTACTTATGAAGAAAAGGCAGAGATTACTCGTCAAATGAATATTGCTAATGCCAAACGTGGCACCCATTGGAGTCAAATTTCTAGTAAAAATGGCACACATCCATTTCAAGACTTAGAATTTCAAAAGTATATGGCACAACAAGCAAAATTGAAGGGCAATAGGTCAGTTGACAGGGTATGGACTTGCGAAGTTTGTAATAACACCGGCAAGGGAATGTCAAACTATTCTAGATATCATGGTGAAAATTGCGGCAAGTCTAGTGTGTCAAGGGGAAGACTTTGGATAAACAACAGTTCGTCTAGTAAGATGATATATCAGGATGAACTAGAATTGCATATTACACAAGGTTGGAGTCTTGGCAGAGGTTCATCAGAGATTACACTCAGGAGAACAAATTCAAATGGAACATCTGGTAGGGCAACACCGTATGTCAGAAAAACTACCAGACCATACAAAAGAAAACAGCATGAGTAACTGTACATGCGGCAAGACTACCAGACCACCAATGTGCGATGGTAGTCATTGGCTAAGTGATGAAGAGTATCAGGAGCGTACAGTACGGCTCAACAAACTATTCAAGAAGGATATTCAAAATGACACAGTGGGTTGATGAAGTAAAAGACTTAGTTCCAGACTTTGCTAAGGATATCAGGCTAAACCTAGACGCGGTTGTCAAGAGGAGTTCACTTGACCCAGTAGTTGCAGAAGCTGTGGCACTTGCTGCGACATTTGCTACTGGTAATCAGTCACTCCTGAAGGTCGTGAGCGCTGGCGTCGCTGATGACACCGAGCGCACTGCGTCACTCTCGGCTGCTGCGCTAATGGGAATGAACAACGTTTGGTACCCGTATGTCGAGATGACAGGTGATGCAGAACTAAAGGGTCTTCCGGCAGGGCTAAGGATGAATGTTTATTCTACGTCAGGTGGCACGACAAAGGACCGCTTTGAAGCATATGCGCTTGCAGCCTCCATCGTCGGGAAGTGCCACTTCTGCGTAAAATCCCACTATGACATTCTCAAAGGTCATGGTTGGACAGTGAAGCAACTTCAGGACGTTGGAAGAATTGCGGCTGTAATGACTGCAGTTGCAAAGCTCGTATAAACAAAACAGGTTCAATTTCAACCTGTTTTATACGTATCCTTATTTTCTTGTTGGTGCTATAATAACATCATTGGTGCCAAGAAGCCCACTAACCTATGGCTTTAATAAAATGACACCACAAAAAACAACACAACGACTTTGGTATAAAGCACTATTATCACCGATGGCTCAAGGTATTTTTACTGAGGCATTTTATCCTGACCCGAAGAAGCGAACTGGCGCACAGTATGTTTTCTTTACACAGGAAGATGTTACACCGTCTGCGCGTAAAGTTATCATCGCATCTAAGATGGCTGAAAATGGATTACGGATGATGACACAGGAACTTGCACAGAAATGTCTAATACCACTAAACAAGGCATCTAAGGCAGATATGCAAATGCTAAATGTTCTCGCAACTAAACTGAAGATGTAATATGCAAAAGCAAGAAGTTCGTGAAAAGATTTCCTTTGGCAAGTGGATGGTAGAATTCACCAAGGTAGATGGTTCTAAATCCACGATGGAATGCACACTTGATTCTAAGTTCATTCCGGTGTCTGAAGAAAAGCAAGAGAAGAGTAGGATTGCGGACAATGAAGGCACTCTGCGGGTGTATTCACTTGACCGACAAGGTTGGCGCTCCTTTCGGGTTGCCAATGTTATCAAACTGTACCGTTCACCAGATAACCTGTAAATTCTGGTACCAAGACGGGCAGAAAATTCTATAATTCGTAACCGCCTAGAGATAGGCATCAAAAATAGATAAGGAAGAATATGAAGAAAGTTCTAGTAGCAACCATTTTTGCAGCGGCATCTTATTCAGCCGTTGCTGGTAACGTCACTGCGTTTACTGGTCTAAACTATGACCGTGCAAACAGCGGTCAGGCGTTTCAGTCACAGTACGAACTAACTGTTGGTGCCTCGCTGCCAACGAAGCTTGGTGCATTTGATGCTGCTTTGATGGGTACTCAACTCAATTCCATTGGGCGTGACGACACTGTTGGTTTTGAGGTAGGCTACAGCAATGGAATGAATCTCGGTAAAATCAATGTTGTTGGTCGTGCTGCCTTCGGTCGCATGAACCAAGTTGATACAACTGGCGGCGGCTTCGCTGGCAATGCGCAGTACTACAGCCTTTCTGCTGAAGCCTCTACGGCTATTATGAAGAATGTGACCGGCTTTGTAAGTTTCCGTCACCGTAACGGTCTAAATGCAGATGCTCCTGCATACGCTAACCGCTATGCCATCGGTGGTCAAATGGCTCTAGGCAAGAACACCAGTGTTCGCCTAGGTTACTCACACACTCGCCAGGCAGACCAAACTTTTAATGGTCTAGTTTCTAGCATTAACTACAAGTTTTAAATTATGGACGTCCGCTCCTTTAAATTATCCGATGGCAGCGAATTAGTTGCTGAATTAGTTCGTATCAGTAAAACTGGAGAGCATGTGATTAAGCGCCCATTGCTAGTTGCACCAATGCGAGGAGCAGATGGTCAACCGCACATTGGGTTTGGGTTTTGGTCAATGATCGTTGATACTGATCATGAAATTATGCTTCTTCCACATGCACTTTTGACTGCACCAGCTAAGGTCATTGAACAAGTTGCAACTAGCTATATGCAGCAGGTGACTGGGATTGCTCTCCCATCTGCGTCTTCTGGTCAAATTCTTCAGGGGTAAAAATGTTTCATAAAATCGTTAGCCAACTTTCAGAAGGAACTAAGGACCTAGTTTATCAGGTGCTAGATGCTTATGATATTTCTCCTTCACCCACTCCGGAGGAAATTACCGAAGCGATGAATGCAGTTGTTCAACAGGTAAAACAAGAACTTCAGCGCACTGGTGACCTAAAGCCTGATGAAGAGGCGCTACTTGACCAACTGCCCTCGACCGCCTCTGAACTTTTCTGACGATTAGCGTGCTACATCCAACTGGCTTCCCACCCAAGCAGGAAAATATGGGAAGCCAGTTGTCTGATTTCTTTGTGTTCCTACAGTCCTGTCCTGTTCCAGAAGAGCACAATGAAGTTCTACGGACTTTTTGTAAGCGGCTCTTCAAGGAAGGCTGGACTTTTTCAGGAAATTCCTTTAGAGTATCTTCTTTTCAGGGAGACTTTCGAATTGACCCACCTCAGGTTTGGTGGGACAAACAACACTACTCAAAGGTGCTTTTCTTCAGAACCTGGCACGACGTTGGCGGCGGGCTCCGCTTTCCACGAGTAGTAACAAGAACCATCGACATAGATGCTGCACACCAGATTAGAACGTCAGACCTAGAAAATCTAGCCGAGGTCTTGAGAGACTAACTCCCGACAGCAAGTTGTAAACCATTACAACTGTTACACCTTCAGGTGTGTATATTTGCTACCACTGTGATATTATAGTAAAACTTTCAGATTGATGAGACCACAAACGTGCTCTTCAGAAATGAAGTAGGCACCGAGACTGCAAATTCTTTCTGAAAGTTGTTTACATTAGTTAGAGGTTGTTGTATAATAGCCTCTAACGCAGATTTAAAAAGTCTGCACGCTCTTTAAAAATAAACATACAATATTGCCCCAGTCATCTAGTGGCCAAGGATAGCGCCCTTTCACGGCGTTCACATCGGTTCGAATCCGGTCTGGGGCGCAATATTGACGCACATTACGGATGCCATAGACTGCATCGTGCATTGGAAGTTTGCGGTAGTGTGTTTCAATATGTTTATATCAGTAGATAATTTTCCTAAAAACTAAATAAATATAAGAGAGTATTTAGGAGTTTATTATGGCTGACAAAGAATTGCAATTATTAAAAACACAAGCAATAATAGAACTTAGGAAGATGGAGCAGCAAAACACTGCTAAGGAAGTAAGTAGCAAAATTATAGGCAAAACTGCTATACCATGGATAGTATTACTAGTCATTGTAGGTGTTGTTTCTAGTGCGTTTCTTCCAAGCGATAGTTTGCCTGCTGTTATAGGATTAGTTTCTACCGCGGTAATGGCATTGATTACAATGTTAGCAAGCATTACTGGATCAAAAGAAAAAGAAGAAAAACCTGAATTTAAGGTTATAAATGAACTTATTCAGCGTCTAGACGAGGCGAATGAACCCATGACTGTTGTTGTCGATAAAGACAAGGTAACAGTAAACAAGGGTAATCATAGCATGACTAGCAATAGAGAAGAATCATGAGGCACTAAATGATTGATGCCGACAGATAGGTGGTTCGAATCCCCCAGTGTGCTTCAATATGGTATAGATAAATTTAATAACCTGCTGATTGGCCAGGTATGTCAATCCACCATCCCGTATATAAGCGTTAGGTGACCGGGGCGGACCTGATCAGTCCATATGGTGATGTACCCTAAGCCGGATCGCGTAACCGGCGATATACCCAGTGGGACCTGGGGGAAGACTAGCCGCAAGGCAGGCGTTGCTTAATCCCAGCAAGCCAGATGCGTAACTGGCCGCTGACGGCCCTTGGCGAATGGAGGGTGCCGGAACTACGTAACCGGCATTTACAAGCCCTGGTGGTGGAATTGGTAGACACGCTGGTCTTAGAAGCCAGTCTTCGGGTGCGAGTTCGAGTCTCGCCTAGGGCACACAAATTTCAATTATACCCGCGTAACTCAGTTGGTTAGAGTGCCATCTTGATAAGGTGGAAGTCGTTGGTTCAAATCCAACCGTGGGTACCATCGCACAGGTGGCAGAGCGGTCCAATGTGAGCGTGGCGGAATGGTTACGCAACGGATTGCAAATCCGTAAAAACCGAAAGGTAATGCAGGTTCGAGCCCTGTCGCTCACTCCATTTTACGAACTTTTGCTAAATATATTGAAGCCGAGGAGTCTAAGATGAGTGACTATGAAAAACTTATTACTTGGATTTTAAAGATAACAGTAGGCACTCTTGCCACCATCTGTTTTGCTACTGTTTGTGTTCTGCTAGTTGGACTCTTCAATGAAGGAGTTGACAACAAGGACATTTTTGAAGTTATCTCACCCGCATTCAACACCATCGTAGGTGCCTTCGTTGGTCTTCTAGGTGGTCTTTCTCTAAACAGCCGAGCAAATTCTTCTAACAGAGAAAGCAAGCCATCTGACCTAAAAGATACCAAATAAGTTATCTAAGTCAAACTACTCTCGTCAGTTCTGCCTGCAGCAGGTAGTACTCTGTTTTTGCACCCCTGAAGGAGAATAAATTGAAGACTGTTTATCTCGCTGGCCCGGATGTCTTTCTTGAAAATGCAGCAGAGGTGCTCGCAAAGAAAGCCAAGGTGGTACGTGCACACGGGATGATTCCTCTCAGCCCGCTCGATACTGCCTTATCTGATGCAGGAGAAATTTACGCTGCAAATATTGAACTCATCCAAAGGTGCGATGCTGTTCTTGCAAATGTCTCTCCATTTCACGGCACCGAGCCCGACAGTGGAACAGTATTTGAAATTGGATACGCTAAGGCACTTAACAAAATTATTGTGACATATTCAAATCCTGTCTTCTCTTCGTACAAACAGCGAATAGAGGAGTTCCTAGATAAGTACCCGGCTGAAGGAAGCGACTTTCTTCCTGAGCCATTTGGACTAAAGCAGAACCTAATGATCTCGAAGGCAGTGGCAGTAGAAACTGAGTTTTTTGAGGTAGCAGTAGATGCGTTAAAGATGCTGCTGCGGTAAGAATAAACGGGACTATGGCGCAGCGGTAGCGCAGCGGACTTTTAATCCGTTGGTCGAGGGTTCGAATCCCTCTGGTCCTACCATCACAACGCGACTGTAATTCAGGGGATAGAATAACCGGCTTCTACCCGGTATGTCGGGCGTTCGAATCGCTCCAGTCGCGCCATTATTTCGGGCCGTTAGCTCAGTGGGAGAGCAGAGGACTCTAAAAACCTCATCTAATAGAGGTAGAACTAAACAAATAATATACGATGGAATAAAATTTCAAGGAAAATGGGAACTTGAATTCTATCAATATTGTGTTCAAAAATCAATACCAATAATTCGTTCAAACGAATGGTTTGAATATGAATGGAATGGCATTCGTAAATATTTTCCAGATTTCTATTTGCCCAATTTAGATGCTTACATTGAAGTAAAAGGATACGAAACAGAACGAGATAAAGCAAAATGGAAGTATTTTCCAAAAAAACTGATAGTAATTCGTAAAGAGCATATCGAAAGTATTCGTAGAGATAATTTTTGTGGGCCTATAGCTTAATGGTAAAGCGTGGTACTCATAATGCCCGGAGTGTTGGTTCGATTCCAACTGGGCCTACCAAAATTATTTTTACTAGTGTAAAATCTTGGTCGTTGGTTCGAAACCAACACGGCCTACATTAATTACGCGTATTGAGCCTGTGCTCCTACGCCGAAGGTAGCAACACCTATTGTTTCTCCGTCAAGGGTGTAGACAGATGTATTTGTTGTTGCACCTAGAGTGAATGTTGCTTCTGGCGTATTTTCTGCTTCAATCGTGTAGACATTAGATTGTGTGGTTGCACCTACACCGAAGGGTGTAGTTCCGGAACCTAATAATGTATCTGATGTAACTGCATTTGTTGCGAAGACACCAAAAGTTGTTATTTGCGTGTCTTCGGCGTCAAATGTCTGTACAACACTTGCGGATTTTTTTATGAAAACACTTATGAGTGCCATATCAATATGTAAATGTTGTTGGAAGAGTAAATCTTAAGCGTGCTATCTTGTATAAATTTCCAGACACAATAGATGTTGTAGCAATTTCCAGATCGGCTCCCGATCCAGGGAGCCCGACGGTACCAATTGTATGATTGTAAGCAATGAAGGTAGAAAGGACTGCGCTTCGTGTTTTAAACCAGAACCAAGTTGCAGTTCCTGATGCTGTCGCAGCAACATATGTGCCTGAGAAAGTTAGTGTAGATCCAGAAATAGATGCACCGAATGTATTGCCATCATATGCTGAAAAAGTTGCCAAGATGGTAGTACCAACGGGGTTCCCAGTTGTTGACAATGATGAAACTGCTGGCATAGTTCCGCCCATAAGGGTAATGTCAGATGAACTTGCATTAATGCCTGACGAGCTGACTCGACCAATAATTGGGCATGACGGGTTGGTGATGACGAAGGAGTTAGAACCAATCTGAGTGAAACGCGATAAACCATTTGGCGTTGCACCAAACATAAAATCGTTGCTTAAGCTAATTGTTGGCATAGTCGTTCCTTAGATAACAGTAATAGTAATACCAATGTCTTGTGGTGTAACAGAGGTTGCGGTACTCAGAACATTGTTTAAGAACCGTACAACACCTGTACCGGTGCTTGAAGATACATTCACTACTATGAACTTTGTAGTAGGGATTGTAGATGTCTGTTGGTTTGCAAGAGTCGGCGCTGTTGACCAAAGGATTGCCCAAGCTGCAGTACCGTTTCTTACCGGAAGAGCAGATGTTGGCAGGGTGCTTGCATATACCGTAATGTTTGAAAATATGGACCATACTGCACCAGTGCTTGTCCATAGAAATGCAGACTGATTGGCGTTGTAAGTTGTTGACCAGTTGTCAATGATTGTCTGTGGAGAGGGCTGGGCACCGCTGTAAACTGAAATACCGCCTCCTAAACCCTGGCGCACTACTTGCTCTGCAAATGGAACGCGTATACTTTGGTGAAAAGAAATAGCCATACAATTTCCTTATGAAATAACTGTTACAATCGTGATGCCTACGGTCTCAAGCGTAGAGTCCTGAGTAACAGGTGCACGAATTGAAAGAACATCACTTGCAGCGAAAGAACCACCTGCTCCTGAGAAGGTTCCTGTTGCGCTGGTGCTGAAGGTAATTGTTCCTATCTGCGTTCCATTCTTGCTTACTACAAACTGTGCTGAATCACCTGAGGCAACTGCTGCCTTTGCAAGAGAACCAGTAAATGAACTTGGAATTACAAATCCTCTTGGCACTGGGAAGTAGAATACCACCGAGTCGGCAGTTGGTTTTCCTTCAATCGTCAGCGCGATGTCATACAGATTAGCGCTGCTTATTTCTTTCCACGCAGTACCGGTGTAGATGCTTAGCGCTTCAGTATCAGACTTGTAGAACAATTCACCCGCAGATGCACTTCCTGGAAATGACGTGCCAGAAATAATAGTTGGGTTCTGAAACACTGAACCTTCACTTAGAGAAATTCCATCAAAAATCATAGCAAACTCTCGCCTGTTAGATATAAGTATTTATTGGAGTTGGTTTAAACTATTCCTTTATAAGGGCACCGTTAGATCAGTTGGTTAGATCGTCTGCCTGTCACGCAGAAGGCCAGGGGTTCGAGTCCCAGTGCGCCTACCACTATTCATTTTTGCACACTTGGTCAGCGTCCAGGTCGAGGCACCGCTGCTGTGCTGTGCAGGAACGCTAAATATTCACAATGCATCTAACATTGCATTGAAATACCTAAATAATATGGGTTTTACAAAAGCCCAGTTTTTACTCAAAAGGAGGTTATTATGTCAAAGCTTTATGTAGCAATCGTCATCGCAGCTTTTGCAACCCTAGGTCTAGCTGGCTGCCAAGAAACACCAGCCCAAAAGGAAGCAATTCAGGCCAACAAGGACTGCGCAAAGAATCCTGAAAAGGAAGAGTGCAAGCAGAAGAAGGCTGGCGGTGGAGACTGATAAAATCAGTTGAAGCAGTACTATTGGCGGCTTAGCCGCCAATACACGCGGGATTGGTATAGTGGCTGTGCCCTAGCCTTCCAAGCTAGTGAGACCGGATCGTTCCCGGTATCCCGCTCACGGTTCTATTTTTGTTGAAATATAAAGTTATTCCGTCCGGGCTGGCTTGGTGAAGGCCTCCGGCTGTTAACCGGAAGGATGCAGGAATGCATGCGAGGATCGTAACCTCGGGACGGAGCACAAAATTTCGGAGCGAAAGCTTGGAACGTGAATGGGAACATAGACACCGTCTATAAGTACTTGGGGCCCATATTTATCAACAGGGTAGGAGGCGTATTGTAGCCAATTCCGTTTGGAGCGGAGTCGTCCGGGTTCAACTCCAGGTGCTCTGACCAGAATTACAAGCAAGTCTATAGTTTACTTGCTTGGTGGTCAATATATAATTACAAAATACAGTCTCTCTGAAGTGTTACCAGGTGGCATTCATGATTTGGGTTCATGGGGTCCCAGTTCGAATCTGGGCAGGGAGACCAATTACGGCCCGGTAGCTCACGTTGGTTAGAGCAGCGGCTTCTATTATGTAATTCTTCATCAGCCCATGGTGAAACTGGAAATGATACAATTCTTCTAAATTTGTGTTCCCTGTTCGACTCAGGGTGGGCTGACCAAATTTTATGTCGTGTAAATAACTTATCCCTACTCATACCTACCTTTAGATGAGCGCCTACTACCGTCAAGTTGATCTTGGTGATATTCGAATTATTCAAAAGAAACTTCATGCCCTGTGCATTGAGAAGCACTTCATTTACAGCGGGGTTTTTTGGAATGAGTTTGACAATGCACTTGTTCCAGAACTTAATGAGGCGGTTGAGAAAGCACTTGGCACAAAAATATGGTTAGCAGCAGCACTTGTGCTTACTCGCGATAGTTCTACGCTGCATACAGATCATATCGTGGGGCAGAGGGGGCAGAAGGCTCGACTCAACATCCCAATTCTCAATTGTGAATCATCTACCACTACCTTCTTTAAGATACCTTCGCACTTTTTCCATTTAACCTCTGTGAACAAAGATGGAACTCGAGTGTGGCAGAACAGAGAGTTTTTTACACCTGTAGATTCAGTGGTGCTTGACAAACCTACCATACTAAGAGTTTCATCACCACATACCGTATTCTGTGGGGGTGTTTTTCCTAGAATATCATTGACACTTAATCTAGAGGAAGACCCTGTAAAGTACCTTGAGGATTAGAGTATAAATACAAGTGCGGGCGAGGAAGACAGTAATCCGCTTGGCTCATAACCAAGAGATACCTGGTGCGACTCCAGGGTCCGCAACCATTCCTAAGAGTACCAGTTGTTTTGCTGCCATAATAGTTGTATACTCATAAATAGCCAGTAGTAATTCTAAAAACTGCTATGCGCATTTACTCTGCAGAACTCGCCTCGCCTCAGCTAACAGAAGGTACAGCACTATCTAATTTAGTTATTGCATCTGGCTCACAATTCCCTAGCCAGCCTGACAAAGGCGAACTATTTTTTAATACGTCAAATGACATACTTTATGTCTATAAAACTTCAAGTTGGATAGCAGTATCCTCCTCTGAGGGTGGTGGCGTTACATCAGTTGCTTTCTCAACTGGCACTACAGGTTTAACGGTTTCTGGTAGCCCTATTACGTCAACTGGAACAATTACACTTAGTGGAACTTTAGCAGTTGCAAATGGAGGTACTGGTCAGACAACATATTCTTCAGGTGACTTGCTTGTTGGTACGACAGGCGTGGGTCTTTCTAGACTTTCAAGAGGTACCCAAAACCAAGTTCTTCAGTCAAATGGCAACACACTGGTATATGGCAATGTTGCAGTGAATGTGGGCGGTACTGGTTTTACATCATACACAGAGGGTGATTTGATAGTTGGCAATAATACGTCATCTCTTTCAAAGATAGCAATTGGTCAAAATGGGTATGTACTTCAGTCAAATGGAAATACACTGGTATATGGTGCGGTAGTTGCATCTGCTGGCGGAACAGGACAAATAACCTACGCCCAAGGTGATATCCTTATTGGAAATGTATCGAGTGGTCTTAGCAAACTTACTAGGGGCACGACAAACCAAGTACTCCAATCAAATGGAACAACTCTTGTTTATGGAGATGTTGCTGTATCTGTTGGTGGTACTGGTCAATCAACATATGCGCAAGGTGATATCCTCATCGGCAACGCTTCAACAAGCCTCAATAAGTTGACAATTGGGGCAGATGGAAAAATTCTTCAATCAAATGGTACTACGCTTGTTTACGCCGACATTGATGGTGGAACATACTAAGGTGATGTATGTCAAATAAAATTCTTCTTAAAAAATCAGCCGTTGCAGATAGAGCACCAACAACAAATGACCTAAGTTATGGTGAACTGGCAATCAACTACCTTGATGGTCAACTGTACTACAAAAATTCTGCTGATGAAATAAAATCATTCAAGACTGGTACTCAAGAACTTCAAGGTTTTGACAATAGAACCGATTCAACTCTTACCTATGATAGCGCCACCAGAACAGTCACGCTGTCTCAGACCGGTGGTGTGAAGTACTGGTACAATGGAATTCAAGTAACTGGTGCTGCGACAATTACTGCCACTCACGGAACAACTGCAGGGTCATACTTTTTCTACTTCAATAGTACCACACCAACATTTACCATAACTACAACACCGTGGAGCCTTGAGGACCACGTGTGCGTTGCGTACATTTACTGGGACGGAACAAAGGGAGTGGCTTGGGAAGAGAGACACGCATCTCAGAGAGACCCAAAGTACCATGCCTATCTGCACTCAACACGAGGAACACGAAAGGCAAACGTCGGTCTAAATATTTCAGGATATACCATTGAAAACGGTACAGATAATACTTATGTACGATACGCGCTTTCTTCAGGTACTGTAAATGATGAAGACATCGCGGTAAGTATTCCAGCAGTAACTTCTGGTGGACCATATATGATATGGTGTAGAAATGGTTCAGCTTGGACATATTCTACTACTAGGACTGAGCCGTATGAGATTGCAACCACTTATATCAAGTATGATGATGCTGGAACTCCTACTGAGGCAGTATCAGGAAAATTCGTAAATTATTGGTTATTTGCAACAACTGCATTGGTTGAAGCAAATAGAACTTTCCTTGTTGTTGGTCAAACTCTGCACAATGAACTTGGTGATGCACTGTATGAACCATTTTCTAATATGTCATTTACTGGATTTCCAGTTTTAGAAGCTGCCCCAATTTATCGCCTAACATTTGCAGTTAATTCAACCTATACGACAACTGGAAAAGTTTCACTAGAGGCTGTAGTTGCAATTGACCGTGACTATGCACCAGCCAGATTTAAGGTCGACTACCTTGACCTAGGTTTCACAGATGCAGCAGGTGCGCCGATTGCCGACACTGCTCGTCTGTTCTGTGATGACATTGCAAACCGTTTTATGCCAACCTTCGTTGGTCCTGTCGGCGTTGAAACAGCGCTTCAACCTCTACTTGCTAGAAACAAAACGGGTCTTTGGAGCCCACCTGGAAACAATACAGCAACAGGCGCACTTTTTGGTCTTGGCTCATTCTCTGACCTTGGTAGTCCTACAACCCGAAATGTAACTGCTGCCACGTACCTAGGTAGAATGCGCCGATTAGGATATCGCGGCAACAGCGCTACATCGAGCTTTGCAGGAGTCTTTTCAACAGCAGCGCAGTTTACCACAGGTGACGCAACTGGCCCCGGCGGTTTTTTCTTTGTTGCTCGATTTGGCATATCAGATGAAGCCGTAATAACTGATGCTCGTCAATTTGTAGGTATATCGTCAAGCGTTATATCTCCCACTAACGTTGAACCAAGTACGCTGACGAATTGCTTGGGGATGGCACAACTTGCGTCTAGTAATACGCAGCTCTATGTCGTATTTGGTGGAACAATTCCACAAACTCCTGTTGCACTTGGTGCAACTAATTTTGCTCCCACCATCGGAGCTGCATTTGAATTCGCAATATTTGCTCCGCAAGGTGCTGAGGGAATTATGTATTGGAAGGCCACTAATTTAACGTCTAACGCGTCTGTTGATGGTACGGTAACTGGTGGTAGTACTATAACACCAGCAAAAACAATATTATTGGCGCCATCGCTATGGCGCTGTAATAACACTACGGCTCAGCGCGTAGGCATTGATATTTCGTCAATTTACATAGAGACAGATGAATGAGCTACACTATTAATCTTTACACAGGCACTGTCATTCGTGTAAGTGACAGCGTTCAAATCTTGCCTTCTCAAAGTGCTACCAGCGCCGACGTTACTGCGTATAAGCAGTGGTGTGAGGCTGGAAACTCTCCTAGCATTGATAGCACTAAGCCGCAAGAAGTCATAGTAAATGAAGCAAAGGCGGTGCGCCCGGCACAAATTGCCGTTCTAAAAGTGACTACCGCGGGAGGTCTCGTGTTTGACGCAGATGAAGTTTCACAAGATCGTATGGTAAGAGCAATTTCAGCACTACAGCCATTGGCAACAATAGAGTGGGTCTTAGCAGATAATGCGTGTCAAGTAATATCACGGGAGGTTTTGCAGGAAGCACTCGAACTTGCTATTACTGAGACCACTAATATCTGGACTGCACCATATCACTGAACCTCGCAGTGGTTGAAAAACAGCGCTTTTTTGGTCATAAATAAATTTATGGGGGTGTAGCTCAGCTGGGAGAGCACCTGCTTTGCAAGCAGGGGGTCATCGGTTCGATCCCGTTCACCTCCACCAGAATACGCTGGATTAGCTCAGTTGGTAGAGCACCGCACTTGTAATGCGGGGGTCGTCAGTTCGAATCCGACATCCAGCACCACCTTTCCTAGGTATTTTAATTATGGAAGCACTTGCAACAATTTCAGCGCTTATAAACATTTTCTCAAAGTGCTTTGATTTAGCAAAAAAACTAAATCAAGAAGAAAGAGAAAATATGTGTGCCCTTCTTAAGGACATTGGTGACCTGCTGAAAGAGGTAGCGCTAGATCTAAGCAGTGGTATGTATCCTGCAAATAAGTGCGCACAGATGGAAATCTACATGCAAGCGCTTGAAACTTTTCTAAATGGAAAGATCTCTGAGCAGCAAAAGCAGCAGATAGTTTTATGGATAACCGATGCAGTGAAGATTGAGCAACTGCTTGGGCAACTAAATGGTTTGCCAGAAGATGAACGCAAGTTTCACCTTAATGGGCTAAATACACTTGCAGGGAAATTTTCTGCCACTGCTAGGCTTCTAGCACTTCAATAACAACCCGCCTTCAATCAAAATAAGAATTATTTAAGTTAGTCTGGCGTGTTATATTAGACTGTTATTAGACTAATGGAAAATAGCCCGTTGGTTGGCACATTATGTTGTTTTCTGATGAAAATTTGAAGTATAAGATAAAGATTGGAGCAGTGCTGGCATTTATCACGGTACTGCTTGTTTATATCTTTAAGGCAGAAGTAGTTACTTCTGCCGTGACTGTAGCAATCTTTACCTTCTTTATTCTCTGCGTTGTCTTTACAAACTTCTACATCACAACACGAGAAAAGTTCATCATCTCACTTTCTGCGGCTACAGCATGGATGATATTCTCATACATTGTTGCTGAGCGGTGGATCGATGAGTTTGCGCAGATTGTCACCTATCCTATCTCTCTTATCTCTATATTCGGAATTGCAATTCTTCCTGGCTTCATGAACGCGTTCATGGTTAGCAGCCTTCTTCTAGATAGGAGACCTACGCGTCGACCTAAGGTAGATGAATACCCAGCAATTACAATACTGGTTGCAGCGTATAACGAAGAGGACAATATCCTCAGTACGCTCGAAAGTATCGATAGGCAAGATTATCCAGGTCAGATGACCACTATCTTGATAAATGACGGCAGCAAGGACCGAACTGCACAGCGCGTGATGGGAGTAATGCACCAATACCCGTGGCTGTACTTCATTAATGAAAGTATGAACCGCGGGAAGAGTAGCGCTCTAAATCTTGGTATGACGAAGGTAAAATCGGCGCTCACGATTACTATCGATGCTGATAGTTACCTCTTCAAGGACGCGCTGAAGCACATTGTAGAGCGCTACCTCAGCGACCCCCAAAACACTGCTGCAGTTGCTGGTGCTGTTCTTGTGCGAAACTCAAGAAAAAATCTGGTAACGAAGACACAGGAATGGGACTACTTCCATGGTATTGCTGCGGTAAAGAGAATTCAAAGTCTATACCAGGGAACACTTGTTGCGCAGGGCGCCTTTAGCCTATATGAAACTCGTGTTCTAAAGGAGATATGTCAATGGCCGGCGTGTGTCGGTGAGGATATTGTTTTGACGTGGTCAATGCTCAATAAGGGCTACCGCATTGGCTTTGCTGAAGACGCCTGTCTATTCACAAATGCACCAGATACCTGGAAGCAATTTATTAGACAGCGTCAAAGGTGGAGCCGTGGTCTTGTGGAGGCATTCAAGGAAAATTGGCAACTTCTATTCAAGGTGCGGATGACCACTCTGTTTATCTGGTGGAATGCTCTATTCTTCCTACTTGACTTGACATACACGTTTGTGTTTATTCCAGGAATTATTCTTGCGTTGTTTGGAATTTACTGGATTGCAGGCCCACTTACGCTGTTCGTGCTGCCACTTGCGATGATTGTCAATTATATAATGTATGACGCACAGGCTGAGATGTTTAGAAAGCAGGGATTAAGAGTAAGAAAGAACCTAATTGGGTTTATGTTTTACTCACTGCTATATGGAATGATACTTCAACCAGCGTGTGTGCTTGGTTATCTAAAGGAACTTGTTGTTGGTAGCAAAAAAACATGGGGAACTAAATGAAAAAGATCTTTACATTATTGGCACTTATATTTGTTTTTTCTGTTGCATCTGCAGAAACAGTTGAATATAAATCATTTCAAGCAGATGATGATGGCATTTTGACGCGAAAAAATTCAGTATTGTTTTTAGGTTCGCCGCTGGGTGTTGGAATAGCATACTCAACACATCGAACCGCATTTGGGAAAGTTGATTCAAAGGAAGCATTTCTTGTACTTGATTATGGTATAAGCAATGTGTCATTTACAGGAAATCTTGGAGTTGGCGAAATTGACGGTAGGACATATTTTGTTGGAGATACCACCGCGCGCTTCTCTCCTCTTAAGGATATAACTACAGAGATAACAGTTTTTGGAGATACAATTATTTCAAATTCTTCACCTGTAAAGACTCCATACTATGGCATAATGACGAATACTGAATTGTCAAACGACGTCACAGGAATTGTTATTGGGGCTAGAAGTATTCGCTATGCTGATAACAACACACAGCAAGGATATAGGGTAAGGGCGTGGACATCAATTGCTAACGGCGTTATAGTTTTTGCAAAGTATCATGGATATACCAATTCTATATCATTTTCACCAAACTATTTTTCTCCTGATGAATACAGCCGTCGAGGACTTGGTATTTTGATCCGTCAAACCTTTGGTAATACACGGGTATCAGCAACAGTTGAAAATACTAAAATTGATTCAGGTGGAAGCATTGAAGATGCAGTTGCTTGGAAACTACAGGCAGACACTAAACTAGCAAAGACAACATCTATGTCAGTAAACGTCGGAAGAGACTATGGATTAGCCGGCGGGTTTGAGTATCGTTTTGCAGAGTTAAAATTGAAAATGGAGTTTTAAAATGTACAAGTATGAACTGTGGGTAAAAATTGGAAATTATCAAACAGCACATACCATTATCTGGGCAAGCAATGACCTAGAAGCAAAGATGTTGGGCGAGGCACAGTATGGTACTGGAAATGTTTTAAATTATACGAGGGTTGATGATTAGTATATAATGTCTCTATAACCCTTTCAAGGAGTATAAGATGGATAGTATGCGAGAGAAGGCACTCAGCGAACTTCAGAAGGTAATTATCTTTTTTCCAGGCAGTAAGGTTCATAATGTTCGGAAAGGAACTCTTGAAACTGTAGATTATACAAGTGTAAAAAACCACGATTTAAGGGTTTATACGCGAGAAGGCAATTGTTATCCAGTTGAGGACCTTACAAAAGTTGAATCTGAATAAAGATGAAATTGCACAATTCTCTATAAATAGTAATAAGCAAAAGGTTCCAAAGAGAACCACAATGAATATGGGAACCAACCCGTATCGGTAGCGGCGACGAACACCGTTAGTCTTATCTAGAAATACTAGATGAGCGTAAGAGCAGGCGGTGAATATACGTTTCAATATGCTCACCGCCATTTATTTCCAAAAAGAAAAAGAAAAAGGGGAAATTAAAATGGCAGATCCAGTAACACAAGTCGATCTAAATTCATTCGAGCGAAATGCAGATGCTCATTTCTACGCAACGCGTGGTGATGTCAAAGACACACGTCATGACGTCATTTCAGAAGTTGATCGTCAAGCAGATAGATTAGATGGTCAAGCAGTAGCATTTTATATTGCATCACAACAAAATGCCAATGAGGCTGCGCGTGATCTAGCAAGTCTAAAAGTCTTGACAGATGCCAATATGTCTCGTACAACAAACGAGATTCAGGCGGCGGTTGCAGCAGGAGCCGCAGCCGCGGCGCTAGAAAGCCAAAAGGTTGCTACAGCAGTTGCTCTTGGTCAAGCAACCCTAAGCAAAGAAATCTTTGCTGATGGTCAAAAGACCCGCGATCTAATCAATGATCTCAAGTATCATGATCTAAATCGCGCGCTAGTTGAGCGTAATGCTGAACTAGTCGATGAGCGTTTTGGACGTCGTCACTGGCGTCATATGGCAGAACAAGGTCAGTGGTCAGCCGTAACAAGCCAACTACAAGCCTTCCAAAGCCAACTGCAAGAAACTCGTCAAGGCATGGTCAATTTCGGCACAATGGCCGGCGTTGGTCAATCTAGCACAAGCAATAACGTTCGCTAATCCGTTCGTTCACATAACAGTGAGGCTAGGCTAAAAGCAGGCCCGTAAGGGCTTGCTTTTCCTAAGAAAGGAGACAAGATGAACACGCTAGAAGCAAGATTGATTCAACTAAATGATGCGCTATTAAAGTTAAGCAGCCGAAAAGAACCAATATCAGATACTCTTCTTCAGCAGGCTATACAGGTATTATCTGGGGGTTTGCCTTCAGTTGATACTGGCTCTGGCAATGATACAGTAATAATAAACAATCAAGACAATGATAATGATTGTGACTGTCCACCTGGACCTACAGGCCCACCTGGACCTACAGGACCGATGGGGTTACCTGGAAAAGATGGCCCGACTGGACCCACGGGACCTATGGGGTTACCTGGAGAAATGGGGTCTACTGGACCAACCGGCCCAACCGGCCCTAAGGGAGACCCAGGAAGTTGTTCTCATGATGGCTGTAAAGCCGTTGTGGTGAGCGAAGATTATGAGGTTCAGGCAGATGACCTCTATGTAGGGGTAAACAGCACAGGACCAGTTACTATCACTTTGCCCACTGTCTTACTTGATTGCTTTATTTTAATAATTAAATCAGAAATGAGTGCCCCTATAGGCTCCCGAAAGATTAAAATAGTAACTTCAGATGGTGCAAAAATAGATAACTTAACTCAAGTTACTCTACAAGAACCATTTGAATGTTTGCAATTGCTCTACAGAGGAAATGCATGGCACATAGTATCGAGGCAATAAATTAATTACATAATCAAAATGGGGGAGAAATATTATGAAACAGTTAGCATACCCGGATATGTCGTTATCACCGCACGGAGAAAATGAAGAAGAAAAATTAATGAGTTTGGCAGATAATATGGCGGCCGCCGCCTCAATGTTTAATGCACATGGATATGACAATTTTATCCATAGTCGTCAAGCATTTAGGAAAACGCTTCATGACCACTTTTTGAAATTTGTAAAAATCACACATCCAGAAGTATAATAAAAACTAGGCGCAGGAAACTCCCCGAGATTTTAGAAATAGAATCTCGGGGAGTTTCCTTTTTGGCTCCAATAAATAACTCTATGCAGGTGTAATTCAGTGGTAGAATGTCTCGTTGCCAACGAGAATGTCGTGAGTTCGAACCTCACCACCTGCTCCATGTGTTACAGTAAAACTCAGGTTGAAATATGTGTTATAATAGCAGTATGACACGGGGTATCGACATCACTGCAATTATCTAGGTGGTATATTTCAAGCAAATATCATGGGAAGAAAATTTCTTATTACTGCCACTGCTCTTGATAAAAGAGGCAAAAAGATTTCTTCTGCGCAAAATAATTATTTTCGCACACATCCGTTGCAGGCTAAATACGCCAAACACGTTGGGTTGGATAAAAAACAATCTTTGCACGCAGAAATATCCTGTATTATTCGTGCAAAGGGCAAAGAAATACACAAAATAAAAATTGAAAGATATGACGCAAGCGGAAATCCAAAACTATCAAAGCCGTGCCCTATCTGTGAGATGGCAATAAAAGAAGCAGGTATTAAGTTTGTTGAGTATACTGTTGGATAAATTTACTCAGTCTGTAAAGAATAAAATATACACCATCTATCAAAAGGCGATAGACGAACACACTGCCATTAAGGTTATTGAGCATACTTGAAGCACTAAATATAGTTTCCACATAAATAGTTCTGTATTTTTAAAGCGCAAAACTATGAATATTCTAGAACTTCACGCACTTAACCGTCAAAAAATACTGCTTGAGCAACACCTGTTAGAATCTCAGGCTCTCTTAGAGTCTGTTTGTCTTGACCTATCTGAAGAGCAGTCTCGCGTCGTTAGGGGTATTCATGGTGAACTTCTACCGCTAATTGAAGCAGCGGTCACGGTTGACCAACTTACCCAGATGTTCAAACACATCGAGGATGCTGAGACTGCAGCAGGTACAAACCGCACCGTACTTGGAAAAGCAAAAGACACAGTCGTAAAAGCAAACGACGTAATTAACAACGTCGGTAAATGGCTGCAAGACACCAGACCTGTTCAGGCATTTGACCAGAAGTTTGAAGACCTAAAGAAGAAGATAGGCGAAAAGTTTCCTGCGCTAGAGAAGAACCTTACAGCAATGGGTACTTGGGCTAAAGAAAACCCAGGTAAAACCGCGGCCATTATCGGTGTTCTAACTGCTATCGCTTCAATCGCTGGTGGTCCAGTTGGTGGTGCAGTGGCAGGTCAGATTCTTCGTGGAGCAGCAGAACTTCTGAAGGGTGAGAAACTCTCTACTGCTATCGGCAAGGGCATCAAAACCGCTGCGTACGGTTTTATTGCCGGAAAACTATTTGATCTCGCAGGTCAATATGTTGCTGGAATAAGAGAAAAATATATTCCATTTGGTCCTAAGGACGCAGGTCTTGAGCGTGTAAGTTTCGATGCATCACGTCAAATCAATGCTCCTGGTTTGGAGTACGTGCGGCCGATTAAGTCTGTCGATGCGCTGATGACATCAGAAGATGCAGAGACAGTGCGTAATGCCATTGCAACTATTAAAAAGGGCGGGGAAGGTGCTGGAAAAGCATTTGACGCATTAGTAGCTGTTAGCAAGGAAATAAACTCTAAAGAGTATATGCAGGCGATGGAAGGCGCAATGAAAGGTGCTTGGGCCGCTGCAAAACAAAATGATAGTTTGCTACAATGGATAAATGCACTTGGTAAAGGCTTATCAGCAGCAAGTCAAGGCGCTGTTGCTGCCGCAGGAGGTGGTGCAGCAAAGCCGAAAACAGAGAGTCTATCTCATGCTCAAATTAATTCATTGTTTGAAGAAGTAGAAAAGCAGATTCTTCTTGAAGGACCATTAGATTTCATTAAGAAGGTAGCAGGAAAAGTAAAGACTGCAGCTGCAAATCTAACTACTAAAATTACCGCTGATAAACTGAATGCAGCGTGGAAGAAAGCTGGTTCACCTACTGATGTAGAAGCTGTGACTAAGGTGCTGGTAGGTGCTGGTGCAAAGCCAGAATCAATCAGTGGTGCATTTGGAAAAGTTGGAGTTGCTCCACCGGAGGAAGCATTATCTGGCGAGGGCGAGAAAAAGCCAACAGAAAAAGCTGGCGAGGGCGAGAAAAAGTCAGAAGATGAAAAGAAACCAGTAGCAGGTATGTCAGCTGATGAAGCACTGCGTGAATTGAAGAAGCTATGGGACGCTTGGACCGATTCAGGAAAAAATGCTCCGCCAGATATGCGAAGGCTCATCAAGCAGATGTGGTTAGATGCTGGTGGAATCAAAGCTGAATCTACACGAAGTAAGAAACCTGTTTTACTTGAGATGCCTCAACTTAAGAAACTAGCTAAGAAGAAATCGTGAGTTGGGTAACGCTGAAAGGTGAATTAATAAACAAAGCAACGCTTCTCCACCTATGCAAAAATCTGACGAAGGAAAAATGGATTGCAGATAAAGGGCTTTATGTAATTCCTATTACACATCAACACGTCCGCTTTTCTGGTGAAGTTTGTCGTATTATAGAAAAATTCTTTCCTAATGGCACAATTCTAATGTTAGAGCCTAAAACTACACTAGAATGGCACTGCGATAAACATAGAAAATGTGGCATAAACGTGTTGCTTGAATATAGTAATAGTTATACGCTTCATGGTAAAAAACTTGAGAAACCCCTCAACGGGATAATATCTTTTGATGTTGTAAATTATGAAGTTGGAAAGCCAGTGCTTTTTGACACAACTTGCTACCACACAGTTATAAACTTTGATGAAAAGCCTAGATTTTTACTTACACTAGATTTTGAGCAGCATACCTATCAACAATTGTACGAAGAGGCAGTTGCTATTGGTGCAGTTTGAAATAAACTGGCGATGAAGGTTGAGGCTGTGTTATAATTGTTATGAATAAATAACCTTTGAAAATATTAAAAGATTATTTCCCGCCGTAGCTCAAGGAGAGCAGGGGGTCTTATAAGCCCTTAATCTAGATAAGGTCCAGGATGTGGTTCGATTCCACACGGCGGGACCAAACTAAAATAGGTGTAAATAATGGAAGAGCAAGATACTAAAAAAAGAGAAGAAGCCCTTAAATCATTGGACGAAATTTCAGAAGTGTTTAACCGCGTAATGAAGCAAGAAGAGGAAGCGCAGGAAAAACTGTGGAATTCTCTTTCTATGGAGGACCAAATAAGTCTCTTTTGTGCTGTTTCTAGGCGCATCTACAAGGGTGAGATTGAAGAAGGTCGCTCATATCGTGGAGTTCTTTACACTACCTTCGGCTTTGATACATCAGCGTATGCTCTTGCGCAATATGCAAACTACCTAGATATTCATAATTTAATTATGTCACCCAGTGAAGAAAAGCGGCTCATGCTAGCATTTGCAAATTATCTAGGCGTCACGTCCACTCCTGAGGTGGTAGAAGAATTTTTAAGGTCTGGCGCAAGGTATGGATAAAAGACTACAGCCTGGTGATTTGGCTCTTATTATAAAGAGCGTTACTGGGGCGTCAGTTGGGAAGATTATTACGTGTATTGAAATTGCCGGCACACATTCAAAGTACGGAGTCGTGTGGTTAGTAGAGGCACCTACGGAACTTATGACTGAGAATGGTAAAAGAAGTAAAACAGGTCATATGCCACAGGATTGGTTGATGAAGATTCCAAAGGACACATTACCAGGCGAAGCTGATGAAAGTCATCTCCCACTAGAGACTGTAGTATAAAACTCAATTAACCATTTAGATTGATTAAATATAATATTTAGCCAACCTGAGAATTTAATGCACACTCAAGTGACACCTTTTACACGCGATAACAAGGAACTAGAAGCCACTGTGAATAAGGGCATAGCGTTTCTGCATTTAGAAAATTCATTCAACAAAGCACTCTCCTTTCTCAAGGAAAATGATGTACCAATAGCAGTTACCCTGCGAGTACTCCTAAATAGACATCAGCGGAGGGATACAGACTGGAAGTAAAGTGAGAAACATAATACAACAGATAAAAGAAGCGCTCGAGCGCGAATATGAAAATCGTTGGGAAGTGATCTTAGGAAGAGACCTCACTGACCTCGATAAAAAGCTTGCTCCAGAAGAGCATCTACAGGAAGCAGTAGAACAGCAGGTCAAAAAACCTTGCTAACTAGTGTTTATTGCTAAATACTAGCGTACTTCTCAAAAAGGAGATAAAAATGGATGCTACCCAAATGATGAGTGTTGCTTCAAGTCTGGTCGGGCTAATTGGCGGACCAATTAGTTTATATTTTTCATGGAAGGCAGCAAATAAGTCCAGCCAAGCAGTTGCTGGTGCTGAAGAACTGTCTCGCCGAATGACTAGCCGTCGTCTATATAAGATGGATGGAAGTGTTGATGTTGCTGGAGAGCAAAAGCCAGTAGAAGTAGAACAACTTCCTTTGGTCCAACCAGGTCCAGAGCCCGTTGAGCCAAAAACCGCAGTCAAGGCTGCACCGAAGCAGCGGGCTGTACGCAAAACCACAAGAAAGTTTTAACCTAAAAGATGCCTAAAAATGTTGGCACTTGTGTTATAAACATTAATCCACAACTAACTCTCTAAAGGAGAACCAAATGAAGAACGTAGTACTCGCCGCCCTAGTGGCTTTCAGTGCAAGTGCATTTGCGCAAGCCCCAGCAGCACCTGCTGCCAAGGCTGAGCCAGCAAAGCCTGCTGCTCCTGCACCTAAGGCTTCAGCACCTGCTGCCAAGCCCGGCGCACCTAAGGCATCTGCTCCAGCAGCCAAGCCTGCTACTCCAGCAGCACCTGCTGCCAAGGCTGAGCCAGCAAAGAAGTAATTCTTTCCTAGCATAAGAAATGGGCTCTTACGAGCCCATTTCTATTTCTAACCTAAACTTATCTTACTACAGGTTTAATTTGTGTTATTATAACAGTGTTGAACAAACAAGGTTCAGCAACTTTTGTAACTCAAAGGAGAAACTTATGGCTTCAAAGACCAAGTATGTTAAGCAAACCGTTGCCCGTGACCTAAAGACTGGTCGCTTTGTAAAGATGGCAGTTGCCAAGCGTCGTCCTACCACGACTGCTGTAACTACCGTTCGCATTCCGCAGCGCCAACGTTCTGCTTGATTTTAAGATTATACTGGGAGCGTAATGCTCCCGGTATATATAGAGTATAGGCTTCTTACAGCGGCCTCAAATGCTGTAAAACACACTACACACAGGAGGTCATTATGACTACCAAAACAAATGCTAGTTCTAGCAAATCACCCTACGAAATCAGGCTAACTCTTCTTCAGATGGCGCAAGACTATCTGCAGGCACAAACTGCCATCCAACTGGATATGGCTAATAAGATGGCTGATCATCTTATCAGCACCCAGAAGGCTACGCTGGAAGAGGCTGGAAAACTAATGCCTAAGATGTACTCCATCGAGGAAGTTGTCAAGAAGGCAAACGAACTCTATGGCTTCGTACAGAAGAAGGACTAATTAATTAGTTTAACCGAACGGCATCCTGCCTAGGCAGGATGCTTTGTTTTTATTAGGGAGATTTAAAATGGATTACCAAGCAACTGCGCAAAAACCAAGGGGTGCTGAATGGATGGCCGAAGCCTTTGTTTTTTATTCAGAAAAAATTGCTAATGTTTGGAAGAATATTACGGCACCGTCAGTTTATGGACCAGAAGGGTGTGAAACCACAGAGCAACTGAGGCAATACGCTAATAGTATTCGCAATACCAATCCTGGTTTTGCTGCTGATCTTATGGCAGCAATTGATAAGTCTGAAAGCAGACAATAAATAATACTATTCAATTGACTGGTGCCTTGATTTTCCGGTAGCAGAAATGCATTTTCTGTCTATTGGCTCTTGAAACCGCATAATGCTTAGGCAGGGTGCTATTCGGGCGTTTCTTAAGTCTGCAGCAAAAACAACGCCTCTCCAGTCAATTGATAAGAATAGGAGTAGGTAAAATGAAAAAATTTCTGTTAATATGCACTCTATCATTTTTGTTCTTTTGGGCGAATGTGTTTGCTGGCACACCTAGGGAATCAAAACATATTTCTGAGTGTAAAGAACATGTACCTTATGGAATTCCAGATGTAAAAAAGATGGATGTTTCTCGCATCTGCAGAGAAGGATATGCGCTTGAGCATGACAATAAAGCAAAGATTCCGGTTTGGGTTTCATACACATTAACATCTAAAAGAGTTTTTGGATGTGCGAAGCGTACAAATGATTTTGATCCAGAAATAAGTTTTCCTCCATTTATTAGAGCAGAAGTAAGCGATTATGCAAAGAGTGGCTACGACATTGGGCACATGGCTGGAAATGCAGATATGCGCTGGTCACCACAGGTAGAAATTGAAAGTAATGTACTGAGTAATGCAGCACCTCAACTACCTGCATTGAATCGCGGACCCTGGAAGCAACTTGAAGAACTCGTAAGAGTTTGGGCGGTGGAACGAAATACACCACTTCTTATCCATGTTGGCCCCATCTACAATAGAAAGTCATCTAATACCATTGGGCGTGGTAGAGTTGTTGTTCCCGATGCATTCTTTAAAGTAGTAATCGACCAAAAAAATAATCAAGTACTATCATTCATTTATCCGGCCGGAGCAACAGCAGGCGACCCATCACAGTTTGTGACCGATTTTTACGAGGTCCAGCGCCGGACGGGCATTCAATTTGCTCTACCTAAGCAACCAGCATTTTCTACGCAGGTATGGCCAAATAATTCTAAGTCAATATCTACTATTAAGACTGCTTCATGTAAAGTTCAATAGCAAAGAAACATTCTGCAACGGCTTAAGGCATAAATAGCATATGTTTTTTGGTGGTGCAGATGAAGATTACTGATATTCTTTTAGAAAACTCAAAGCCTCCTCTTATAGTTTCTATTATTAACCAGAGAATAAAGAAAGGTGAGAAGGTTTATATTGACGTGGGTGTTCATTCATTCACGAAGCTAAAGGGTCTTATTACACAAGAAATTTATCCCGTTCAAGCCTTGAACCTATTTGGAAATAGTAGGCATGATGACTGGGAAGTCTTCTATAAAGATGAAAATACGGGCGCGCGAAAAAGAGCTGTCTTAACTGGAGACGGCTCAGAGAATTTCTATACACTAAAAACCATCAAGGTAGATGGGGAAACACGCGTCACTTTGGTTTCAAAACAAAATAAACAGGAACCCGAAGAAGATAAACTCCGTGAAGAACAAGCAGAGCAGCAAAAACCTCCTCTGATATGGACCCTTGTCGATAATCAATTAAAGAAGGGAAACGCCGTTTATTTTAGTTTGAATTACCTCGGGCGGGAAACAAAAGGAATTGTGTCAGATGCGAGGGTAGGTATGAAAGACACCGACGGAGTTATAAAGGTTTGGTTATTAAGGCTATCTAAACGTCAAGGTGTTGGGTGGAAACACTATCATGATATGTACTTCAATGAAAGAAGCGCTGACAGATACACTCTTAGGAAGACCAAAAAAGGTCTAGAACTTCAGGAAAAATAATGGAAAAGCAAGAACTTGCAGATGCAGAATTTACGTCAGCAACCATCCAGCGTCTGTTAAAAGCAGGTAAAGAAGTCTATACTATTTCAGAAAATACTTACGAACTATCAAAGATACACACTATTAAATTAAAGCCTCAGGTAGGTGTTGTGACTTTATACCTAGAGCCCGTATTTCCAGTTCCTACTTCAAAGACTTACAACATAGAAGACATCGATGCTGGTCTGGTGGCGTTAAAGAAACTTCCATCGCCATTTGGACATTGGGTGTTTGCCTCTATGTGGGGAATTCGGCGCTTTTTGCAGAACGAAAATGCAAAAAATATGCAAGATAAAGTATCTGAAGAAGAGAATTTATCTAACTCCCTCGCTGAAGATGAAGTATTTGATGAAAAGCAGTTTGACTTTTTTGTTTCAATGCTTCAGAAACTTCTGAAAAAGTCAAATGACGTCTATTATATTCGTGAAAGAAAAGATAGAAGTATCTCGCGCGGACCTCTTGTTCATAACTATAGAGTAGAACCTTTTACAGATGTTGATTTGACATATGTTGGTGGTTTAGGACAAGAAAAAAAAGAAGGGTGGATATCACTTGAAAAATCAGGCGGAACATCAATCGCAACGCTTAGAAATGAAGATGTCGCCGATGGAAGTGTTGTTATCGGTCGCATTCCTGGTGGTGGATGGGGAGTTGCGCACAGCCACGTTTGGGAAAGATTTAAGCAGCATGAAGAAGAAATAGCTGCTGGTAAAAAACAAGACAGCCTTGAAGAAATGCAGGAAGATAAGGACTTTGATTCCATTTATGCCGATACGCTGAAATCAATGATCGAGCGCCTGCGAAAAGCCGGTAAAAAATTCTGGTTGTTGGATGATGAATTCTATGATTCAGAAAAACCAATAACCGGCTTAAGTGTAAACCCGTCATCAATAGACTTTTTTGTTGAATACAATTATCCAAAGGGAAAGGCAGTAAAGATACGTGTCTATTATGAAGACATGTTTAGTAAGATGAAACTTAAGAAGCAGCCAAATGACGATTATTTTGTGGTGATTGACAATGAGACTCGATGAAATAAATCATTCTGACGAAACAGAATTATTAAGTACGCTGCTTAATAAGCTTCTTGATAAGCAAAAAACTGTACAGGTCTGGTTTAAATCAAATACAAATTTATTGCGAGCCTCTGAAGAGATAGCCGACATACCACCTGAAGAGATCATAGAGATTGACAGTGAGTTTAGCTGGCGCTACGCTGGTGATCTTTTAGAATCTAAGTATTTGGGCCACACCGGCCGCGATCTTTGGATAGTATATACCCAAAGCCAGAAGAAAGCAACTTCTAAAGTTGAACCTAAACTAATTGAGAACAAAAAAGTATTTCTTAAAAAACACGCAGATCATTGGAGGCTATTCATTGATCGCTGGTAGATTGAAAATGTACACTCAACCTTAATTTTTATTTGGCGCTGCTTACTATAGAAATAAAATACATCTATACTTATAGAAGGAAATAAGATGAAAACTTTTCATTTATCACTTGACAAATGCGGAGATGATATTCCTCAGCATGACCCTGATGGCAATGACATCCAAATGCATGAAGCAAGTAACGGAGATTTAATTATTTCCTTTAGCGACAAGTGGCTCGAAGAATCAGATTGGCAGGCTGGTGATGTGCTTCGATTTGAGATAAATGAAGATGCAGGCAGTTCGCAAATCATCAACACCACGTACGAAGAACGTAAAAAGGCAGCCAGTGATCAATCAGTCTAAGAAGCCAACGCTGAAACAAAAAGTAGAAGTATATGAGCAACTTCTACACGACCTGAACTATCACCGTACAGTCACATGGAACAGTCAGGCAGTTACTGTGCTAAATGAAAAAATTAGAGCATGGAGCAACGCACATTCAAATGCACCTATTCCGCTTCAGGAAAAGGAAAAAAGAATTGTTGAGGCGTTTTGGCACCTGAAGGTTAGGTAAAAACAGGTTATTAGAAACACTAAATACTGGTGCTATAGCACCAGTATTCTTATACAGATATAAAAGATGAAAGTAATTATATACACAATCGCAAAGAATGAAGAAAAGCACGTTGAGCGCTTTATGAACTCCGTTAAGGGTGAAGCAGACGCAGTTTATGTGCTTGATACTGGATCCACTGATAAAACTGTAGAACTACTTGAAGGCTTAGGAGCCATTGTTCAGACCAAAATCGTGGATCCCTGGCGCTTTGATGTTGCTAGAAACCTATCGCTGCAAATGGTTCCTGAAGATGTTGATATCTGCGTCTGTATTGATATCGACGAGGTTATTACACCAGGTTGGAGAGCCGCAGTAGAGAAAACCTGGACAGAAAAAACTACCAACCTCCACTACAACTACATCTGGAGCCACAACTCCGATGGTTCTGCCGCAGTTAGTTTCTGGATAAGCAAGATCCACCAGCGTCACAATGTTCGCTGGATCCACCCAGTTCATGAAATCATTGAAGTTACCGGAATGGATCCTTATGTTACTCGCTGTGAGACACTTGAGGTTCATCACTATCCTGATAATACGAAGAGCCGCAAATCATACCTGCCGCTGCTTGAACTTGCAGTAAAAGAAACACCCGAGAATGACCGTAATAGTCACTACCTCGGAAGAGAGTATATGTTGTACGGGAAGAATGAAGAGGCGATTGCTGAACTTAAGCGTCACCTTACCCTTCCATCTGCAATATGGGACGTTGAGCGAGCCGCTTCTATGCGTTACATTGCGCGAAGCAATCTTCGCCTCAAGAACTTCTATGAGGCACGAGTATGGGCGCTAAAGGCTTGCGCTGAAACTCCTTTTGAAAGAGAACCCTGGTGGGAACTGGCAAATGTTGCCCACACCTCAAAGGACTATCGAACGCTTTACTTCGCCGCCACAAACGCGCTCTCAAACGGAAAGCAGGGCGAGAGGTACATTGCTGATCCTACCGCCTGGGGCTTTGGCCCCTATGACTACGCTGCTGTCGGTGCGCACTTCATTGGCTTCAAGGAAGATGCTCTGAAGTATGGAGAACTAGCGCTTGAGACTGCTCTTAAGCACAGCGAAAAGCCAGAAACCATTGAGCGCCTGAAGAAAAATTTGGGGGTGTTCAAGTCAAAATTTGGTCAGGCTGCTGAAAGTGCCGTAAAACCAGAAACTTCAAAGGAAGAGAGAACAGAGTGAGAGTAGCAGTAATCACCCCTTACTACAAGGAAACAACCAAGCAACTACTGCAGTGCCACCGCAGCGTTTTAAACCAGACACACAAGGAGGTTCGTCACATAATTGTATCTGACGGTCACCCGAATGCTGACGTGGATACGTGGGACTGCGACCACATTAAGATCCCTAACAGCGGTGACTATGGTGATACACCTCGTGGTATTGGTGCTGCAATCGCATCAATCCAGGGCTATGATGCTATCTGCTTCCTGGATGCCGACTGCTGGTACGATCCGGATCACCTCGAAGAAATGATTGCCGCACAAAAGCGGACCGGTGCTCCTGTCATCACCTGTGCTCGAAACCTATACCGACCCAATAACCTGTTTATGCGGGTAGATGATGAATCGGATGGTGAAAATTTCTGTGACACGAACTGCTACCTTTTCATTGCTCAGGCATTTACGTTCCTTCGCCTGTGGTTGTTCAAAACAAAGAAGCAGGCAATGTTTGGAGACCGTGCGCTTTGGGATTTCATTGTTAAGGCGAAGGTACCACGCGGAAGAAGCATTAGAGCAACCGTAAATTACGTTACGACTTTTGCAAATCACTATATTGGTATTGGCGAAGAGCCACCACCAATGTCTAAAATCTTCATTACCATCAACAATGAAACACGCGCAATTCCATATGAGGCGTATAAAAGAATTCTCGTTGAACAGGAGAAGAACAAGGCAGCAAAAAAACAAGAGATTGCTATGAGATCAGAATCTAAAGAACCGGTAACTGTTGTGTGTTGGTTATGGAATGATCCTAATTTACCATATGCTTTTAAGCCAGAATACGTTAATACCTTGGCTTCAATGCTAAGTAGAAATTTAACTGTACCACATCAGTTAGTGTGTATTACTGATATAGATGCTTCTGGATTCAATTCTGATGTAAAAGTTATTCCAATACCAGAATCTGTTAAGCCTTTTCTTTCTGTAAAAACGCCTGAAGGTAAAGAAAAACCATCGTGCTACAGAAGATTGTGGCTGTTTAGTGAAGAGGCTAAATCACTGGGAAGTAAAATTCTGATGATTGATATTGACTTCGTTATTACTGGAAATATTGATCATATAGTTGGTTACACAGATGACTTTGTCGGTTGGCAAAATCCAACTCCTTGGGCTTGGGGCACAAACTATTTTATCGGCTGTTTGTGGCTTCACAGAACAGGCACCAGAACGCACCTATGGGACAATTTTATTACTAATCCAGAAAAAGCAATTTCAGATGCTCGCAGCGCTGGTTTCAGAGGTAGTGACCAAGCATGGATAAGTTATAATCTGTATGGCAAAGAAAAGATGTTCTCTGGTGAAGATGGAATTTATTCAATTCTTGACCATAAAACAAAAATACCGGCAAATGCAAAATTGATTCAGTTTAATGGACCAGATAAACCCTGGTCTCTTAACTATCCGTGGATAAAGGAAAATTGGAAGTAATATGAAAACACATTTTTTCTGGGCATATGGAAATGTAGGAACTGCTTTCAGCAAATGTATTCTGTCATTTGCTGAAAAAGGGTATGATTGTAATGTATGGACATATGGAACAATACAGGACTTACCTTCTAGTATGGTTAGAGATGCAAGAGAAATGCTGTCAGAAGACAAGATCTTTCTTAATAAACAAGGATCATATGCTGGCTTTTCAGATCTCTTTAGATATGTTGTATTGGATAAAATTGGCGGTTTATATTCAGACACCGATGTCGTTTGTTTAGTATCTCCTGATAAACTTCCCACCACACCGTTTTTAGTAACTGAAAAAAATGGTAATGCGGTTCAGATTAACGGAAATGTTCTTTTTAATCCTACACCATCTGAAGGAAATTTGATAAGTCTAGCATTAGCATATACAGAAAAATTCCCAAAGGATAAAATTACTTGGTCAGAAATTGGTCCTTGGCTTTTGACAGGTCTCGTAACAATGAATCCGAATCACGGCTTTACAGTATTTGCTCCTGAATTTGCAAATCCAATAGGTTGGCAAGAAAGTCCAGCGAAGTTTATTGCTGATGGTGAAATTCCGGCAAATACAAGATTTGTACATCTTTACAATGAAACATGGAAAAGGGCAGGTGTAGATATTTCTGGAAAATTCCCTCCTAATTCGCTAATTTCAAAATTGTTGAAATAAATGATAACTATAGTTTGCTGGCTATGGAAAAATTCAAAACTTTCCTATACATATAAACCAGAGTATGTTGATGTCTTGACGTCAATGTTTAAAAGGCACTTGACTATACCACATCAAATTGTTTGCATAACCGATGAACCTGCTTCTTCATTTACATCAAATGTGATAATATTACCTACTCCAGATGAAGCTAGAAAATTAAATGATCTGCAAACACCAGAAGGAAATGGTTTTCCAACGTGCTATAGAAGATTGTGGCTCTTTAGCGAACAGGCAAGAGTATTAGGCAGCAGAATTTTTCTTACTGATCTAGATATAGTGCTTGTTAACAATGTTGACTCTGTGTTTAATAAAAATTCAGATTTTGTTGGGTGGCAGGCGCCTGGTGGTTCAAATTCTTGGGGTTCTAATTTTTTCGTTGGTTGTCTATGGCAACTTAGAACTGGATCAAGAACGCAAGTGTGGGATGATTTTGTAAAAGATCCAAAAAAGGCAATTTCTGACGCTCGAGGCGCAGGTTTTAGAGGAAGTGATCAGGCATGGATAAGTTATAAACTTTTTAAAAAAGAAGAGAAGTTTAAACACGAAGATGGGATTTACTTGTTTAACAGATATGACGGTAAAAATCCTGCTAACGCAAAAATAATTCAATTCAATGGTAATCATAAACCTTGGCACTCATCTGTTAGCTGGGTAAAAGATAACTGGAAATAAGGAAATAATATGTCAATCGTAACATTAGATCAGTTCAAAGAGCATCTTAATAACTTAAATGAGAGTGGAAATTTTTCGTTTGGGTTTAATTGGTTTGATTACGTCAAAACACGACTTAATGAAGAAATTATAGAAAAACATAAACAAAATCTTGAACGACTATATTCATCGATAAATATCGATATTCAAGGGAAGAGCGTTTTAGATATTGGTTGTGGTTCAGGTTTGTCATCTTTGTCTTTTGCTAAATTAGGTGCTTCAAAGTTAACATCATTTGATATTGATGAATATTCTGTGCAGGCTACGGCATTAACAAAACAAAAGTTCTTCTTTAATGAAATTGACTGGGAAATTAAAAAGGCTTCTATTTTAGAGCAAACAGAAATTCAGCAACATGATTTTGTTTATTCTTGGGGTGTTCTACATCATACTGGTGATATGTGGAAAGCAATTAAAAACGCCGCTGCTTATGTAAAGTCAGGTGGTTATTTTCATATAGCGCTTTATCGTTCCGGCCCGAGTTTCCCAAGACATCTAGCAGAGAAACAAAAATTCGCATCTTTGGATCGTGATGATAAGATCAAAATGCTTTATGAATATATGCTCAGAAATCATGGTAGAAATATTTTGTCAAAAGATACTGATGAAAGAGGGATGAATATTTTTCATGATGCTCTTGATTGGCTTGGCGGTCTACCATATGAAGTTTGTGACCCCAAGCAACTTGTTTCATTCTTGCCAGATTTTTCTTCCGTCTATTTTAAAGATTGGAATGAGGGTGGTAATTTCATAATGATTCTGAAAAAGAATTGATATGACTAAACTTAAAGAAAAATGGCAAGAAGATAGTAAAATTGTACCATTAACTGGCGAAATTCAGGAAATATATGAAAATATTCATACTTTCTATTTCTCAAAACTAAAATGCTTTCCCGATTTAGTTAAACCTCAAGATTTTAATTCTAAAATACAGTGGTTAAAATTATTTGATCAGTCTAAACTTCACGTAAGTCTATCTGATAAAGTTGTTGTTAGACACTATATTGAAACCAGAATTGGTGCAGGTTTTACCCCAACAATTTTTGCAAAATTTAAAAGGGCAAGTGAAATTGCTAATTGTAACCTACCAACGTCTTATGTTTTAAAAGTTAATAATAATTCAGGCACCGTTTTTTTAATTAAAGACGGAAGTATGTTCAATTTATCAAGCATAAAAAGTCAACTTGAACAGGCAATAAACCTTGCGTATGGTTGGAAATATGGAGAATGGATGTATTCTTACATTCAACCACAGATATTCGCAGAAGAATATATCGGACCTGTTTCAAATATCCCACCTGCTGATTTTAAATTTCACTGTGTGAATGGTAAAATAAAATGGATTCAATATATTGAAGGAAGAGGTAACTCGGTATCAAAGGAAATAAACGTAGATATTAACGGAAAAAATCTGGATTTTCATTTCAATACACTTCTTGGCAGAACAAATGAATTTAATATTCCACACAAGTGGGAAGAAATGAAGGATATTGCGGAAAAACTTTCAGCCGGTTGGAAGTATTTGCGTGTTGATATGTACCAAACACATTCTAGAATTTTTGTGGGTGAACTTACCTTTTTCCCGTTAGGCGGTTTTTTAAGTGGTGAAGGTCAAAAAATTGCTGGAAAAATGTTAGATTTTTCTACAGATGATTTCAAACCTTTTGTTATTAATGAACTTGAGAACACGTTGAGTAGACATAAAATCTATTCAGGTTGTTATTAGGAAAAATATGTGTGGTTTTGGAGTAACGAATAAGATCGGTCTTGAAAAGACAAATCGCTTCTGCATAAAGCGGGGGCCAGATTTAACTTCTGTAAAAGTTGTAAACAATGTAGAATTTCTGCACAATCTTCTGCATATTACCGGAGAAATTACCCCGCAACCATTCATTGATGGTGATATAGTATGTGTGTTTAATGGCGAGATATACAATTATAAAAAATTTGGTGATTATAAGAGTGATGGATTTTGCATAATTGATCAGTACAAAGATAAGGGTATTTCGTTCGTAAAACACCTCGATGGTGAATTTGCTCTTTGTTTAATAGACTTTACAAATAATATAGTGTTGATAGCGACAGATACTTTTTCCTGTAAACCATTATGGTATGCTTTTGACCAAGATCACTTTGGTGTTTCTTCTTATCAAAGTCAATTAACTGGACTTGGATTTGAAAATTCAAAAAAGTTAAGCGCTAATACCACGAGGATCTATGATTTAAAAACCCTTAGGTTAAAGCAAGAAATAAAAAATATTTCTTTTGATTTAAATCAGCACAAGTCAAATTGTGATGACTGGTTAGTTGCTTTTTCAGAAAGTATCAGAAAAAGAACAGCAAATACCCCGTACACTATGTTCTTGGGATTAAGTTCTGGTTATGATAGCGGTGCAATATCTTGTGAACTTCATAAACAAAAAGTTCCATTTAAAGCATATTCTATTATCAATAAAGAAAATATGAATATACTTGAACAAAGAACTCATATTTTAGAGGATACAGAATTAATTGATATAAGTAGGGAAGAATACAATTTTCATCTTTCTGAATTAATGTCATACTGTGAAGACTTTAAGTATAAAGATAGGTTTAAGGACTATGACATAAAAGCGGACAATGCATCAGTTGGTCTAGCAGCAATTTGTACAAGAGCAAATAATGAAAAGAGGAGAATATATTTTTCTGGACAAGGTGCTGATGAAATTATTAGCGATTATGGTTTTGCGGGCAGAAAAATATATGATCATAGTTCATTTGGCGGATTATTTCCAGAGCGTTTGGAAGGCTTTTTTCCTTGGCACAGTTTTTGGGATGGAACGCAAATTCAATATCTAAACAAAGAGGAATATGTTGCGGGTCATTATGGAATAGAAACGCGATATCCATTTTTAGATACTGCTCTCGTACAGGAATTTTTATGGTTGAAAGCCTCAGTTAAGAATAGTAAATATAAAAGCGTTCTTCATGAATATCTTGAAAAGAATAATTTTCCATTTGTTCCTGGAGAAAAAATCGGTTTTTCACCCAAAAAATAAACACATAGATAGGTTACCACTATGAAAGTAGGAATTGTTGGTTATGGATGGATTGGTAAAGCAACAGAACGGCTTTTTCCACATGCACAGATTTATGATAAGTTTATTGATGAATATTCTAGACCGCTAGAAAATTGTGATATTTGCTTTTTGGCTGTTCCTACGCCCTGGACTGGTGGTCCAGAACTTGATTGTTCTGCTGTAGAAGATGCAATTGCAAACTGTAATTGTGACTTTGTTGTTATTAGATCTGCAACTCAACCTGGCTTTGCAGACAAGATGGCAAAAAAGTATAACAAGAGAATAGTTGTTCAGCCTGAATATTTGGGAGAAACCCCTGCACATCCAATGCTGCAGATGGACAGCCGTCAATTTATGATTTTAGGCGGAGATCCTGAAGATAGACGTAAAGTAATTGATTGCTATGCTACAGTTTATAATGCGAATGTTAGAATTAGACAGGTATCTAGACTTGAAGCAGAAGTAATCAAGTTTAGTGAAAATCGTGCAATTTTCTACAAAGTAATGCAGTGTCAGGAACTGTATGACGCGTGTGAGGCCGCAGGAGTTGATTATTACACCGTACGCGACGCAGTGTATGGAGACGATCCTAGAATGAATTTATGGTGGACATTCGTTTACCCTGATAAAAGAGGTGCAAATAGCAAGTGTATTCCAAAGGATGTATACGCGTGGTGTGCTTGGGCAGAAAGTGTTGGAATAAATCCTGAAGCAACAAATGCCCTTCTTAAGTACAATGAAAAACTAGTAAAGTCGAATGACTGCAAAAAATGACATTACCGGTGATGCTTTAAAAACAAAACAGAGCACAGACCAATATAGAACTGGCTGGGAAAGAATTTTTGCAAAGAAGCAGGAACCTTCTTCTACTGAAAAGTCTAAACCACAACAAGAAAAGTGTTCAAAGCCATCTTCTGGCTCTTCTGCCTAATATTTTCCAGTTCTGCTTTTTCAATTTCTGCATCATCGTTTATTGTGACGGATATGCAGGGAAATATTCTGCTGCAGAAAAATATCGATGATGTTCGCCCTATCGCAAGCATCACCAAGATGTTTGTTGCGCAGCAGAGCGCCTCTCTTGACCAAAATGAAATGATCGAGGTCACTAAAGAAGATATAAGAAATGGTGGAAGAACATTTACACCTCTTAAAGCAGGTCAGTTTTATACGCGAAGAGAACTTACTGAATTGTCTTTAGTTTCTTCTGACAATGCCGCTGCCAAGGCACTTGGGCGTGTTACTGAACTTTCATCGGTTGCAAATGCTACGCTCGTTGAAGGAAGTGGTCTAGATGAATTGAACCAATCAACCGCTAGAAAGATTGCTGAAAGCGCAAGAGAACTTTATCGAACAGAACTCGCAAGCATCTCAGTTCGGGATAAAACAACCATAGGCGAAAGAATAAACACCAATCCGTTCTTAAACAAAGAGGGCTGGAAGTTCTACCTTTCAAAGACAGGATTTATTAAAAGGGCGGGTGGCTGTCTAGTTACGGTGATGGAAGTCAACTACAATATGGTAACAATAGTAATTCTAGGATCTCAGAATACTAGAGAACGTTGGAATGACCTAATCAAACTGAGAAAGATGCTGGGAGATACCAACTTTTATGTGCCAGTAAAAGTGACAAAAGTAGTAAAACAAAGAAAAAAGTAACATAAATGTTACTTAGTAAAAGTAACATAAATGTTACTTAGTAAAAGTAACATAAATGTTACTTAGTATTACACCGTGTAACATTAATGATACAATTTGTTACAATTTGGCGGTGTACATTTAATCTAGATGGTGTTAAGATATAAAAGTTGTCTAAATAACTAGACACGCTAAAGGAGAAGTGAAAATGGCTGTTGATCGTGGAACTGGTTTCTTTGATTTTGCTTTTATGGGTCAGATTGAAAAGGCCGCCAATCTTATGGTTGCCAAGGGTATGGCAATTGACCGTGTGAATGCAACTGAAGGTGCCCGCCCCGAAAATGTGCGAAAGGCAATGGCAATGATTATGGGCTCCAACAGCATCCGCCAGTTGGTGCTTGGAATGGGAAATTTTGCCCTCTCGCACCTTGATCCAAAGTTGAAGGTTATTCGCTAATCTTTTAACAATAACGAAAAGGGCTCTTAAAGAGCCCTTTATTTTTACTGTGGGATGTAGTTTGTCCAGACAACTTTGCTTGATGTTACGTACTTCTGCAGACCTCTTCGGTTGTTTTGCACATAGTATGACTTGTTTGACCAGATGGCTTCTAGTGCCTTCAAAGACTTATCTACATTCTGTGGGTCTGCAAATAGTGGATGTACCCAAGGAATCTCATTTGAAACAAGTATGGGGCGCCCGACATAGGTAGCATCTGCAGCCACAATGTTAAACGTTTCTGACATTGATACTTGAAGTAGAAGGTCACAATCTCTTAGGCTCTGCAGAAAGGTACTTCTATCTTCCCATGGATGTTCTACGACTATGTGACCCATTTCCTCAACTGTCTCTTTGACGTTCTTTGAGATAGGTGACCCGCCACTGTCGAGTCGATTATTGACATGGAATCTTAGTGGCTTTCCAATGGAATCAGCAAATCTACTAGCGATAAAGACCTGCTGAAGGTGATTCTTAAGTGGTCTAAATGCACCAAAGCATGCAACGTCGATGTGTGACTTTGAAGAGGTATTGAGACCAGAAATAGGGTCAAAATCTGTTGGATATGAATTTGGTAGGTAGACTACCTGCTGTTCTACTTGCAAAGAGGAAAGACCCAGTCTTTCCGCAAACCACTTCAACTGCTGATGAGCCCTAGGAGCATTTGGTGCAACAACAATCCCAAGTCTTAGATATTCTGCAATCCACTCCATTGCAATTCCTTCTGTTGAAAGAAATGGAATCTCAGAGTGGATTCGTACTACCCAGGTGCGAGTAGAGTGACGTGGAATTGAAATCAATTCAAGCATCTTTGCTGGTGTAACCCACAGCCCCTCAATAAAAACAAAGTTTGGGTTATATGATGTAACTGATGCATCAATTGCATTAGAGTCAATTACCATCTCCACAAATGAATCTCGATTATTTTCTACCAGCATTTCGCTGACAAAGTTGGCAGAATTCCACATACCAGTGGCAATCTGATATGATCCGCTATAACTGGGATCCTGATTGTAATCGTCTCTTCTTTTGAGCAAAAAGATGCTTTTTGACATATGGGTCTCCATTCAACCAATCTATTTAGATTAAGATAAGCAAAAAATGTGTAAAATACATCAAAAGGGATAAAAATGGCAAACTATTTCATATATAGAAATCTAAGAACAAAGGGATTTAGTGTTAGGTATCGAGGAAAAGTAATTGACCGAGTACAGGAAGCTGTCCTTTTCGGTGTGAAATTTGTGGTAAATGAAAAGGGAAGGCAACGTGTAATTTCTGAAAATGTAAAAAATGTGCATGCATTTGCAGTTGCACGTGACGTATTGAAGGCAGATATTGATATTTCTGGTCAGCCACTCACCGAAGTAAAGTATAATCCTTACAAGAATAATTGTTTTATGTTAGACGGAGAACCAATTTATACGAGTAACTTTGTAGTTCTAAGTGGCGGAAAGTGCCTGACGCGATCCTGCAAAATAAATAGTATTTCAGACGGAGAATAAAAATGGATGAAAGAGATAAGAAACTACACCGCGGAATTCAACTTGATGACAAGTTTGCAAAGACCTTAGGCAAAATGCAGAAAAGCATAATTGACTTGAATTCACTTCTAGAAGATTTTAGGGACTTAGGTCATATTCCAGTCGTGTCACAAGTTTCTCAAGTAAATCAGGCATCAAGAGATCTACTTTCAATCTATGACAAGATACAGATTTTGAGGGACCAAAATAAACTATGATGCAGTTTTTGGAATGCTCAATTGAGCAGGAAGAAATTATTGCCGACCATTTGCTGCTAGAAAAACAACTAGTAATGGTGCCAACTGAGAAGAGCAGAATAGTAAATTTTGTTTCTAAAAAGTATCCCGGCGCCAAAATTAAAAGCGTTAACCTTGATATGGAAAATACACGGTGGGAAATAGATGTAGATATTTCTCCTGAACTGTTACATTTATAACACACTTTTAGTGTACATTTACCAGCCGCAGTGTATAATACCATCATCTAAACAACTTTCTGTGACTTTCTAAAATGGAAAAGATTACTGTTCGTACTCGTAAGCCGCGTAACCCTTTTGTTGTTCCTTCTATGCTTAGGAAAGCAGGAGAGCATGACAAGCGGGATACGCGAAAGCGCAAGTTGGCTCAGGTGCGTTGGAAAGAAGCCGGGGAAGAGATGTTCCGATGAAGGGAACTGCTGATTACGTCAAGGATGAATGTCTAGTACTGCTAGACAGGGCGTTTTATGGCAAGTCACTTACCTTTTTTGGTGAGGATGGCAATGGAAAGTACGGTCAGTGCGTTTATCCCATTACATGCAGGATCACGTGCTATGACCTTGAGTTTGAGGCTTTTAGCGATGATGCTTGTGAAATTATAGCGGTCTTTAGAATTTTTCTAGACAACTATAATTCTGAAGTAACAGGACATGCCATCACTGACATGAACCTGCAGATTAACATAGAGCAGTTGCTAAAGGAACAAGAAATTGCCAAGGATACACTCACAAATGCAAAATTGAGTTTGCAGGGTAAGGACTATATTTCATTCAATGTGGATGTACAACAACTGCTGGCATGGTAATCTGAATGCAGATTTATTTGGTCGGCGGGGCAGTAAGAGACGAAATTCTTGGCATTGAGCCGAAGGATAGAGACTACGTAGTTGTAGGTTCTTCAGAAGAAGAAATGCTAGCACAAGGATTTGAAAAGGTAGGTCTTTCATTTCCAATTTTTATTCACCCAGAAACATATGAGCAGTATGCTCTCGCACGTACTGAGGTAAAATCTGGAAAAGGATATTCTGGATTTACTGTAGATGCTGATTCAAAAATTTCACTCGTTGATGACCTTAGACGCAGAGATTTAACTATCAATAGCATGGCTAAAGACCTCTCTACAGGTGAAGTCATTGATCCATTTGGCGGTAAGAGAGACATTGAAGACAAAGTGCTACGCCACACGTCTAGTGCTTTTTCAGAAGATGCCCTGCGTGTAATTCGTGTGGCGAATCTGTATGCTAGACTTAGCCAATTTGGTTTTACTATCCATACAAAAACTTTCAAGTTGTGTAAAAAGATGGTAAAGCAAAAGATGCTTGACGAACTTCAGTATGTTCGCTTCTGGCTAATACTTGCAAAAACTGTTGAAGAGCCTAATTTCAATATTTTTATCAAGTGTTTAAAGGATCTTGGTGTTTTTTCGCACTCAAAGTTTTTCTCTGGTCTTATTAAAAAGAAGAGTGATATTCTTCGTCTTGTTGATGTTGCAAGCGCCGTAAATCAAGTATGTGAATATTACATGGAATCATCAAAGGTAATTTATTTTACCATGTCTATTTGTCCAGAAGACTCAAAGAGTCTGCACACATTTGCATCTAAGAATCTTCATTCTGCCTTCTGCAAACTGAAGGATGCAAAGAAAATTACTCCTGTCAAACTACTGAATGTACTCTCATCTGCTAGAGCATTTGAGCATAAAAACTATCACCTAGGTGAATTAATTATGCTGGTAAAGATTCAAGAACTTGCTGGTAATAGTATGTGTGTGAGCAGCACCACCCTTAAGCAAATAAATTCTGCGCTTCAATCAGTTCCACGAGAACTAGTTGATAATGATGATGGTGAAAAAATAAAAAAGAAAATCAATAAGTATCGCTTGAGCACAATCAAGCATATTCTAGTCAATCAAGTTAATGTTTAACACCCGTAATAGAAAGGAACTATATGTCACGCCAATCAAAGAATGCCCGCAACATCGCCCGCCGGAAGGAAATGTCCAAGATGCGTCAAGGCGGAGGTGCTGGTCCAGCAAAGACCACACCTAAGCATGAAAAGAAGAATGCTTGGTGGCAGAAATTTACAACTTACGGAGCATTTATGCGAGGCAACAAGAAGCAGAAAGAGGCTGAAGGCACGTAACATAATCCAATAGAGTGCCAAACATTTAATCTGTCTCCGGTCACTCAACCTGTAAATAAAGCAGGTTGAATATGCTGGAGACAGAAAATGAAAAAGGCACTTTTGGTTGGAATAAACTATGCAGGCACTGGAAATGATCTGCGTGGTTGCATAAATGACGTGAATAATGTACAAAATCTTCTATCAAAAGAAGGTTTTGATGAAATTAAAGTCATCCTAGAAAAGGATGCAACTGCTGCTGGAATCAAGAGGGGTCTTGAATGGCTCGTAACAGGTGCTATTCCGGGAGATGTTATTTTTTTCCACTTCTCTGGTCATGGATCCCAAATGCGCTCAACAGTAGAGCCAGACGGTCTGGACGAAATTATCTGTCCTATTGACTTAGATTGGCGTGATAATGTAGTGACAGACGATTACATGAAGCAGGTATTTAATAAAGTGCCAAATGGAGTAAACGTTACAGTTGTCCTAGATTGCTGCCACTCCGGAAATGCACTAGATCAAGAAGATTCTCTTGAGTTAACGCGTGAAATTACTGCGCCGCTTGTTGAATCTAGTCAAAAGCAGGGAAATCGATTTCTTCCAATGCCAGAATACATCCAAACTGAAATTACAGAAAATAAACTGCAAGTCAGAGAATTTAAGACATCACGCGACGTAAATCGTTCTGCTCTTCTAATCTCTGGTTGCCAGTCACACCAAACATCAGCAGATGCATTCATTAATAACCAGTTTCAGGGCGCCGCTACATATTCACTGTTAAAGTCCCTATCTCTTGGTCTTTCTTCTTATCGTGATGTTGCAACATATATGAATAAGTTTATGGCTGCGAACGGTTTTACACAGCGTCCTCAACTTGATGGACATCCTTCACTATATGACCAATCATTCTTGAAGCCATGGGGGTTTAACGCAGGTACTCTAACAGAAGCACCTGCGCCTGGAACATGGTCTGCACCATCCACTGCTCCCGCACAGATAAGTGATGACGTATCTCCACCACCTGAAGAGCCTGAGCCGGTGCAAAATACATTATTTGATACTGCCGTAAAAAATAAGAAGTTTATCTACTTTCTGGCTGAAGTATTGTGTGTTCTTGTAATAGCATATCTAATAATTAGATGATTGCATTTTTTCTGTTTATTCTAGTTTTACTTCCAGCAGTGTTTTTTTGCTTCTGGAAGATTGTTAAGAAGAACAATCCATACATCTAACCTGTATTTGACGGTGTACTCTCGAGCCTAAAAAGGTTATTATTTCATCTACGAGGTGAATATGGCTATCATTTACACACATCAACGCTCTAAAACAAAGAACAAGCCAGGTTGGCAAAAGAAGGCACAAGAATATCAGCAGTGGCTTAATAATATAAACTCCATGAGTACCAATTTTAGCAGCAAGAATCGTACCAAAGTAGTGAAGGCGCCTGAAAAGACAACATCTTCGGCAGGGGTATCAAGTGCATTTATCAAGAAATCATTTGATGCATTCAAGGGCGGTGGTACAAAGTCTGTTATTAGACCTGAACATACCTATCGTGAAAATCCTGAGATGCTTGAGCGCGAATTGCGGGCACGAGATCGTAAGTTCATATCGGCGCCGCTATATAATAAAGGTGGGTCGCAACTTATTACTGAAGAAGCGTTAAAGGATATCCAAAGCGGTGCGACTCGTCGTAGAAATTGATGAAAGATGCTCATGAAAGTTATTAGACGCTGCTTAAAAACTGGTAGCATAAATGCACGGGAAATAGCCGTGACTCGGCAGCAACTCGCTGCATGGAACATGGGAGCAGACTTAGCCAAACTTGCCCCAGACCTCACAGAAGAAGAGGTAAAGTTTATTGATACTGGTGAATATCCTGAAAAGTGGATGCAGGAATTTTCTGAAAATTAATATATAAGATTTGAAGATGCCATACGGGTCTTCAATTTAGTGGGTTGCCGTTAGGAACCCTTTTTATCAACTTGCTTCTATTGAAGGAGATGACTATGAACCGTGTTGCTTTTTACAAGCCCCTTGAAACTTCTTTCCTAGGTTTTGACCGCCTTTTCAGCGATATTGAAAGGCTGCTTGAAACCAACCATTCCACGCACCAAGTAAATGGATTTCCTCCATTTAACCTATTCAAGGAAAAGGATGGATATACCATCGAAATAGCTCTTGCAGGTTATCGAAAGGAAGACATTAAGATCTCCCATGATCGTAAGAATAATGTTCTATCAATTTCTTCCGAAGGTAGTCAAGAAGACTATCCGCAGCCTGATGGTCGTGAACTCGTAAGAATTGGAATTGCGAAGCGCTCATTCATCCGAAACTTTACTGTAGCAGACAATGTTGTGGTAAAATCAGCAGAAATGCAAGATGGGCTTTTGTCTATTGCGCTTGAGGTGGTTGAACGTGAAGAGGATAAGCCTCTTCTGATTTCAGTCAAGTAAGGCTTTAAACACACGGGAGGGGATAATCCCCTCCCATTGAGAAATGCTAGTATTAAGAAATGCAGTTACTCGTCCTCATTGGACGTCAATGTACCATTATGTTTGCAACCGAATTAAACGGTTAAAATCAATCAAGTTAAAGAATAAAGTTCAACTTATAAACTCGGGAAAGAGTTATAAGATCTATTTCGTTCTTGATGAAAACAAAGAGCCAATTTCTTGGCTATATCTTTATCGAAAGCCAAACTGGAAGGCTTGGGAAGTCTATCAAATTTGGACTTTCCCCGAGCATCGTGGAAAAGGTCTAGCAAAGCAACTTTACAAGGCAGCAATTAATGATGATGGCATCCTGCTTGCCTCTGGAAATCTGCACACTCAATATTCACAGGCACTTTGGAAAAACTTTCTAAAGAAGAAACTTTTCAACGTTTGGGCACAAGACTTTAAAAATCTTTCCAGCGTTAGTTTAGTAGAGTATAGCGTTGAAGAAGATGCAATTGAAAGTGATCTCCCGATCTATTCAAAGTCTTCTTCACGTGAAAGTGCCAAAACAGATATTCGTTTTCTAGCAATCAAAAATGTCAGCAACCGCAATTGAAACTGTATCTGGGTACTTCGTTGATTTGGTAAATCCAGACCCAAAAACTATTTGCATCGAGGATATTGCCTGGGCAATAAGTCGAATGCCAAGGTATGTCGGTCATACAGTATCAGCCATTCCCTACACGATTGGTCAGCATTCAATCTACACGGCAGACTTAGTTACAAAACTATTTCTGCCAACAACAGAAGCAAAGGTCTCCCCTCAGGGGCTTAAAACCTCATTTGACCAGTTCATAACACAGCGGGCAAATGATAGCCTTCAGGAAGAAGCATACTCGCTTCTCAAGAAGCACTGCCCAAATGACCTTCTGCTCGAAACACTGCTTCACGATGCTACTGAAGCCTACATTGTAGATGTTCCAACACCTCTTAAGATGGCTGAAGCCTTCAGGAATGTCTATCTTCAACTTGAAGATAAGATGATGACAGCCATCAGAAGCAGTTTTAATATGCCGGATCAAAAGCCGGTCTATGAACTTTTCATAAAGTGGGCTGACCAGGTAGCCCTGACCATCGAAGCCTATCACCTGATAAAAAGTCGAGGCTCAAACTGGTCACGAACAATCAAACTTGATATGACAACTCTTCAACTTTTTGAAGAACCAAGAGAACCAATCAAGGTATATGATGACTTCTTAAACTACTTCTACTGCTTAAAGCAGTAGAGGCGGCGGAATTATAGCATTAGCGCACAAATAGCGCTCGCAGAAGGGAACTTATTAAGTTCCCTTTTTCTTTGCTTGTTTGACATAAATATACAGAGAAATTTATAAGTTGAAACATATCTAGTTATGTATTAACACAGGTTAGATGTAATCTTGAAAGGCTTTAGAAATGAACCAAAAATTTCCAGTCATCCAAAAACTTCTATATGAAGGACCTGAAGAGGACGACCTGTTCTTCGGTGTTTCAAAAATTGCTAGTTCTATCTTCTACAATTGGAATTGGAGTAAAGATACATCTACCATTTCTAAAGAATACGACAAAGTTGCAAATCAGTTGGAGCCTAAGGAAGCCAATGAGAGTGAGCGTGAAATGTTTGTGAACATGCGTAAGATTCTTTCAGACATTAGTGCACATCTCAATGTTGCTTCTTTTACACCTTCTAGCAAAAAAGAAGCAAGTGCAGTTTTGGGACACGCGATGGCTCTTTCAAAGCAAGCATCTCATGCCGCTGCCTACGTAATTAAAGAGGCAAGCACTAAATTTCGTACTGCTCTAAGTTCAACTGATTTATCGCAAGCCAATGCAGTTTCAAAAAAAGCAATGGCAGGAAAATTGCTATCATTAAGCATTAGCCCAGAAGTAAGTCAGTTTATTTTAAAGCATGGTGCTGATGTTGTTAAGAACATCAAATATACTACTGGACCAACTAAGATAAACATATCTTCTACTGTATCTTCCATTATTTCAACAGCAGGTAAACACCCTGAGGCTGAAAGGCGCGCATTTATCATTGCTGCATTTTATATTCTTATGAATTTCTCTGTCAATATGCATGATGGGTTCATTAGACTTCAAAAACGCTTCTTAAAAATGACCTTACCAGAATGAGTACACAATTTCGCACTATTCAACTGCTGCTGGGTGAAGACTTATCTCAAGGCGACGACCTTGAAGTAAAGTCAATAGTTTCTGGCGTAAGAAAAGGATGGGCATCTCCTCTTGAAACAGTAGAAAAGCAAGCAAAGCGCTGCTGGAAGAAACTTAGTCCAGAGCAGCAAAATGACCTATGCAGCCTTATGTCTGTCCTTCTGCAAAAACTACTTGCATCTCCAGAATCACCAGCAAACACCAAGAGTTTCATTCCATCTGATAAGGCAGAAGCAGTAGCAATTACGATAGGTCTTTTGAATTTGTCAAAGAGCCTTGAGCATGTAGCAAGGGCTTTTATAAGAAGAGCACAAGCAAAGAATGAAGCGGTGCTTTCAGACAGCGACGTTGAAGCCGCAATCAGGGGTAACTTATACGACCTTAGCACCATCTCTGTACGTGAATTTGCAAAGGCACATGGAAAGCACATCACTGGTATGGTGAAATGTGGCGATGGTCTTCCAAAAATTGACATACCCGTCTCTTTGTCAAATCTTCTTTCTGCAATTTCAAAGACCCCCGCAATGAAGCAGCGCGAGGCAATTCTAGCAGTTTTCCAATTACTGATGAATGTTTCTGGGAAATTAAAAGACGCTCAGCAGCAACTTACCACAGAATTCGCTAGCATGAAGTTGAAGCGCCCAGACAGCGCCTTATAAATATCCCTAAGCAACTAGGAGCACAAAAATGTTTCAAGCACTTGCAGACCTCACTGCAATCACATCTAACAGTCAGCAGGATATTGCTGAAGCAAAGTCAGCATCTTCTGATTTTGATGGAATTCTTTCTGTTGTCAATGACAGCCTTGCAGACCTTGAAGATAAGGTTGAAGCACTTACTAAACTTGCGAAGAAGACTGGTGCAATGAAGTTGGATACTGTCAAGGATAAAGAAGGTCTCACCGTCTTTGACAAGATTGGCAAAATGACCAAGGAATACAAATCAGCAATGGATAAACTCATGCTTGAAGCCGAAATTATGGTCAAGCAAGTTGCTGAAGGTCAAGATACCCCCGAGTAAATTACAAATTTATTACTTTTGGTTGTAACAATCTAAGGATTGTTACAATCTTTCTTACATCTTCCCCCAGGTTGATGTATAATGCATTCATGCGACAGACAAAGAGAAAACTCCGGTCAGACAGAATGCACGTTATCTACCAAGTTACCTGCATTCCAACAGATGAAATCTACATTGGTTTGACCGTCTGTGCCGGGAATACCCCGAAGAAGGCAGTCGAAGGTCGCTGGCAAAGGCACGTAACCCGAGCCCTTCGGCATAACAAAGGCTGGAAACTGTGTGAAGCCATTCGTACCTTTGGACCAGAGGCATTCTCGACTGAGGTCCTCGAGAAAGTACGTGGAAAGGCTGAAGCCCACGCCCGTGAGCGTGAAATAACCAAGACCATCGGTGCCACCCTTAACACCGCCTGATACAAGAAACTTGTTACACCAATGAAACAGTTACAATTCAATGATGTTCTTTTTCTGAATTCAGGTTATAATATCTTTACCGTCGCTGCAGCGGGTCTGCAGCAATCACAGGAGGGGTAATCCCTCAGGAAAAACTGGAAAACTGGAGAAATACCAAATGAAGACTTCTCGCACCGCTCGTTTTGCTCTGGCTGCAATGTCAGTTGCCATCCTTTCTGCCTGTGGCGGTGGTGGTGGATCTGCCCCTGCACCCGCAACTTCTTCAGGTGGCACTTCAGGTGGCACTAGCACTCCTCCTGCTACCGCCGCCGCCCCTTCTCCTACTGCAGTCAATGTCAGTCTGGTTGGTATGGACATCAAGACGAATGACGTTCTTGCCCAGACTGCTACTTCATCCACTGTTGTCGGCTTCCTGGATAGTTTCCTGAAGCGCTTTATGTTTGATGCCACCAGCACTTTTGCAGGTACGGCATATGCCAACACCTCAGTAAAGGTCAATCCTGGCTCGAACTTTGGTTTTACCAACAAGATTCAAGGCGGCAAGTTGGTTACGCTAAATCTTGACCTTCGTGATGCAAATGGCGCTTTGATTACCCACTGTGATACTTCAACTGCTGAAGCACGAATTCACCGTCTGTGGGACGTGCATCCTGGTAAGGGCCACATGCTGGGCAAGTTGACGGTTCCTTCTGTCATTAATGCTAACTGCACGGTTACGTACAAGGATGCTATGTATGTCATTACTTCATCCGGCGCAACTGTAGAAGTCCAAGTGGATGGGGATCAGATTTCCCACGTGCTTGAAGCAGGCGATCAAGCATTCAACAGTTCTGATACTGCAGTTCTAGTCTTCAAGTCTGGCCATGTACGCACGCTTGCCGTGGCTGATGATGGCAAGGTTACTCTCAAGACGCTAACTGAGGAAAGCCTCCCAATCAAGACAGGCGTTGGCTTCCTCGCCTACAATGGAAATTGGTTGGTTGCTACCTCTACCCAGCGTTCAGATGTAGTGCTGGCACTCGACGCAAACTCGAAGGCATTCAAGATCATCAGCACCGCGATGGGTAGCCCTGAAATTCCTGCTTCAAAGTACCCCGGTTCTGGTGTTATGCTTGATGCCGCAGGCAATTTTGTATGGCTTGAATACTCGCAGTATATGCGCCAACTTAACCTCAGCACCAACTCCTACACTGAATGGACACCTGCGCAACTTCGCGTTCCTGGTTCCTACGGTGTTCGTGGCCGGTTTGGGGAGTGGGTAATGTCTGATCGTTGCCTGGTTTGGAACACCACCACTGGTGCCTACAATCTTCTTACCCGACCCGGCGAAAGTGCCAGTGCTTCAGTTGCAGTTGCTGAAGGTGCTACATACGCCCGCCTCGAAGGAGAAAACGCCTTCTGTGTAAATGGTTCTGGCAACATCTTCTCCCGCCTGAACGTTGCTACCAACACCATGAAGCACTTCAATACTGACAGCATTGGATACTTCTTTAGTGCTGGCCGCAAGTTTGAAATGTTCAAGGACAAGGCAATGCTTTGGGGAGCAGTCTCTACTGCGAACAGCGATACCAAGATCATTGAGTTGAACTTTGATACTGGTAATGTTGTTGATCACGGCACCATCAAGACGGGTGATCGAAAGGTTACCGAACTGGTGGTGGTTGGAGGTTAATAACTAAATGAATAAAGTACTGGGCCAAATGGCCCAGTACTTGCTTAGAAGGGTGATATGCTAGCAAAAACACTCACTGACAAAGAAGCACCTCTTCTTGAGGGCAATCGCTTTCTTCAGTACTTTAAGACTCTCGCAGCTAAGAAGTATGACTTGACCTTTAAGGCAAGTGTCATCATTGATAATTTCTTTCAGATGCAACCATATCCAAACAACAAGAAAGCAATCTGGCACGGCGGAGAAATAGTACCGCGCGGCGGAGGGCGGTTAGAAAAGAATAGACTTATTCCTCTTGAAACCCGAACAAAGTGGTTTTTGAAGGAAGTTGCAACTGAACTTGAACAACTAATTGACGCAGGCAGAGAAGTAATTATTCTACATAAGCATATTGAAAAGGGAAATGTTGCTGAGCAACTAATTCAATCGGTTTTCCCACTCCCGGACGGGAAAACAAATTCTCGTGACCTTAGCGTATCTTGGAAAATTTCAACACCGGTGACAGGTATGGCACTTACAACAATGTGTCTTAACATACGTCTAATTGTTTCTCCAGAGGTTGGCAAGTCAAGTTCCCCAAGTGTTATTGTTTCACACCTGATTGTTTCACTTGATAAGCAGTTGGCACGCAAGTTTGCAGCCGCAATCGTAGATACCAATGCCAACTATCTTTGCCCATCAAACGTTTCACGATACCGCAAGGTAGCAATTGAACTATCTAAAATTAATCCTTTAAACCGAGAAGTAGAGGATCATCAACTAACTTCTGTTCATATTTCAGTTCAACTGGGTACATTTAAGCCTCGCTATACCATTGCAAATGATAGCAAAGTAATAAATATACTAAATCATCTTTGTGTTTTAGATGAAAATAAGTGAAGTACTTTAAATAATACTTTAAATAATACTTTAAATAATACTTTAAAAGAGCATCTTTTACGACTACGTAAAAACTCTTGAAAAAAGAATTCAAGCGATCTAGACACCAGCCGCCTTTTAAAGGTGCTTTCAAAATATGGAATAAACCCATAATTAACCGCACGCTGAAAGGTAGCATTAAAATGTCAAGAGACGAAAAAGAATTTATAGAACGCCGAGTCCGCAAAGACTCAGACAATTATAATGGCCCCGAGCGCCGCCGCCAACTAGATCATTCCGAAAATATGTTAACTGCCGATGAGATGAAATATATTCGTAAGATGATTGAAGAGGATGGCCGCCGCAAATGGTTAGCAAAGCAAACACTTTCAGTCGTAACGTGGATAGCAGCGATTTTAATCGGCATTACTACGGTATGGGATACACTAAAGAATGTTATTAGGGCTGGTGGTCAATAACAATGTCACGCTTAGATTATCTCTACAAATTAATTTGGGTACCAAGCCTTGCGCTTGTGATAAGCATTGTCTACATGTTGCTTGATACATCTCTGCCTGGAGAATATACTGGTGAGGCTACAGCAAAAATACATAATAACCGAATTATGCTAACATATGGATTTAAACGTCACCGCTTCTGCGACGTCGACATTTATCGCCAAGTCATTCATGAAGGGCAGGTAGAGACACTTCCAGCAGTCCATGTTACTGCAGGCCAAGTGCAAAAAATGAATCAAGTAAAACCAGATATAGTTGATCAAGTTTTACCATTATCGTATGGCCCACTAGTTGGAGATATAACCCTAAGAGTTGCACTTGACTACAGTTGTAATTTAATTCAAATTATTAAGCCATTGCGATATGAATATGATGTAGTTTTTTCACTGAATAAGTAATTTCTAAACCCATAACCATATTAGAGGACCAACAAATGCAGTCTCAATTAACAGTTTCCCCTGAAGCAAAGCAAAAAATCTTTGACATCATCACATCTGAAGGAAACCCTAACCTAAAACTAAGGGCATTCGTACAGGGTGGTGGCTGCGCAGGATTTCAGTTTGGCTTTACCCTTGATGAAGAGCAGCACGAAGACGATTTTGAAGTCGATCTTGGGGAAATAAAGGTAGTAGTTGATGCGATGAGCGAAACCTACCTTGCAGGTGCTGAGATTGACTACAAGGAAGAACTGCTGGGAAGTAGTTTTACCATCAATAACCCAAATGCTTCTACTACTTGCGGCTGTGGTTCTAGTTTTTCAGTGTGAGACAACAATATGGAACTATTAAGAAAAATAGGAATTCCAGCAACGCTGGCGGCTGTCATTTCATCTTTGACCGTCTCAATACCCCTTCTTTTCAAAATAGATGAGCGGTACGCAAAGGATGAGCGCCTAACAGAAGAAATTAAAAAATTAGAACAGAGGAACGCTGATCTCCAAAAAGAACTCGCACAGTTGGTAGGATTTCAGCAGGCAATGCTTGTAATTCTTCAGGACAGAATGAAGACTGTTCCAGTTGAAAGACCAAGAGCGCTGATTATGCCGTCACCTCCAGTCGCTGCAGTTCCAGAACTAACTCCGGTTCCAGCACCCACTCCTGCACCTGTAGTACCTGTGCCAAGTGTTGGTGAAAAGGCTACTCCTAAAGCAGAGGTAAAACCACCTCCTCCAGCACCAGTAAATATAAAACCAGATCTAAGTAAGCAACCTATTGAAAAACCAAAAAATCTTAAGGAGTTATCTGAAGGACTTACAAGACAGCAGCAGCGCTTAATAAAGGATTGAAAATTGGATGTATCCTTCATTTATAAAAACAAAATTTAAAATACAGTCTGAAAGTGTAGATGCCTATAAAGGCGAATTTCTTTGGCGCGGGAGTTCAATTCATAAGTTTAAAATAAAAAGGCTTTATACACTCTTTTCTCCAGAGCAACTGAGAATTCTTTCTCCAGAGCAGATTTGTTTGTCAGAAGCATATAATTCTTTTGTTCCACATTTTGATGTAGATGCTTCAGCAAAACTTAATATCTACATAGGACCAGGAAAGGGAATAACTAGATTTTGGAAAATAAAACCAAAGGCAAAACCTGTAATGAGCAAGTACTATTCTGAAAATCTTGCTGATCATCATAAAGTTCCTAACCAGTATGATCCAAAAGACCTTGAAGAAATTTCTAGTTTTACCGCTGAAAAAGATGATGCATATCTTTTAAACATTTCAAAAATACACAGCGTTGATATACCAGAAGGCGAAACTCGTTCTTTTATTCAGTTCAGTTGGTTTTCCATCCCATTTAATTTAGTAGCAAAAAAATTTGAAAAATATGGGTTCATCTAAGCATCAATAAAATCATTTATTTTTTTACTGCTATAAACAATTTGATTTTCATATTTTTTTACACTCCTAATAATTAACTTTCGAAACTCCCTTAAATCAAATTCAACGGGTGCAGGTATAAGAAGTGCTTTCCTGTATTGCGGTGAGAATACAGAGCCGTGAGTAGTTCTTAGATTATTCCAAGAAAAACACTTGTGCTTTGGAATAAAAAATCTTTCATTACTGCCATCCCTAAAATCTTCCTGAAGCCAGAAAGTGCTTTCTGGATTTTCATCAAAGAGCATAAATCTAAAACTGCTTGGAACGTCAAGCGGATACCAAGCATCTCGGTGAATTGGAATTTCTGTTCTAGAACTCCATATCCTGTATTCTGGAACTTCTTTAAATGGAAGTTGCTTTAGTTTCTTTTTTATTCCAGGAAAAAATTTATCAATTTCTACAGGATTTTGATGATAAACATTGTCAGATAAATCCGGTGTTGTAATAGCGTCATATGGATTATTGTTTTCTCCCCATTGAAGCCCTGTAGTTGAGTTGTACTTTTTAATAGGTTTTGATACTTCAAAAAACCATTCTTTGAAAAGTTGTTCTTCCTTATCATCAAGAAGCGGCTCAATATCTAAAGGTAAGTAGAGTATATTTCCAAGTTGCTGTTCCAGTTTTAGCAATTGAAGAGTTCTGCACCAAACTGACTTATCTAAAAATAGTTTCTTTCTATTTCGCTGCAGAACACTAAGCAGTTCATTTTTTGAAATTGTATTATAGGACATTTGTTTTTTCCTTTTACGAAATATTTACTAAAAACAGCAGATAAATACCTGCATAATAATGTGGAGATAATTTTGCACCGCGATATCATTTTATGGTCTGGAATAAAAGCAGCAACTAGGTATGGTTACAAGGACAGACACCCAGTTCTTTCCCGTCCAATGGGAGCATATCAACTTGCATATTGGTTGAGAAAACATGGCTTCAAGGTTCAGGTTATTGAGTTCGCCCACCTTATGGAAGATGATGAACTTGTGGCACTAACAGAGCCTTTCATATCAGAAAAAACAATATGCTTAGGACTTAGCAGAACATTTTTGGGACCAACGGCACTTTGGTCAGATAACATTGTTCTAGCAATACAAAAGTTAAAAGAAAAATTTCCAAAATTGAAAATAGTGACAGGAGGACAATATCAATACTCCGGTTTAGAAGATCCAAGAGTTCCTGTTGCCGCATCATTTGTTGGATATGGAGAAGATGAATTTTTAAAATGGTGTCAAGAAAAGAAGCATGGGGTTTCTTTACTTAATCCGTCATTTGACATTAAAGATTTAAATCATCGATTTATACCCGATGATGTGATTATTTCTGGTGAAATGCTGCCAATCGAACTTGGAAGAGGATGTATTTTTAAGTGCAAATTTTGTAGTTATTCTTTAATTGGCAAGGAAAAAGGTTCATACCTAAGACAGCATCAGTTGCTTGTTGATGAAATGAAGTACAATAAAGATATGTTTGGCACTGACAAATATATGTTTATGGATGACACAGCGAATGAAGACTACGATAAGGTTGCAAGGTTTGCAAATTTTGAAAAAGATCTTGGATTTCCAATACAGTGGGTTGGGTACTGCCGCGCGGATTTAATTTGGTCAAAACCAGAAAGCGCCGAACACCTACAGCAGAGCGGTCTAGTTTCACCATTCTTAGGGATAGAAACTTTTAATAAAAAGGCGGCGCAATACATTGGAAAGGGGTGGTCAGCAAAACACGCAAAGGACTGGCTACCCAAACTTTATTCTGATATTTGGGGCAAAAAAATAAATTTGTGTGTCAGTATGATAATTGGACTTCCACATGATCCAGTTACCGACGTGTATGATAACATACGCTGGTGGAACCAACACGCAATGGGAAGAATAACCTTTAGAAGTTTTGTTGTTATGCCACCTCCAACAGATGGGAAAAAAGATCACCGATCAGATATTTCAAAAAATGCAAATGAACTGGGTTTTTTCTTAACTGAAAAAACAGAAGATGGATATTGGCACTGGAAATCACCATATGCAACATCACATATTGCAAAACAACTTTCTGATACGGCAATGCTTGCAACAAATCCAAGATGTAGAGTTTCATCGTGGAGTGTTGCTAATGGTATTAATATGGGCTATGATATGCAAACAGTGTTAAGCACGAAGAAACGCGAGATGCCAGATGTAGATCTAATAGAGACAAACAAATTCAAGTTGAAGTACATAACACAGTTCTCTAAACACTTTAACTTACCTCACCTAATGGACAATATTAGTCTAGTCACAACAGTTAGATAGGTTCAACAATTTTTCTGGCTTCTGCTAAATCTATTTCCCAAGTTCCATCATACTGAATTTGCCGGTGCTTATCAAACTCAAACATTTTTCGCATATACAAATCAAATACAAGTTCAATTCCATAGTATTTTGGCCGCTTTTCAAAATCTGGCCAAATACGATGATACGTTTTATATTTTTCTAACCGCACATCCTTTAGTATTCTTGCATTTATGTTTTTTGGATCTGTTGCCCACATAATCTCTTTTTCGTTTAGCATTGCTAGTATTATTTCTGGAGTATGCTGAAAAAATGCTACTCCCCCATCTATACTTTCATTTAATGAGTGGATAAACCAAGAAAGCATATACTCATATTTGCAAAATTTCCACCCATTACTATTGTGAATAACAATATCTCCACCACCAACTATTGGCATTCCGCCATTATTCCACACTTCAGATATTAGTAGCATATGCGGCAGCATAATAGTTCTTGCACAACGGGTCTTTAGGTATAATTCAAGAGCAGCACTTGAGTTGATAAAAGACACGGCATCCATATCAAAAAATCTTGTCTTTATTCCGTGTCTTTCGCAAAATTTATTAACGAAATGAATTTCGTGCCGATTTAGTTCATTTTCAAACCTAAAAGTTACAGCCTCAAAGGGTATATCCTGTTCAATAAATGCCTTGCACACAACCTCGCTGTCTAACCCACCAGAAAGCAAGATCGTTGGAACCCTTCCTTGGTGTTTTGCTTTTTCATTTAAAATACGGGCAACGTCATAGCATTCCTCTTTAAAAGATTTAGGACGTCGTGTGCATTGTGCCAGATTAAATTTTAGTGTAGAGCCTAACGTCTTATCTCCAAACATTTCTCCGCCATAGTCAAAATTTATTTTATTGTTTTGCGTGTATTCAATCATTTTTAAATCCTTTTAGTCTCTTTGCGGCATCTAAAAAAGGTATCATATTTCCATTTTTATCTCTTAAGTTTATGCTCAGCGCGTATCTTGGCTCATTTGTGCTATTCATAACAGAATGTATAGCATCTGAATCAACAAGTGTTATACCTATTTCTGTTGATTCAATTAGTTTACATTGATCTAAAGGCACCTGCCAATAATCAGTATGAACTTTTGTCTTGTGATAATTCGGTGTGGCTGTAGTATTCCACCAAAACATTCTACTTCCCTTTTTTCCATAAATGACATTTAATTTTGCTCCAGCCCGGTCTGAGTGTGGGAAAAGATGTGCTTTAGGTTGTGTCACAAATATAATTGCGTGAGGCACAAAAATTCCAACTTTGTTTAAAACATCAATTAATTGGGTGTTTATTTTTCTTGCATTTATTGGAAACAATTGTATTTCATCTTTTTGATTAGCGGCTTCCCTATACACCATTTCCGACATATCGATGTCAAATGGAAAGTTAAGATGCAGGAAATGTTTTCCCATATTACTCTTTTAGTTGCTTTAATTTACTAATGTATTGCTGTTTAAACTTTTGTACAACAGCAAATGGAAAATTATAAAGTTCTTCAACTTTCATTTGCCTAGCAATTTCATAGTCTGTTCCAAGAGAAATAACACTAAATAGCGGCCAACTTGATACTTTATTTACCATTCCCAATTCTTTGTTAAATCTTAGGGCGGCATCAGCAGCCTGTTGTGAAGTCATAAATTCATTTTTCCAACCGGGATTAGTAAGCACATACCCGTGTTCTTTATAATTTCTACTAAATTCTGAAGTTATTTCTCCCGCATTTGCCTCATAGATATCTAAAGCAGTAAATTGAGACATACCAAAGTCTTGATGCATACACCAGTTAAATGTTTCTTCGCTGCTTTCTAAACTCTCACCGGGTAACCCGACTATAAAATTTATTCTAATGTTGATGTCTTTTTGCCATACATTCTCATATAGGTGAGGCAAGTATTCTTTCCCGTGTTTTGCACCCCAGCCTTTGTCAATTGCTTTGCCCGCTGCAGGATTAAAAGTCTCAATACCAAAATAACACGTTTTCATCCCACTGCGTTTTAACATAGCATCGGTTCCCTTTCGTGACCATATTAAATCGGCACGAAGATAACCATTCCACATTATTTCAAACCCTAAACTATCAGGAAGTCGTGAAAGATTTTCTACCTTTTCAATGTCTTCATTTACCGTATCATCCATAAAGTTATAACGAGTTACGCCAAACTGCTGATGGTTATACTTCATCTCATCAATAATTAGATCAAAATGCCTTTGATAGGTAAATTTAGGTTTTCCTAAATTTGGATGCGCGCAAAACTTGCATTTAAAAATGCAGCCTCTACCAAGTTCTATTGGCAGTACTTCAAACGGGAGAATACAGTCTTCTAGTTGAAACTTATGATCAAGTTCAGTGATATTGAATTTTTTATTGAATAATGATTTATTTGATTTTCCAATTTGCTGCTGACACCAAGAAACAAATGCGTCCTCAGACTGACCCACAAAAACAACATCAAAAAGAGAGTCAAATGTCTTTTTCCCCATCCCACCACCAACTAATTTAATTTGACTATAATTGCTTCGTAGCCAACTAATTGTTTCAGTCATATTTGATGGTGCTGATCCAATTTTTGGCCAGTAGGTAGTTGAAAAACCAACAGCAAAAGTTTCATCTCCTATAAACTGCTCTAGTAGCGTTTTAATTTCTCTTACCGTTAAAATTTGACAAAAGTCTATCACTTGAACGCTAAATCCAAATTTTTTAAGCCAGTGTCTGATTTGGTATGCACCCATCGATCGATTAATTGCCCAAGCAGAATTTTGACCAGGCCACGGCCAAATTCCATTTAAAATAATAAGGTGTCTCATATGTTTATGGTATTAGAATTTTGTTAATTTGGTCAATAGGTTTATACCAAAAGTCATCATATATTACATTCAGTCTGCTGCAAAAATCTTCTCTTGCTTTATCAAAAAATATTTTGCATTTTTCCATGCCTGAAAATTTAGGCCTCATTTCCAAAAAAGGCCAATGTTTTCTATACACTTGGTATTTTACAAATCTAAATTCAGTAAATTCTTCTGGCGACTTTAATTTTGTTACCATTTTGATAATGCCCTCATTTAGAAAAGATGCAAGTATCTCTGGTGTGTGTTGAAAGAAAATACTGACATTTACTTTATTTTCTAATAGACCACATTTAAAAGGAACTTGATATTGACCCAGTTGTCTTAAGCACCAAGTCTGTAGTTTATTATCAATAACTATATCTCCATTTCCATATACCGCCATTCCATTCAGTTCATTCCAAGCAAACGTATCAGCCTTGTTATGCACGAGTCTCATTATCCCAAAAGCGCCGACATTTGAATAAATTGAAAATGCTTCATTAGATGAAATCCATTCAAGATTAACATCTGTTTTTTCTAACTTCAATCCAAAATAATTACAAATCTTTTCAGCGTAGAACTGTTCGTGTTCTGACAAATTACGACCATTCAATTTAATGAGTGACATAACTGGAACACATTCCAACCCCTGTTCTACAAATGATGAAAGTACTACATGACTATCCATTCCTCCAGAAAGCATAACAGCAGGCGTTCTGTTCATTAAATTTGCTTTTTCCTGACACAGTTTTGCTACATTAAAACACTCTTCTTTGAAAGTTCCAACCATTCTTGAAACAGGAGAGTAGTGAAATTCTATGGTTTCTCCTAGTTGTTTTGCACCCAAAATCCTGCCACCATAACTAAACGTATTGGCATTCTTGTGAGAAAATTCCTGGAGTTCTTGGAAATTATACATTGTGCGCTTTGGTACTAGGGTGGCGAATATTGTATTTATGTTGCAGTTTTCACACAAATACTGCGCCACGGTAGATTTACACAATAAATATTCTATTCGCAAGAGTAATAAAATGAAACTTAATCAATTAGGTCTTACCCCTTCTGGTATGAAGGCAACAAAGAAATTAACCAAGCAGGTACATAAGGCAACTGTCGCTGCAGCAAAGGAACCAAAACTAAAGTTAGGTGTTATTGGTATAGAGATTGGTCAAGAACAATCTACTGGTGATACCTCAACTGTTGTCAGCGAAAGCGTAGGAAGTAAACTTGCTCTTCTTAAGAAGATATCTAGGTACCTCAATGACCAGTTGGACGATGGCAATTTTGATGATTTTGACTATTCTCCTCTCCATCTTTCTCTTGATCTACGTGAAGGCAATCAAGAACACGAAGAGCAGGTAGAAGATGCAGTTGCTATTCTATCAGATGCCAGCGGTTCTCTATCAAATCATTTTTTCGGTGATATGCAGCGAGCCCTGAGAGGTATAAATGAAAGTTGCTCAAAATTTGATTATCAAATTTCAAATCTTGACCCTGAATTATTTTCTGCTGAAACGCTGCAAAAGGTTCAGATGATTGGCGCTGCAGCAACTGCTTCATACGACCTGTACCATCGCTTCCAAAGCGTGGAGCACATCGCGCAGTTTCTTGAGTACATTACCAACATTAGTCACGATCCAGAGTTCTCAGCCCACCACCCGTTTATCAAGGCAGTGCTGGTGCGGTTAGGACTAAAGTAAATGCTTGCTGCCGTTATTTTTACTCTTATAGCAACTCATATTACGATAGTCTGCGTTACTCTTTACCTTCACCGGTCACAGGCGCACAAAGGAATTGTTTTTAACCCAGTTCTTGCTCACTTTATGCGCTTCTGGCTTTGGCTTACCACAGGAATGGTAACAAAGGAATGGGTAGCAATTCACCGAAAGCACCATAGTTCAACCGATAAACCTGGAGATCCCCACAGCCCTGTTGTTTTTGGCATCTGGAAAGTTCTGTTTGGCGGTGCTTTTCTGTATGCAAAAGGAACGGAAGACAAGAGACTTGTTCAATCATTTGGTGTTGGAACTCCTGATGACTGGGTAGAACAACACATCTACACCAGGTTCAACTGCCTTGGTATTTTACTGATGCTGCTCATCGATGTTGTTCTTTTTGATACTCTTGGTGTTCTTGTGTGGGCAGTTCAAATGATCTGGATACCATTCTGGGCAGCAGGCGTTATCAATGGAATTGGCCATAAGTGGGGATACACCAATGGCAGTTCAGGTGATAGCAGCAAAAATATTTTCCCACTTGGCATTTTAATTGGTGGAGAGTGCCTGCATAACAATCACCACCTAGATCCAGCAAACCCAAAATTGAGCAGGAAGTGGTGGGAATTTGACGCCGGCTGGGCGTGGTTTAAGGTATTTCAATTTTTCAAACTTGCAAAACTGAGACAGTTGCCAGATAAATAGATCTGTGGTTAAACCACTCTTCTTAAAAGAATAAAAACAAAGGGAGAATACTATGCTGCTTAAGCAACTACTGGCGCTTAATGAGGAAAAATGGAGCGCATCCGTCAAGGAAAAATGGCACCCACCTGAAGGATTTTTTACCAAGTCTTCTACTGCAATCGCAACAGGGCTAAAGGCTGAAAGTAAAGATCTTAAACAGGCAATGTCAAGGCTAAACTTTTATATCAATCGAGCCGGGATAAACCTATCCTCTGATGATATTAAGCGCCTTGAGGGTGCAAAGGAAAAACTTAGATCTCTGTACAAGTAGAGAAGTTTAAAAAACTTACAGATACACTAAATATCTCGAATAGTTTAAAGGAGAATACTATGTGGCTTTCTAGCAATTTTCACCTTTCAGAGATGACTAAAAGTCAAACTGCTTCTAGACTTGGCATTTCAAATCAACCATCTGAAGAGCACCTGCAAAATATGATCGCCCTATGTGAAAATGTTCTTGAAAAAATTAAGGACGTTTGGCAGAAGCCAGTGATGGTATCTTCTGGCTACAGAAGCCCAGCCCTCAATAAGGCAGTGGGTGGATCTGCCACTAGCCAGCACTGCAATGGGCAGGCTGCTGATATCGAGATCTATGATGTTGATAACTGCGTTCTTGCACAGTGGATTTCAGAAACACTTGAATTTGATCAACTTATTCTGGAGTTTCACGACCACGAAAAGGGACCAAATGACGGGTGGGTTCATATTTCTTACAATATTGCCGGAAACAGACAGCAAGTCTTAACGGCAAAGAGAATGCCTGATGGAAGCACACGCTACTTTGAAGGTCTAAAAAAGTAAAAATCAGGTCGTAAAATGTGTTACTATAACTCCTGAACTTTACAGGAGTAAGAAATGCAGAAAGCCCAGCAAATTTTCAATCGTATGACAGAGGTTGAAAAAATCAAGGTTCGTGGTGCGACAGAAGATAGGCTTCGTCACCTTGCAGGCTATTCTTACCTAACTGACTTGCCAACATATTCCTTTGAGGAACGCGTAGGAGTTTTAAATGAAGTGCATGCTTTATGCATGCTTGAATTTTCAGTAAAATCTGCTGAAACTTCCTTCATTGGGACAACGTGGAAATTCTAACCTGTTGAAATGTATTTTTGTGCCGGGTAAATAAGGAATGTAGAATTTCTTTTGGAGCCCATTATGGCACGGATACTTGTAGTTGGTGCAGGTAGAGTTGGTTTAGCGCTTATAAAAATTGCAAACACCCTAAAAATTGGTGAAATCTATGTAGTAGATACACTACCCGCTGCTATTGAAAGCGTCAAGCAGTACTCTAAGGACATCAAAACATTTGTTGCCTCTTCTAAAGAAGAACTAGAACAGTGCTTTGACATAGTTCGCCCGAAGGTAGTTGTTTGCTCTACTCCATTCAACATTAACACCACCGTTGCTCAGATTGCTGCGTCTAGGGCAGTTGATTACGTTGATTTTACCGAGGATAATCAAGTAACTGAATTCATTTCATCACTTGACGTTTCTTCAACATTTGTCCCTCAGACAGGCCTAGCACCTGGGCTGGTAAGTTATATTGGTCTAGACCTCTTCTCAAATCTCGGAACGCCTCATTCTCTTGACCTGCGAGTAGGTGCTCTTCCTAGAGTGGCATTTGGTCCTGACTACTATGCTATTACTTGGTCGCCAGAAGGTCTGATTAACGAGTATATTAAACCCGCAAAGCGAAAAAGAAACGGCGCCCTACAGGTAGTCGATCCTCTTATCGAGAGAGAAGAACTTCTTGTTGATGGAATTATCTATGAAGGCTTTACCACATCGGGCGGCGTAGGTGACCTAGCAGCGTATCCACATATTCCTAATGTGGAATATAAAACTCTACGTCATCAAGGTCATTTAGAAAATACCATCAAACCGCTGCTAAAGAATTTTTTGAATAACGAAAACTTTTCTTTTGAAGAAGCAGTTGAGGACGCAAAGAAAAAATTTCCTACCACCCGTGACGACACTGTGGTGCTAGCAGCAGTAGCAAAAGATGTCAATGGAAAAATGGCTTCTGCAGGTATTCACTTCCTGCCCGAAGAAGAACTAGGTTTGACTGCTCTTGAACTTACAACTTCTGGTACTGGAGTTGCAGTGATTGAGTTGCTGCTTGAAGGAAAACTAAACAAAGGAATTTTGAAGCCATCTGATATTCCATATGGTGAATTGAAGAAGACAGCGGCATACTCTTTTGTTTTTAAAAATACGCGCGGTAATCAATAAATATTGCTAAGGCAGCAAAGGTCGTTGCTTTTTACGGAGGAAATATGGATTTTATTATCGGAATTGCAATTGGAACAGCATTCGCTCCATTTTGGATGATGCTTTACAATAAGTTCAAGCCTATTGTTTTGGCTTGGTTTAAGAAGTAAGTTATGATTATATCTGGGTGTTTTATAACAGGCGCAGCGCTTGGAATAGAATATGTCCAGAAACATGAAGATAACGGAGTAGAACATTCCTGTATAGTAATTGACCTGTTAATATACAGGCTCGTACTTGAATTTCCAGAGAAATAATTCATATTTCTAACAATAATTTTTAAAATCAGAGAGGGGGATTAATCCCCTTCTCGTATATCTTACAAACTCCCACTATGCATAGAAGCGAAGAAGGTTACGAAAAAAGTCCCCGTTCTGGGCTGATACCATTCCTTAGGAATGAAGACGGTATCATACAGTATATGATGATGATTTCATCTGACCCCAAATTTGGCGGACCACGTCCAATGATTTCAAAGGGAAAGATTGAGGAAAATGAAGATGCACTGCAATGTGCAATTAGAGAAGCCGAAGAAGAACTAGGATATAAGCAAAGAAATGCAAGGGGTGAATATCATCACATCTTTGCCGGCAGAGTAGAACTTTACTCTTGCGCATATAACCTAGCAGTATTTGGTGTTGAAATTCAGGATCGCTATGACTTTGATAAGTGGTGTGAAGAAACTGAATATGTCGTATGGATGACCCTTGACCAATTTAAAGAAGATGGAAGGAGGGACCACGTCAAATTTGTTCAGAGACTTGAAGAGATTGTAAAGGATATGAAATGAGGGTGCTAGCACTTGATTATCAAGGAACTCCACATCGATGGATTTCAAAAGATGATGCAATCGTTTATCACGCTAAGAAGTTAGTTGCTTGGCAACTAGAGGATGATAAAGAAAAGATTGTTTATCGAGGCGGCATTAACAAGATTACTGGACTGCAATCTAAAATTTACAGTGCTCCAATCATAGCAGTAAAGAGGACCGAAGCAGCAGCAATCAGAAGAATGAATTCTGTCCCAGCGCTTACCAATAAAGAATTATTCAGGCGCGATCATTTTATGTGTGCCTACTGTGGAAAAATCTTCAAGGATTTGAAATTGACGAGAGACCACATCATACCTCGGTCAAAAGGTGGCGCAGATAAATGGATGAATGTGGTTACTGCCTGTGGCAAGTGCAATCGAAAGAAGGATGATAATCTTCTTGAAGATTGTGATATGGAACTGTTATATCTACCATATACCCCTAATAGAGCAGAAGCCCTAATTTTGGAAAACCGTAATATCTTGACCTGCCAGATGCAGTTCTTAAAGGCATATCTGCCTGAGCATTCACGTGTTTTAAAACACTTTGAATGAATGTGTGATAAAATTAACTTAATGGAAACCTATAGATGGAAACATCTAACAAACAAATGAACATTGAACAAATAGTTGAGAGAGCAATAACTAAGGCACAGTGGCTGTGGTTAGTGCTAAACTTTTTTATTTCTGTTTTTGTTTTCACATATCTAGGTGGTTTTTGGATTATTGCACTGCCATTCTTCTGGATTTTTTCCTACCAACTTATACTCGTTTTTACCGGATTTTACTTGGCTCTTACCGTTCCAGAAGAATTAGTAAATCTTGAAAGCGCAAAAGACCGACTAGCAGCGTTTCAAGAAATTACCAAGAAAGTTGAGGAAGGTGATATTGTGCCAGGAAAAGACCTAGATGCTCTCATAGAAAAGGCGGGGTTAAACATTTCAGTTATTTTGTCAACGTCGGAGCAAAAGGTAGGTGCTTACAGAGGCAAGGATATTTTTGAATGGATTGAAATTGACGACCCGATTTCTGGAAAACCAGAAAAATACTTATTTGAACAAATTGCTGAGCAGGATAAAGCCGGTAATTTTGTAGTTCCTGAAATTGAAGGAAAGTACTGCACGCTGTTTAATCAGTGCGTTTATTCACGCCCGAAGCAGTAAAAATCACCAAAAATAGTCAGCAAACAATAAATATCTTTACTAAACTGTCTTGTGAGAAAGGAAAGAAACAAAATGAAGATATTTGAACTAATGCAAGGTGTGGCGGAAGGTGTGCATACTAGACTTAATACATATCGAGTTAAAGGGCAAGACTTAATCGACGAGTTATCAAATGAAGATGGTGCCGAAGTAGAAATGGTAGGTGACGGTGTTGCAATACTTGTTGTAGACACAATCACATTCCCCGAACTAGCAAGTACGGCATCAAAATTAGCTCAACAAGGAAAAATAAAGGCAATCGCAGGTCACGCAACTAGAGACATTACAGGTAAAGCAGTTCCTCTCGACAGGAAATCAAAATATATCAGTGCACCTAGCCCACGCGATCCTAAGCCCCGTGTGGCGTAAGGTCAGGCACCTGAAATTGATAGACAGGCTACAGTTATAATTAATTCAGACCGGTCAGACCGGAAATAACATGAAAGCTGCTGAACTTCTACTAGAACTTTACACATCTAAAAAAGATGCTCAGGGAAAAAAGATACCTAATCGGCGTGGGTATGCTGAACCATCGTATGGTTCACAAAGAGCCAGCGCATGGACAGACACTGGTGGCCATAGAATTTATAACCGCCAGGGCATTATAACTGGTATCGCTGGAGATTGGTTGGAAGAAATTGGTGCAACAACTGAAGATCTTGCACCTGCGATGAAGAAGGCGCGCGAAAGCGAAGAATATGCCAAACTCTTGAAGATTGGATTTGTTGAGAAAACAACTAAGCGTGAAGAGAAAAATGGCACATTTCTCTTTACGGGCAAGAAAGGCTCTCTACTTGGAGATGAGCAGGGTCAAGCAGTATGGCGCCGTGTTTTACTGAGTGGAAGAATTACAAGCATCACTTCCTACAGCACTGGGGGAAAGGCACCATACACCGGAAGATTAAAGTCAGCAGAGCCAGCAACTGCAAAAACGCGAGCAGACCTTTCTCCGGTTGATAGGCTTGTGTCAAACTACACGAGAGCCTTTGACGGAATTTACAAGGTGCAGGCACCAAAATTCAAGGCTGCCCTTCTTGCTAGATTAACTAAGAAGAAAGAATAAAACTTCAACCTGAATAAACAGTTTTACAGTAGTTTGTTTCTATAGTAGAATTGCTTCATCAAAGTTGAAAACATCTGAAACCGTGAGGATATGGTTATCATATAATGGATAGCCTGACTGCATAGCAGTCTGAAAGCAGAAGTTAAGGACTGGCTAATTCCTTACACCCATACCTGTTTTGTTTCAGATTACTAGTTATTTCAAAACGACCGTTAAAGTTGGTTATCATAACGATGATGGTGATAGAAATTCTAATCAATCCACGCGAGTTGAAAGATAAGTCTGGAAATTAGAGGATGCCATTATCCAAAAAATGGATAGGTTTTTCATTTAACTGAGAATTAAATGGACGGTCGGATAACGTAATATCCGTGAGTTACCTATTACGAAATAAATGGGTGTAGGTGATTAGGACTTATTGTTTTATTCACTGAACTTCCAACTTAGTTTTTGTCGTTTTGATAGTTTTAAAAAGGAGATTGTATGTCAAGCATCTACTCGCAATACGCCCGCTCATCATCTCCTTCAAGCACTCTCCCCACGCAGGCTGAGCCCATCCCTGGCCGCGAGAGTGAAATGAAACTTAACAACGCTGGGGGTTTTGCCTTCAAGTTGGATAAGTGGAGCGTCCTTGACCGCTTCCTCCTGATTGGCAGCGAGCAATCATCCTACTATGCATCGCAGCAGGATATTACTAAGCAGGGCTTTGATACCATCAAGGCGTGCATTGCCGAAGATGGTGTGCGAGTAGTGCGCCATGCGCTGGAGTATTCTCTTACTGGCAGGTCTCCCAAGAACGACACCTCAGTTGTTGCCATCGCGCTAGCCGCGGTTTATGGAAACGCGGCGACAATTGAAGCCGCCTATGATGCCCTCCCAAAGGTTGCACGCACCGGCACTTGGCTATTCCTGTTTGTCTCCATTCTTGACGCTCTTGGCAAGTGGAATGCTGCAGCAAAGAGGGGCATTGCTAAGTGGTATAACGACAAGGACATTCAACGCCTTGCTGTTCAACTGCTAAAGTACAAGTCACGAAACGGGTGGGCACACCGAGACGTGCTACGTCTTTCACATACCAAGCCAACATCTCCCGAGCAGGAGGCTTTACTTGGATATGCAGTTGGAAAGAAGTCAAATCTCGAAGCGCTGCCAAAACTCGTTCAGGACTTTGAGACACTGAAGACCTCCTCTTCGCGTGAGGAAGTGCTTCGCATCATTTCAGACAACAAGGATATTACTTGGGAAATGGTGCCCACTAAGTGGATGACAGATAAGGACGTGCTCTCAGCGCTACTTGTCAATATGGGTCTCACTGCCGTAATTCGCAAGTTGGGTATTCTGACCTCTCATGGGGTGCTGACGCCACTGTCTGAAGGCTCCAACTTGATAATCAGCAAACTGTCAAATACACATGCGCTTCGTGACCAGCGCGTGCATCCACTGACGCTCCTTCAAGCGATTAGGCAGTATTCAGCCGGTCAAGGTGAAAAGAGCAAGGCAAAGTGGAAGCCAAATCAGCGAATTGTTGATGCGCTCGACGATGCATTTTATGCGGCCTTTGAGCAGGGTGAGAAGAGCGATGAAGCCTATCTCCTAGGCGTTGATTGCTCTGCCTCAATGTTTGGCGTAAAAGTAAATGGCTCTCCTAATCTTTCAGCGGCTGAAGTAGCGGCTGTGATGGCTCTTGCTGTGGTAAAAAATCATTCTAACTACTGGATTGGTGGCTTCAACACCAAAATGTCAGAATTGCACATTAGCCCCAACATGCGCCTAGATGCCGTGTTGAAGAAGATGCAGAAGTTTAACTGGGGCGGCACCGATCTTTCTCTACCAGCAACCCACGCGCTTGAAAATCGCATGAAGGTGGATACCTTCGTGAGCATCACCGACAATGAAACGTGGGCAGGTCAAATCCACGCAACAGATGCGCTCAAGCAGTATCGCCGCAAGATGGACACACCCAAGACACGTCAAGTTATTATTGCCACGTCTGTGACAGATGTTTCGGTCTCTGACCCAAATGATCCTCTACAGTTGGACATTGCTGGATTTGACAGCGCTGCGCCACAGATTATCTCCCAGTTTGGCAAGAAGTTCTAATGGCCGTAAAACTCATTCTAGCAGTAGATGGTGTAGGTACCATTGGTTGGTCTGATGGTAGGTTAGCATATCCAAACCTGAAAAATGATCTAATGAGATTTAGGGCTCTCACCATAGGTGACACGGTTCTTATGGGAAATACTACATTTAGGAGCCTTAAGCGACCAAATGGTCTTCCAAATCGCAAGAATATCGTCTTATCAAAAACTCCGGTTTTGCATAAAAGCGTCAAGTATGTTTCCTCAATTGACGTTCTTGAAAAATATGTTGGGAAAAAGCAGAAACATATTTGGGTGGCGGGCGGAGCATCTGTCTATGATGAAGCACTAGAAAAAAATCTAGTAGATGAAATTCATATGACACTTATAGCCTCATCAAGTGAGGCTGAGGTTAAAATCAAGACAAATATCTACGAGTGGAAAAGATTTATAATCTCTCAAAGAAAGCAAGAAATTCTTTGGGACGTAGAAACCCATTCTACGCAATGGGATGGTGATGTAGAGACAACATACATCACCCTTAGGAAGATCACCAAATAACCTTGTTACAAGGTTACAAAAAAGTAATAACAAACTGCCAAAACTGTGGTATAATAGTCATACGAACAACCTTTAAAGCGTATGGCAACTATCAAACTTAATTACGACCTGATTGGCTCAATTCCAGAAATGGAGCCATATCGTGAGCAACTTCCCTCAATGCTCAATGAGTTTGAGCGCACTGGGGAAGGTAATTTAGGCAACATCTTAGCCTACTGTGCTCAGCACTTTTTTGGTCTTACCCCAGGCGAAACTTTTGAAAATGCGGGGCAGATGATTGACGTTTTACGCTCTGTAGATGAGGAGTTGAAATACAAATGATGCCTTTACCATCAAACTTGCCAGAGTTTAGGCAGCATATCCTAGACGCTCTTCAACATTGTGATTTCTGCCTAGGCGGAATTAACATTAACCCTGAAATTGCAACTGAGGCTGTAGATGAAATAGTTGCAGGAGTTGTGAAAGAATATCTACGTGATGGGAAACTGTCTGCATGCGAAATGATTGTCGGGCAACTGTTCCTGACAAAATTTGATAGATAAAATAAATTTTTAAGGATAGCAGTAAATGAAAAATAATAATCTGGATAAAGTCATCCTTTTTTTCCCACACCGCCTGCTTTTTATTTTTCCCATAATTATGTTAGTTGCTGAATTTGCTGACAATTTCATCGGTGTATTTTTTGGTGTCATTTTAGCATTTTTTACAGGTCGTATGTTTCCAATATTTGAATATGCGATTAAATCAGTCACTTCAAATAAGAAGGGTGCAAAATGAGTTTATTTGGGGCACAAGGATTTGATACCATTATTGGCAAAGGCACTGAATTTTCTGGTAACCTAAACTTAAATGGCGTGTGCGTGATTGATGGTTTATTTTCTGGCGGTCATATCAAAACGGCTGAAGATAAAACCGGCAAAACACACCTCCTTGTAAATGGCAGCGTTACGTGCATTGATATTGTTATGAGTGATGACCTTACTATTTCTGGAAGTATTTCTGCAAAGGAAATTAGAGTTGAGGGCAACCTAATTATCAAGAAGCAAAGTGTTCTCAAAGCAGATAAAATATTTTATAAATCACTTGCGGTCGAGCCTTCTGCTTCCATTGAAGGACAATTGATTCACCTGTAATTTTTTGCAAAATTGTAAAAAATACACCAAAATAGCCGTAAATACTTTAAACATATCTATATTTCAGAAGGGATTTAAATGACTGCTCTCTCATCTCTTTCCGCCTCATTTGCTAGTAAATTTGCCCAGCCAGAAATTATTTCGCTGGAACAGTTTCTAGACAGGTGTAAGCAGGATAAAATGACCTATGCAACTGCAGCAGAGAGAATGGTTGCTGCAATCGGCCAGCCTGAAATTATTGATACGAGTGAAGACGCTCGTCTTTCAAGAATTCACTCAAACAAGAAAATTCGTCTATATCGTTCATTTGCTGATTTTTACGGAGCAGAAGATGCAATTGAGCGAATTGCAGCATACTTCCGAAATAGTGCAGCAGGACTAGAAGAGAGCAAGCAAATTCTGTATCTAAAGGGACCAGTAGGTGGTGGTAAGTCATCTCTTGCAGAGCGCCTAAAGGCTTTGATGCAGAAGTTTCCAATCTATGTTCTTTATGATGCACAAGAAAATGATGTAGAAAAGCGGATGTCTCCTGTTCTTGATAGCCCTCTAGGGCTATTCAACCAGTTTGAGCACGGAGAAATGCTTGAGAAGGAATATGGAATTCCACAGCGCTACCTTAATACGGTAATGAGTGGGTGGGCTCAGGAAAAATTGAAGGAATTTGACGGTGATATTACCCGCTTTAAGGTAATTAAGGTTTATCCAAATAAGGACAGCCAAATCGGCGTGATGAAGGTTGAGCCAGGCGATGAAAACAACCAGGACGTTTCAGTTCTAGTTGGAAAGATTGATATTCGTAAATTGGAAAAATTTCCTCAGAATCACCCATACGCGTATTCATACAGTGGTGGTCTCAACCGCACTAATCAGGGTTTGATGGATTTTGCTGAAATGTTTAAGGCAAATATCAAGACGCTCAACCCATTGCTAATGGCTACACAGGAACACAACTATAACGGCACTGAAGCCATTCCTTCTATGCCTTATACCGGAATTATTATGGCTCACTCAAATGAAAGCGAGTGGTTCAATTTCCGCAACAACAAAACTAACGAAGCATTCCTTGACCGGGTTTACATTGTCGATGTACCATACTGCTTGCGAACTATTGAAGAAATTCTTATCTACGAAAAGATGCTTAAGGTAAGTTCTCTCGCAACTGCACCATGTGCACCTGGAACACTTAAGATGCTGGCACAGTGGAGCATTCTTACCCGCCTAAAGAAGCCAGAAAACAGTACCATCTACGCCAAACTTCGCGTTTATAACGGTGATAACGTAAAGGACACCATGCCCAATGCAAAGCCATACGAAGAGTATCGCGATGCCGCTGGGAATGACGAGGGAATGAAGGGAATGTCTACCCGCTTCGCCTTCAAGGTTCTTTCTGCAACCTATGACCTACGCCCAGAGGAACAGCAGGCAAACCCTATTGATCTAATGTACGTGCTTGAGGAGAGCGTGAAGAAGGAAAATCTTCCAAAGGAAACGACTGATGAGTACCTTGACTTCATCAAGTCACACCTCCAGCCACGCTACTTTGAGTTCCTTGAAAAGGAACTGCGCACAGCCTACCTTGAAAGTTATCGCTCATTTGGTCAGAATATGTTTGAACGCTATGTTTTGTTCGCCGAGGCTTGGTTGGCTGACGAACAATGTCGTGACCCTGAGACCCATACTTTACTTGACCGTGAAAATCTCAATAAGAAGTTGGAAGAGATTGAAAAGGCGGCTGGTATTGTAAATGCCAAGGACTTCCGCAATGAAATCGTTCATTACGTTCTGCGCTACAAGGCAAAGAACGAAGGCAAGTCACCATCTTGGGACCAATACGAAAAAATCAAGACCGTAATTGAAAAGCGCATGTTTAGCGCCACTGAGCAGATTATGCCAGTCATTGCATTTGGACCTAAGCAGGACAAGGACACAGAAGAAAAACACCGCGGTTTCGTTGAGCGAATGCTTGAAAAGGGGTATACTGAAAATCAGACAAAGATTCTAGTTGCTTGGTTTACTAACAATAGGAAGGCGGCCTAGTAACATTCTGGAGGACTGAATATGAAGATTTTATCTAATATCACAAGCAAGTTTTATTCTTGGCTAGATGGTCTGAGCAACAGAGGCAAGGCATATGCTTTTCTATTGGCAACTTTTGGTTGGATTCCTTTTATGTTTGGAAATTCACTTGCCATTTGGTCAGTAGGATACACTTGGTTTTGCGCTACTGGCATTTTCTATACGCTTCTATTTCTAAGGGGCTAATATGACTTTACCGTCAACGACTTTCATTTTCGTTGATAGACGCAAAACTAGCAGAGGCAAGTCACTTAATAATCGTTCTAAATTACTGGCACGGATTAAAGATAGTATTCGTCAATCAAAGCCAGTAGATATCGATGCTGGAGGAGTAAAGGCGGCTGGAGGTCAATCTTCCTCTAAGTCGTTTATCAATCCGGTGAAGATTGCGAAGGACGCACTTCATGAGCCTACCTTCCGCTACGATTCATCAACTGGAAACTACGAAAGCATACTCATTGGAAATGACCGTTGGGAAAGAGGTGATAAGTTTATTATTGACCGAAGTGGTGGTGGCAGAGGTGGCAGAGGAAATGGTTCCGGACCTGGCGAAGATGGCGAAGATGATTTTATTGTCAATATTAGTCGCTCAGAATTCTTTGATGTTTTCTTTGAAGACTGCGAACTACCTGATCTTCTTGAAACAAATGAAAAGGACCTGCCTGAAGCAGTATGGAAGCCTGCAGGTTTTCAGAAGGAAGGCAATGCTGCTCAACTTAGTGTAATTCGCTCATTTAGAAATTCAATTGGGCGGCGACGTGCCGTCGCCGCCGAAAGCCGTGAAGAACTTGCTGCACTTGAAAAAGAACTAGAAAAAATTGAAGAATTTCTTTCTGGAAATCCGATAAGCGCAAGTTACGAAGCACGTCGAAAAGATGTTATCCAGCGCATTGAAGAACTAAAGTCAAAAATTTCAATTATTCCATTCTTTGAAAAAGTTGATCTTCGCTACAAAAAGAGCGAGCGTATTCAGGTAAAGCAGGCTGACGCGGTTCTTGTGATGGTGATGGACATTAGCGGCTCTATGGATGAGAATAAGAAGCGAGTTGCCAGAAAATTCTTTTCACTGCAGTATGCCTTCATCAAGAGGAAATATCCAAACACCGATCTTATCTTTATCGCTCACACTGATGGTGCGGAGGAGATGACTGAAGAGGATTTCTTTACTACACGAAAGAGCGGTGGTACCATTGTTTCCCCAGCATTTAAACTTGCGCACGATATCATTAAGACACGATATGATATTCAGCAAACAAATATCTATCTTTCATATGCGGGAGATGGCGATAACTGGGACTCTGATAATCCACAGGTAATTGCAGAACTTGAAGAGAACGGGCTGATTGCTAAACTGCGTCATGCTGTCTATGTACAGGTAGGTATGTCTATTGCTGGTACCTTTAACTACGCCTCTGGAGTTTCACTTTGGAATGTAATGACGTCAATTTCGCGTACAAATCCAAAGATGCATGCTATCAAGATCGGAGAAGATAGCGCAGTCTTTAGCGCCTTCCGTTCAATATATGCAAAGAAGCCAAAGGCATCAGCATGAATGTCACTTATCTAGCAGAAGCCTTTTTTGATAAAATCGATTTTCACTGGCAACAAGAGGTTAGAGAAGCAGTTGGGGTAGGTCTATTCCCATCAATTCAAAGGAAGTCATGAGCACACCACTTTACATCACATCCCGTACTGACTGGTCACCTGCGCTAATTGAGCAAATTTACATGGAATGCGAAAAAATTGCGCATGAAGAATTAGAATTAAAAGGTCTTTTATATCCTAATGCTATTGAAATCATAAGTGCGGAGCAAATGCTGGATGCATATGCTTCTATTGGTCTTCCAATTAACTATAATCACTGGTCATTTGGAAAAGAATTTCTAAAAAATGAAAAGGCATATCAGACAGGACGAATGGGTTTAGCATATGAAATTGTAATTAACTCTGACCCCTGCATCTCTTATCTTATGGAAGAAAACAGCATGCTGCAGCAGACAATGGTGATTGCGCACGCCGCGTTTGGGCATAATGCAGTTTTTCGTAATAACGAGACCTTCAAACAATGGACAAATGCTGGTTCAATTATTGACTACATGATTTTTGCGCGTGACTATATTCGCCAATGCGAGCAACGTTATGGTGAAGATGAAGTTGAAATGGTGCTAGATGCAGCACACGCACTGGCACCTCACGGCATCGATAAGTTTAAGCGCAAGCATCGCCCAAAGTTAAGTGAAGAGGCTAGGCTTAAGGTGCTAATGGAACGTGAAGAGAAGCGGCAGCAAGAACTAGACATTATTCTTAAGCGCACAAGTTCCATCGACCCTGAGCTTGATAGGGAAGATGAAGATAAAATGGAGGAAGAGGAAAATCTTCTGTACTTCATTATGAAGAAGTCTCCTTCTTTAGAACAGTGGAAGCGTGAAATTTTAAGAATTGTCTACAAGGTAAACCAGTATTTTTACCCACAGGCGCAGACAAAGAACCTGAATGAAGGGTATGCCTCATTCTGCCACTACTACATTATGACGCGCTTGGAAGAAAAGGGGATTCTATCACCAGATGCCTTCATGGCGTTCCTTGATTTTCACTCAGGTGTAATTTATCAGCCAAGTTATAATTCACGTCACTACAGTGGTATCAATCCTTACGCACTTGGCTTTGCCATCCTGCAGGACGTAAAGCGCATCTGTGAAAACCCAACTGATGAAGATAAAGAGTGGATGCCTCATCTTATTGGTAGGCGATGGCAAGATGTGGTAAAGGAAGCAGTATTTGAGCATCGAGATGACAGTTTTATTCAGCAATATCTATCACCTAAAGTTATTCGTGACTTGAAGCTGTTTAGCATTAGGGTTGATCCTCCTCCTGATGAAGATGAGGAAGAAGAAGACTATGCACTAGTTACAGAAATTCATGATGAAATTGGATATAAAAATATTCGAATTGCCTTGGCTCGTACTATGGAGAGAATTAACTATGTTCCTCAAATAAAGGTGGTGGGTGCCGACCTTGAAGGTGACCGCACGCTTCATCTAAAGTATGAACAATATATGGATAGAGACCTCAATTTACTTGATGCGGATATTGTAACCGATTACGTAGATTATCTCTGGGGGTATGAAGTCCAGTTAGAGTGCTAAACAGAAATAAGTCTTATAAAGAAAAATCCAGCATCTAAAGACCCAAATCGAATAGATTTTGGGCTGTCATGATGTTGTCTATGAAGCCACTCACCACCAGTAAACATCAATGCTTCCATTATCGGAAGGTTTCTTGGTCCTTTGCTTCCATGCGCAAATACCTGGTGAAATGAACCAACGAAGTGAAGCCAAAAAAGTGGAATGAGATAGCAAAATACCAATGCCCAAGGTGAAATAATAAAGAGAAAAAGACACGTTAAAGCGATCACCAATGTATAGTACCGGTGAAGAAATCGATGCAGCGGTTGTCTATAAAGTCTGACTAGAACTTTTTTGTTGAATTCTGTCTTTCTATTTTTCTTCCAGAAAAGATACCTCCAACCCGTATAGTGTGGGTCTTTTTCAGTATCAGCGTATCGATGGTGAGAAGTGTGCATAGCACACCACTGTACAGTTGAGCCATACATAGCCAATGTTCCTACGTATGCCAACAAATATTCCCAAAAATGATTGGTCCTAAATGACATGTGACAAAATAGGCGATGCATTCCTACAGTTACACCCATTAGAATAACGAATGTAAAGACTAAAGTTGCTAAAAGCCAAAGTGGAGAAACACCTAAGAAAATTAGACCATATGCCCCTATGCCTACTGCTCCCAACCCAGCATATGACGCGAGTGGCGTATAAATCAGCCTATGATTGAATAGTTTGTCTAGATGGCGCTGTAGCATTTGAAAAATCCAATAAAATTACTTGCTCTGAGAGGGCTTCTATAGTAGCAGAGTTTGATACAACTGAAAACGTTTTTTCCTCTGTAAAAATCTTGTCATTTACCTTTACTTCGCCTAAACATACCAGTGCTTTAAACCCCGCACTAGCATTTTGCTGTTGCTCTTTATGGAGAACTATTTTTGACACATTTGGAAGTTGATTTTTGTTTCCAGCAAATCCAGAAAAAATGCAAACACGTGTAGTAGGCTCAACGTATTTAAGTGTGAATTCTCCGTTTAGCCCAACTAGATCATGCTCAGAGGAAAGGATTCCAGGTACTCTATCTCCGCGCCTTTCGCCGTCAAGATAAAATTCAGCACGCCCTTTAGTAAAAAGGGTAAGTGCTTCTGTCATCATCTTATCGCCGCCTACTACCTGCCAGGAGCCTTCAGGAAAATCCCGAAAGGTAACTACCCAGCCAAATGCTCGCTTTACTCTGGTTTCATCAAGGCGCCTTGCATTGTGCAAGGTCTCTTTCACACCTGTGCTTCCCGCATTTCCTCAAGAACTGAATAAACAACGGCGCGAATGTATTCCTCATTCAGGCTACCTGAAAGAGAAGGTACCTCGCTTGCTGGAGCAACACCTGCAGTAGGAGAAATAATAACGTGCGAGCCTGTCATTCCAACTTCAACTGCAGCCAACTGCGCTTCAGATCTTTCCCACTCTGACACAGGAGCGTACATCTTGACCCATTCTGCAATGTCCTGGTCGGCAGGAGGCACTGGTAGGTTATAGACCATTGAAGATCCGTTGTAGGTGTATTCAACAAGCATTGTTCCCTGCGCTTGTTCAACGTGATTAATTTTCCATTCAAATTGCTTCATTTTAGATCTCCATCATATGATTGATTTTATTTATATTCGCTGGTGTCTGCCTTTAAGATAAAAATCAAGCGCCTGCTGGGAAGATTATTGCATTTGTTGTAACACCAGTGTGTGTGGCAACGATATTTGTTCCAGCAGAATCAGTTGCAAATTGAACTGTTACAGTAAGAGTTGCATCATTATCAGAGCCAGATACTTGAACACCGATAGATCGTGATATATCAAGCGGCATCCATGTATTCAAAGCGTCTCCTAAAATAGTAGCACCACCATTATCCAGAGAAATAAAGGTAAATTTTATCCAATAGTCATTTCCAACACCTGCTCCTGTCGGTGTAACCCAGTAATTAGGAGCACTATTGTACCAACTTAAAAGTGGTAGAACTGTACCACCTGGATAGAATGTTATAATAGAAGAAACAGTTGTAGCTGAAAAGCCGCTAGCAAAGTTCCAAGCCTGCCAAGTTCCTGATCCGCTTGGTACCACCACTGTAGGTCCGCCAGAGCCATAAATTCCTGCAGAACTGCCAAAGGCCCAAGTAATATTTGAGTTTCCAATAACTGCTGCTCCAGCAGCACCACCTGCACCACCTACAGATCCAGTTAACGTTCTTCCTGCAGCGCCAGGTTGTCCTAAGTCACCACCTAATCCACCAGAACCTGCTGATGTAGTACCAGAACCTGCTGAAGAAGGACCAACTCCCCCTGATCCAGGGGCAGTTACTGTTCCACTTGCACCTATGCCTCCAATAATTGCATTTTCAATACCAGAGCCAGTTGAAGTATTAACAGTTCCAGGCGCTCCACCATTTCCACCAGAAAGTATAGAACGTCCACCACCACCACCGCCTCCAGATAGACCAGAATCTACAGAATCTTTTCCGCCAGTGGAATAAATTGCAGCACCTCCACCACCTCCACCACCCCCGCCACCACCAATTACTCCATTAAGTGTAATTGAAATTGCATCAAGCGCTTCAAGTGCAGGTCCACCTACACCACCAGCACCACCGTTAGTCAAAGTTGTCACATTGACTACATTAGCACCTACACCACCAGCACCACCACGACCAGCAATTATTCCATTATTCAACAGCGTCAAACTTGAACCAACTGGGAATGTAGGATCTCCTGCAGTTTTAGTTGTGAATGCTGGAGTAGAAGTTGATGAAGATGATACTGTAACTCCGGTGTTGATGGTTACGCTCATATTAAGTGGAGAGGTTCCATCCCATCCATTTGCAAGAGCATAACTTCTCATATTGAAGTCTTCAGTAAGTGAAGATATGACAACGTTTAGAACGAATGGAACTATTGCTGTAGTTCCACGGAACATTGAGAGTTGGATAGTACCGCCAGTGGTAATTTGAACTGGAGCAACAGGAGTTAGGGGTGCAGTTTGCGATGACCCGGTTCCTGCGGCAGTACCTACAGGAACATATGACCCACCCCGGTAGTATTCATCTAATCCAATTGGATTAGACCCGCCAAATTCATTCTGAATATCTAGAAATGAAATAGGACCTGATGAAGGTAGTGTCATTTAAAATCTCCTAATTATAGCAACGACGATACCTGTTCTGCATAGAAGGTATTACCAGTGTGAGTTGCTACTATATTTGTTCCTGTTGAATTTGATGCTATGTCTATAGTAAATTCTGTTTGTTTTGTTAAAGTCATTCCACCGTTATTCTGTGCTATCGTCATAGTAGACTGGATGTACCAACTTGGCGCTATACTCAGTGATATCCAAGTATTTACTGGAGAACCCTGCGGTACAGTGCCAGAATTTACGGTAAATCTAATCCAGTAAGATGATCCTATTCCTGGAGTAGTAACGGTGAACCAATTGCTTCCAGATAAAACTCCTCCGTTTGGATATTCAGTATCGCCATAAGATCTAAAATGAATATTTGTCTGTGCAGTTGCTGGATAAACTGTAGTATTTTCAATTTGCCAAGTGCTTGACGCGCTAGGTAATACCTGTCCAGCCCCAAATGATGTATCATTTACAGTTACTGCCACTAATGGTGAAGAAGTCTGTCCGGATGGAGGAGTTAGTGCAACTGTCATTGTTTCAGTTCCTTCTGTTATACCATCTGCAGCAAGAGTAATGACCTGAGTTGGTGTTGTTCCTACTACAAAATTTCCTGACAGTGCAGCCCCGCTGATATCTGCTGAGGACACCCCAGTAATTGTGTATGGAACATTTGTGCCACTAATTCCAGTTCCAATCAATGATATAGTTACGCTTGACCCTTCATTCACCGGATTTACGTTGGCTGAAAGAGAATATGGAGATGTCCAGCCAGAACCTAGAATTGTTCCAAAGTTGCCCCAAGTAATATTTGCATTTCCTTCAATTGCTGGTCCAGCAGCACCACCTGCTCCGCCCAAAGAACCACCAGTTACTGATCTGCCCGGCTGGCCAGGCTGGCCAAGAGTACCACCCGCACCTCCAGATCCAGCAGTTTTGCTTCCACCAGCAGTTGCACCAGCGCCACCTAAACCAGCAGTAGATACTGTTCCATTAGTGCCTGCATCACCTGGTGTGTTCGAATCACAGCCGGCAACGGTTCCACCAGGACCAAAATTATTAGCAATCAACAAAACTGCTTGACCGCCACCACCGCCACCACCACCGTAGCCAGCGCTTATGCCAAGTTTCCCATCTGTAATTACTACAAGAGCGCCACCACCTCCACCTCCTCCACCACCACCACCAATAGTCCCATTATTGGTAACAAAGAGGGGGTCTAGTGCCTGCAGGGCTCTTCCACCACTGTTGCCTGATATTCCTGTTCCTACAGATGCCTCAGACGCTACTACAGCGCCACCTCCACCAATACCACCCGCTCCAGCAATCGTGCCGTTGTTTATTAGCGTAAGGCTAGAGCCTACAGGAAAAGCAGGGTTGCCAAGTAATTTTGTTCTAAATGCTGAATTTATTGTGTCAGATGCACCTACCGTAACCCCAGCATTTATGGTGACCGTCATAATGAGCGGGCTTGTCTGGTCCCAGCCAGCAGATATGGCTCGGTTTCTCATTGTGAAATTGGTGGTATTTGTAGATACAACAACGTTCAATACAAATGGCACTACTGCACTTGTTCCCCTGAACATAGACATTTGAATGGTACTGCTGGCTGCAATTTGTGCAGGAGCAGCGTATGTCAAAGGCGCGTCTTGAAATGAACCAGTTCCTGCAGATGTGCCTGCAGGAACATAGGTGCCACCACGGTAGTATTCATTGAGGTAGATAGGATTAGAGCCACCAAACTCAGTTTGAATATCTAATAATGTTATAGGTCCTGAGGTTGGTAAGGTCATTTTTGACTTTATTCTGGAAGTGTAATATTTATCTGAATATTATGTAAGGGCGCCCAGCCTAGTGCCAGTTACCACCCACGTAATATTTGCATTTCCAACAACTGCAGCACCTCCACCACCTCCAGCCCCCACACCACCGCTTGTTCCACCAGTCGATGCAAGACCAGAAGAGCCTGCAGTGCCTAGAGCACCACCAGCACCACCATTCCCTCCTGCCCATCCAAAGCCCGTTGAGCCTGCACCACCAGCCCCAACGGTTGTAAGAGCACCAGCAGTTCCATTAGCACCATTATTTGCTATAATATCAGTACCCGCCGCTGTTCCTCTGACACCTGCCGTGCCATTTGCACGCCCTCCCCCGCCCCCTCCACCAGAGGCGCTGTATGTAGTAGTGCCTGACTTGTCACCATCTGCCAACCATACAGATGCACCACCTCCACCACCACCACCTCCACCACCAATGGTGCCATTGTTGGTAACTTCGACAGCAACCTGTGCTCTTAGCGCAGGACCACCAGCACTTCCAGCAACAGCGGCAAGTGCAGATGACGCATTGGAACCACCACCTGTTCCGCCAGCCCCGCCCCTTCCAACTATTAACCCATTGTTTGTAATTGCAATATAGTGACCACCTGGAAAACTGCTTCCAGTATCTAATGCATATGCAGAAGTCGTTGTGGCATAAACATATACGCCAGCATTGATTGTTACTGAAGCAATAAGTGTTTCACTGCCATCCCAACCCGCTGAGGTTGCAGCACTTGAAATATTATAGTCAGTTGTGTTTGTGGAAATTGTGGCATTAAATACGAACTTGCCCTTGCTCCTAAAAGTACCCATTGAAATTGCACCAGACGTGGGAATTGTACCATAAGTCCCAGCAGATGTTTGATTTGGTACCGTAGAACTGGATGAAGCACCTCTGTAGTACTCAGACAACGACGCCGGATTTGAGCCACCGTACTCTGTCTGAATATTACCAAGACTTAGCGGACCTGAAGGAACAGGCATAGTGCTTAACCCCTATTCTTCTTCAGTTCCTCAATTTCAGCCTTGAGTTCCTTAATTGCTTCAACAAGAAGACCAACCATATTTCCGTAGGCAACTGACTTCATTCCATCATTGTTTTGTTCAACTACCTCAGGAAGAACTCTTTCGACCTGCTGAGCAATTACACCAACATATCTCTTTCCTGATGTATCATCAACACGCTCGAAACTTACACCATTGATCTGCTGAACCTTTGAAAGTGCGCTCTCAATTGGTTGAATGTTCTTCTTAATACGTTCATCAGAGAAAGCGCCAACGTTTCCAGTTGCAATGAAGTTGCCAGTTGCGTTGATTGTTCCAGTTGTGCGATAGAAGCCAAGAGTTGTTTCATCGGCAAATGCAATTGACGGTGCGGCTAAAGAACCATTTGCAAATGTTGCTGTAGTACCATCTACAAGAATTCTTCTCCACGCACTCCAGGTAGGTGCGTCGCTGGTATCATCATTTGTTCTAAAATATACTAGTGTTGGTGCAGCCTCTTCTGAATTCCAGTTGAAGGCAAGTTGCGCAGAACGTACTCCTGCTGCACCATTAATTGTAAGACCCGTATAGTAGGCTCCTGGGAAATCTGTGCTGCTGTAAGCATCAAACCCCCTGATAGTATTTGCGGTAAGTGATGTTGGACTAGGTGATGCCACCCCTGAATCAAAAGCATCAAAGAAATTGATGCTTGCACCCCCGTTAAATAATGTACCATTAATAAATCTTGACGTAGTTAGCGTAGCAGCGCTTCCCAGAATGCTGATGCCCCAGGTACCAGATGCGTTAGTGCCAGTTGTTGATGGGGCGCCTAATGTATTGTATGAAATAGTTCTAGCAACACTGCCATTGAAAGTAGATCCAGATGTATCGCCAGCGCCACCATTGTTAAATGTGACTGAATTTGGCGTATTAGCAGTAATTGTAATATTGGCGGAACCATTGAATGATGTACCATTTATGGTTCTTGCTGTTTGCAACGTTGTTGCTGTGTCTGCATTACCTGTTACGTTGATTGACCAGGTGCCTGAAGCACCAGTGCCAGTTAGAGTAGGTGCATATGAGTTGTAGTTGGAAGTTGTTAGAATTCCAAATGCACCCAGGGCAGTGAGGTTATATCGATATAGCGAACCGTTAGTGTCTTGACCCAAAATAGAACTTATTGTTGCAGGCTGCACTGGTTGCCCCAGTGCAGAAGTGATTCCACTTAAGCCAGTTGCATTTGAAGCTGTGCCAGTTAGATTTGCAGTGATAGTCCCTGCGCTAAAGTTGCCTGTCCCATCTCTTGAAACTATGGTATTGGGAGTATTATTGGGTGTTCCAGATACTAAAGAACTAACTACAGAATTAGTCCAAGTAGTACCGTTCCAAGTTAGTGCATCACCAATTGCTTTTCCAGATATAGATACGTTGGATAAATCTTCGACAGCATCCTTTTGAATTATTGGATATGTGATCTGTGATGTAATGTTTGTTGCATTAGTCGTAATTGTTGCCAATAGCACACGAGAGAATGATGATGGTAATAGCGTTGTTGAAGCAGATATAAGAACGGTTGATCTATCTGCGCTATCCTTTGTTGCATACACGTAATTTACTGCTGAAGCAGTAAGTGCAATAGATTGCGTGGGTGTAACACAATAATATCCACCAATGAAAAGAGGATATGAAGAAATATACGCTACCAGTCCAGTCGCTGACTCAGTTGTAATATATGTCTGGAAACGCGTAGATGATGCTGTTGCCCATTCATCTTCAGTAACTGACGCCCCAGTACGAATATCACGAGAAGAGCAGAAATATGCAGCATCATAAACACCAGTTGCAAGATACCAATAATATCCCAAAGTAGTGCTATATCCAAATGTTCCGCCTGGATAACCACCAGCAGACTTATACGTTGCTGGTGCTGTTGCTATATTAGCGAACGCGCTGCTTGGAACACCTGAAGTGCTGACATTCGTATTTACGTTGTAGCTAGTATAGATCCAATAAGTGCCACCGGTAAAAGGTACGGCACCACCAAACATAAAACGCCCGTTTTGTGTTAACAGTGCAGACCCACCGGTATCAAAATATATCGAGTTTGACGTATCGCCTCGATTACTTTTACCAGCATCTATTTCAGCCTGTGCTATATTTGCGCCAGGAATTGTCCAAGAGCCTGAAGTGCACTTTGCAACGTATGCTTGACCAGTAGAAGAACGAACTACTGCCCAAAATATAGGAGCACCAACGCTTAAGTTCCAGGAAATTACGTTTTGATTAACAATTCCTGAAATTCCTGAAATAGTAGAAGGAATTGCTGGCATTGAAATACCAGCAGACGTATAAAGACGCGAAACTCCTGATGCAGTAATCGTATAAACTGTCTGGCCAGGCGCGCAGTGATAATAGGTTGGAACTCCGCTGGCAACAGTTACGCCAAAGTTTCCAGGAGCCCAGTTTGCTGCAACAGATGCTGGAACACCAACAGCATTTTGTGGGTCAAGAACAGCAGATGGGCTATCAAGCTTGAGCGTATCATTGGTTATTGCTGCAGACTTGAATTCTGTAGTGCTAAACTGCGCTAAAACAAATCGTGAACCATAGCGCGTTGATTGTGAAAGCATTAGAATCTGGTTGCCAATAACTTGACCCCAGTATGAATACAGCAACTTTGACCAGGCAGAACCGTCTGGTATCTGAAGCGAATGTGATGAAACAATCTGAGGAGATAGCAGACTTGTATCAAATGTTTGGTATGCAAAATTTGAAACTAATCTGTACGTTGACCCAGTGCTTGATGAGTCAAATGACCCCTTTGATGTAGCAATTATCTGACCAGAATATTCATCGGTTATAAGTGAAACGTTTTGACCGCCAGTCCAAGAATTTGACATACCGCCGGTCTGCGTGCCCCACGTGCTATCTGGTAAAAGATTATATCTGTATGATCCTGATTTAATTGGTATTAAATTTGTTGGTGTTCCAACTCCAGATTCAATCCAAGTTTTTGGAATTGACCATGATATAGATACCCCAAAGCCCTGACCATTCGCTGTACCTGTTGCACTAGTCCATACGTAATATGATGAGCAGTGCATATGGAATTTTTGATTGAACGGATCCCATGTACTTGGATATGTACACCCTGCACCAGAATAATTAAACAGACTAACAGCATTTGCTGCTGGAGCAACTCGACCTTGGCCTAGTGTATCTGTTGTATTCATCATCACAAGTGCTTCGTAAAGCAACTGTGTTCTAAGAACATTCAATGACGTATCATACACTGTAAGATAAACATCTTCAGATACAGTATAAACAACTAGGATGCGTGTGCCAGATGCAGTTGGTACTACTAGATAATTGGCTCTGTTGCGAGATGAGTTAATAGATGATACATCAGCAAGTATTGTCCAGTCCGCAGAATCAGATGAGCCGCCGGTTGTTACAATCACAGTTCGAGTTAATGCTTCTGGTAGTGCAACAGTAAACAACTGAACAACAGCATAGTTTGTGCCCATGTTCAGAATGCGACCTACTTTTTCCGTGCCTAGTGCAAATCCAACTGTCACAGGTTCATTGTCAAATATCCAAGAATCAGAATCAGAATACCTATATGCACGGAACATGTTGCTGTAACTGAGCGGCGATGTAGTACTGTAGTACTTAACTTGTTTACCTTCGCTATCTACCCACGTGAAAGTTGATGTATTCCAACTGCCCTGTGAGAATTTAAAATCTGAGTACAGTGGTACATTATTATCGCGCAATACACCGGCAAGTGGTGGTAAGTTAAGATAATCTGATGAATTCATCAGTGAAATTGACGCCGCGTCTGTTAAGCCATATCCAGCAATCGTTGTTGGCTTACCTGATACTCCAGTCCATGGAACATTTGCTGCATTAGTTGCATCCGTTGCAGTTGCTGCACTTCCAGCCGATGTTGCATATGTTGCATTAGTTGCAGTTCCAGCCGTTGTTGCGTATGATGCATTAGTTGCATCCGTTGCAGTTGCTGCACTTCCAGCCGATGTTGCATATGTTGCATTAGTTGCAGTTCCAGATAAACTTGCAGTAATTGTTCCTGCAGAAAAATTGCCTGCTGCATCTCTTGCAACAATAGTACTTGACACGTTACTTGACGTGGCATTTGTTGCAATCTTTGGATTTCCTGCAGTTCCATCTGCATAAAGTATAGACAGACCAGTGTTTGTATCAACCTCAAGAGTGCGTGTTGCTGCTGTACCAGCCCCCGTTTTAACAATGATGCCAGTTGTTGAAAGTGCAGCCAGCGCATCTAGGTCAGCATCTGCGGCTTGGAATGTACCAACTGCAGATGTTGTAGATGCACTTGTAATTCGTCCTTTTGCATCTACAGTAAATGATGGTATACTTGTTGATGAACCGTATGTTCCAGCAGTAACACCAGTATTTGGAAGTGCTAATTGCGTACCGCTAAATGTCAAGTCAGAAGTTGTATTGACAACAAGGCTTGACCCAGAGAATGCTAGTCCATTTCCATTTTTTACTGATATGACTGCACCAGTAACATCAATACCGTTTCCTGCATTTAGACCACCTGAAGCAGCAAACCTTGACCACACAATTGAACTAATTCCAAGAGTTGCAATCTCATTTACCTGCACCCAAGCGCTATCTGCAACAGTAGCGCCTCTTTGCACAAATACTGCAGCACCATCAAGTTCAGCAGAAGTATTTGCATCACTTGCCCTTGTCCATGCCCCAGATGATGCAAGCCAAATTCCGTTTTCTGATAGATTAGTTTGACCCTTTACTAGAACACGGTCATTTGTTGCAAGAGTAACTCCTTCAATTGTCTGTAGCCCACTTAGTGTTATATCGGCAACAGTTGCAACAACAACTGCTTGTTTCCAAGATAGACCTTGTACGGTGTTATCGACATAGTCCTTATTGACCGCATCAGTAGCATCCACTGGAGCACCAAGCCCGGTAATCCGGTTTGACCCCATTGCAAGGTTGCCTGTCATTGTGGTAGTACCATCCAACTTCAGGCGAGCATTTAGTTGATTTTGAATGGTTGTTGTCTGTGAAATTCCTGCAAGTTGATTTACTTCTCCAGAACTTACGGTAATTCCATCTAAGAGGGTGTTTTGCCCAGATGTTAGGTGAAGAGAAGCATCGCCAGCGTGGTTTGTTAGATTTGTATTTGCTGAATTGATCTGAGTTTGAACGCTGCTGGTTACACCAACCATATAATTTAACTCAGTAGCAGATGCTGTTAAATTATCTAGCAGCGTATTTTGAGAAGATGTCAGGTGAAGAGATGCATCTCCAATATGTGTTGTAAAACTGCTTCCATTATTTGTAATCTGAAGTTGAAGACTATTTTCAGCAGTAGTTGCGCGCGTTACTTCATTGGCTAAATTTATGTTTGTTGTATCAATTTGAGTTTGAACGCTGCTGGTTACCCCAACCATATAATTTAACTCAGCAGCAGATGCTGTTAAATTATCTAGCAGCGTATTTTGAGAAGATGTCAGGTGAAGTGCCGCGTTTGCCTCGTGTGCTGCAATTCCAGTTGAGCCTGCTTCAACCCAACTAGTACCGCTATAGACCATTAGTTTCTGATCTGTAGTGTTATAAAATAATTCACCTATATCTGGGTTTGCTGGATTTGTTGCACCGCTTGCAACAACAGCATTCTCAATGAATGACGTTTCAGTTATCTGTGGACGATCAATTAGCATAGTAGGTCTCTAAAGAGTGACATATGTATTTATTCAAGCGCCCTATTGTTTAGCCCTCATATTTCTCTAATTTTTGCTCCAGGTGCTTTACCTTAGCGCTTAGTTCCTTTACGGCTTCAATGAGAAGACCTACCATATTTCCATAATTTACACCCATTATTCCATTTTCTGGGTCTTCCTTATCCCGAACGACGGCTTCTGGAAGCACCTTTTCCACCTCCTGAGCAATAACACCAGTGGATCGCTTTCCACTTTCTAGATCACCATTGTCAGTTCTTGTATAGGTAACACCACGCAGAGCTTCGACTTTTTCAAGGGCATTTGGAATTACAGAAATATCTGTCTTAATTCTTTGATCAGAGAAAGCAGTAATATCCCCAGTTGCATACAGGGCTCCATTGATGTACGCCTTATAACCAGAAGCAGTAGATGAACCTCCGATACCTAGACAGGTAGTACTACGGTTCCAGTAGAAGTGCCACCCAGTTGTAGAATCATAGTCACCACCGTTTCCGGAGGTATCAAACATACCACCAACAGAACCGGAAGCATCTGCGTAGTAGGTGCCCGCGTAACTGTTTGTAGTACCATCGACTCTTATTGATCCGTAGGAAGATCCAGAAACTGACAATCCACCGTATCTGTGTGCTGATAGAGTAGTAGAAGAGACAGCAAGGCGGTAGGTACTACCACCATCAGACCAACCACCTAGCCTGAATACGTTATCGCTGTCAAGACCCATATTTATGGCGTAATAACCAGCACGGTGGAATGACATAGTTGCAGCATCACTTGCATTACCTGGCGTAAACGCTTCAAATGCACCTGACCTCCCTGCAGTTCCTACTGCAGCACTACTTCTAAACTGCTGAAGCCCTGTCCAGGTATATCCGCCACCTACAGCGCTTGAGATGCTAGAAGTATTGCTTGAAGTAGCAGCATTTCCAGTAATATTGATGCCCCAAGTACCAGATGCATTCGTGCCAGTTGTAGATGGTGCACCAACTGTATTGTAGGAAACGGTAAGTGCTGAGCCACCGTTGTAGGTAGAACCTGATCCACCTCCACCTCCACCGTTGTTGAAGGTAATGCTGCTGCCAACTGACCCTGCCGATGTTGCATAATTTACACTAAAGTTTGATGGGTTATAGACGTACATATTAGTACCATCTGTACCACCCCACAGCCAAGTTGGTTGTCCGCTCTGACCACTCCAGAAGAAGTTTAGATCACCACCATCAGAGCGGCGTGGATATGCCCTACCTGTAATGCTGATACCCCATGTACCAGAAGCACCAGTTCCTGTTAGAGTGGGTGCATATGAGTTGTAGTTCGCAGAGTTCAAGAACCGAACCCAACTACTCCACGTGCCACCCGAGACATTCCGAGAGTACAGTTCGTTTGCGTTATCTTCCCAGCCCCAAGCGTTTTGACGACCCCAAACGTTAGAGCTGTTTGAGTGACGCATATTCTCTTGGAAGTACCATGAACCCGATGGTCCACCACTACTCGTTTCACCCCAGTTCTGTGTATTTGAAGTAGTTGCAGAGAAGTCAGTATTCCAGTTCCCTGAGCGGCTTGTTGCTAGCCCGACAGTTGCATTCGTTGCATTCGTTGCATTCGTTGCATTCGTTGCATTAGTTGCTGTCGCAGCATTTCCTGTAGTGTTAAAGTTTTGTCCAGAGATGAACGCTGCAACTGAAGCAGCGTTTGTGTTCCGATAGTAGTTGTCGCCACGCTTTGCAATGATGCCAGTGATCGTACCTGCTGTACCAGACGTACCTTCATCGGTCATATTGATGTAGTTACCGAAGATATACCCGTTTACATCGCGAACGACAATGTGGTTCGCGGTTATCGATTGCGATGCTGAGAACCCATCTACTGTGCCTGCATCACCAGTAATATTGATGCCCCAAGTACCAGATGCATTCGTGCCAGTTGTAGATGGAGCACCGACTGTGTTATATGAAACAGTAAGGGCTGAGCCTCCGTTGAAGGTAGATCCAGATGCGCCACCAGATCCACCATTATTGAAGGTCAACGAACTTGGTGTATTTGCGGTAATCGTAATATTGGCAGAACCGTTAAATGAAACACCATTTATTGTGCGTGCAGTTTGCAACGTTGTTGCTGTACCTGCATTACCAGTTACGTTGATTGACCAGGTACCAGAAGCACCTGTACCGGTTAGAGTAGGTGCATATGTATTGTAGTTATGGTCAGCGAGAACAGTTCGCCATGCAGACCACGCTCCACCGCCACCAACGTTTGATGGATTTCCAGACCGTGTTAAAAGCGTACCAGTTGAATATGCTCCAGCAATTTGTGTGATTGTATCAGAGGAACCGTGAATTACCAGTACCTGAGCATAATCACTTGGAGAATTTGCCTGCCCATTGTTAATACGGTAAAAACCTGATGTTGTGAGCGCATTTAAGTCGCCAGTGTATGTGCCATTAGTTATGCCTGTAACAGCACCAGCCGTTAAACTTGAGGCAGTTCCAGACAGTGATGATGTAAGATGGGCAATTGACGCTTTTCTATAGAAGCCGTCTGAACCATTTGTGACAATTACCTGGCTAACTGTTGGATTTTCAGCATTACCAGTATTTGAGTTAATGTAGTTGAAGTAGGTATATCCAGAACCATCACGCACTGGGATTGTACCCGCAGCCTGCGCTATTTGTGCACTAAAGCCATCTACAGTGCCTGCATCACCAGTAATGTTGATACCCCACGTACCTGAAGCACCTCCACCAGTTAGAGTGGGTGCATATGAGTTGTAGTTTGAACTATGAAGTAGAGTTGACCAAGAACCCCAGGCAGTATCAATACCAGCACGAACTCGAACTGTGGGTGCAGAGGTACTATTAACAGCAGCAGGCGAAAATATAAGTTGATAGTTTGGATCTCCAGTCGATGCAGTAGTTCCTAACCAAGGCGCTATCGTGATTAGACCAGCATAGTTTCCGAGACCTGAAAAAGAGCCGCTGTTTTTAAATTCAAAGAATATGCCATTTGAAAATGTATTTGGCGCAAGATCAACTGCTCTACCGCCAGATGTAGAAATGCTTGAACCAGCACCTAACCATCCTGTTCCATCTGCAACACGCATAGTGTTTGATGTAGAAGATGCAGATGCTGTCGCAGCATTTCCAGTAATGTTAATTCCCCACGTACCAGATGCATTAGTGCCTGTTGTAGATGGAGCACCGACTGTATTGTAGGAAACGGTAAGTGCTGAGCCACCGTTGAAGGTAGATCCAGATGCACCACCAGCACCACCATTATTGAAGGTCAGCGAGTTGGGTGTATTTGCCGTAATCGTAATATTGGCTGAACCGTTGAATGATGTTCCATTGATGGTTCTTGCTGTCTGTAACGTTGTTGCAGTCGCAGCATTTCCAGAAATACTGATGCCCCACGTTCCTGATGCGCCTGTACCAGTTAGAGTAGGTGCATACGAGTTGTAGTTGTCAGAGCGCAGTACCTGTCTAATTCCAGATGAAAGAGCAACTTCCTTTGTTATGCTTACAGGCTTCGCTTCATTCGTTATGGTCGTAACAGTATTTGGTTTATACCCGCTGTATGTCGTATAAACACGAACATTGTACCCGTGCCAGTATGACTGATTTGGCCACCAGAAGCACAGTTTTCCACCATAGTTGAAGACAACTAGTCCTGTTAGCGTGGTACCGACTGAATATCCACCGTGATTTATGATCGTATCTGAGTAGATGTACCCCTGGTACTGAATTTCAAATGGTACAATTGAACCATACGCGTTACCACGGATCTCAAGAACCCAAGGATCGCCATTTGTTACAGAATAGTCAATTGTTGTTTGAACTAAAGTGCCAAGTGGAAAGTCTCTTCCGCTGTGCAGCCAGTCTGAAGGTACTACAACATCTGCGGAACCATTGAATGAAATGCCATTAATGGTTCTTGCTGTTTGCAGAGTTGTTGCTGTGCCTGCATTCCCAGTAACACTGATTGACCAAGTACCAGAAGCACTTCCGCCCGTGCGCGTTGGAACATCTAGAACAGTTCTAAAGTTTGTTGGAGTATAGTACCTAATGTAGCCATCACTTGAGGCATAAACACGGTCAATTGCTGTTGTGCCATTATCACCGCTGGTGGTGTTAATCCAACCTGTTTGGAGATAACCGCTTGCATCTGTTCTTACAACTTTATTGACTTCATTATTTCTTCCAGTATGAAGTTCAAGCCCATCAAGTAGGTCAGCATCAAGACCACTACCACTTCCATCATTTCCAGAGTGCCATAGTTTATACCAAGTTCCCCAGGTAGTTGAAGTGCCACTTCGATGCCACACATTATCATTGTCAGTAAATCCTAACTGGTGACTTCTACCTCCAGACCAGTCAGTAGTGCTACCCCACTGTCTAAATGTCATTAGCCCGTGGTATGTTCCACCATCAGACAGCGCATTGCTGGTGTTTGCCTTAAAATCAAAAACAACACTTTGATTTATTGTTTCTGGGGTTGTTGTGACGTTTCTTGTATCAGGAACAGAAATTGAGTTTGCTACAGTTGCCGTTGTTGCTGTTGTAGCATTACCACTTAAAGACGCGGTGATCGTACCAGCAGAAAAATTGCCAGAAGCATCTCTAAAAACAATAGTTGATGCGGTGTTTGCGTTCGTTGCATTGCTGGTAACTGTTGGATTTCCAGAAATGCCTGTGCCATTCGTGATAGAAAGACCGTTACCCGAAACTGCAATATCTCTTTGTGCCCAAGTATTTGCAGCAGTTCTTACAGCAAAGCCTGTGCCAGATAGAGCAGCAAGTGCTGTTAAGTCAGCATCGAGAGGCTGGGCATCAGAAATTGCATAACCGGATAGAGTTGTTGGGTTAGTACCAGCAGTCACACGCCCATATGCATCTGTTGTTACTGAACGATATGTTCCAGCAGTTCCAGCAGTTGCAAGATCAATGCTGTCAGGATTGACAACAATTCTTGCTGCAGATGCCGTTACAACATTTAGAGTAGATCCAGTTTTTGTTAGACCGTCGCCTGCAGTTATTTGACCAAGACCAGTGAATTGAACAAATGTTAGGCCAGTTGTGTTCAGCGTTATTGGGTCATTTGTTGCAAGAACCCAGCCAGTGTCTGCATTTACTGTGCCTTCAGTAACAAATGTATAAAGCCCAGAAGTTACCTCTGCTGCTGGATTTCCATCTGTATCAGTTGAACGTGACCAAGCGCCTGCAGCAACAACATAAATACCATTCTGAGAAGCAGTGCCTTGGTCCTTTACAAGTACTCTATCACCAGCAACAACTGCAACTCCATCGATAGTCTGTGTTCCGCTGAGTGTAATTGGACCAGTAGTAGCAGCACGAACTGACTGCTTCATATCCAAGCCAGTTGATAGATTATCTACATACTGCTTGGTTGCTAAGTGACTGTCTGTTGTAGGTGTAGCACCAGAAACTGGATTACTGAATGACCAAGTTCCTGTCACAGTTTCATTTGAACCTAATCGTGCAAGAAGTGTTCCATCTGTGATCTGCGTTTCTGCAATTGAAAGTGACGCTTGGTGCTGAGTTACATTTGAAGCAGCAATTCGTGCATCTGCAAATGTTCCAGAGGTTACTTGTGAAGTTGTAATTGCAATAGAGGTACTAGCAGCAGTTGTTAGCCTGCCCTTTGCATCTACGGTGAATGTTGCAACCTGAGAAGCAGAACCATATGAAGCAGCAGATACTCCGCTATTTGCCAGTGTTGTCGTTATGGCGGTAGTTCCTGTTCCACTTACATCACCCGAAATAGTGATGCTTTGGTTTGCAGTTAGATATGTGTTTGTGTCAAGCACCCAGGCATCTGCTGCCGTTTTCTTTAGAAATCCAGATGTGCCTGCAAGACCAGCAATCGCTGTAAGGTCTGCATCTAGTGGCTGTGCATCGGAAATTCCATAACCAGCAAGAGTTGTTGGGTTTGTTCCTGCCGTTACCCGTCCCTTCACATCAACCGTCACCGATTTGTATGTACTAGCAGTCACACCGCTGTTGGCTAACGTAAGTGCAACTGCTGTAGTGCCAGAACCTGTTGCATCGCCAGAAAAAGTTATTGTCTGATTGCCTGTGAGATATGTATTTGTATCAAGAGACCAGGAATTTGCTGCCGTTTTCTTTAGAAATCCTGACGTTCCGGCAAGACCTGCAATTGACGTTAGGTCAGCATCAAGTGGTTGATACCCACCAAGATCAGCAGTTGTTGCTAGTGTCCCAGAAGTTGGCAGTGTAACAGAAGTTGTGTTAGTAGTACTAAGTGTTAATGTATGACCACCGGCTAAACCAAACGTTGAGCCTAATGCGCCAAGATTATCTATTGATATTGCGTTTGCATCTAAGCCGTGCTTGACGACAAACTTACGATTGACTGCCATAATTGACTTCCCTTTCCGTCAGATTGGCTTTATATTAAGGAGTGATTACTGTGCGATATACTGTCACATTTTTGTTTGTTGTAGCAGTTGCAGTGAATAATAGCCTAACATTTGCGCCTGAAATGTCAGCATCAAAAGTTCCTAAAGTAGCGTTTGAGACTACTTCAGCATATTCTGTTTTCCAAACAGTCGTGCCGTTGTGGATAACCAAAATTTCCACGGCGTGATAGTGACTGTTCGTTGTATCGTGAATTTGTGCAAGGTACTTTATAGTTCTTGCAGCAGAAGTTGCAACAGTAGATACTGCTGTCTGAGTTAAACCATTTACAGCAGTTACCGTTGTTGCCTGCGAAAGTTGCGGAGCGTCTGAAATGCTTGTAGCAGTTGTCGCATTTCCACTGAGCGCTGCAGTAATTGTGCCAGCAGAGAAGTTTCCTGAAGCATCACGTGCAACGATAGTAGATACAGTGTTTGCACTTGTTGCATTACTTGTAATTGTTGGGTTGCCGGCTACAGCATTTCCATCAGTTATTGATAACCCTGTGCCTGATACAGTAATTGACCGTGTTGTCCAGGTATCTACTGCTGTACGTGCTGCAAGCCCTGTACCTGACAAACTTTCAACACCCGAAAGGTCATTTGCTAATGCAAAAGTAAGTGTGCCACTTGAAGTAATTGGGGAGCCTGAAATAGTAAATCCGGCTGCTGGTGCTGTAGCCGCAACTGATGTTACTGTTCCTGCGACAGGTGTTTGCCAAGTTGGTGAAGAAGTTGAACCATTAGATGTTAGTACCTGACCAGAACTTCCATAACTAGCACCATTTACGCCCCAGGCACCTGTGCTTGCAATTCTAAAGCGTTCAGTGAGCGTTCCTCCCGCAGGCATTGTGGCAAATCTAATGAGCGATGGAATATTTCCAGTTGAAACAGTGCCATCAACAGCACCTGCAATCATCGCAGATCTTATCCAGGCAGAACCGTCCCACGCGTCAAATCTTATTTCACCAATTCCACCATTTGCAGTATCTACCGCAACACCCCCAGACCTTGCCTTCGCAAATGTGAAAATTGCTGGATTAGCACTGTCAGCAGCATAGTGCGCGAGGTAATTTGATACACCTGTTGCCTGAATCTTTGCTGTGCCTGCTGAAGTACCGGTAACTGTTGATGTTAGACCTACTAATAGCGCACTTGTTGTAAATCTGGCAATTTCTGCACTATTTGTGGTAATTGCCACTGTTTCTGCTGTAGGTGAAAATAATCCCGTATTAACATCACCACTAAAGTAGAGCCCAGGCGCCGCCGCACTTCCCGCTATAATTCCAAGAGCACCAGTCATTAAATCACCAGCCTTGGCTACAGCATCGGTAATTCCATAACCAGCAAGAGTTGTTGGGTTTGTTCCTGCTGTTACCCGTCCCTTCACATCAACAGTTACTGACCTGTATGTACCAGCCGTTACTCCGCTATTTGCCAGGGTTGCCGTTATTGCAGTAGTACCACTTCCAGTAATATCACCTGACAGCGTAATTGTTTGGTTTGCAGTTAGATAGGTGTTTGTATCAAGTAACCAGGTATCAGCGGCAGTTTTCTTTAGGAAGCCGGAGGTGCCTACCAAACCAGCAATTGACGTCAGATCTGCATCTAGTGGCTGCGCGTCAGTAATCCCATATCCTGATAACGTTGTTGGGTTTGTTCCTGCTGTTACCCGTCCCTTCACATCAACAGTTACTGATCTATAGGTATCTGCCGTTACTCCACTACTTGCTAGTGTAAGAGCAATTGCCGTAGTACCAGAACCTGTTGCATCTCCAGAAACCGTAATTGTTTGGTTTGCAGTTAGATAGGTGTTTGTATCAAGTGACCAGGTATCAGCAGCAGTTTTCTTTAGGAAGCCAGATGTTCCTGCTAAACCAGCAATTGACGTCAGATCTGCATCTTGTGGCTGTGCGTCTGTAATTCCAAAACCAGATAATGTAGTTGGTTTACTGGTTATAGATGACCAAGCAGGCGTTATCGTAGTACTTCCTGCCGCAGTTATAAGACCCTTTGCATTTACAGTGAATGTTCCAGCCTGGGTAGTAGATCCAAATGAACCCACATTTGAATTAACTGTTGCAAGTGTAAGTGCATCTGTACCACCATCTATAGTACCACTTACATCACCGGTGACGATGAATGACGGCGCAGATCCAGATGTGATATTAACCCAACCGCTATCTTTAAAAAGATAAAGTCCTTCTGTTGCAGTGTTTGAGTTTAGATAGAAAAGATCACCTTCTATGCCAGCGACAGGTAGAGTTTCTCCCTTTGGAATAGTGACGGCATAAGGATTGGCAATTTTTAGCCAACTGCCGGCAATATAAAGATAGAGACCCTTTACTGTCTGGTCTGCATCAGAACGAAAAAACAATTCACCTTCATCTGGCAGTGCTGGGAAACTATTCCCAGAATCAAGCGTCATATTTGAGATGGCGCTTCCTTGTTCTAGGGTAATACCGTGAAATTTCAAGGATTTTCTCCAACAATCTTAGATAGTATTTATTTAATTAGAAGTCTGGTGACATAAATATAGTTGATGAAATGACAGAGAAGATGCCAAATGCAGTTGCTACGGGTTTTACGCGCAATTCAGAACGTTGGATGCTCGGACAACTGTCAACAGAGCTTCGTAAAGCAAACATCGGTCGCCGTGAGAAAGAAAAAGACTAATGAGCAAAATTACCTTTAAGCAGTTTATGGAAAGCAGTTTAGAAGAACTACCATTTTTGCTTGCCTTTATGAAGGAACTTGGTGCAACCAAGGACCAGGCAAAAGAAGTGATGCGACTATTCAAGGATGAGGTAGATTGGGCTGTTATGGACAGAGATACGATGGAACTCTTCTTCAAAAAGTGGGAACCGCTACGAAAAAATTGGCACCCAGGAATGGCATATTCTGATTTTGCGGTAGATGAACTGTCTGCTGACATCCGCAAAAAGTACAAGTTGGATACAAGAGAACTTATAGGAATGCCATGACTGTAACATTCAAACAGTTTCTTCTTGAGGGTGGCGCAGCCACCGCCAGTTTTGAAACAAGCCGCGCAAATCAGCAGGACGTAAAACTGGCTCTGCAGTTTGTTGAAAAAACAATTGGAATTCCGTACTCTACTCTTGAGCAGAGCCTGCTTGGCTCCACTGAGCATACTCTGAAGGGAAAGAGAAAGGACAGCGGAGATGTCGATTTAGCCATAGAAGATGGTGCATATGATAGAGATGTCTTAGTAGAAAAGATGAAGGTAGCCACGGGAGTTGATAAGCCAAAGATGACTGGTGGAAACGTGTTTTCTTTTCCAGTAAAGACGGTTGGTGAAAAGCGCGTGCAGGTCGATTTAATGTTTGTGCCTTCTATAGAATGGGCAAAGTTTGGGTATCATTCAGCACTAGACAGCCAATACAAGGGAGTTGTCAGAAACTTTCTTCTTGTGAATTTGATGAAGCATATCTTTGAGCAAGGAAAAGACATCGCAATCAAGGATGAAAAGACTGGCGAGGAACTTATTCGAGTTCGGCGTGGCTTCAAGATGGATGCAGGACTTGAACGTCTATATCGCGTTGCACCAATGCGAAAGGACGGAAAGGGAAGATTGGGTTTAAAGCCAGCAACTCCTGAGCAGGTAGAAGCCGAACTCAAGAAACTAGGAATAAAGCAGGCATTTTCAAAAGATGCTGACCCAATTCTAAAGCCTGATGAAGCTGCCGCATTTATGTTTGGAAAAGGTGTAAAGGCAAAGGACCTTCTTTCTGCTGAGCAGGTAGTGTCACAGATTATGAAGAAGCCAGACCACGCTGTAATCTTCAAAGATGCGATAGAGGACCTAAAGAAAAACGACCTCCCTATCCCGCCAGAGATTAAGAAGTTTGCCTAACTGTTATTCAGTTAGTTGGTCAATCCTTCTCTGAAGCGCGGCAATCTGTACTTGCTGCTCTTTGATGGCTTCTACTAGAAGACCTACTAAGTTTCCATACGCAACTGATAGGTAGCCTTCTTCATTTGTCACAACTGCCTGGGGCATCGCTTTCTCAACGTCCTGAGCAATTAGACCAACGCCGACTTGAGTTGTGCCCTTACGAGTATAGGTAACGCCTGTAAGTTGTGAAACTTTTGAAAGCGCATTTTCAATTGTGGAAATATTTTCCTTTAGGCGCCTATCTGAGAATGCAGTAATATTTCCGGTTGCAACAATATCGTTGTCAACAAGAACATTTCCAGTAATGCCAATTGAATTTGTCGTTGATCTGTAAAGACCCAGAGATGGTTCATTTGTGAAGGCAATAGATGGTGCACCTACTGTCCCATCAGCAAACTGTACTACACCAGTAAAAGTAGGATTTGCTGTGGGCGCCGCTCCTAATGTATTGTATGAAATTGTGCGTGCAGTACTTCCATTAAACGTTGTAGCAGATGCATCGCCAGCGCCACCATTGTTAAATGTGACTGAATTTGGCGTATTAGCAGTAATTGTTATATCTGATGCACCTGTAAAGGCTATTCCATTAATCTGAGCACCTGGGTTAAGAGAACCCGCAGTAGTTGCGCTGCCTGCAGTAGTTGCGCTGCCTGCAGTAGTTGCGCTGTCTGCTGTAGTTGCGCTGCCTGCTGTAGTTGCATAATTTGCGCTGCCTGCTGTAGTTGCGCTGCCTGCAGTAGTTGCGCTGCCTGCTGTAGTTGCATAATTTGCCGAACCCGCAGTAGTTGCGCTGCCTGCTGTAGTTGCGCTGCCTGCTGTAGTTGCATAATTGGCATTGGCAGCGTATGATACATTTAGACTAGTAGCATTTAACCACGTTGGTGCAGACGATCCATTTGAAGAAAGAACTTGCCATACCTGACTTGTTCCAGAACCACTCGATGCTGAGCCAGCAGCAGAAGAACCAAGTTGCGTTCCATTTACACCATAAACAACTCCACCCTGTATTGCAACAGATGTGCTTCCGGTACCACCTTTAGACACTGATAATGGGCCAGTAAATCCACCCATAGCAGTATCGATGTTCAAAACAACTTCAGGATTTCCAGAAACTCCATTGGAATTTAATACTGACAGACCTGTGCCACTAGCGGCAATTGACCTACTTGTGAAGGTATCGGCGGCTGTTTGAACCAAAAGCCCATTTGAATTAAATGCAGCCAATGCATTAAGAGTAGGGTCAACTAGTTGAAAGGCAGTGCTATCTAAACCATCAAGCGTATTTGCATCAAGACCACTACCAGAAGATATTAGAAGTTGCCAGCCCGATGCTAGTTGATTTCCGGGATCAGCAGAAACATCTCTGTAGGAGAAGATGTAAAATCCTGGCGCGGTTCCAGTCTTGAAGAACATGGCTCCATCTGGAGTTGTCGTCGAAGATGGGAGGGTATCACCGTAGTTTATAATGGAACCGAATAGATTTTTAGTGGACATATCAATTATCCTGTTATCAGGTTGTGCTTAACCTATTTATGGTGGTTACCCCATCTTTTTGAGTATAAAATGAAATTTCAGTTGCACGGTGTCTGTCTCTTTAGACCCGTTTAGTAGGGAACCAATATGGTTCCCTACTTTTTATTCTTCCTGTAAAAGTAGGTCAAATATACTAAAAACCAGTGTATAATTTACTTATCCTTATAAGGAGAAATACAAATGGAAAATACACCATCCTTCCGCCTCAACAGTGATTTCCGGGCGTGCCTTTTCAACCTGAGAGAAAATGGCATGGTTTCTAACCCGCGCGGTTCAGAAACCCGCGAGTTGCTCAACTACAATATTACCCTTACTGACCCTCGAAATCGAGTAGTTACTTTTCCTGCAAGAAAGACAAATGTAAAGTATCTGCTAGGTGAGTTTATTTGGTATCTTACTGGTAAAAATACGGTGGATGGAATTGTGCCATATGCAAAATTTTGGGAAGGTATCATCAACTCTGGAAATCAAGACAACTATCCTGCTGGCACCGTGAATTCAAACTACGGTCACCGTATGTTTGGTCATTCAATTCTACCGGCTCTCTACTTCGGCGAAAACAAGATTAATCAATGGCACCAAACTATTAACATCCTAACTGCTGATAAAGATAGCCGCCAGGCAGTTATGAACATTCATCTGCCTACTGACCGCCACGCTGGAAATAAGGATGTAGCCTGCACACTGACGCTGCAGTGGTTTATTCGAGAAGATAAACTACATCTAATTGTCAATATGCGCAGCAATGACGTAATTTTGGGTTTTACGAATGATGTTTTCCAATTTACTATGCTGCAAGAATGTATGATGCTACAACTTAGGGAGGTATACCCAGACCTTCAACTTGGCTATTACTTCCATAACGCCGGCTCGATGCATCTCTATTCACGGCACTATGAAATGGCAGATAAGGTAATTGCTGATGAAAGCACCTCTGAAGTTTCTATGATTGAGATGGATAAGTTTGATGAGACAATCGCAGCAACGCTCGCAAATATTGAGAGCGGCTGGCGAGACTGTGGTTATCCAGAAAAATTTAATTTTGAAAGCATCAATGATTTTCACAATCTTTCACCATATTGGAAATCTTTGGTAAAGGCTTTTTTTGGTGGCGATGAAGAAGAGAGTGCAAAGATCTTTCTACCAAGGAAGAATTAATGTCATATCAGAAGCAAATTGAAGAAGCATTTAGTAAATTTGGATTTACACCGAGGGATAATCAGGTAAATCACGTATCTAGAATTTGTGAAGCCTTCCTAGAAGAAGAGGCAAAGAACGTGGTGCTATCGGCACCAACGGGAACTGGAAAGTCAATTATTGGAACGGTTGCTGCTGAAGTTATTCACAGCATCAAAAATCCAGCAACGAGGGAGAATGCATCATTTTTGCTCTCTGCAACAAATGTTCTGCTTGACCAGTACCATCAGACCTTTGCTGAGAAGGCAGGTGACAATACCTTTCTTCTCCTGAAAGGTGCAGCAAACTATGAGTGCAGCGCTCTAAGCACCGACGACGAGCCACAAACTGCCGAAAATTGTGCAATCACACTCTTTAGAAAAAATGGAATGCAGAACTTTATTGATACCTACTGCAATTCATGCGAGTATGCAAAGGCACGTGCCCTAAAGGCAACTTCTCGTCATTTGATTACGAACTATGCCTTCTACTTTATTGATAGGATGTACGCGCAGGCACCTCTACCCCGGCGCACCGTTGCTGTGTTTGACGAGGCACACCTGCTGAATGACCTTTTTACTGACCACAATGCCATCTATATTTCTGAGAAGCGGTTGGCGCAATGTGCCGATGAGGTAAATGATAATCTTTCGCTTGGTAATACCGACATCTTCAGGGACTTAAAGGTGATGCGCGATGCACTCATAAAAGGGCAAATCACTGAGCAAAATTACTCAACTTGGTTAAAGCAGCTGCTTGAGGTTTATAACCTTATTAGTGAAACAGCTAAGTCAAATGCAGATAGAAATATTCGCAATGCATCTAAGTACCTAAAACTGCAGAAACTTGCAAAGAAGTACTATAATTTTGGCTGCAAGATTGATGACCTCTTTACCTTTCAGTACCCTCACGTGTTTGAGTACAAGAAGAAAGATCCTTCTGCACGTCAAAGTGAAAATGAAATACACGTAAAGCCCATCTTCATTGGAGATATGTTTGAAGTGCTTGATAACGCTGAACATAATCTGTTAATGTCTGCTACTATCAGCGAGCAGTTTGCAAAACGCACAATGACACTTCCAGGCAAGACGAAGCATATCCGTCTTGACCCCCAGTTTCTACCCGAAAACAAGAAGGTTATCTTCTACAAGCCACAGTCTCTTAACTATCGAAGCATGCAGGAAACTGAAACTGTCACTAAACTCAGCAGGACTGTGACAGAGATTGTAAAGCACCACACTGAGAAAGAAGAAAGAGGAATTATCCTAACCCCAAGTTTCGTAGTGACTGAAACAGTCTGCGCTTCACTTAGAAAAGAAAAAGGAAACTTCAAGATATTTGAGCACGTACGTGGAGAAAAGTTAGCAACTATTCTAGCAGACTTCAAGCAGCACTCTAAAGGTCCAGCAGTGTTGGTTACTCCTTCTGGTTTTGAAGGCATCGACCTGCCAGGAGATTTGAGCAGGTTTCAAGTTTTAGTTAAAATGCCTTATGCATCTCTTGGTGACAAAAGAATTCAAACAATTTTAGATAACTTTCCAGATATCTACCAACTGCAGGCACTGATGAAGGTCGTACAAGGTGCAGGTCGGTCGGTCAGAAGTCAGGAGGATTGGGCAACTACGTACATTCTAGATAGTGCGGTTCAGAGAGTATGGACAGCAAAAACAAATGAGTGGTCAAATGAATTTCAAACTCTTTTTAAGTCATCACTAAAAGAAATGACATTATAAGGTGCCCAAATGAGTGATTCAATTAATTCGCTTATATCAAAACTTTCTAGGAAAAGAAGAAGTACAATTAAACGGAGTGTAAAACAAATGCGGCGCCGAAAACTAAACCATCATACACATAATATATTTGAGGATGTTCATATGTTCAAACAAGAAATCGCTCGCCCAGAAGTAGTCCTGGGAGTATATGGCTCAGAGGACTGGGTATTTGCAGATTTTCTGCGCAACCGTTTCTTATCCAAGGTGCAGACGCTAGATGTTTCTTGCACTTGGATTACACCTGTTGAGTTTAGGCTCAACAAGTGGGTTGTGGATATGAAGTTTGAGGCATTTACCTTCTTCCACAGCACAAAGGTTGTTGTGCAGTATGATGATGGGCTTCTTACTGTGAATTCTGCAAAAGGAAAGATTGATGTAAATCTTGTTGGAAGTGTAGCCTTTTGCTCAGAATGGGAAAAGTACTTTGATAATAAGTTTAAGCGTGCTGAGAACCTGATCGAGTGGGTGTATAATGCACGTGGTGATAGCACTTCCGTCCCGCTGAACTACCGCCCTGCGTTAAAGAGCGCCTATCCTTGGTTAAACAAGGGGCTAAATGAGTATATTGAAGATTTCCTAAATTCAAGTGCAAACGTTTTAATTCTTATTGGTCAGCCAGGCACTGGCAAAACAACATTCATTAAGAATTTAATTCATCGAGCCGGCGGAGATGCTAAGGTTGCCTATGATGAAAAGGTTCTCAACACTGATGACTTCTTTGCCGGGTTTATTGAGGATGATTGTAGCTTCCTTGTGATGGAAGATGCAGATGCCTTTCTCTCTGCACGTCAAGATGGCAATTCAATGATGCATAAGTTCCTCAATGTATCAGACGGTCTTGTGTCTGCCGCTGACAAGAAACTAGTCTTCTCAACCAACCTACCAAACATCAGGGACATTGACAGCGCTCTTCTACGTGAAGGACGTTGCTTTGACGTTCTGCAGTTTAGGGCACTTACCCGCGATGAATCTAAGAAGGTGTATGAAGAAGCTGGCGTAGATAAGGAACTTCCAGATGGAAACGAATTTACGCTTGCAGAACTTTTCAATACGCAACTTCACCAAAAGAAAACTAATGGAATTGGATTTATATGATTATCTCATCAAGATACAGCGAAGATGATGATGCACCAGTAATTGGGAATGGCTCCATCATACTTCAAATCAATGTAAATCAACTTGAACTTATCACTGCATTAGTGTGTAGTGTTCGCTTAGGGGGTAATTCAGTTTATTCCACGGCAGCATTCGAACTAATCAACATAATCGAAAATGATTTCGGAAGTGACTTCTTAGATGACAGCAATGCAAATGTGGATTTGAATGCCACCATTGAGGACGATACTGGTGTAGTTTTAAACACAAAAACTGGTCAATATGACCTAACGTTGGAGGTATGATGAAGCACGTATTTGCGATTGAAGGCCTCGACCGCCTTGGAAAAAGTTCTCTTATTGAGGGTATTTTGAATACCCTTGGTTATTACGAAGTTATTCACTTTAGTAAGCCAAAGAAGTTAAATGCCTATGCACATTCTTCTCCTATTACTGGAGTTCCAAATACAAGCCTGCAGTCATATCACTACCAACAGGAAAGTTTTAGGAATTCCATGATCATGGCAAAGAGTGGTGCCAGAATTATCTTTGACCGCTGGCACCTAGGTGAGGCAGTATATTCACCAATGTATAGGGCCTATAGCGGTGATTACGTGTTTGACTTTGAAAAAAATCACCACCTAGACTCTGCTGATATTCGCCTAATCCTGCTCACTGAGGATTTTTCAGTATCTCGGCACTTTGTAGATGATGGCGAAAGTCTTGGCGGCGAAGACGACCGAATGGAAGAGCAAAATCGATTTGTTGCTGCATTTAATCGCTCCATTATTCGTGATAAGCGCATCATTAGTGTTACTGACCCGGCCCTGGGCGGGTTCAAGCCCAAGGATGTCATCTTGAGTGAGGCTCTATCGTGAAGGTTACATCTCTCAGTACTGCTGAGACACTACAGGAAGATTTCATCACAGCAAAGCAGCAAGGATACGTGACATTTATCTACTGCTCTGCTGACCCAAAAAAGACGCTAGCATCAAACAAGTTTCTATATGTCAGAAGTCCAGAAGAACTCAGTGAAAAGATTGCACTCTTAGAGGCAGATAAACTTGTAGTAGATGAAGTGATGAGGTTTTAAGAATGCTTCAGCCAAGGCGGGTGAGCATTTTTTCGACCTTTAAAAAATTCTGTATTAATTTTTAAAACGTGTATAATACCTAGGTATATAGGTGTGGGGCCCTTACTTTAAAGGAATAAAATGAAGAAGAAAATCTTGATCACCGGTATGAATAAATCACAGAGTGTGCGTAAGCACTATCTCAAAATGAATTTAAAGGTGGTGCCTGCGCATTACAGTCTATTTAATGCGCTTGTAGATATGGGGCATCAGGTTGAGCAGCGTGAGGTTGAAATCGGTGAAGATCTCTCCTCATATGATGAAGTAATTGTTTATATTGCCGGTCCTCGCCAACTGGTTGCAACACATACATTTAAAGGACTGTGGGCAATCAGCCAGCGTCCTGATTGCATTCTTGGGGTTGACGATTGGCAAGCACCCGATTTGTTCAAAGGACTCGAAAAGTGCCAAAAATGGGAAGAACTGTCCTGTGACTTTATATTAGGTGTGAACAAGACCACAATCGAGGAAGTCACTAAGCACAAGGAGATCTATCTTCAGGCAATTAATACTATCATCACTCGAAAGAATCGGATGTTGGTATGTGCTTTTGACACTACACACTTGAACGATCCTGAGAATTATGGTCCGCACCTGCTCTTTGATGCGGTAAAATACCCGCGTGACCGCATCTACACCTTCAACCCTAACCCGTATCACCGCAACCGCAAGCCAGGTGATTTCCTTCACGAAGGAGTAGAAGACTCAACCTTTACGCCATCACTTCTATCATATACTGCTGGGCCTGCACCAAAGAAGGAGCGTCGATTCAACTTTGCAAGTTTGGTCCAATCAAAGACGCAGAAGTGGCTAAAGAAGCAGGGATATACTGGCAATCCTAAGAATGATGAGGAAGGTACAATTGGTTCCTGGCCAGTTGATCTGTATGGCTCAAAGGCAGAAACACAGAAGCGGCTTACCGAAGACCAGATGTGCGAGGTGTTTTACCGTGACTGGGCGTGTCTGATGCCCGGCTATGAACACGCTGGCAGCGGGTGGTGGCGTTCACGTCCCCAGCAAACTGCAGATGCAAACTGTATTCTTATCGGAGAGAAGAAAGAACTTGAAGTTTATTATGGCAAAGACTTCCCTCTGATTGATCTAAAGGCGACTGACCTTATTCACGCTAGTGACAGCGAACTCTCACACATTGCTGATGCACAAAAGCAGGCAATCTATTCAATTCACCCGCTGGACAAGAACGTTCAGCAGCAAGAAATCAAAGCAGTACTGGAGGCTCAAAAATGAACTATCGATTTTTTAAGCAGGTTTCTAATCAAGACGGACAGGAAGTTCTTTCCTTCTTCCTGCACGATAAGCCTGATGTTCCGCTTATTACGTACAACCTAGATGTTCTGCGGCAGTTTCGCGAGGACCAAGGCGAGCTGGCGGTAGCAAAGTCAATTCACACCGTTCTAAGCGTAATTCTAAAGTCTCCAGTTTCATCCGAAGAAATTGAGTATGCTGTAGAGGATATTTAAATCTTGTAACTAAGGATAATTCAAATGAGAATTTTAATTGTCGGCGCTGGATTTGCGGGTGCTACTGTTGCACGAGAACTGGCTGAGGCTGGTGAAAAGGTGCTTGTTATTGACAAGCGTGACCATATCGCTGGAAATGCATATGACTACGTGAATGAGCACGGCATCCGCGTTCATAAGTATGGCCCCCATCTATGGCACACGTCCAACGACGATGTGCAGAAATGGGCATCACGCTTTACTGATTGGGTTGAGTACAAGCACGAGGTTGAGGCTCTTCTGCCAAATGGTACGTGTGTTCCTCTACCCATCAACCACGATACCATCGAGGAAGTCTTCGTTGATCAGTTCGATGTCTGGGCAGATCGCAACGACCAGATCGACTACGATGCAGAAGGTGCTATGATCGACTACAAGAAGGGCTCGCATGCAGCCTTCCTTGAGACGTTGGTTGAGCACCACCCAACCGTAACCAACAGCCGTCAGCACGTTGAAAACTCAGTTGGAAAAGAACTATGTGATCTCTTTTTTGCGCCTTACACGAAGAAGATGTGGGGGCTAGAACTTGAAGAACTGCCTGCCTCAGTTGCGGCAAGGATTCCAACAAACGTTGAAACACGTAGTTATCTCTATTTTCCAAAAGATAAGTACCAGTTTCTGCCAAAAGATGGTTACACTGAAATGTTCCGTCGTATTTTAGATCACGAAAACATTAGCGTACAGTTAAACTGCTCAAGAGACGAAGTGCAGAAAAAAGAGGAATTTAAGCACATTTTTACTTCTGAACCAATTGATATGTATTTCGATTGTTCTTTAGGAGAACTACCTTGGCGATCGGTTAAGATGAACACGTACTCTGTACCACTACCACGGGTGCTAAGCACATCAGTTTTAAATTTTACCCATTCTGGTCCTCATACGCGAGTTACAGAATGGAAAAACTTGCCGTCGCACGGAGATAACCCCCACTGGACAACTCTAACTGTAGAGGAGCCCTGTGATTACCGTGACAACTCTTTGGAGCGGTACTACCCCGTAAAGACAACAGAAAAGGACTGTCCCCATCGTGCCCTCTACAATCGATATGTCGATATGGCAGAAAATAAAAGGGGAGTGACATTCATTGGGCGATGCGGTACATTTCAATATCTTGATATGTGGGCAGTCATTATTCAATCACTACGCACCGCTGGGAAATTTTTAGCAGAGCATAATCAATAAGCCGAAGGGATAATTAATATGTTAAAGTTCAATAAACCAACTCTTATAGCCATTACTGCCCCTACCTGCAGCGGTAAAAGTTACTTGCTGAATGAACTTGTTTCAAAGCAGGGATTTGGCAGGATCGTCAGTACAACCACACGTCACCCAAGGCGAGATGAAAAAGAAGGTATTGATTACAACTTTATTAGCAACCAACAGTCGAAGGAAGCAGAAGCCGATGGTCTGTTTTTTGAACTTGTAGAATTCAATAAGACGCGTTATGGTGTAACACACGTAGAAATGAAAAAGAAGATGGAAGCAGATACACCTCCGGTTGTTGTACTTGAGCCCAATGGCTTGGAAATCTATATGAAGAAGTGTTTCCAGAATGGTTGGGATATTTTCAAGATCTACGTTCATTGTGTGGAAGAACAGCGCCTTCAGCGCCTGCTCCATCGAACCATTGCAAATTCCTGGGATGTTGTTGATATGTTGCAGCCATCACCGGGAAAATACACCAATGAGTTCTTTCAAACAGGTGCAGAAATTGCAAAGAGAACTCTTTCCCAACTAGCAACTGAGCATCAGCGCAGGGTAGTAAGCTGTACTAGTAATGAGCGCCGGTGGATTAATCTTTTCAATTGGGATCTTGTAGTTCCCGGGGATGATCTTCCCAAGGCAGTTAAGATGGTTGAAGAAGGTATTGCTCTTAGAAACACCAGAGTAGCAGCCGGAATGGGTTGATTATTGCTAGAAACTGCTACATTTCACCTGGTAAAAACCACCAGGTGAAAAATATTTTATTTCTTTTTGGTCAAAAACAGTATATAATCACTTTATCTTCAGTGAAGTGAAACAACTATGTCAAAGCAAATTGCACAAACGTACCAGGTGTTGGATGAAATTGAGCACATCAGGAAAAGAACTGGTATGTACGCGGGTTCAACCTCCCTCCAGACATCCACTGAGTGGGTCTATGATACCGCTTCAAAGAAGATGATGCAGCGGGAAATTACAACTATCCCAGCATTCATTAAGATCTTCTCTGAAATCCTTGACAATGCCATTGATGAAAGCCGCCGGGCTTCTGATGTAATGGACAGCATCAGGGTTGAACTCTCTGATGATGGTTCAATTTCAGTTCTGGATAATGGTCGTGGTATTCCAGTAGAAATTCACCCGCAAACTGGCAGGTACGTTGCCGAAACCGTGTTTTCAAATCTCCGTGCTGGTTCAAACTTCAATGATGAAGAAGATCAGCAGTTGATTGGCACTAACGGTGTAGGCTCTACACTGACCAACGTGCTTTCAACCAGTTTCAAGATTGAGAGCGCCGATGGCAAGAAGTTGTTCAAGCAGGAATTTACTGAAGGAATGCGCAAGCGCTCTGAACCGAAGGTAAGAGATCACGACAAGCATTTCACAAAGATCACCTTTACTCCTGACTACGAGTTCTTCAAGTTAAAGGGGCTTGATGAAGATCATCGCCTTCGAATTGTCAAGAAGGTTGTTGATGCTGCGGCTACAAACCCAAGCGTTAAGTTCTATATCAATGGCGATAGGATCATGACGCGTGGTTTTGATGACTACATCGCGCTGTATGATCCCGAATACGTGTATGACGAAACGCCCGACTGGAAAGTCGGTATTACGAAGTCTGATGGTTTTGAGCAGATCAGTTTCGTAAATTCAGTTGAGACTTTTCAAGGTGGCACCCACGTTACCTACGCAATTAATCAGATTGTGGATTCGCTGCGCGCCCACATCGAAAAGCGGCATAAGGTTAAGGTATCCCCCGGTGATATTCGTGGGCATATGCGGATCTATATTAGCGCGAGCATTAATCGTCCGCGCTTCTCATCTCAGACCAAGGAGAATATGATTTCTCCTTCTTCTGAATGGAAAACATCTTGGACAGTTCCAGACAAGTTCATCAACAAACTTGTAAAGACCGAAATCATCAAGTCTATTCTTGATTGGGTTCAAGCAAAGGAGCAAGCCGCAATCCTTGCCGATCTTCGTAAGGTCAATAAAGAAACTGACAAGGTAAATTTCAGGCGCATTGATAAGTTTGCAGATGCTCAAGAGCGCATCCAGCGGCACAAGTGCATTCTCTTCCTTGCCGAGGGTGACTCCGCTGCCAAGTCCCTCTTCGCGGCTCGCGGCAAGAACCCGTACATTGGTACCTTCCCGCTCAAGGGCAAGCCGCTCAACGTCCGTGAGAAGGACATCGGTCGGGTCCTCGGCCTCGACAAGAAGAAGGAGCGCGAGAAGGAAGGCAAGAAGACGGAGCCGAACGAGATCCAGAAGATCCTGACGCTCATCGGCCTGAAGATCGGCGAGCCAGTCAAGTCCCTCACCGAGCTCAACTTCGGTAAGGTCGCCTTCGCAACCGACGCTGACGTCGACGGTGCCCACATCGCCGGTCTGCTGATGAACGTGTTCGACACCTTCTGGCCGGAGCTCTTCCGCCTGGGCTTCGTCCACATCCTCCGTACTCCTACAGTGAAGGTATATCTGAAGGACAAGACCGTTTTGGAATTCTTCACAGAGCGCGAGTTCAAGGAATGGGCAAATGGGCCAGGCGCTTCTACGAAGGGTTGGTCACATAGATTCTTCAAGGGTTTGGGTACCACGAAGACTCCTGACTTTATTCCATATATGGAACATCTAGATCAATACCTCTTCCAAATTACATGTGAGGGAGAGGAAGACAAGCAGGCAGTTGACTTAGCATTTAATCCCGAACGTGCAAATGACCGAAAGAAGTGGCTAGAAACTCCTGCAAAGAACTTTGAGGATTACATCCTTGAGTCTTTGTGATATAATATCATTCAGCCAACTATTCACCAACTATTCATGAAAACTATGGCACAAAAGAGCACCGCACCAAATCAGTATCAATTGAGCGCCCGTCGCATTCCAATGCGTCACTTTTTCGACACTGCATTCAAGGAGTTCTCGCTGTATGACGGTGTGCGATCTATTCCCATGCTAACTGATGGTCTAAAGCCATCTCAGCGGAAGGCAATCTACGGCACGCTTATCCGCGGTGAAAATGCGGGTCTTATTCAAGTTGAGCGCCTGGCTGCTCAGGTAGCCGCAGCCACTGACTATCACCACGGCACTGGAAGCCTGGCGCAAACGATTGTTGGAATGGCGAACAACTATGCAGGCTCTAACAACCTTAACCTCTTCATCCCAGAAGGTCAGTTTGGTTCCCGCCTTACTGCTGAATCTGCTGCGCATCGCTACATCGAAACGAAGTTGTCTCCTTGGTTTCGTGCTCTTTTCCCTAAGGCTGATGATGCAATTCTCGAGCATCACGAGGTTGATGGTGAAAAGATTGAACCAAAGACCTATGCTCCTCTTCTTCCGATGGTGCTCGTGAATGGTGCTCAGGGCACGGGTACTGGTCATGCTTGCTTCATCATGAATTACAACCCTGATGAAGTTCGCAATGCATGTCTTTCTGCTCTTGCTGGAAAGAAACTAAAGCCTGGTACTCTTACGCCTTGGTTCAACGGGTTTTCTGGAGATGTTTCGCGCAATTCTGAAACTGGTCAGGTGGTAATTACTGGCAAGATGGAGATTGTAAACAGCACGACCATCAAGATAACTGAACTTCCGGTAGGAACATACCTTGACCAATACAAGGAGCGGCTGCATAAACTTGAGGACGCCGAGATCATCAAGGACTATGAGGATCGTTCAACTGAACAAGGCTTTGAGTTCATCATCAGCGTTCCTCGTAGCACTACAGCAATGGATGCTGAAGAACTTCACAAGAAGTTTGGTCTAATAAGCAGGGATACAGAGAACATTACGTGCTGGTCAACTGAGGGCATTCTTACGCGCTACAGTAGCCCTGAAGAAATTATTGACATCTTCGTGAAGTGGCGGGTTCAAATGATGGAGGCGCGCCGGCAGCACATCATCGCTGATCTTACTGAGCAAATTCGGTATGCAAGCGAGGTTATCCGCTTCATCCGCTTCTACCTCGCAAACGTGAAGGTCTTTCGTGATACCTCAAAGAAGGACCTTATCGCTATTCTTCTTGAGAACAAGTTTGATGATTACGATCGTCTTCTTTCAATGCAGATCTGGTCTCTTACACGTGACAGAATTGAGGAACTAAATAAGAAACTACAGGACCTCAAGAATGAGATGGATAAGATTATGAAAGACACTGCTGTTGAGATGTATCGTCGTGAACTGAAGGCTCTTTCCTTTTAAGTCTCCCTGTGAAAAATTACTATGAAATCCTTGGTGTGGCACGAAATGCCACCGATGAGGAAATAAAAAAGGCGTACAAGCGGCTAGCAAGCAAGTACCACCCTGATAAGGTTGCTGAAGCTGAAAAGAAGGAAGCAGAAGAAAAATTTAAAGAAATAAAAGAGGCGTATGAAACGCTTTCTGATGTCCGTAGGCGGAGTATCTTTGACCGTGGCGGAGATCCACAAGGGTCGCAAGGAAATTTCCGAGGACAGCCAGACATTGAGCAGATGTTTGAACAGATGCGGAGGGCTGGCTTTGGAGGATTTAATCCCTTTCATGGTGTAAAGCACGTAACGGAGTTCCAGGCTGGTGTTACACTAAAGCAGGCAGCGGATGGTTTTTCCATAGATGTTCAACTGCCTGAAGGCGGCTCAAAAACCATACACGTACCACCAGGAACTCCTGACGGGTATAGGACACAGATTGATGTAACTGAAAATCTTTCGGCAAACATCATTACAAGAATTCACGATGCTGACTTTAGGGTTAAAACGGCATCTGAATGCGGTTGGCACCATGAGACAATGAATGGTCGAGCTGTTGTCGTAATTGAGACAGGCGATATTGAGACCACTATGCAGGTCGATGCACTTGACATTATTTTGGGTGCTTGGATCCTTGTGTCTGACTTTAACAGCGAGAAACTTCAGGTGCGGGTGCCTTCGGGATTTTCAATCAACCAGCGCCTGAAGGTAAAGGGCAAGGGCTACTTCAACTGGATACACGACCTAAAGAAGCCTGGCCTGCGTGGAGATCTGTACGTTAAGATTGAACCGGTATTCACTTCAGCAAAAAACCTTGACCCCAAAAAGGTAAAAACTCTTTACGAAATGGTAGTACAAGACAGCAGCGACCTGAATAATTCTTCGCCCTAGAATGATAAGTAAAGTATAGGAGAAAATAATGTCATATACCTTTGAAGCAGATTATCTAGATCTTCTGTACCATCTCATAGACAGAGGAGAGGAAAGGGCTGACCGCACTGGCACAGGTACATTCTCTAGTTTTGGTCATTCAATGAACATTGACCTTACTCAGGGTTTCCCTTTAGTCACTACAAAGAAGATGGCATTCAAGTCTATTCTTTCTGAACTTCTATGGTTCATTGAGGGCAGTGGTGATGAGCGGCGGCTGGCAGAAATTTTGCACGGCACGCGCGATGAGAACAAGAAGACAATCTGGTCACCAAATGCAGAAGGGACGTCAGGGTCTTTATACAAGCCGAAATTTCCTGGAGACCTTGGCCGCATTTACGGTGTTCAATGGAGAAAATGGAAGAAGCATACTGTCGACGGGTATAACGATTTTCTACACTTTCCAGAAGGTGGCACAGCGTACTATGGTGCAAAAGTTATTGAGGAAGAAGTTGATCAACTCTCCATTGTGGTTAATAAACTAAAGAACAACCCAACTGACCGGCGCATCATTCTTAGCGCCCTTAATGTTGGAGAATTGGATCAAATGGCACTTCCTCCTTGCCATATGTTTGCTCAGTTCTACGTCTCAAAGGGCAAGATGCTAAGTTGTATGATGACACAACGCTCTGTAGATGCTGCGCTGGGGCTACCATTTAACATTGCGTCGTACGCGCTTCTAACACATATGCTTGCACGTGTATGTGGCTATACCCCTGCAGAACTTATCATTAATATGGGAGACGTTCACATCTATAAGGACCATATTAATGGTGTTGAGGAGCAGTTAGAACGTAATCCTCGTGCCTTACCAAACCTCGTAATTAACAACAGTTCAGGTGATATCGATTCCTTCAAGATGGCAGACTTCGTCCTTGAAGGCTACGATCCTCACCCTGCAATTAGTTTTAAAATGTCTGCATAATATGCTGCCATTTTACAGGTACATTCGCCCAGTACTATTTAAATACAAGCGCTCTGAACTGGTAACGCAGCCACGTGGCGGACTTTGCCTTCGCTTTGAAGAAATTGAAAATGGAACAACTCTTTGGTTTTCCTTTTCACGGTGCCACACTGATGATCTGTACAACAAGGCGGTGGCGAAGCAGATTGCCGATGCAAGGGCTGAGGTAATTAGAAACAACCCATCACTTTTAGAAGTTTTTGCGGTAATACCACCTTCAAAAAATACTAATGAACTTATTGAAAGCGTTATTTCGTTTTCGAGGTCACTTTCGATGGTAAGTTTTATCTCTCCAGTTCATCAATACCTGCTCCACGACGCGCTCTTCTTCTCAGACTCTCTTAAGAAGATTTCTACTGAAAATAAAAGGCAAGTAGCCCTTCTTGAAAACTGGACGGCAGCCTTGGACGGCATTTCAGCATCAGTTTATAAGGAATAACTACTGGTTTTTACTAAATATTCAGTAAAGTTTCCTGCGTCGTCTGCAAAATGAACCTACTACAACAACTTAGCGAAGCTGCGAATATTCCTGTTGATGAACTACGGGATAAAATGAGGAAGGATCCTCGGATAAAGTCGCTCTTCAACCGTGATTTTTCTCCATTTGAAATTAAAGATCCTGAGGAGTTTGTCACAACTCTTAACTTTTACTTCTTCAACAATAGGAATGTTCAGGAGTACGTTAAGAGCCGCGCCGATGTTAATAAGGTAAGTTCCTTCCAGTGGAAAAACGTAAGAAGTGTTACTCCTTCTATCATTAAAAGTTGGTTCCAGAAGATTGATGGTGCCGGAGAAAAGTTTAAGATTGAGAACTACTTTGCAACCGCAAAGGCAGTCATTACGAGCGTCTTTTTTGACCTTGCGCAATCTACCTCTAAGCATATTACGCGAGGAGTTTTAGATGATCTGCAGACAGCCGCCGCCCGCAGCAACTACAACCGTGACGTGAACCTGACGCTGGGGGCGATAGATGAACTTTCATCACTGAATTTCAAGGAAGATAAGAAAATTCGTCTTTACCGCGGTGTTCTATTTGATGTTGCCGCAATGACCGAGGTTGGTAAATCATTTACCAGCATTTCGCAGGGAACAGGAGTGAAGTTCTTAAAGAGCATTCGCGAAGGTACTCGCGTTGCAAACCTTGAGTGGGATAATCCTACAATGTGGACAAAAAACCTGGAGATGGCGGTGAAGGCGGCAACAAAAGGTTACAGGTATTCCTCGTCTGAAAAGAATAATAAAGTAGAAAGCCCAAACATTATGGGCTTCGTTATTTCAACGCTTGCCGATCCTGATGATGTACTGTTTGATTTTTCAGTTGCCACTAAGACTCAGCCAGAGTGGATTAAACCAGAAAGCGATCTTATCAATAAGGTTATTCTTAAAAAGGGAAAGAAACTTTGTCGCGTCGTTCATAAGTTCACTAGAGAAGGTGAAGTTGATCCAATTGCAAGGGACGAAGAAACGAAGGACACACTTGATGAGATCGGAGAATCACTTGAATTCTTCAAGAAGATTTTAAAAATTCCTTTGGAGCCAATTCACTTTTCAACTGAGCACTTCAGGTGGGCGAATGCCCTTAAAGAAACCCCCGAAACATATCAAAAACTAATTGACCCTGAACTCAAGCCAAAACTTATGAAACTTGTTTTGGCCATTACCAATTACTACAAAAAGCACATCGAACCGCTTGACATAGAAAAATTGGGAGTTGATGCTGGTCCAGAACACTCTAGCGCCATTACCGCAATTAAGAAACTTAAGAGCGTAATGAATGAGCAGCGAATAATATCAGACGTATTTAAAAATCCTCCGCACAATCGCTTTGGTAGAGTATCAGTTGCAGAGTTAGATGCAACATCTGTAGAAACACTTTTTGACAATGATCTGGTGTTAAAAGAGATTGATGATTTTTTGGTATACATCAAAAGCGGAAAGCGCTTCACCCAATCATATACTGGAAGCATATACAGCGGGGTTGCCAACTCTCTTACCAAGGCAGGATTAATTTGGAACAATGGTAGAGTATTTGATATCCACCGCCGGGGTCAAGCAACCCAGCAGGAAATACTTAATAAGTTGCCAGGTGGCTTTCTCAGGTTATTTGGCATTCCTGAAGCACCAGGAAAAGAAGCCAATCTGAAGGCAGTTCGTGACGTTCTTTCGGTTGCTACGCATAACTCAAAGGCACTTATACTTCTACATGAGATAAAGAATGCTCTTCCAGAAAATACAGCCGGTTGAGGGTTAAACTACTCCTGATTATAAATAAAAATACATTTTTACTGTGATATAACGTGATTTCATTTAAGCAGTTTTTAGCACAAATTCTACAAGAAAAAGCCCCAGCCCCTGTTATAAAAATGGCAGGCGTTCTGTTGTCTTTCGTGCAAAGCAAATTTCCAGTAGATGAAATTGAAAAGTACCGTGGAAAATACTACGATACATCAGGCTACTACCAAATTCGCGTGAAGCCTCGGCAGGGAGAAGAACTCCCAGATGATATGTTGGACCAACTTTTTGCCATTATGAAGAGCCCGTCAGGAAAGAAATTTGGGTTTGAGAATGTAAGAAATGACCAAGATACTGGAAACTCTGGAAAATATTCCGGCATCACCTTCACATATGCTGATGGTCAGTATGAGTTTATGCTTGGTCAAGGTGTAAACAAAGGTGAGAAATTTGAGAGTGACCTGTTAAAAGCAATGCAAGATTATATCGATGGAGAATATAATGAACTTGCAGAAAAAGCATTTACAGCCCTTGAAGGAATTGATCCAAAATTCTCTCCTGAAAATATTGTTGAGGTAAAGAAGCGTTCAGGAAGCACTAAGAGGTCTGTTGAAACAAAGATGGAAGATGTAGGAAAGATTGTTGCTGACATTATTGTTAAGACCGAAGATGGTGAAGAACACTATATTTCCGTAAAGAATATGCTTGGCAAGACAATTGCAAATATTGGAATTGCTGCAGCCCTGTCAAAGGACCTAAAGGTAGATGTAAAGTCACCGGAGTATAAGACATACATGCTGCCGTTTGGTCTAGATGTTAAGCGAATTGAAGATGGTCTAAAGGCACATCAAACTAAAGTACCCGTAGAAACTCCAAGTGTAGATGATGTTGACAAAAGAATACAGCCTAATAGCACCGTCATGAAACTTTTAAAGAAGTTATGGGGCACAAATTACATTTACCTTCGTGAGAAAGGCGATGACATTACCGCCATGGAAATCACTGAAGAGTATCTAGAAGATGAATTATTGAATAATTTAAAGATTACAAGAATTAGTTATCCAAGTGAAAAAACAAAGCAGATAACTATAAAACTTGAGAGCACAAAAGCAAATTACGATATTGAATATCGAGCAACCACGGGCGGATATACACCACTTCAGGTGCAGTTCCGCATTACTAAGTTTAACCCCTGAAACCTAATGGAGTTGTGATTGAAGCACTCTGAAATTTACGATAAGCATCAAGACCGCCGCGTAGGCACCAAGAAGAAGCGCACAAATGAAAACCTGGACCCAGTTGCCCGCAAGGCACGGGTTTCTTTCAAGAACTATGTTCGCGAAATCAGGAATGCCGAACTTGAAGACTACGGCTACGAGGATGATGAATACACTGATGTAAAAAATCAGTAATTCCCCTATTGCCCTAAGACTGGGATAAATATAATGAAAACCGGGGAAACATCGTGCTAGTAGTTCCAGTAAAAGGTGATAAAATTGAGACGAAGGACGGAGTGTCCTTTACTGTTTTATCATTCACAAATTATCGCGACCGGGGTCCTGCTGTGTATGTTGAGCACACTGCGGGAGTTCCATCTGACGCCGTTTATTTCTTCGACATCAATAAAATAAACGGAAAGACTGTGGACTATATTCCTGGCTCAAAGATATTCAAGTCTGCTGGAGAAATAAAGCGTAAGATACAATTACCTCAAGTCTCAGACGAAGTTACCTTCAAGGATAAGATGGGAACGCAGGCCATGAAGGTCACAGGTTTAAAACTTCACAAGCGAAATGAACTCGCAAAAGGGTTATTTGTGCTTGGAGATGTCAAGGATACTGAGGAAAAGGTGTTAGTTCGTCTTACACAAATTGTTGATATCGAGCGCGATATTGGTAATGACATGTTTTCTAGGGACCGCTTTCTAGCATACTATTCAGACTATAGAGGAAGTTAATAATGTCTCTCCTCAACAATGTTGCGGCTCTTGAGAAAAAAGTTCCATATCAAACATACACACTGAAGCATGGAATTGAAACGCTGAAAGTTCTTGTGCCTTTAAAGGCTGTTCCAATTTTTGAACAAGAATTTAAGGAGCAAGGTGACAAAAGCAAGCCCGCTATCATGCAGCTTGTTGAAAAGCATGGCGGAAGAGTAAAGGGTTGAAATGGCAGACACGCAACTTTTTGCTAATAATGCTGTAGCGCTTCTTGCAGCACCAATTTCTGCTACAGACACTTCACTTACAGTTATGCCTGGCTATGGGGCTTTATTCCCATTGCCATCAGCACCCGGAGAGTATTTTTTAGTAACACTTGAAAACCAATCTGCAACTACACGTGAAATCATCCGTGTAAATGCACGAGCAGGAAATACGTTCACAAGCATTGACCGAGCGCAGGAGGGAACTTTGGCTTTAGCCTGGGGAGCAACTTCCGGGAATGATACGCTCGTTGACCACCGCGTGACTGCTGAAACACTGCGGCAATCAATGGTAAAGCCGCCCAGCAACTTCGGTGTTGGAACTAATGGTGCAACTATTGCCATAGGCTCCAGTTCATTAGTTAACACTATGCTAATTTCTGCCGGCAATAAAACCTGCAAGTGGATCATCACTATCTGCACTGCAGATAATAGAATAACCATGGCAGAAGTTTTGGCTGTTCATAGAGCAGCGCCTTTAACACCTGCTTATAACGTATATGCTCGTGTTGGAGATGCTGTCAATTTCGCAATTTCCGTGATTGGTTCGCCAAGTGACATGTCTCTACAAATAACAAATAATGACACAGTCAATTTTTCATCAGTTGACGTTATTCGCATTCAACATTTATTGTCATAAATAAATGAAGTCACGTCAAGTGATGTAACAATAAACTTAAGGAGACAGCAAAATGTCACAAGATTTCTTTCGTATTTATCGAGGCCTAGAGCTCGATGATGCTGTCCAGTTCCTTTCCGGCACTGGCGCACCAGGCTCTACAGCTGATACCGATGCCGCTGGTGTTGGTTCATACTACACAAACCAAGCAAATGGCGAGTTTTGGACAAAAACAGCCGCTGGCTCTGGCATTGATAAGTGGAGCCTACAGGCAACACAAAGTTATGTCCAAACTGTTCTCACCACAGGTATTTCCTGGAGAGAGCCAGTACGCGTTATTGACACGGTTGCTACCACTCTCCCAACTGGCACCCCAGGTAGCCCAGTTACGGTAGATGGTGTTTCAATCGGAAATGGTCAGCGCGTTCTATTTGCAAGCATTTCCGGTGGTGATGGTCCTAACGTTTATGTCTATGATCAAGCGCTAGGTACCTTCGCAGAAGACATCAACAATGAGAGCGATGGTGATACAGTATTCGTACAAGAAGGTACGGCTGCTGATAGCACCTGGCAGTACAATGGTTCTGCTTGGATTACAATCACAACAGGTACAGCCAACGCTGAAATTGGCTACATCCGTGATTACATTGGTAAGCCAACTGCAGGCGCAGTTCTTCCAGACTATTCCTCAGAGAACATTGTTACCGACAATGACAGCCACACAGTAGCAATTGGTAAGTTGGATGCCGAAGCCGGTTATGCCAACACCTTCATTGGTAAGACAGCAGGTGCTTCAACACCTGACTATGCTTCCAATAACTTCGTAACAGACGGCGACAGCCTAGTAACCGCCATCGGCGACCTAGACGCTGCTCTTGCTCAAACAACTCTGCAGACTGATGTTGCCAACGTAACCACCATTACCACAATTGATGCTTCAACATCGGTCGTGACTGAGTGGGATGTATTTGTACGTGAAGTTGGAACACCAACACGCGTATGGGCTGGAAAGGTATTTGCTACACACAACGGCACATCACCTGACTATACAACCTTCGGTGTTCTACGTCTGAATGGCGCAATCACAGGTCTATCAGTTTCTGTCACCCTTACCGGTGGAGACACTCTAAACCTGCGTGTAACATCAACCTCTGCAGTTGATGTTAAGGCTAAGCGCTTAACAGCAATCGTGTAATTTTTAGCAACTAAAGAGGAGCCGCAGTGGCAGATATTAACGCAGCATTCGTAATTGAAGACGGACTGGCGTTTGACGAGACGCAGACGGGTATTTTCACGGGAAGTGGAGATCCTTCTGCATCTCCAGGAGAAGCGGCTCCCATTGGTTCCCTGTTTATCAGGACCGATGGTTCATTATACGTAAAGACTGGCGCAGCAGATGCTGAGTGGCAGTTCGTGCTGCGCCAGTCTGACGTCACATTTGATGGGCTTGCACCCACAACAACAAAAGGTGATTTAATTGTCAGAACTGCAACAGGCAACGTCAGGCTTGCTGTAGGTGCTGACAGGTATGTTTTGATGGCAGATGCTACTGCTCCTGAGGGAGTTAAATGGGCACCTGACCAAACAGTTGCAGTTCAACTTGATACCAGCGAACCTACAGGATTTATTGATCGCGCTGAAAGTCAAATTTCATTTGTTCCAGCAACTCGCACATTTTCAATTGCCCCCGTTGCTACTCAGTTTGAGTACTATTACAAGGGCGCAAAGATAACAAAAACAATTACTGAGAGTGTAGTCATACCAGATACTACTAATCTCTACTTCATTTACTATAACTCCTCTGCCTCTTTGCAGAGCAGTACGAATTTTTTCAACTTAGAAAATGACGTTCCTGTAGCAATTATCTACTGGAACTCTGTGCAGCAAAAAGCAACGCTGTTTGGCGATGAACGCCATGGCATCACGATGGACTGGCAGACGCACGAGTACTTGCATATAACCCGTGGTGCGCAATATGGCAGTGGATTTACAATTTCCGACTTCACACTTGTTGGTGGTGGTAGCGCCGGTGCTGATGCACAAATCGCAGTCACCAGTGGAACTATCTTTGATGAGGACATCAAGATCGAGGTTGTTGCAACAGCCACTCCTACTGCAAATTTTGAACAAGATCTTGCTATTCCAGCAAAAATTCCTGCTATCTACCGCACTGGCGTTGGTGGAGCATGGTATAGAGATACCGCAACTTCCTTTCCTTTAAAGTTTGGAACCGCGCGCCCCACATATAATTTGAATACTGGTGGCACCTGGACAACTCCTGATTCTGGGAATAACAACTACGTTGCAGCTTGGGTAGTTGCAACAAATGATGTTTCTGAACCAGTGATGTTTATCCTTGGTCAGAGAGAAGATAGCAGCCTCGAGCAGGCACAGCGCGGTAATACGTGGGATACCCTTGACCTATCAAACTTGCCATTCAAGGAGATGAGACCTCTCTATCGTCTCATCTTTGAAGTTAGAGATGCATTCTCAAATAGTGTAAAGGCAGCGCTTCGAGACATTCAAGACAATCGCACGCTGTCAATCATACAGGTATCAACACCTAACATAGTTGACCACGGCGTACTAGATGGATTAACTGATGATGACCATCCACAATATGTTCACACGTCTAATCCGCGCACTATCACTGCTCAGCATTCATTCTCACCTACTGCAGCTGCTGCCCCATTTGTGCTTGGAACAAATGCTCAGACACAGTTAGTTACTGGGTTGAATGCTGATTTGCTTGATGGTCAGCACGCAGCAGATTTTCAGCCAGTTGATAGCGATCTAACTGCGCTAGCAAATACAACAACTACAGGCATCTACACAATCACAGGTGTAGGCACTTCTACAACTCGCTCTATTACTGGCGGCTCTAACAAAATTTCAGTCACGAATGGTGATGGTGTTGCTGGTAATCCAACTATTGATATAGTTGAAGCAAATATTAATTTCCCTGTTACTTCAGTTTTTGGAAGAACAGGTGCTGTAACAGCGCTAGAAGGCGATTACGATTTAACAGACCTTGGCGATGTAAGCATTGTTTCTCCGGGGCCAGGTCAAATGCTTCAGTATGACGGAACACAGTGGATTAACTCTGCTGCTCCTGCTGGATCTGGCACAGTAACATCTGTAGCAGCCACAGCGCCTGCAGCAGGCTTCACAATTTCAGGGTCACCAATCACTTCTGCTGGAACTTTAACGTTCACGCTGTCTGATGATTTGGCAGCGCTTGAAGCACTAGCCAGCGGTGGTATAGCAGCACGCACAGGTGCTAACACCTGGCAGTTACGAGAGCTTGTTGCACCCACTGGTGGAATCAGCATCACAAATGCCAATGGCGTTGCAGGCAATCCAACATTCTCCTTAACAGGGGACCTTGCTGCAGTTGAATCTCTGTCTGGAACAGGTATTGCAGTGAGAACTGCGGCGGACACTTGGGCAACTAGAGAAATACTAGGTACGACTGACCAAATTTCAGTAACGAATGCTGACGGAATTAGTGGAAATCCTACCATTGCAATTGCAAGTAATCCAGTTCTTCCTGGAACCGAATCAGTAAAGATACCTGGTGGAACTTCTGCTGAGAGACCTGGTTCTCCTGTTGAAGGCGACCTAAGAGTAAATCTAGACACTGACAACCTTGAAATGTTTGATGGCACACAGTGGGTGTTCTTCAAGAGTTCACTCATTATGGGCGAAGAGGCTGAGCCAACAGGTCACGTCAATAGAACGCAATCAACAATTAGCTTTGATGATGCAACACGTACTTTTACAATTGCTCCCGTAAGCGGTTCATATGTTTACTATGTAAAAGGTGTTAGAGTTGTAAAGACAACATCTGACAGCATTCAACTTCCAAATACGTCAGGTGCCTACTTTATTCAGTTTGATGCTGCAGGTACGCTAACACAAGCAACTGTTCCAGATTTCCAAAATTTTGCTTATACCTCATATGTTTATTGGGATGCAATAAATTCCAAGTCAACAGTTTTTGCTGAAGAGCGTCACGGCATCACAATGGATGGTGCTACACACTCTTACCTGCACAGAGCATTTGGAACACAACTTCTCGGTGGGTTTGATATTGGAAACTTTACGGAAACTGGAACTGGAAACAGCAACTCAGATGCCACATTCAGTCTCACGAATGGTATTATCAGCGACGAAGACATCAGGTCAACAATTACCCACAGCGCCACGCCAACAAACTTTTTTGAGCAGGTACTTACACCAGCAGTAAGTCTCAAGATACTCAGAAAGAGCGGAACTGGTGGCGTTTGGGTTAGTGGAAACTTGACAAGTTTCCCAGTTGAATTGGTAACAAATAGGGCAGGTTTTAATGACCTAAATGGCGGCAACTGGACAGTAACAGAAGCGACAGAGGGCAATTATGTTGCTGCCTGGGTATTTGCAACAAATGATGTTCGCGTTCCTGTTGTTTCATTTATGGGTCAGCGTCAGGATACGACGCTGGACAATGCTAAAAATAATAATACAGTAGCAGCACTTAACTTCACCGGGTTCCCAGAAACAGAATTTAAACTGCTGTACCGCTTGATCTACCAGACGAGTTCAACATACTCCAATGACATAAAAGCAAGGTTGGTAAACGTTGATGATTATCGCTCTGTAAAGGTTTCAAACGTAGCATTTACAAGTGTGTCTGACCACGGGGAACTTTCTGGTCTTGGAGATGATGACCATCCGCAGTATGTTCATACTACTGAGAACAGAACAATTACAGCAGTACATACTTTTAATCCAACTTCTGCAAGTGCACCATTCCTCCTTGGTACAAATGCACAAGGACAGTTAGTTACCGGTTTGAATGCAGATTTACTTGACGGGCTAAGTTCATCTGCCTTCCAGCCAATTGATAGCACTCTCACCGCGCTAGCAGCATACAACACCAACGGTATTCTTACACAGACTGCACCAGATACCTTTGTTGGAAGAACAATTACCGGAACAACAAGTCAGATTACCATCACTAATGGCAATGGTGTTGCAGGTAATCCGGTCATCTCAATTGCAGACAATCCTATCTTCCCAGGAACCGCTGGTATGGTTCTTTCGACTGGATCATCTGCTGAGCGCCCAGCAACGCCAACAAATGGAACAATTCGCTACAACACCACGCTTGGTGCAACTGAAGTTTATCAAAATGGTGGTTGGTATGAAATTGGTCTAACTTCTCCCGGTGGCTCAGGCTACCTTGCAATCTACACAGGCGCAATTCCTGGTACGTCTGGTAATACAGCAATTCCTTGGGACAATACTGCTCCGCTTGATACTGAAGGTACGCAGATCTGGTCAAGAACGATTACGCCATCTTCTGTTGCTTCTACATTTAAGTTTACTGTGCCATTTACCGTTGACGTCAGCACCTCAAACAGAATTGTTATCTGTTCATTGTTCAGAGGAACTCTAAACATTGGTTCAGCGGTGTTCTTCGCAACAGGCGGTGGTCGCCCAACAACTCTCTGCCTGGCAGTTTCCGATTCACCAGCAACAACAGCACCAGTCACCTATTCAATGCGAGCAGGTATTGGTGGCGGCGGTGGAACGTGGTACATTAACCTTACCAACGCCGGAAATGACCTAGGTGGAACACTTGTTTCTTCATACGAAATTACAGAGATCGGATAATGAGCGTACAACTTCCAAACTACCTAGAGATCATCGCAGAAAAGTTTCAAGCAGTTTCTGCGTACAGCGAAGGTTCTCCACAGAACTACGACAACCTGCGCGCTCAGGAAGGCACCTTACCTGATAAGGCAACTCTGGATGCTGCTGGTGTTGATATGACCAAGGAGCGCGTCTGGCAGGAAATTAAGCAGAAGCGCTCAAAGGTTCAAAGTGGTGGTGTGCTTATTGCTTCAGTGAATAAGTGGTTTGATTCTGATTCAACATCCAGAATTCAGCAGTTGGGTCTTGTAATGATGGGTGCAAATATGCCATCAGGAATTATGTGGAAGACAATGGACAATTCATTCACCCAGATGACACCAGCCCTGGCGGTTGAAATTTTTAATTCAATCGCAGCCCACGACATCCAGGCATTTACTGCTGCTGAGCAGCATAAGGCAGCAATGCTGGCATCTGCTGATCCTACAAACTATGACTTCTCTTCAAACTGGCCAGCTACATTTCCAGGTTAAATCTTCCTAAATAAGGAATAGATTTAAAGGAATAGTGTGAGTATAAATTTTTGCACGATTAATACGTCTTCAATAAATGCCTTCTGCGCTAATCGCAGGGCAATTGTTATTGACAACTTAATTCGTGACAAATACACGCAGTTCCTCGGAACAAACAATTCATCGATAAGTCAGCAGTTCGTCAAACTTCGTCCCGATCTGGTTCAGCACGTAATCGATGATCTTGAACCACATCAACTTCAGTTTGAGCAGCCGTTTATTACTGTAACTGCAGAATTGCTTGGTGAAGTTGGAACACAGCAACTTGAAGCAGCGGTGCAAAGCACTTTCGTCGCTGCATTTGATCTTGCAATTGGACTCGCTGGTGGAAAACTACAAGTTTCTGCAGAAGAACTAAAAATTGTTCCTCCATGGAAACTTGAAGAACCAGAAATCAGCGTAAATATTACTGAATTTGAGATATAAACTATGTTAATAGCCGGACAAGAACACCTCGTAACCTTCAAGGTCAATGTAATGGGTACATCAATTGAGCCTATGGTAAGGCTCGTTCTTGGTGGTTATCCACTTACATCAAATTTTTCATTTACCGCATCAAAGAGTGCAGATACCTGGTCAGCAAAAGTTGCAGTTCCTGAATCTCTTCCTGCAGGCGACTATGATCTAAAAGTTGAAGTTGTTCTTAACAACAGACTTTTTACGCCGTTAGTTAAGAAGGTTACTGTAGCACGCCAGGAAGAGGCAGCGCCAGTTCAAACAGTTGAACCAGAAGATCAGGCTATTGCTGCTGAACCACCACCTGAGGTAGTACAATTTGCTCCTGAACTGCCAAGTGATGCGCACACTATTTCTGCTCCATCAATGACATCGGTTTTATCTCCTACAGATATTAAGTCTGCTGTAGTTCCGCCAGTAGAAAAAGAAGTACCAAGCATTTCACTTGCAAAATCTCCCGAAAAGCCGGTTGTAAAGAAATTTATGTTCTCATTTGAAGATACTGCTCCACCTTCAAATGAACAATCCAAAGAAACAAAATCAATAGTTGATGAAATCAATACTAAGCCAAAGAAGGTCCTTGAAAATCTTAAGACCGTAGCAGAAAAAGAACCAAAGAAGAAATTTGCCCCAATTAAAACTCCTTTACCAGATCCAACAGAGGTTCAACCTGCAAATATAGGACTAAAGTTTGGGGATGTTGTTAAAATTGCTGAGAAGAAAGAGGAAGCACTTCCTCAAAAGTCTCCTAAGAAAAAACAAGTTGCACCAGTAGTTGAGATAAAGCATGAACTTCCAACTACACTGGTGAAGGGTGAAATCATATACGAGTGAGAAGCATATGAAAAGTTACAGCAGCGAATCAATTACAAAGTCACAAGTAGATGCAATTGATGCTAAGCAGACAGATCAAATCAAAAAACTTCGTATTTGGTTGGCTGTTTCATTTGTAGCAAATGCCGCCCTAACTATTGCACTCCATTTTCTAGCATAAATCTCTATGCCTTTTCCAGTTATTTGTGACATTTCAGATGTCACCAAGTTTATTCAGCACGTCCCCCAGATACGCGTAAAAGCCGATGAAGAATTCGGTCTAACTGTTATCTGCTACATGCTGCAGGACGATGATGTATTTTCTGGTGAGAATGAGAGTATTGAGCGTGAGTGCCGAGGTATTACCTTTGGCAAAGATGGAAAAATAGTTTCTCGGCACCTGCATAAGTTCTTCAATGTTGGCGAGCGTGAAAGCACTCTGCCTGAAAACATTAACTGGTCTAAGGTAACGCGCATCATGGAGAAGCGGGACGGCTCTATGGTGGTACCAGTTCCACTTGTAGGTGGAGGTTTCAAGTTCAAGACAAAGAAGTCATTTCATACAAATGAAGCGACACTTGCCGATTCCATCGCATCTACTCCAGGGTGCAAGGAATGGATTCAAGACATTCTCAATCAAAACTTGACTCCAACCTTTGAGGTAACTTCTCCACGTTTTCCAATAGTGTTGCGATATAATTCAGATGAACTTACGCTACTACATATTCGTGAGAATAATTCAGGAAGATACCTCACTGAGGCAGAACTTTCTGCTCGTGGCTGCCCGTTCCCGCTTGTTAAGAACTTCATGTCTGACTTTCTTGAGGGTGGAAATGTTTCCTGGGAGAAACTAAAGAGCGCCGCACTTACTACACAGAACTTTGAGGGCTGGGTAATCCAGTTTGAGAGTGGCGACATGGTTAAGTTGAAGACGAAGTGGTACTGCGACCTGCACAGGACCATTGTATTCCTACGTGAGCGTGATGTAGCACGCTTGGCCCTTGATGATAAGATCGATGACTTGATTGGCCAGTTTGCACTGGTTGATAAGGATCCAACGCCAGTTCGACGCATCAATAACATTGTCCTTGCAGATTTGGCAGAGCTACAAGCTGAAGTAGAGGCAGAGCACGCAAAGCTTGTTGGTAAAACAAAGAAGGAGGCAGCACTAGCAGCAAAAGGTCATCGCCTGTTTGGATTGATCATGCGAGCGATGGACGGTAAGGAGATTAACTTGCGCGAGTGGTATAACAAGCACGTTCTCGAGCACAAGTTTTCACTTGCAGTGCTCGATGCGGGCGAACAGCTCATCGATGGTGATATCTGAGCGTGAGTTTTTTCGGCTGTTATTGCTTGCGCACAGCAGCCTGAGGTTTGCAGGATGTGCTAATACTTCTGGTGAGACATGATGCCTGTAGCCATCTAGCACAGAGAAGATGTGATCTACATGTTGCTCTCGTGATCTGCTTGAAAAAAGCCCATGCTGCTTCACAGAAACATTTGTTAGGTATCTCACCCGACGAGTGTAGGATTTCTTTGACTTAAAGATTGAGGGATGATCATTAGGCAATGATATGCCTCTAGCGCATCTTGTTGCAAAGTTCTTTAGTCTTGTTGCCTCTCGCTGTTCATCAGTTCTCTTTGAGTAGGTTAATTTGCGCTTTTGCTGTGCCTCTTCAAGTTGCGCGGGATTTGAAACTCCATAGCGAATAAGCATTGATTTCTTCCTAGCATTTTCAGTACGCGAGATAGTGCTTGCTGATCGCTTTTTTGCCCGGGCAGTTGCATAATCTTCGCCATATCTTTCAATGCTTGTTGCACGCGCCTTGGCGGCCACTTTCTTTTTCTGTTCTTCGCTTCTAGCCTTGAGAGTTGTCGCACGAAAAGAAGCCGTCTCAATATTTGAGCACCGCACACTACATCTCAGCGCATAGCTACGACCATACCACGGTCTCTCTGCACCGCAGCGGCATACAGGTCTTGAAGAAAGCTGATTGATGAAGGTATAGGCCTTCTCTGCCCAACGATCGCCAACGGATGAAGCAACTTTTTTGTATAGCGGTTCATCAAGCTTTTTTAGGTTAATTGCCCAGTTGGGATTGCTGCGGTGCTGTTCATACCACGTTTTAAAGTTCATTATGTTCTCCATTTGAAGTGTATTTATGAACTCAAGACACATACTTCATCACACTATCACCTTCACGCGTAGGTCGTCGAGATCCTCTAACCTGCATTTCACCAGGTAAAATTCAGCACCCCTCGCCCGGTTCGCTAAATACTTCAGCTCGTTCAGCTCTGCTGGAGACACAGATGACCCGTAGATCGCAGGATCAGGAAGCTCTGACGTACGACGACATATCGCTCAACTCACTGGGCGTTCACCTCTTCTTCGGTGACATTGCACGCGCAGTTGCTGCTGGAACTGCTGACGACCTCAGGGCTGCTTTTGTAATGGTTGGAAAATCAACTAAGCCGATTGAATTAGTTCAGCGCACCATCAGCGAGGTGATTGAAGACGCTCGTGAGCAGGTTATTATTGCAATTATTTCGGGCACCGCGGCTGACATGGATGTTAAGCAGATGGCTCAAAAATACGCAAAAACACCTCTGTTTTCACAGATAATGAGGGCTTTCCGAGGTCAGGAAATCGACTGGATGGAGTGGTATTCAAAAAATTGCTTGGAAGTTGATTGGGGGCTGGAAGTCATTGAATGACCTGTATTTCATATTATGAAATACACCCTCCCAAAACGAGGTTGTTTTGTCTGTAAATAGAAATCGGTAAGGTTACCCCGCAGAGGGATATTAGATGCAGAAGAAACCTGAAGACCAAGACCAATCAGGAAATCAATACGACACCATTAGTTTAGATGCTTTGGGTGTTCATTTATTTTTTGGTGAAGTTGATGAAGAGAAATCATATGCAGCGTGTGATTTTATTCTTAAATCAAACATTCTGCAGAGAGAACGTTCTCACCTCACTCTTATTCTGAATACAGTGGGTGGTGAATGTGCAGAAGGATTTGCTATCATTGACTTGATGGATACTTCTAGAATTCCAATTGCTACGGTTGGAGTTGGGAATATTATGTCAATGGGGGTGCTACTACTTTCCGGCGGTGCAAAAGGCCATCGTGCAATCACTAAAAATACAGAAGTTATGGCACATCAATTTGCTGGTTATTTTAGCGGCAAGCACCACGAACTACTTGCCACACAAACTTCTTATAAAATGCTGGAGCAACGCTTTATTCGCCACTTCCTTAGACACTCAGCAATGAATGAGCGTCAAATACGTGACGTTTTATTTTCACCGTCTGATAGGTACCTTACACCTATCGAACTTAAAAAGTTCGGTCTAGTTGATAGAGTTGTTGATTTCGCTGAAGTCCAACTACCTATTAAGACCCGACTGACCGCAAAGAAATAAGCGCATCAAGCCTCGCAATTCCTTTTTGCAATGTTTTTGCAATCTCAGGTCTATTCTGAAATGCAAATAATTGACTCATCAGCGTATTTTTTGTTTCAATTAGTTGATTTGCAGATAGGGTATCCCAGGTATCTGCATTAGGGATAGAAGTTCTCGGAACGTCTGTAAAGTACTCACCATCTGTGTTTTCGGCCATATATCTCCCATATTGATATGCGCTATAAATTTATTTATGATGCAAAGATGACCACGTTTCTATAAATAATTTTATCCTAACCTGAGAGCATATCATGAATCTACATCGCTCAATCACAAATGAAGGTCACTCTGAACAACTCGTTGACCTGACTCTAGATGAGATTATCAAGGCTGGAAAAGTAACAAATCACTATCAAACATTTGTTCTTAGTTGGCTATCACAGTACTTCAATGAAGGTGTAAGGCCAACTGTGCCAGGGCTTAGAAATCCAGGTTCAATTGGTGCAACATCTGTTGAGGTCGTTGAATCAATCAAATCATTGACGCCAGAAGAGACAGTCAAACTAGCACAGTTTCTCAAGGACTGCCTACAAGCAGGAAAAGAAATGCCTTGGGGAGCAGGACCTTGTCCAGTTGACTGGATGAAGTACGTTCTGGCACGTCAAGACTAATTTCACTTCAGGGTTTAAAACGCCTGATATGAATACAAGCAAGGGCTTATCCTACACCATGTTCGAGCAAGAAATGGTCATTTCGCCTCGTTGCAAATTTATCAGCCCCTCTGTTTGTCGAAGCCCCGGAGTTTATTTAACTCCGGATATCCAAACGGCCCTTCCTGTAGGAGGAAATAATGGGACGTCGATTAGCAGTAGCAAAACAGCGCTATCCTCAACCAATTAATGAAGAAAGTGCAAAAGTAATTCGGATAAAATTCAATCCACTTCCAAAAAATGAATCTCAGCGACTGTATAAAGAGTCGCTAGAAGAATCAACTCTCACAATTGGCGCAGGTCCTGCTGGGTCAGGTAAGTCCTTCATCGCAATGTCGGTAGCAGTCTCAAAGTTACTAAGCAACCAAGTTTCAAAAGTAGTCATTACACGTCCAGTGTGCGAAGCCGGAGAAAATCTAGGTTTCCTTCCTGGCACCTTTGAAGAAAAAATTCAACCGTATCTTCTCCCATTACTAGATGCTTTGAATGACCTAGTTGGTCCAACTATGTCAAAGAAACTTCTTGACAGTGGCAAAATTGAATTTGCGCCTCTTGCCTATATGAGGGGTCGTACCTTCAACAACTGTTATGTCATTCTAGATGAGGCGCAAAACACAACTGTAGAGCAAATGAAGTTGTTTGTGACACGGATTGGTGAATACAGTCAGTTTGCCATTAATGGAGATGATACTCAAAGTGATTTACGTGGTGGCAGTGAGAATGGACTAAGGTGGATAAGCAGAAAATTGGCAGGCGTCAGCCGCAATATAAATGTTATTCGCTTTACAAATCAGGACTGCGTGCGCTCAGAGATAGTTAGGGAACTCCTAACATACCTTGATTCTCCTGAGACCAAAACACAGAGGTCTTCTCAAGAACCATCTATCCTACGAGCATAAGGAGGAAACTTTAGCAATAATGGGGGTCTTAAGACCCCCTTTGTCTTTTCCGCGTAAATAAGCAGTGGATGCTTAAAACCGGTTGCACCACGCCATATTTTCAAGCCGGTGAAAGGAAGATGAATGTATACTCTAGTCTGGAAAAATCCTACCATTGTAGGAAAGACTTCTATTTCAGTGCCTGTTGCTTCTACTGTAACAACTGCAACATCACTCGTGCTAACTGGCAAAGGCGCTGCAAACTACGGTAAAGCACAGCAAGAAAACCTGTTGAGGCTGCTTGAGAACTTTGCAGATTCAACTGCTCCTTTATACCCCACTGCAGGGCAACTTTGGTATGACTCTGCTGCTGAGGTTCTAAAATTATGTACATCAACAGTTCCCATCACGTGGAGAACAATGGGAACGATAAGTTTTACTTCACCTGGAGATCCAGCACCTGGATCTCCAACCACTGGTGACCTATGGCTCGAGCGCACAGGAAACAACAGCGCTGTTCTTTATGTTTATACCGGTCTAGGACGTTTTCCTGTTGGTACAGGAAATGGGGGCTGGAATCAAATTTGGCCACAGGTGGAAGCAGATGGTGTAAGATATGAATATAATGCAATACGTGAAGTTGTAGGTCAGTTAATTGATGACCCAGCAATAACTGGGGGTAATGGTGCAGTAGGAAAGTTCATTAACAATCTAACAGATTTTACTGCACTAGATTCTGACCTAAATACCGCTTTTAATAGCGATGCTAATATTGCGATTCCTATAACAGTACCCCAACTTGAGGCTCAACCATATTCACAGGATTGGGATAAGTTGCTTGCTGCTGCAAAATGGGCAGTAAGCAGACTAGATTTACCTACTGCCGCTGTTGAAAGCATCAGTTCAATCCCATTTGTTCAGGACGGCAGACAAGCACCTGCTGACCTGTTAGCACTCCCAGCAAATGATGTACGGTATCCTTCTCTAGAAAGAAGAATGAGTCGTAAGTTTGGTTCAATTACAATGTTTGGTGCATATACAGAAACAGCAAACACACTTCAACTTGCAGAAGAAAATCGATATTCTCTAAGAGGAATTGCTGGCAATTCAAGCACTGTAACATCATTTTCTCCTGAAGTAGTATCACAGTTACATTGCATTCGCTCAGGAAGTTGGACTGGTGGAACTGCATATGTAAACACAAAATTTAACTTTACTTCAGTTGCTGATCGTGATGCATTCATCTATGGCGGAAATGCAATTCAAATTCAAATTGTATATACACATGGCCCATCACCAACAGCTGCTGATACTGCATTCAAGGCATTTATCGATGACGCAAACGCGTATTTTAGAGTTACAGCAGATAAAACACGGTCATTTGGTAATATTATTCCTTTAGTAATGTCTGCAGTACCAAGTGCTGTAGGTCTAATAAATGCAATCTCGTCTTTATCAACACTGGTGAATAAAACATCGGGGGCAAATGGCATAATGATTACTGGTTCTGCAAGTGGGAGTAGTTTCAACGTAGATGTTCGGCTACAATCAGATGTAGGTCTTACTGGTTCTTCTACTGTGAACGTGCAGGTAATTAGAGATAGAACAGCGTATGGTATATCCAACATAGATCTGTTTCCAGCCCCATTGACATATGTTGCCGGTACTGATGCTGCAGGAACTTCTGCTCCATTTGCTAATGTGGCATTTACACCAGCACCAATAGTTGATTTTACCGCAAATACTGTTTCCCCTGCATCTGGTGGTCTAGTTACATTTTCATGGACAGGAACTGGTTCACCATCTCTTATAGAATTTGATTTTGAAGGAAATGGTAATTTCACTCCGTTTGTTTATCCATTTGTGACAATACCAACTTACAAATACTATACAGCAGGAAAATATAGCGTTAGAGTACGTGCATCCAACTCTGGTGGTTCAGACGTTCTTACAAAAATTGCGTATATTACTGTAGCTAGTGGAACAGTTCCCGCAGGATTGCCAATAGCAAGTTTCGCAGTAAGTCCAAACCCTGCAATAGGAAACCCAGCGTCTATTACGTTTACTGATACTTCTGCAAATTCTCCAACAACAATTGAATGGGACTTTACAGGAAATGGTAGTGTTGATCAGACAAGTGCGGCAGGTGCATCAGTTGTTGCATCTCTACCTCCTGGTGTCCATAATGTTTGGATGAGAGCCACGAATGCAGTGGGATATTCAGTTGCTACTCGTTCAGTAACTGTTATTGCAAGTGCGCCAGCACCTGCGCCAGCACCTGCACCTGCGCCAGCACCTACTTTAAGTATGCTAGCAACTACCTCAGCAACTGCACGCCTAGATGGTGCTGGAACATTTGCACTTGGAACATACACAGGTACTGTAACTTCAATTACAGTAAGTGGTGGACCAACTGCTCCTGGAACATATACTGTTAGCGGTGGAATTGCATTTACCGGTTATGGTACATACAATTTTAGCGGTGGCAATATTTCTTATAGCGGTGAGATAACTCTAGGTTCAGCCGGTTTATTGTCGATGACAGTTACAAACTCCGGTGGAAGTGCATCTGGGTCAACAAATCTTGTTGTTAATTCTTCAGCATTTACAGTTGCAACAACCAACTGGACATTTGCATCTGGTAGCCCAATAGCAACGTATACCTCTCCAAGAAAGACAGTAGCATATGTTACTTCTGGCTTTGGTAATGGAATTTCAAGTTATACGATTGCTTCTGGAGCAATACCTCCAGGCACAAGCCTAATAGCAAATCAAGGAAGCAATGGGGATGTAATTATTCTAGGAACTCCATCTACTCCTGGAATCTATACATTTACTCTGAACGTAACAGACAGAAATCTAAACGTTCCTGGAAGTGCAACAACAGGTACAATAACTATTACAGTTACATAACCTAAATTCGCAGGTGTACAAGGGTGGAAGGATAGACTACAATATTTTATCCTTCCACTACCTTGAGGTAAAAATGAACTTTCAAGCAAACTTTGGTGTTTCAGCGGGTCAAATTTATCTAGACGAAGAAAAGAATACATATGTGACAGTTATCCGTCGGCGGCCTGATCAGGTACAGTACGCTGGACCGGGCTTTAGGGGGCAGATGGACGAAGAGAAGTTTCTAAATCGGTTTCCCCCAGTTGATCCAGTGGATGTATCTCAAGAGGAACTAGATTATCTAATTTCTTTATGTCCTCCAGGCACTGAAGCAAAGGTCGGTTATATCAAGGAGTAAAAATGCCAACGATTGTAAGCCGAAAAAATGAAGAGCAGTCAAACCTTCAAAGCCTACAGCAGGTCATCATCGACGGAAGCATGGGAGCCATTACTGCCCCTGGCGGTAATGGTATAGCCGTAATTGCTGAAGATTTGCCAAGTCTTATCCAGCAGGCGTCAGATGTTTTATCAAGCATGAACCAGACGCTGAAGACAATGGCGATTGACCTAGCAATTGCTAGGTCAGAAAGAAATCAACTACTTCAGCGGGTTGATGAACTTGAAAGCACGCTTGAAAATCTTGTTGGCATAGTTGATTTTGATGAGGCACTTGAGCACGCCACGCTTGACCTTATGGACTGCTTCTGCAGCAGCGGGGCCGCCGATGTAACTGCCGATGGTGAATTGGCTTTTGACGAGCGACTGGTCCTCAACAAAGAAGACCTCAAGCCCATGCTGCAGCAGGCAATTGTCCGGTGGATTGAGCAGCGGCTGGGCTCCTAAATGTATCATTTTTGATACATTGTTACAATCTTATTTCTTGTTACGAAAAAGTTGTTTACAAGACTTCTGGTTGATGTATAATGGCTTCATCGGTTAAACAAATAACCGAATTCTCTGAAACGTCAATCATTAAGGAGTTTTGAAAATGAATGAAGTCACTCAAACTGTTGAAGTTGCCCAAGTGGAAGTTGCCGTCACCCCCGTGGTGCCGAAGTCGGTTGCTCAGCGTGCTGCGCGCAAGCGCTTCTCCTTTGGACCGGTTTGGAACCACGCTGTGATTGAAGGCAAGGCTGCTGACTTTGCCAAGTTGCTCGAGCAGGCTGTGACGCTCAAGGTTGGCCAACGTGCTGACCTCAAGAAGTTGAAGGTTGCCACGCTGCGCACGAAGGTCGCTGCTCGGCTGCAGGCTCAAACCACTCCCGTGGTTGAGCAGCCGGCGGAAGTCGCTCCTGTGCAGGCTTCTTGAAGTATTGAGTTGGGGAGGTGCTCCGTTGAGTGATCTCGGCGGTGAAACGACTGGTCCAGTAGCACCTCCCCATTCTCTCTAAGACCACCGTATTCAAGCATGGGAAATACTATGCAGGAAGTTGCAACGATGGAAGTCTTTATTGTGTTTGGCGATCAAAAGCCATTTCCTGGTTTGCCAGGATGCGCCGTTGATCGCCATATTTTGCACGCTGTTGACAGTAAAGAAAAGGCGCGGGCCCTCGTTCATACTTTGAGCAAGCAAGGCACATATGAATATGTTGACTTTGAAGTTTTGACATTGGAGTAAAAATGTTAATACAGAAATTCTTGGATGCTATCAACTATCGGATTACTGGTGGAAGTGAGTTCTGTTGGTCATGCTATGGTCCAAATGCGTATTATATTGACAGTGACCTGAAGGAAGGACTGTCTGCTTCAATTATTATCGACACGCAGACGCACAAAGTGTATGAAATGGAAGTTATTGACATCATTAACGGAAAGGCTTTCCGCTGGGTAAACAAGGAAAAGCGAGAGAACTACTTTAAAGAAGCATTCGAGCGAGGTGTTAACGGTAGAATCGCCTTTGACAAAGTTGAGTTTGAAGATGTGATGCACGAGGAAGTGCTTGAGAAAATTAAGGAATACACAACCAAAAAAGTCTTTGAAGTGGATGACTTCTCTGGTTATAATTTAATCACAGAAAAAGGAGTATAAAAATGGCTAACCGATTTGATCTTGAGCAGGAAATCATGAAGTGCTGGGGCGTTGTTGATGACATCGACATGTTGTTTGAGACCTCCTGCGAGCGTCGTATGTCCGAGGATGAATTGGCAAATGTCCTTCTTGGAATGAAAACTCTGTATCAAATGAAGTTTGAAAAGTTGTTTAGCACCTTTGAGCAACTTATTGCAAAGGGGCATTTCAAAGAGTCGCCAAACGATACAGAAGAAGAGTAAGTCAACGTTAGGGGGTGATATGTCTTCAGTAAATATCTTTTTTTTTGATAAATCAGTGGATATTTCTCAGTTTCTATGGCAAAGCAAATTCATTACTTACGTAGATAAAGTGTGGGGAGAAGGTAAATATAAAAGTGTTTGCGCAGCACAAACTGAAAAGCACGGGGTTGATGCAGCAGAAGAAGTATTTGACATTTCAAACAACCCTAGCCGTTCAACTGAGCGTAACCGCTTGTTTGGTTTCCAGCGATCGATTTGTGTTGGCGATATTGTAAAGGTTGATGAGGAACTTTTTCTATGTATGCCTGTAGGTTGGCAAAAAATTCAATAAGTGAAATAGTATGTCTCCAGAAAAAACAAAACTGCTCGTAGAAAAGTATCCAACTATCTTCATGCGAATTGCAGATCCTGATAGTAATGACAAAACACCACTCGCTATGTTTTACATTGAGTGCAATGATGGGTGGTTTGACCTAATTGACATGCTCTGTGAAAAGATTCAACGCAGGGTAGAATGGAAAAAGATTGAGCCAGTTATCTGCGCACAGGTGAAGGAAAAGTTTGGCACTCTTCGCTTTTATGTCGACGGTGGTGATGAAATAACTGATGCTTATATTTCTTTTGCAGAAGACTTGAGTGGAAGAATATGTGAAACCTGTGGTAATCCGGGAAAAATGCGTGGAAAAGGATGGTTATATACTGCTTGTGATGAGCACACAAAGCCAGAAGACTGAAAGATTATTGCTAAGTAACGTGTTCTGGAGTGGTAACAAATACTAAGAAGATTTAAAATGCCTTGGATTGAAAATGTTTCTCTGACTGACATAGAAAGGGGTCAACACTTTGATGCTGGAGAAAATTCGATGCTTATTCAAATTGTTGATCCTGACATGGAATTTCCAAAGCCTCTTAAGTCATTCAAAGAAATTCATGGCTTCAAATTTCTAGACATAGAAGATCCAATTAGCAAGCACTCGGTGAAGGATGAGGACATAGAGAAGTTGTGCTCACTGCTGACGCATGCTTTATCTTCTGGAATGAATGTTGTTGTTCATTGCGTGGTTGGAGTTTGCAGAAGTGGTGCAGTATGCGAAATTGGAACGATTCTAGGTTTTTACGATACTGAAAAATTCAGATCGCCCAACCTTCTTATTAAACTGAAGATGTTAAAGACTCTCGGACTATCATATGATAGCATCAAAAATGAATAAACTAACTGTTGAAAATTGGTTGAGCCGAGGGTATCGAAAGTTTCCTCTTTCATCGACAAACAAAGAGATAAATAAATACGCTGATTTTATTGTGCAGCGCGAAGTTTATGATGAGGCTGGTATTCGGTATTTTATTACTGTATATTGCTATGATCGTAAAAATTATCCAAGTGATTATCGCTTAAACCTTCCAGAATTTGGGTTTATGGCTACAGTAAATTTTAATCTTGGCAGTGACAAGCCATTCTTTAATATTGACATGAATTCGTTTAATAATATCAACCAAGTTGAAGACTACTTTGATCTATTTTGGCACTCGCTTGAAAAACCCTACTATAAAAGGTTAAACCGTGAAAGTGCCTAAGCAGATTCACCATTGGGCTTCTAAGGCAGGGCTGCGCGCTGAAGGACGTAAGCTTCGTAACTGTCGTCTGAACTGGAAGGGTCATGGACGACATTGGCGGGTGAATATGCATGGACAATTCCAGGTAAGTGAGCGATATGGAACATTTGACAGGTGGGCTAACTCTACAGAGGAAACCTGGGGCATGCCTCAATACTGGCATGAGTTCCAGGCACTAGTTGAAGGAGCAGGAAAATGAATGAGAGAGTTAAAGAACTTGCCGAACAGGCTTGGGAAGTAACTGCGGTAAGTCCAGACTTTGGACATCCTGTTTCGTTTGCGGAAAAGTTTGCTGAGTTGATTATTAAAGAATGCTTGAACCAATGTTATAATCGCGGTACGAATAATGAACTATATGCTGGTCAACTAATGGCTGGTGCTTATATTGAACAACATTTCGGAGTTTCGGAATGAACGAACGAATTAAAGAACTAGTTGATCAATGCTGGGAAGAAGACGGTGTTGGTCCTGCCTACCTTAATCCAGAAAAGTTCGCCGAGTTGATTGTTCAGGAATGTGCTAAAATTGCAGAGTTGAAGGAGCAGGGATATCCCGATTACGATCGGGATATTAGCGTTGGCTGGTATATGGCAGAAAAATTCGGAGTTAAGCGATGAATCACAGACTTAAGAGCATTTTAGATGAGGCTGAATTTGGTGACTATGACGTGTGGTTTCATGAAGAAAAATTCGATAGGCTGTTTGCACTTTCTGTTAAAGAATGTGCTGCAGTTGTTCAAGACCTTGTTGATCGGCGCGTACCTGCAAGTGAGTATTCCCAACGTCTAAAAGACCATTTTAAAAGTGAGTAATAAATGAGCGATTTAATTTATCAAATTTCCTCAAAATGCTGGGTTGAAGAACCGAGTGACTTTGGCTTCGGTGGTTTTCCTAGCACGCATCACCGATTTGACCGCGACAAGTTTGCACGGCTAATTATTCAGGAATGTATAAAAATTACCGATACACATGATACTTCGGTTTCAAATAAAATTGCATCTCATTTTAAATTGCAGAATGTCAAGGAGTATGTCTCTTGAAAACATATAAGCAACAAATTATTGAAAATACTGTAGACACTCTTGTCTCTGCAGGTATGCCAAGAAACTTTGCAGATTTATTTTCACAGATGCTATCGAACGTCTATGATTGTGGATACCTTGAGGCAATGAACAATGGACGAGAAAACCGAAGTGCTCCTTACGTCCCTGGGGCGAATAAGGGGTGCTCGGTCTGTGGTATTGGCGCAAATGGTGAGGTGATTGGTTATGTGTGCCCACGCGATGATTGTCCAACTAAGATAATAGTTAAAGATGCTATCCTCTGATAATCTTCATAGGAGGTGCCACGCTCTTCTAGTTGGTATGCTAGGACTTGACCTTGCTGTGGATTGGTGGAATAGACATAATAAATTTTTTGGCTGCACGCCAGAAGAAGTATTTGAGAAAGATCCAGAGGCGGTTTATAGGTACCTGATGTCTTGCGCAGAGGGAGAATGGTGATGAGATACTTTACCTTCGTCCAACCAAAAAATGATGCAGGTGACCCAGAATATGTTACAATGTCTGAAGAAGATGTGAGGAAAGAATACTGGCCCTACTGGTATAGCAAGATGTGTGAAAAGTATGGTCAGACCCATGTTGATGCAATTTACTGCTTTGAGGACTGTCTAGATGATTGGAAGGTAGTGCATTGGGCAATGGAGTCAAAGGAATAAGATGGATGAGAATGATGTTGTTTATCGGCTAAGAAAGCGTGCTGAGATTAGGCGCCAAATCCCATCGAGGAAGAGCGTGCAGGAGGGTAAGCCTGACCGAATTGCTGACCTCCTTGAAGAGGCTGCTATAGAAATTGAACATCTTCGAGCGTCAATGAGCGCGACATCGATTGAAAATAAATTCATGATTGACCATTCGTGTCTTGAGCGAGGGTGCATGAGTTATGAAGCCAACAGCGGTGAAGTCGTATCAATAGTCAAGAGGCTTCCTTGAAGCCATTTCTACACAGTAAGATTCATGTTAAGAAGTATGGTGGAAAGCCAGATGACTATGCCGACATTGACGACTTTATCGATTCGACGAAGCAAGCAGTTGCTGATGTCCGCCACCGCGCTATTTTACACTCCGCATTTGGGTGCTTTTTAGTAGAAAAAGTTTTTGGTCGTACGCGCATAAATTCAGATGGTAGAGAATATTCTCCTAGAGACATTGCAGAGGATCATATTCAGCAGGATCTTGGTTTCATTCCTACAATGGAGATGTATTTGAACAACATGTCTATTCAACCGTGGATGAGCGGAACTCGTAAAACAAATACTAAGCGATTTATAAAATTAGAGGATTAAATAATGAATCAGCGAATTAGAAGTCTAGCAGAGCAAGCAGGGCTTTACTTCGGAAAAGACGTGCATGGAGAATTTGTATCTTTCTCAGGACATGGCCAATCCCTGTTGACACTTGAAGATTTTGCAACATCAATTGTGAATGAATGCATAAATGTTTTAGACACAAGTAAGAAAGATGATCCGTACAGCGGTGGAACATATTCAGGGCAAACTTCATTATATCAGAAAAATGCTATTCTTGATGAACAGATCACTATCATCAGAAAACAATTTGGAGCACGTACATGAGCAAAGATTATATGCCAGACAGGTGGATGGTTTTAAAGATTACACCGATCAAAGAGGAGCTTCCACAGCACTACCGTGTTTTTGCAACTTGGGTCGGTGGGTTTGCGGGAGGCGATAGTTGGAAGATGAACAGTGGAATTGTTTCAGTCTCTGAAGATGAAAATTGCTTCTACTTTCGTGGAGCGTCAGGCTCAACATACGGGTGTAGCAAAAATGCGTATGGATGCTCAGTCTATGGAATGGGTGTTCTATCAAATTTGATTGAGTCTTCAAAGAAAGAAGTTACTATAACTCCAATGGAAAAGGATATTGGTTGGTTACATTTAAAATATTAATTGCGCAGGTTGATTTTTGATTAAAATTGTAAAAGAAATGTGGCGCATAATGTTTTACGAGGGATTAGAATGAGCAACTACGAATTTTACGCAAAGAATGAGTTTAGGGCCGCTGGCTGGATGGATGAGAACGGCAAGTTCTCCGACGAAATGCAAGAACAAATTTGCAATCACGTTCTAAAGTTGCTAGAGACATTCAGTGATGAAGGGCACTCTGGAACTACTGCGCCATATACGCTTAATTTGTTTGATACGCTTGCAAGATTCAAGCCAGTTACACCATTAACTGGTGAAGACCAGGAGTGGGTTGATATTAGCAGATCCTATGGCACTGATGGAGGTCCTCTGTTTCAGAACAAGCGTTGCGGCAGTGTCTTCAAAGATAACAATGGTGCATACAATATCGATGGCAAAGTGTTCTGGGAATGGGTATCAGTTCCAAGTATTAATGACGGTAAGCCGTTTAAATCCCATTTCACATCATATGAGTCCAGAGTTCCTGTAACTTTTCCATATGTTATTCCTGAGAAGTCGGAGTATATGTTTCGACCAACTAAAGAATTTCCAAATGAGGAGTTAGCATGACCAGAGACGACATCATGCATATGGCGCAGGAGGCTGGGGCCATGTTTGAACACGTCGCGTGGGTAGAGCGCGATCTCTACCCCGTGTTCGCGCGCTTTGCTGAACTTGTTGCCGCTGCCGAGCGTGAGGCGTGTGCGAAGGTGTGCGATGCCAAAGCAATGAAAAATGAACAGGCATGTGACGGCGCAGATACGGATGAAACAATCAGTCTGCGCAGTGCTGCATGGCAGATCTCCGTCTGCGCAGCCGCTATCCGCGCAAGGTGTAAACAATGACTGAAGAAAAATACGATGTTGTTATTGCAACTCTACAAGAGAGACATGATCGTCTTTGGAAGATGACAAACACATATCATGAATGGGGAATCATGGATCATATTCGTCTAGAACAGATGGATAATCTAAAAAAGGCTATTCAGTGCTGGAAGAAATATAAGCACGAATGGATTGACGATTAAAGTTAGTAACCTGTAAAATAGTTTCAAAAAACCTGTAACTTTAGTTACAGGTTTTTGCTTGTTACAAAATAGTAGTGTACAAGATTATTGGTTGATGTATAATAGTCTCATTGTTTAAATTAACACTTAGGGATAAGGAGGAAACGATGACCAAACTTCTGATCACTACTCAATGTTTCGAAAACTACGCCTGGCGCGAAGATGGTTCGCTGGGTACTGGTGCTGATGCCTACTGGAAGGCCAAGGGCGGCAGCGACTACGTGGTCAAGAACGTGGACGAGTGCGACATGATCGAGGTGATCGTGGACCGTGTGCGTGGCCAAATTGAGTGCAACAACGAGGGGTATCGCGAGTACATCGTTTCCTACAAGGTTGTGGCAGACGACTTCCTGACCTGGTACGAGAAGAGCCAGCTGGAGTACGAAGGCCGTATTACTGATCCAGCTCCGGTGCTGACTGTGGAGGCTTGAACATGAAGAACTGGGATCATGGCTATGTGGTAGGTGGCAGAGACGAGCAGGGTCCCTTCCTGCTCGGTTCTTATCGCACTAAGCAAGAAGCGATAAAAAGCTTTGAAAATGCGATGAGTTCAGAGTCGTGGGTTGCTCGGTACCGGGACACTCTGTACATGGCGCAGCTGGTTGAACAACGAATTGAGGGTTAACATGGATATTCTGATTGGTATCGTAGCAATGCTATGCCTAGTGGGTCCCACCGTAATTGTTCACTACCTGGGTAAGTGAGGAGAATAGCATGAGCGAACTTGGCGAGTTTGTTGAGTTCTTTGCTTCCTTTCTTCTGCTACTGGGCATTGTGTGTGCTACACTCTATGGACCCTTGCTGGTGCTCTATGGAATACTGTACTTGTTTCAATAACCCAGCACACGAACGTACTATTTGAGGAGCATCTAGATGAAAGACCGCTATACTCAACTTATCCAAATCCAGCGTTGCATCGTAGGCGAGTGCGAGCATGAAGTTACTGTTCGCTGCATCAACGGTCGATATCATGTGCGTATCTTTCTCAATGGTGTTGTGAACCAAGAGGCTGTCTGCGAAAGCAAGATAGACATTGGTTGGACTGCTCGTAGTCTGCTTCGTTGGGAAGACAAGTGTGGCAACATCAGCAATTTCGCTAGTTCTGCTCGCGAGCGTCACAATCGTAAAGACTTTGCTTGACCAATAGTTATAACAAAATAGGAGCGCATGATGCGTGATATGTTTGATGCATTAATTGAAGGTTTATTCTGGATGTGCTACATTCTCTATGTGCCTATGTCTGTACTTCTTTTGGTGCTGGTGACGGTTTTTAATTGAGGAGCATCTAGATGAATGAACGCGTATATGATATCGCACTCGAGGTACTGAGAGATTATCCAGTAATCGATTCTTGGACTTTTAGTAGACTAGAATTAGAGAAGTTTGCCGAGTTGTTGATTCGGGAATGTGTTAGTCAAATTGCCATGATCGGTGTGAGCAATTGTGAAAACGACGATGTTGTCTGGGCTGTAGATAAGTCCATTGAAAACATCCGCAAACATTTCGGAGTTGAAGAATGACGACATTTCTGATTTGTATAGCAATTTACATTCTGTGGACTATCGCAGGAGTTGTGTTTTTCCTGAATATTATGGGATATAAATTCCGAAAGAGCAAATGGTATGACTATCCTATTATGTTGCCAGCGATGCCAATATTTTTCATTATCGGATGGATGAATAGAAAATGAACGAACGAATACAAGAACTGGCTAAAGGTGCCAAACATGCCTTTGAACAAGAAGGTATCCTTTTGGAGTTAGTGTTGGAAAAGTACGCCGAGTTGATTGTTAGAGAATGTGCATTGACTTTAGAAAGTATTACTGTCCCTGTATTTGAATCAGTTGAAGATTTTGACAACGGATATAACAAAGCATTACTAACAGGTTCAACAGTGATTAAAAAACATTTTGGAGTTAAACAATGACAACTGAACAACGCCTAGTAGGTAGAGAATGGGTTGACAAGGACACCGCTAGGTGTATTGATTGTAAGCAGCCGTTCAAGTTTGGTGTGAATATCTTCACAAAAGAGGGACATGCAGAAGTAGCAATCTCCGGAACGTGCGAAAAATGTTTTGATAGTTATTTCGGAGATGAAGAATGAACGAACGAATTAAAGACCTTGCTCTACAGGCTGGTTTTGATGCGGTATCAATGGTACGATTTGGTATTGAGCAAGATTTAGAAAAGTTCGCCGAACTAATTGTGAAAGAATGTGCTGAGTTGTCTGTTAATAGTCAATATACCAACACCAAAAGCGAATATTATGAAGGCTTCAACGAGGCATTGGTATATGTCGGAAATAAGATCAAACGACATTTCGGAGTTGAAGAATGAACGATCCTATCCGAGAACTTTGGGCCCAGTGTGTTGTTAAGCACACAAAAACACCAATGAACTGGCAAGATGTTGCTGATGAGTTTGCCGAATTGATCGTGCGGGAATGTATTATTGCAACAGGTAATTGTGCTGGCACTGGTGACATGATTAAAGAACATTTTGGAGTTGAAAAATGAACGAACGAATACAAGAACTGGCTAAAGGTGCCAAACATGCCTTTGAACAAGAAGGTATCCTTTTGGAGTTAGTGTTGGAAAAGTACGCCGAGTTGATTGTCAGGGAATGTATTCAAGTTTGTAATAGCAGAGTAGGTAATAGCGATTACAATACAGGCAGGATGCATTGTGTGTCAGATTTGAAAGAACATTTCGGAGTTGAAGATGAGTCATAAGCAAGATATTGTAGATCAAGCTATCAAGGGATTAGAGGATGGCGGGTATCCCGGAGCAGCTTTACTAGCGCCATTGTTAGAAAGAGTATATCAATGTGGTCATAATGAAGCAGGAAGAATGTACCGAGATGAAATTGAATTTCTTAAGCAGCGACTAGAAGAATATATGCTCACAATTAATATGCTGCTTCCCAAGGGCAAGCCGAATATTGTTCTTCACCCACAATATTCTAGAGGTTGCTCAGTATGCGGCATTGGGACAAATGGAGAAGTTATGGGATATGTTTGCCCACGGCATAATTGCCCCACAAAAGTGACTTGCTAAATTAGATACGGGAGATGACAAGGATGTTTAACTCAGAAAAGATTTATGTGATTGCTGGAAATAATGAACAGTTTAACCAGTTTAGAGCAACTCTTGCGCAGAAGATGATTGACGCAGGTCTTACAGTTTATAGTCAGGAAATTGTCTATATTAGTACAGCTGAAAGACTGCGAGGACTTCGAAACATTCACGGGTATAAGGTTGGGACATGGCAAGAAAGGTCTGACATATTTGAGATTGAGCAGCAATTAAAAATTATAGAATCTGCTAATAATTTCATTGAGATTGACTGGAACTTTTATGTTGTTTAAGTTGAAAGAGTATGCAAAGAATGACTTTTGGTCATTCGCACTGACTATATCCAATCCCCATGAGTACTATGAAAGCGGTCATTCCAGAACAAATTACTGTAATCTCCACGTTGCAATCTTTGGGCACTCTTGGTGGTTTCGGATTCCCGAGTTGTTCAAGCCTCGCAAGAAGTGGATAGACACGTCAAAGGAATCGTGGTCAAAGAGTCCATCAGGTGGTTATTGGGACTACACCCAACGCCAGTATGGAATCTCTATTACAGAAGACTCTGTTCACATCAATTACGGTATTCAACCCGGATCTTGGTCTTCAAGAGATAAGAAGAACTCTGACCACACGAAGGTTGTCTGGATCCCTTGGAAGAACATGACATTTCAACACGAAGAATTCTTCACACCCGAGTGGTCATCATATGCTATCCTTGCCGACAAGAATGGCAGGACTGACTGGGAAGAACAACGTAAAATCAGACAAGCCGTAAACAAGATCAGGTTCCGTTTCAATGACTATGACGGCGAAGAGATTATTGCAACATGCTACATCTCAAAACGAATGTGGCGTCATGGCATTGGATGGTGCAAGTGGCTAGGCTATATCAGGAAGCCCTTGATCAAGTACACATTAGACCTTGAATTCTCAAAAGAAACAGGTTATAATAAAGGATCGTGGAAAGGCGGAACTATGGGTCACTCTGTTGAAATAGCATACGGAGAAGATCCTCTAGAAGCCTTCAAGCGATACGGCTCTACTATTGATTCGTACAAGTATCACGGCAAGAAGTGTCGCGGCTTTACTAATATTGAGGTCATTAAATGAATAAACACTGTAAAGGGTGTTTGCACCACAATGTAGGTGCAGTAGGCACTAAGTATGCAGATTGGTGCTGTAAGCATTCTAATACTGCAAAAAAATCTGTGTCTATTTGTATAATTCAGAACTCTAAAAAGGTGAAAATTTCATGAGTAAATTAGCAAAAGTAATTAACGCGACTTTAACTGGTGATGTTAAGGCGGCGCGCAATCTGAAACTAAATTATCTTGATGTATCCAGAACTGTTTCAGAAGCAGATCATCTCCGACTAGCAAAAAAATATAAAATAGGCGTTAAATTAGAGACAAGCTGCTGGCTAGAAGAGGGGTTGGTCGCAGATGCATATCATGAAATGATTTTTTCAGTTAAGCGAGCGATGGTTGAGGAAGTGTTTGGCGAGTTTAGACCACTAATCATCGAAATGCGCAGCGCTCTATATGATGAAGACACGCAAAGAGTTAGAACACTTTTAGCACAACTAGAAGAACAAATGTTCACTGATGGGGTTAAAGAATGAACGAACGAATTAGAGAACTTGCCAATGAAGCTGGCTTGTTAGTACATAATCCTAACGGAGTTCCTACTAAACTTGAGAAGTTCGCTGAGTTGATTGTCAGGGAATGTGCCGATCAAGTTTCCCGAAGGTCAGAGGCAAGTAGCATTCTTGAACATTTCGGAGTTGAATGATGAACGAAGAATTCAAGCAAGCCTGGAACACAACCGGTCGCAAATTCACTCCAAATTCTTGTGAATGGTTGGGCTGGATTGGGCAACCACTTCTGTACGACGGTGGTTTATGTGTCAATCGTACTATGGAAGAACATCAAGTCAGTCTCGAAAAGAAAGGATCGTTGCTCTTATGAACGAACGAATTCAAGAACTATACCGTCAATCCCACAGCATTCGCCACTACGATGGTGATCCTGCACTTGATGGCAATCCTCCTACCGTATATTGGCAAGATGAGGTCAGTGCCCAAAGATTCGCCAAGCTGTTGATTGAAGAATGTGTCCATGCTTGTGTCATGGAAAAAGCAGATCCTCGGGATACTGTAGAGATGGAATGTGCCCTTCGTATTAAGAAATATTTCGGAGTTGAAGAATGAACGAACGAATTAGAGAACTTGCTGAACAGGCTGATTGGTGGAAACCTCTTGGATTACCCAGTGATTGGAACGAAGGAGACTATGTGGTCAGTTCTGAACAAATGGAAAAGTACGCCGAGTTGATTGTCAGGGAATGTATTCAAGTTTGTAATAGCAGAGTAGGTAATAGCGATTACAATACAGGCAGGATGCATTGTGTGTCAGATTTGAAAGAACATTTCGGAGTTGAAGAATGAAAGTTTGTCCGTGGCATGAAATTCAAAGTCTTGCTGTAAAGCAAATGGGTAAGCCGGCTGTTTATGTAGGTAATGGTTTGGAATACGCTACCATGGACCGTTTGTCCACCGCTCTGCAGGATGCGTCGATTCTGAAAAAAGCGTTTAGAATCAACAACTTAGGCTAAGTGTACTGTTTTAGTCAACTATTGTTCTGCGCGGTGTACAACAATTGACTTTCTTGATAGAATAGTTCTAACAAATCAAGCAAAGGAACACGAAATGAATGAGTACAAGTTTGTTGGCGGCGAGTTGGTCGATCCTATGGTTCCTGAGTCTGTCGTGAAGTTCGACTACACGATCTTTGCTAAGGATCTTTTTGACGCGGCTGATATGTTCTACACAATCTTTCCCTCTTGCTTTATTGTGGAATACAGCAGCTCGTATAGGTGACTGTTTTAGTCAACTACTGGTGTACAACAATTTGACTTCTTGATATAATTGTTCTATCAAATCAAGCAAGGAAACAAAATGATCGACATGAAAACCCTCAACGCAATGTCCTCTACCGAACTCCGCAGCCTGAACGCTCAGATCGCCAAGATCATGAAGGTTCGCAGCGTGCAAGCAGCTCAATCGTTCCAAGCCGGCCAGAAGGTCAAGTTCTTCTGCTCGCGATTCGGCAAGGACGTTACGGGTACTGTCACTAAGGTCAAGATCAAGATGGTCTCGGTGAACTGCGGTCTTGACGGCAACTGGAACGTGTCTGGCTCGCTCCTCCGCCCGATGTAAGGAGCTGCTGTGAACGAACGAATTCAACAAATGATCTACAACCTCAATGAAAAGGTTGGAGTTCATTGGACTAATGAAGACAAGTTAAAGTTCGCCGAGTTGATTGCGAAGGAATGTGCGATTTTGGCTATGACCGAACATCATAGCACCAGTCCTGCTGAATACGGGGAGATGGAGCCATACGAGCAAGGCTGCGATGATACCGCTAGTGCAATCAGCGGCAAGATCCGTAGAATTTTCGGAGTTGAAGAATGAAGCAATATACAGTTAACTATGGTGCGGTTCCCTACCAACAACGAGCATTCCGCAACTACTCTGATGCCTCGGCATTTATCAAAAAGCAATTGGATTTGGGAATTGCTGTTCGATCAGTTTCCAAGGAAGAATGCGAATATGTTGATTCCCGAGATCAACTGGTCAAGTCAGTGGACATTATTGGAGATCGGTGATGACTTACACCGTAGTTATCCTGCAGGACGACGAGACTGCTCGTTTGCCCTGCGCTACACTGGAAGAAGCGCATGAAGTTCGGCGCAGTTTCATCAATTACGGCAAGTGCCAAGAAGTTACCATCGAACTTGGGAAGACGGTAGGGAGTGAATGATGAAAGCAGAATTTGAAATGACCTTGTTCGATGATGAGGAAACGGCAAGGAACTTGCCAATCCTGAATCGTCTTGAAGCATTGTTTGATCACTCTAAAAACAATTTGCCCGAAGATTACTTTTGGTTCAGCGACAAATTGCCAGTGGGTTCTAGGGTCAAAATTACATTCGAGGTGGTAGAATGAACGAACGAATTAAAGAACTTTGGGACAAGGCTGCTACTGCCTCCGCCGCCTATCCAAGCGGGCAAAACAATTCTTGGGAAACACAGGTTAACTTTATGGACAAGTTCGCAGAGTTGATCATCAAGGATTGTGTCGATGTTGCCTCTACATATGACCTACCGAAAATGTCAGGTCCTGGGTTGGTGATTGGTTCAAAGATTAAAGAACATTTCGGAGTTGAAGAATGATTACCTTTTATCCCAGAGACATAGGATTATGGAGGAAATCATTCAACTTTGAAATGCCTGGTGTCCATGGTCCCAGCAAGATATTTTATGATAGAGATGAATTAATTGGTTTCTGTAAACAGCATGGTGTTAGGTTAGATGATCCGGAAAATCCATTTGAAATTCTGAACGATTTTGCTAATCCGGTATTCGGTGATGGAACTTTTGTTGTAAAACAATGGACCGTTATCGGGTGGTTAAAGGATAACTTAGTATGAACGAACGATTGAAAGAACTATATCGCCAAGCACACGGAACTCGCCACTACGATGGTGATCCTGCACTTGATGGCAATCCTCCTACCGTATATTGGCAAGGTGAAGCCAGTGCCCAACGATTCGCCGGATTGATTTACAAAGATATCATTACCGTGGTGGCTGCTCACGTTTTGACTAACGATTCTGCTATGGACGTATTCAAAAACCTGACAAGAATTTATGAAGAAGAATGCAAATGAACGAACGAATTAAAGAACTTGCTCTAGAGGCATTTCAACCTATCAACGATATTGCTTCGGAGGGTATAGCCGATCGCCATACATTTAACCAAGCGTGGTTTCAACTGTATAACCAAAAGTTCGCCGAGTTGTTGATCAGGAAATGTGCTGAACAAGTTAAAAACCTGCGTGTTAATGACTACGGTATTTCTGGTGCAGAGATTATAAGAGAACATTTCGGAGTTGAAGAATGAAAACACAAACCGAAACCGTAGTTCTCAAAGTTGAAAAAACCGTGAATGAACTCAATGAGATTCAACCTAATCTCTATACAGTAATTGAAAATGATGTTATACTCTTTACTACACATGACGCCGTGTATGCTCTACAGGCTGTGCTGAATAGGAGTTGAAATGAACACATATACCGCGTGGATTAGAGACCCCCGCACGGGAGGTACTTTTAAAGTTACCGTTCAAGCCGAGAATGTTGTTCAAGCCCGTATGATACTAGAAGGTCAATACGGGGCTGCTGCTATCTTTACGGGACCGGGTTGAAGTCTATATCATTAGATTAAGTTATTCGTTTTGCGATATTGAATGATTTCTAAACACTTGTACAAAGGTCTGGTCTCCTAAAGAGTTTTAACTCATCAGTAAATTACATTTAGTTACAAATTAATGTATCCAGCACACCTTTTTATGTTATAATGCATCTTATCAAAGCAAACTTCTGAAAGGAACTGAAAATGTCTGATATCAAGGAAGCCGCTATTCGCACTGCTGCTCCTCTACTTATTGCAGTGCTGGCCGCTCTAGCCGTCAGCGCAGCAGTCTTTTTTATTCCAACAAACATCCTAATGGTCGGTTCTGCAACCAGTGTTCTTGTATATCTCATCATCAATCTATTCCGTATGAATCTCGATATTGTCCGTAGCGAGCGTACTGACGAGGTGGAGTGATTAAAAAAATCACTATAAGTTACACCCAGTATATACTTTATTAACTTTTTATAAACATACGTGAAACTAGCAATCTGTTCTGACCTGCACCTAGAGATAGGTGACTTAAGCATTATTAATGCTGAGGGTGCAGATGTGCTTGTGCTTGCAGGTGATATTCTTGTTGCTGATGAACTCCACCGTCACGCGAGAACAGACATTTCATATTCGCTCGACGTCCTAAACGCAATGGGGTCAAGGCAGCGAAAGGCTATTGAATACCGCCACTTTATCAGTCGAGTGAGTTTTCAATTTCCACATGTAATTGTCGTTGCAGGTAACCATGAGTTGTATCATGGTAAGTGGCTACAAAGCATTGAAACTCTTCGTGAAGAATATGCTGCGTATCCAAATGTCCATTTTCTAGAACGTGACATCTTCACTTTTGCTGATGTTACGTTCGTAGGAGGGACACTATGGACAGACATGAATCGTGGAGACCCTCTTACTCTCCACGCAGTTGCTGATATGATGAACGATTATCGTATGATTAGACATGATGGGCAGGGATACACAAAACTTAGACCTGCTCATACTATGCAACGGCACAAAGAAACTTTGGATTACTTCAAAGCAATAATTGACGATCGTAAAGACCACAAGATAGCAGTGATTAGTCATATGGCTCCTAGTTCGCTGAGCGTACATGAAAAGTACAAGCACGAGCATCTTGTGAATGGCGCGTACTTCTCTGACCTAAGTGAATTCATTCTTGACCGACCACAGATTAAACTTTGGGTTCATGGCCACATGCACAACGATTCAGACTATGAAATTGGCGAGTGCAGGGTTGTGTGTAACCCGCGCGGATATGTTGGTTACGAAAGAGGAGGTCAAGAGATAGACCCTTTCTATCCAAAAATCGTGGAGATTTGACATGCAAGGAATTATTAAGCTGCGCTGGATTGTCCGACCCGGGTGGGATGGTCCAGAAAAAGTTCTTCAATTTTTTCATGGTGAAACATGGGAAGATGTTCCTATCATTGATACTTCCTGTCTTGCACTTCCCGCAGAAAAGGTTTCTCTAGTTCCAGATGAGATGAAAGGTGATGTGGTATGAATGATATTCTTTCACGCCACCAAGGTCTTCTTTGCACGGTAGAAAAAGAAGATTACTACGTTGATATTGTTGCATACAATCTTGAGATGTTTAAGCGAAGCATTAAAACTCCTGAGGATGTCTGCACTTTTTGGAACAACGTATGGTCTGACCTACCAGATAGTCCAGCAATTAGGAGAACTCCCTTCTTTGAGATTTGTGAATTGGCAGAAGGCGAATACCTAATGGAGAATGATAATGAATAAATTTATTAATCGGTATAACGTACTCCTACAGGAGTATCAAGAATTTTATGCAAAGTTTGAAAAAGAAGCCAGTGAAAATCTGAAAGATATGTTCAAGGAGTTCTTTGGACAAAATCCAAAGGTTCGAGCAATCGTGTGGTCTCAATATACCCCGTACTTTAATGATGGAAGCGAATGTGTCTTTCAGGTTGGAGAATCTGTTTGCTTTACCAACGTTCCTGACCCGGAAAATATTCGTTGGGGTGAATATGAAGGTAAATACGAAGATGCACAGGTTTATACTGGCTATGAAAGCAAGGACTTCATTTTCAATACTGCGCTGTGCGATGAATTGAAACAAATCATTGAAAATGAAGGGCTGCTCCCGATTCTGAAAACTACCTTTGGTGACCACTGCAAGGTGATAGTTACGAAGAATGGTATTCAGACAGAAGAATGTTCGCACGATTGAAGGAGCAGCAAATGGATGAAGTCATGTATGTCAATCTTGATAATATCGTGGGTGATAGTAACATATCATCAGTGGTGAAGATGGCTGCCTTTACTGTAAAGAGCAAAACGTACCTTCTTCCCGGTGAGTTCTTTGAAAATCTACCAGATTCCGACCTGAAATATCTTTCAACACTGTGTGATGCCATTGTTGCGTCCAACAAATACTCGGACCAGTTATCAGAGGATGCTCAAGCCGCGATGCATGACCTTGGTGCTCTTTCTGTAGTTCTTCAATTGGGTGAAGGAAAATCAATCTTTAATACTGAAGATTTTGCATCAGGTTTAAGTGCCACAATTATGTTCGTTGCATTAGAGCAATTATCACGTAAAAACCTAATTGAAGTAAATAGAAGTAACTTTTCTTATATCGACGACGATAAGGAAATTGCGCGATTTGCAGGTAACTAAAATGGGCGTAGTTGAACAGTACGTTAATGAACTCTCAGACGAAGAGATCTTAAGCATCATCTCTGCGGCTGATCAACAAGTAACTCCCGAAAATCAAACTCTTGTGCGCCACGTAGAAAAACTGACAAGAGCCCTTGATAAGACACAACGGCTCAACGAATGGGCAATATTTCTATCTTCTGAAGCCCGCAAGGTCAAGGCTAACCGCTAATCAACTCACACTGTTATGCAAAATCCTCCTGTTGATCCTTCGCTGATCAAGAAGGCGATCGCTCTTTCGATGGAGTACGAAATCAACTACGTGCGCCTTGCATCCACGCTCGTCGCTGAGTACCCTGAAATCTACATTCGCCTAGTTAAGGCTCAGGTAAGCGAAACGCCTGAGGCACTAAGCCTGCAAATTAAGGAAATGATTATCCAGCAACAACAGATCGATGCGATCAAGAAGGTTCGACTGCACTACGGGCTTCCTTTGAAGGAGTCTAAGGACATCATCGACAACCTTAGGCAGGTTTTAAGGGAGCGCGGTGAGTACTTGCCCGGCTACATTGACTTTCCCCGCCCAGTTAAGGGAGTTGAGGCAGAAATTGCGTTTGATGAACTAAAGGAATGCTTCTAAACCAGTAAATATCTCCATGCAAATGGAGGTGGTATGAAGATTCAGGAGTTGTTCGAGGGCGGTTGGTCAGATGCTATAACGCAGACAGTTTCTCTTACGCCGAAAAATGTTAAGAAGGCACTTGCTCTTCTTCCAAAATTTGAAAAAGCGCTAAACGTCTTCCTCAAGAAGCAAGATCTTGAGCCTGTTTCTATTTCAATTCCAGTTGGATCAACAGCCTACGTTGATAAAGATGAAGTTGAGAGACCCGAACACGAGTATGGCGATGCAGATGTTCTAATGGTATTACCTCAGGTAGAGAATAAGTCTGAAAGTAAGGTTTCTTCTGCGTACCAAAAAGCAGTTGCTGAGTTCATCAAGACGCAGGACTTAGATTTTATCTACAGACCGAAAGATCCTGCTGGTAAGGAAGTTATCTTCAAGATTGGAGATGGTCAATATGTTCAGGTGGATCTTATCAAGACCTTTTCAGACTCCGCAGAATGGGCGCAGTACAGAACAACTCCTGAGTACAAATTGAAGGGTGCCCTTATAGGTTATCTGTATTCTTCCCTCGCTGACGTTCTCCACCTTTCCATCAATCAACTTGGCGTTCAAGCGAAGAAGAAGGCTGGACAACTTGTAAAGTTCAAGACGCTGAAGCCAGATGAAGTTGTTACGATTAGCAAGGACTTTGAGAATTTCGGTCATCACATTGCCGAATGGACAACAAAGCACCTCGGTGCTGAAAAATTCGTTGCACACCCGCTACTCCAAAAGAGACCTGGAATGAGAAAGCAGGAGGTGCGCTTCGCTGATCTTGCAGACGTTGTGAAGGGAATTGCTCTTTCTCTTGAGAAGAGCAATGTTCTTGGTAAAGGTCACCTTGCAGCATTCAAGACGGCAAAGGATGTTGTTGCAGCAATAAAGACTGTATATCTTGAAAAAGCCAGCGCTGGAGCAGTAGCAACAAAGTTTGACAAGGCTCAGACAGATATTGCCAAAAAGAAGGCTGATGAAACCAAGAACACGCTGTCAAATAAGTCTAAGGAACTTGCTAATCTTCTAGACCTTTAACCTAAATTTTTTCCAAAAAGTAGTTTACAAACTACCAAAACAGTGGTAAAATAGTATTATCTTTTACCTTCATTTGGAGAAAAGCAGTGGAAATTAATTTCATTAGGGGTGAAAAATCAATTATGCTTCCACCAGGGAAGTATATTATTGGTGATCCATGCTATACAGTTCCCGATGAAGAATGGGACCACGTTCTAGACGAAAGCGATTGTTTTGATGGTCAGTGTTGGGCAAAGTTCAAAACAGAAATCGGGCATGATTGCTATGTTGTTGCATTTTCCACGGCTTGGGGAGATGGCTCATATCAGGATGAGGAAGGAAGGAATTATGGCGTTGATGCTGGGCTGATAGGCATTATCCCGTTCGGAAATGGAATTAGCAATATGATGGGAACAAATCTAGTTGAATTCACTGGCCCTGTTTTTTGCTACTACAAGAACGGAAAAATTATTTTTGGAAACGTCAAGATTGATACTGATGCTGACAGTGAAGATAACAATTATGATGATGACGAAGAAGATTATTGAATAGATATCCCATTTTTCTATACATAGAAACAGATGTTATAAAATATTTGGTGAGAATAACGTGTTTCTACTGCGCGCACTTTACAGGTTTAGGTGGTATCGCCGCTTCTCACGTTATCAACTCGTCCGTCTAAGAGATGGCTGGTATAGACTAGATAAGATACCCGTTTCACCACTACCAACAATCATTGAAGATGACCTTACGCTGAGAAAAGATTATCAGCAGTTTGTGATTGAACAGAAAGAGGAAGAAAATGAAAGACCCCGAACAACGGCTATTCGCAGAGATTTCTGAGAATGACCCTGATATTCTTGAGGTTTGGATGGATGGAGAAGTAATCTGTTCATTCAGCGAGTACGATATTTCAGGAGATGGAATTGAGGCTGTAAGTTCTTTAGTTGAAAAAATCGCCCAAAACCTGTAAAGTGTATCATTTTTGACACTTTTTCTGGGTTCCTCTGATGATCCGAGGTTGTCGGGCAGCATCCCAAAGGTGTATCAAAAATGATACACTGTTACAATTTGCCAGTTTGTTACAATAAAGATGTGTACAAGATACCCAGTTGGTGTACAATACACCTATCGATTAACAAACAGGGTATCTCCAAATGGCAAAGACTGCTCTCCTCCAGAAGAATGAAAAGACCGGCAAGTGGGAAGCCTCCTACGGCGGTCACGTTTTTCTGAAGTCTACGTCTAAGGACTACGTGGTCGACAAGATCGTGAACCAAATCAGTGCCAAGGCGAAGGCAATGGGTGTTACTGGTGTTGAAGAAATCGGCGAGACCCGCTCGGTTGCTGCCAAGCCCACCGACCCTGCCCTGGTTTTCAACATCAACGAGCGTTTCCAGATCCTGGAAGATTTCGTGGATATGGTTGCTACCCGCACCATCCCTTCCGCGATTGTGACGGGTGAAGGCGGTCTCGGCAAGTCGCACACGGTGATGAAGGCGCTGGCTAAGGCTGGTTTGTTCAACATCGACGATGCTGAAATCGGTGCTCGTTTTGACGAAGGTCTGAGCCGCAAGGCATACGTGGTTGTTAAGGGTTTCTCTACAGCCAAGGGTCTCTACCGCACGCTGTATGAGAACCGCAACAAGATTGTGATCTTCGACGACTGCGATAGCGTTCTGAAGGATCCCGTCGCCGCCAACCTGCTGAAGGCTGCCCTTGACAGTTACGACAAGCGTGTGATCACCTGGAATGCAGAGAGCCTGGGTGGTGACGATGATCTGCCGCGTTCCTTCATCTTCAACGGTGGCGTGGTGTTTATCAGCAATATGCCGATGTTCAAGATCCCTCAGGCTTTGATCTCCCGCTCTCTGCCTGCCGATGTTTCTATGACCCGCCCTGAGATCATCGAGCGTATGCAAGCAATCGTGAAGGAAGGCGAGTTCCTCAACGAGTACCAAATGTCTCACAAGATGGAAGCCCTTGCCTTCATCTCTGAGAATTCTAATCGCCCTGAGGTCAAGTCCATCAATCTGCGCACGCTCATCAACGTGACCAAGGCACGTGCTACCAAGCCTGATCACTGGAAGCGTCTTGCGCTGTACGCAATGCTGGCTGCCTAATAACATTTTTGCAAAAGAGAAAGGGGACCTAAGGTCCCCTTTTTGATTTCATCTTTAGCAGTTGATTAATTATTATCTATATCTTTTGGTACAAAGTGTATATCAATTAGCATAAACCCATCTTTATATTTCTTAAGAGTATAATCTTCAAAAGCAGGCTCCAAAATTACATCCTCAAAGCGCATTCCTAGTTGTGATGAAATAATTATTTTCTTTAATGTTGAAGAGGTTTTTGATTTTACATCTACTGTATTTTTTAAAATTGCGCTAATTGGCATTTTAGATTGTGTATAAAATATTACGCCGCGCTTTAAGCCGTTCTCTATGATTGTTGCCCATAATGGAAAGTCAGTGGAACTACTAATATGTTCTTCATTGATATTGTGTTTTTTAACAAACCACCAATCACCATCACTATTTTTTAGGGTATATTCACTGTCAAACTTTTGTATATCTTGACTTGTGGACAATAGAAACTGTCTGTATTTTTGCGTTTTATACTTATCGTCATATTGTGTGCTTATTGATATTTCTCCCTCTATAAGATCGTCGGATTCATATGTTGGATCAAACTCAAAAGTGACATTTTTAATTTTCTCTAGATTCATTCCTGGAACTTTGCCAGTATGATATTGCGCAAAATAAACATTTTTGCCGGCGCTTAACAATTTTTTTAAAAGTAAAATAACTAGTGGCGGCTTAATATCGTTTTTCATTTTTCATTTACAGATGGCTAATGTTGCCAGATGCGGACTTGAGCGAGCGGGCAACTTCAGTAAAAGATTGCTTACTATCAAGAATTAAATAAACCTTTGAATGATACTTACCGTAAAGTTCAAGAAATGCTTCTTTATTTCCAGCGCCAACAATATCGGTGTCTGTTAGAATAAGAATATTGTAGTTTTGATTTGCAAAATCTGATAGTTGGGATACAAGGTCTGCTGAAAAATTAGTTGCACCGCCTTGATGTCTTCCTAGAATTGCTGAAATTGTTTCTGGCGCTGCACCACCACCGACATTCTTCATATCAGCAGCCTTCTGTATTTCGCGAGCAGTTCCTGTTTTTCCTGTCATTGTGCAAGAATACATCTTATGCGTTGATGAGAATTCAATAAAAGCAAAAGTTCTTGCTATACCTGATGCTCCATCGGTAAGAAGTTTTTGAACGTTTGATAATACAGTAGAAATACTATTTGACATTGAGCCTGAACTATCAACTACAATACAAAGTTTAATAAGGTGCGATGGAACTTCTTTTTCACCAGGTCTAATTACACCCGCACCCGTTTGAGTTGCAACGTGAATGCTTGTTATGTTTCGACGATGGACTTTTTGATAGGTTATTTCTGCCGAATCTGCGCCTTTAACCAGACGTGCTAGAAGAGTTTTCCAGTCGTAGCGGGGTCTAATAGATGCATAATCAACTGCTGTAGGAGATGTTGGGCTGCCAGCGCCTCTACCACCACGCCCACTTGATGACTGCTTTCCAGAGTCTCCTTGCGGTTTTGATTCTGCACCGTCTTGGCGAGACTTTGATTTTTCACTCACGCGCTTTGAGTGTTCTTCCAGTTCCTCCTCTGAAGGAACTTCTTTTCCACCAGCGCCTTTATCTTCTCCTTCTCCCTCTCCCTCTCCCTCTCCTTCTCCCTCTCCTTCTCCCTCTCCTTCTCCCTCTCCTTCTTCTTCACTACTGCCTTTGCCTTTCTTACTTTGTTTTCCTTCACCCTCTTGGCTACCAGAACTACCTTGCCCATCTCCTTCTTGGTGCTGGTCACCAAGTTCATCCATCGCCTGTTGAACACGCTTCTTGTCCTTAGGAGAAAGTTTCTCAAACTCTGACTTAACTAGGTCATACATTTCCTTGTATGTCTTTTGTCTGTCGTAGTTGATGAGGTCATTGTACAGACCCATTGGGATAGGCTCGTGACCCGCCTTTATGAGATCGTAATTTGATCTAAAGTCGCCTACCCAGTTGATGATAGTTGGGTCAGCCTTTAGAATTTTTTGATAGTGAAAGTCGGCATGTGTATAGTGGAAAAATTCGTGAAGGATTAGGAACTCTACAACGCTCCACTCTGGGTCAAAGTCTCCACCATTGTTCTTGTACTTCTTGCTCTTTGGCACCACGCCCTTGATGTGTGCAAAGTTCAAAAGTTGCTGCATAAATGGAACACAGAAAATGAATTCACCCGATGGGGTTGCAGCGGCAGTTGCTATATCATTGAAGTGCTTATCGGCTGGGTCCTTAGATGGAACCAAAACAATTCGTGGAGAAGCGATTGGCTTTCTGTCGACGAAGTTTCTGAGTGGGAAGATAGATGGGTTCTCAGCCTTCACTCTGCGCACGAGAGCAGAAAAGGTAATTGGGTCAAACTCGGGCGCCTTAGTGGGCTTAGGAGCCTCCTCAAATAACTTATTAAGTTCTGCTTCAATTGCATTTTTGACCATTGAGTGATAGAGAATAGGCGCCTTCTTCTCAAGGTCCTGCATTTGATTTACCTTGTCATTGAGGTGGTCCTCAATATCTGACACCGTTTTCTTCATGCTGGTAGCAAGATATTTTATAAGTCGCTGAACGTGTGGGTCATTTAATTCAGAGGTAGGCGATACCGTGCCTACCGCCTTTTTCTGGTTGCTTTCATCTATCAGCATATTTTTATCACAGTTTCTTGATAAACGCGGTGATTTCGTGGGCGAAGTCCATGATGTCTTCGATAGCATCGATATTTTCATCTGCTACCTTCTCAAGCATTTCGCGCACTGCTTCCTTTACCATCTCCACCATCTTGTTTGAGATGTCATGAAGTTTGATTGCATGAAGAATTTCGCGTGTGATGAACTCAATCTTACTAATTTCTTGGTCCATTACTTGTGTCATCTTCTTCTTTGCATCCAACTTCTTGAGTTTGTGAGTTTTATCAAATGCAGTCTTAGCATCGTTTACTACATATTTAGCAAGGAATTCTGCAAGGTCTTCCTTGAACACAACAGGATCAACCGATGTGATGTAGTTAACGAATTCAAGGTCATTGAACAAGTCATCATCCATCGTCTCAAATGACTTTGAAAGCAGTGATTCAAGTGATTTTACGGACTCGACCTTTTTCTTGAAGATTGCGCCGAGGCTAAACTTATCTGTGTAGAGGAACCATTCTTCAAGATCCTTCGCAAATTCAGGTGCCTCAACCGCGTGCTTAATATTCACAACATACTCAACTGAATGCTTGAATGACCGTGCAATTGCTTCCCTTATACGCAATTCACTTTCACCTGCATCGTGCTCGGGGTCTGCTAAAAGATCCATTTCCTTATTATACGCCCGCTGTGTTGCAAATGCTGCATTCACTAGAGCATCAGTATACTCACGTGCTGACATATACAGAGGGGTTGGTCCTACCTGAAGATAGAAGTGTGGATCTGCACCTTGAATCTTATTTGCACTCTTCACCCTAAAGTTATCAACAAAAGCCTTTAGTGCGTCTCGAGCAATTGAGGCTATCTCTGTGTCAACCTTAAGATCAATGCTATCTAGATGCGCGTTAAACTTTTGCCAACTAATGCCAACTGGAATAACATCAAACACATCGCGAACATGCTTTGTTAGTTCTTGTGTTCCCTTTCCAGTTGGGTTGATTGCCGCAACAACAACTGAATTCTCTGGCAGTTTGTATTCTTCGTTAAATTCCTTCTCAAGCAGCACCTTACGAATTGCATTGAATACTTTGGTATTTGTACGGTTCAATTCGTCAAAGAAGATGAGCGTCTTTACGTCCTGCTTCTTGTGCAGCGCCATTCTATTTACACCTTCTTCTTTACCGAAGGCGCGTTCCATTGCTGCTGGTAGGTTATTTTCGCCCTTTGCAATTTGCTGTAAGATATTGTCGTATAGTGGAGGACGTGAGAAGGTAACTTCAATTTCTTCCTTATCACCTGTCTTTGCTAGAGGAGTTCCAATAACTTCTTCAGCAGAAAGGTTTTGGACATCGACAAATACTGGAACAAGATTAAGTTCAAGGGCAAGAGTTGAAATGTGCTTAGTTTTTCCAGCGCCTGGCATACCACCAATAACAGGAATGTACTTTCTATTTTCACCAATCTTCATCTTCATTTCGACTTGGTGCTTAAGTGTCTCTCTCCAATCGCTATCATCAACGTTCTCAGCACTTGCTTTTATTTTCTTTCCAGATTGCTTCTCGATAATCTTCTTAACTACCTCAATTACATCTTTTGCCAGAGCAGCATTCTCTCCAGTCTGGTAGTTCTTAAAGTTTATCTCGACGTTCTTTAACAGCAGGTCTGCTTTCTTCTGATCTGTAGCAGCCTCAGGTAAAGCAGCGCTGATATACACCATCAACTGTTCCCAACGACGCGGAGAAACTCTGACATCCGCTTCCTGGTCATCGTGTGAGAGGGCCTTCTTATCCTTTAGGAGTTCATACATTTCACTAACAAGGTCTTCATCAAGTTTTACCTTCTTGTTATCCTTGTACTTTGATAGCATGTATGCAAACCAATCATCAACACTTGGCTTGTCAAAGTTAAGAAGCCGGAAATCTTCATTCTCAAGAATATCACCAACGCCTTGGTCAACTAGGTTTGACGCAAAAATGATATAGACGTTGTCGGCAATTTCATTTGCACCAATTCTACCATTTAGAATGGAACGCAGCATGTTGCGGATTGTTGTTGATGTTTGGCGGAAATATTCGTCTAGGAATAAAATGACATCATACTTTGCGCGTAGGTCTGCAATTTCACTTGGAATTTTTTTAGGTGACCCACCTATCTTTTCCCAAATCATTGCTAAATCTGCTCTCTTCGTAATATTAGACAGAAGAGCAGCATCTGCTTCTTTCTTTGCAGCAACTAGTGCTGTGTGCAAGTTTGACTTTGCAAACTTTATGTCAAATTGTTGCTGACTTGCTTTAGTATCAACAACCATTTGTTCTGTTTTAGATGTTCCATTTGGATTTACTACAATGAATGGAATATCAATAATGTGCTCCTCAACAATATGAGGAGTTTCAATCATGATTAGTTTTAGACCTAAAAGAGCGGCAAGGTCACGAATGAACGAGGTCTTGCCAACACCAGTATCTCCGCCAAGCATAAAACCTGCCTGTCCGAGACCGGCAGATTTGGCGTGCATATTGTCAAAGATGTGCTCTAGGGTTTGAATTTTTCCCTGGAGATTGAGTGAAGCAACATTTAATTTTTTCATTACTATGTCTCTCAATCGTGATGTCTAATCTTTTTGTGGGCTGCCTTATTCCCCTGTGTAAGTATCATAATTGCAGCGTCCATTCCATCAATATGTCCGTCGCCATTTAGGTCTTCCGACGGGGCAGTAGGTGCCTTTGCTTCTTCTACTGGAGCAATCTCATATTGAGAGATAGCCTTACCGAGAGAGTGTAGTCTTTCGGCTTTTTGTGTTTCTTGTTTAGCGATAAAATCGTGAAGTTTCATAGGTTTTCCACGGTAAAGTAATCCTTTCTATTTATGTTTGATGGCTGAGAAGTCAGCGTGTTTTAACTAAATAAACAGTCACTTCTGAAAGGGCAAAATGTCTGATAATCAGGGGCTAAGAGAAGAAATTATTCTAAATGCCGAAGCAGTATTTTTAGACTTGATGCAGCAACTTGATTTCCTTTTTAACTGCACGGAGTTTTGGGTCCAGAGATACACTGATAGTAGTCACTCGACCGCATTTAAACGACGCGAGTTAGATATTACGAGTGAAAATATTGCTACGCTGTGTTCTCAATTGGCTGAGCACATCTCTCGTTGGAAGGCTGGTGAAAAAGCATCAATGTCAAGACTGAACATAGAAGTAAATATTCTTAATGAATTGTGGGCAAATATTCAAGCACTTTTGTATTTCTTGTCATCTCATGAAATTGACCTAGAAGAATTTGATGGAAGAAAAACCATAGAAGCCATAAAGGTTATGGTTCGGGCGAATAGAATTCTGTAAAGTATTAAATTTATCACTTTAGTTGTGTACAAAAAGTAACACTTTTACACAAAAAGATGTGTACTTTTTTGGCTAGATTGACTACAATAATACCATCGAAACAGAACTAACAAAGAGGAACTAAAATGGAAAGAGCATTTGCAACCTGGCTGGTAGATACCGTGAAGACCAATGTTGAATATGCTGCCTCGGCGATTTCCAGCAAGTTTAATCTTTTGAAGACTGAACTTCAACTCATTATGGTTGATATCCGCTTGTTCTGGCTGACCAGAAAGTAACTTACGCGCGGGCTCTGTTAATGGGAGCTCTCTTAATGGAACCTGCTTCTCTTCTCCATGCAGAAGATTCGCCTTGCTCTCCGGCTTCAACCTCTGCTCTAGCAAGATCCCATTTAGCCTTATCTAGTGTCTTTTTTGCCCTTTGCGCTTTTTCAGCTGAGGCTGCGAGGGCCTTTGCTTGCAAGTTGCCTTTTTGGACCATCAGATTTAGACCTCTTTCAGCCTCACGACGTACTTTTGGGTCCGTGTGTGCTAAAAGGTGCTTGTAATTCTCAACGCGTTTCTGGTCTTTGCTTTCTTTACTCGCAAATAGATCAGAGAAGAAACCTTCTTCCAGATAATCTGCAAATTCTGTATCTGATTTTTCTGATTCAGAAAGGAATTGATTAAATTCCTTGAAAGTAATGTGTGACATTTCAGGTAGCCTTGAGTATAAATGCATACCATTTATTTATAACATTGCATAAAACAACCTTGTTTTTGTCACACACAGGTTAAGAAACAGATATAATTAACTAGTCTATTTTTAAATGCACATATAATTATGAAACAACGTCAGTTGATAAAAGTTGTAGGGACAAGTATCACAGGAATGGATGGTGGGCGAATGGAATCCATTACATCACGTGGTATTATTCTCCTAAAGCGAGGGCATAACCTCCTAGATTTTGTCAAAGATTTTCTATACGAGAGAAACATCACCACATATTCTCTCAACGAACGTGGAGATGGTTCATGGGCGACTGCGCCTATGATGTTTCTAAATCAAGAACCAAAGCGGGTCCTGACGTTTCATTTTCTACAGTTTAACTTTGACGAATTAGGTTTTCAAGCAAAAGACCTTACGTCTAAGGAACTCGAACGTGATCTCAAGCCTCTGCAAAAACTAATTAGTAAGGTCTGAAATGGCTAGGGTAATTGGTATTTCTGGTGCGCATGGTGGTGGCAAGAGCACAGTGCTTGAGGCTCTTAGGCGCGATGGGTACCTCGTTGATGACTTCAAAGTCTCTCGTGAGGTGCAGAAGCAACTCTCTTGGGAGAACCTTGACAGCGTTATGGATGACGTTGCATCTATGTGCGCATTTCAAGAAGAAGTTCTGATTCAGAAACTAAAGCAGGACAGTAACTTAAGATTCGTTGTAGATAATAAATTTATCTTTACCGAAAGAACCTTCGCGGATATTGCTGCTTATGCTACCCATTGGGCATGGAAACATGTAGATAGAAACAATTGGGAAGTTGAAGATGCCATAGTTTGGTTAGCACAGTATTGCAAGAAATGCATCGAGGCACAGAAATTGGTGTATTCTGGTGTTGTTCTTCTCCCTTTTATGCCGCATATGAAGTGGCAAAATGACCCGGCACGTGCAAGCAAGTCAACTGTTGAAGGTATCTTTGAGGATATTCAGCGGTTTGGAGAACAGCGAGAACTTCTACTTCTTAAAAAGATGACGCTTACCGAACAAACGGTTGAAGGTAGAAAGAATGAAATTATTTCTTTCCTGGAGAAGGTATGAATAAGCCGTCATATAGTAAAAACAGCATTGGTTCTCTAGTGCTATGTTTAGACACAGAGACAACAGGTTCAACCTTTGGTTCATACGAAGATACTTTTTCAAAGTACCAGGCAATTTCATTTGGCGCAATTATAGCGACATCTGATACGTTTGAACCAATTAAGGAACTTTATTTCAAGGTAAAGTTTGATGCTTCAAAGTATGCATGGACAGAAGAAGCAGAAAAAATTCATGGTATCACTCAAGACGATTTAGAGAAAAATGGACTAAGCCCAGAAGATGCTGCTGTCGAATTGGCCGAGTTCATCCTAGAACACTTTGGCACTGGGAAAGTTGCCTTCCTTGGTCACAACCCATGGTTTGATATCGCTGCCATGGAGCAACTTTTAAAGCCCTTTAACGTAATGCCTCAGTTGCATCATGTTGTTCTTGATACTTCCGCGCTTGGCTTTATCACTGTTGGAAAGTTCAAATCAACTGAACTTTTTGAGATGTTTATTGGTGGTCGTGCTGAGAAGCACAATGCGCTGGATGATGCCCGGATGACACTCACAGTCGCCCGATCTGTTAGACAACTAATGAATATGGCGCTCAATGAACTCAGCACCTAATTTAGAAGAACATTATGTTTATCAGGACGGCGAAGTTAAACTTACTGGAAGAATTGCAGTAAGGGCGGTGGGAAATAAAAAACAGGAACTTGTAGAAATTACACCTGCAAGTGTAGATGACGGGTCGTGGAAGCGATGGGTACCTCTAAGTTCTTTGTTCAAGGTTATGGAAAATGCAAGTCCATCTAATAGCAATTCTCTCCTATCATTGAAGTAAATAAAAGAAGGAGATAAACATGCGCTTCGTAACAATAAACACACTTCAGTTGTTGATTCTTACACTGGCGATGGCAGCCGTTACATCAGTACTAGTATCCATAAATACCTGGTATCTTGACACTAGACTATTGCCTGAAGTTCATCAAGACGATGCAGGGCAGTGTGTGAAGGTTGTAAATTTTGAAAATGGACATGCCTTCAACTGCAATGACGTCAATGTAATTCTTAGGCGGTACAGAACAGTAACGCTAAAATGAAAAAATACATTAGACTTGAATGTGATACCTGCAGGAGAACAATTGACAGATTAGTTGATAACTCCAGATTTACTCCAGACAGGTGCGTAATTACTCTAAATTGCCGAGGCAAACTTTCTCCAGTAGAATACCGCAGTAACCGTGAAATTACCTCTACACCTGAAGTAGGAGTTGTTGATTGGTACCCGCGCGGGCAAAGTAAAGACACGGTGTATGAATTAGAGGCAGAAGTGCTTGTTGATACATCAACAGGAACTAAGCAGCAATTGGTGCTGGCAGTAAAACTTGCTACAGCACCTCTCGTGACTGACACAGCAATGCTGGTGCTTGAGACTAAGAACGATACTCCCAAGGAGTACAAGCAATATATCTTCCGAAGAGCAAGTGAATTTTCAACACTTGCGGGGGTTGAGGACGCAGTTACGCAAAAGACACTAAAATTTACTGCTTGGGGATCAGACCCAGATGTTGTAGAAGTCTATTTGAATGGTGTAAAACTTGAACAGGGGCTTGGGCCACAGGACTATCAACTAGATGATGGAACTCCTACCTCTTCTGTTCCATCAAATACCGTTAAGTTCAATACTCCTGTCCTTCCTGTTGGAACATATCAAGTTGATGTTATTGTTTCAAAGATGCAACCATCAATTGTTGAGTCGCTTATCTTTAACCGCAACAAGGATGACCCAAATCGCATAAACACTGGCGCTTGGGAAAACGTATCTCATATTCAGATATTTTCTTCAACTTCAAGTGCCTGGGAAAACTACTACTTATTTACTTTTGATGTTGAGAATAATGTTCAGTTGAACAAAGACACTATTCTTTTCCCATCTGCTTCAACACCAGTTATTACGATTGGAAGTGGTCCTACTGCTCCATATGCAGATACGGCTTTTTTGCTCGCACGAAGCCCATATACAAAACTTGATAGATATTCAAATATCTTCATCCCACTTTCTTCCCTTGACTCAAATAAAGACTATCTAAAATACCATAATGTTGAAGGTCAGTTGCGGCTTGAAGTTACGCAGACCTCGCTAGAAACATTCTTCCCAGCAGCACGCATTATGAAATTTAATTTAGAGCCAACCATAAAAACACGTATAGCCGGCGTCGATGAACAGATTCTTGTAGAAGGAAAAATAGTAGTAGGCCCTGACGTATGATTGAAGCGCCAACACCCTGCTTCTTTACTGGCTTTTTTCGAGATGAAGCAGCACAGAGTGTGATGCAGGAATTATTTCCTTCCATTGCTGCTGATGTTGTTGAATTGACCATTATGTCAAACGATTTTAGCACTGACATAGAAGCCCTTAATAACCTAGATGATACTGCTGGGAAGGTAAGAGCAGTTCTGCCGGAAGAAATTTCATTTTCGGAAAAATTTAATCCTATTTTTATTCCACAGAGCCTTGATGAAGTTGATGCAGTACTTGACGCACAGATGAAGTCTGATAATCTTAGATTTGTTGGTTTCAATGGAAATCCATTTACAGTCAAGCATATTGAGATGAAAAAGGATGATAAGCCAATTGGTGTGTTTTTAGCACAGTTCCATCCATTTGAATTACCAGCATACAGCGAAATCATATCATCATATGAACAATTTCTCCCAAACTGAACGATTTGCAAGGTCATTCACCTATACTGCCGTTATTAAGTTAAAATCGGAAGAATTAGGTATTGACATTTTCCAGGAGAAATATCCTGGCATCCATACCTTTTCTTGCGGCTCAAGGAAATTTTCATCATTTGATGAATGCGCTTCTTCTTGCAGATCACTTATGGAAGAAGTAGTAAAGAAATACAATCTGCAGCAGGAAGATTTTAAAGTTGGATCAGAGGTAAACCCACAGCACTCTGGAACTCCAACTTTATCTAAGGATTGGGAGCTTGGAGAAATATCAAGGCTTTGGATATACCGCAAAAATATGGAAAAAACAGGTCACATAAGTGCCGTGGGTCAGGCGCGCTTGTTTGCTTCGTCGGAAGAAGCAAAAGAGATATCACTTAACTAACCTTTATCGCAAGGTGTTCTTTTTCTGGTATTTTGATATAATACCTATACTGTCATTTTCACAGGAGAAAATCATGACAAAGCGTCAATTGGTAGAAGTAAAGCAGAAGAAGTTTCGTACTATTGAAGAGATTATGCGAGACCCCGTAATGAAGTCAAAGTTGTCAAATCTAGTAGATGAGGCAGTACAGTGCAAGGCAAAGATTGCAGGTGAGCAGCAGACAATTAAGGCGCTGCGCGAGGCAGCTCTTGAAGATCTTTCTCTCAAGCCACAACTGTTCAATAGTTATGTTTCTTGTGTTTTCAATAATGACTATCAGCAGCGTCGTGAAGGGCTCGAGCAACAACTATCCATGGTTGAACTAATTATGGGCGATGCTCAACTAGAATATAACAGTGACCAATAAAATGTCATATGTAGGCGCAGTTCGCGACTGGGACAACAACAAGATTGTTGTCTGGGAAAGAAACGAGCATGGGCGCCAGCGTCGTTTCTTTGATATCCCATACTACTTCTATGCCCCGAGTGAAAAGGGGAAGTATGCAGGTATCGATGGGCAGATACTTGAGCGTCTTGATTTTGATACTGAAGATGAGTTTAAGCAGGCATCAAGACAATATGCGAAGAAGTATGAAAGTGACATTCCTCCACTTTTCAAAGTGTTGATGAATGAATACTACGACGTTCCAACTCCAGTCGTCAATTATGCCTTTATCGATATTGAGGTTGATTATTCGTCAAAGATAGGATTTGCTGGTCCTGCTAATGCATATGCGCGCATCAATGCAGTAACTATCTTCCAATCCTGGTCGAAGCGCTACAACACATATGTGCTGCGCCCCATTAAGGATGATAAAACAGTTTGGGCAGGAACTGAGGAAGATCTCTATGCTGAAATTGAAGAGTTAACTAAGAAGGGCGAATTAAAACCCGTAGAAAATCTGACAATCAAAATTTGTAAGCACGAAGTTGAACTGCTTGAGTGTCTAATTGCAGATATTCAAGACGCTGATATTATTAGTGGATGGAACTCCGAGTTCTATGATTTACCCTATATTGTGAAGCGCATTGAACTTCAGGCACCACATCTTCTTAACAGGTTGTGTTTCATGGGGTGCCCTCCTCCAAAGCCAAAGCAAGTTGAAAGATTTGGTGCACAGGAACAGATCTACGTGCTCAGTGGGCGAACCCACCTTGACTATCTTGACCTATTCAAGAAGTTTACCTTCGAGGGAAGAACGTCATATTCACTTGGAAATATTCTGCAAGAAGAAATAGGGCTATCTAAAATTCACTATGAGGGCACACTAGAGCAACTCTATAAAAATGATTTTAGAAGGTTTACCGTCTATAACATACGTGACGTCAGCGGACTAGTTGACCTTGATCAGAAGTTCAAATTTATTCAACTAGTAAATCAGATGGCGCACGAAAACTGCGTGCTTTTTGCAGACCTACTTGGCACTGTGCGCTACGTTGAAACTGGAATTGCGGTTCGCACACATAACGTCCATAACCTGATTGTTCCTGACAAGCGACCTGCTGTTGAAGAAGACAAAGTTGAGGGTGCTCTCGTTCTAAACCCACACATCGGAATGCACGAGTGGATTGGATCGGTTGACATCACTTCACTGTACCCGTCGGTTATTCGCTCCATAAACATCTCACCTGAAAAGTTTGTGGGACAGTTTATGAACGGTGAAGTTGATTGGCGTGGAATTATGGTTGACCTAGATAGTCTTCCACACTCTCTTCGCTTCGATGACGGTGAAGTGTTTGAAGCATCTGGAGATGATTGGCGTAAACTGTTTGCAGAAAAGAAGTGGGCAGTCTCTGCGTATGGCAGCGTGTTCGATCAAGGAAATGGTCTAGGAATTGTTCCGGATACCCTCACCTTCTGGTTTGCCGAGCGTAAGAGACTTCAGGCTGAGAAAAAGAAGTGGGCGAAGAAGGCAAAGAAGTTGAAGGAAGAAGGTAGCGATGCAGCCGCCCTCTCTCACGCTGAGAGACAGGTGGAGCATTACGACCTTTTGCAACTTACGAAAAAAATTCAGTTGAACTCAACATACGGCGCTCTTCTATCTCCGCATTTCAGGTTTGGTAGAAAAGAACTAGGCGCATCAGTTACTGCCTGCGGTAGAGCGATTACTACCCACATGATGGAAACTATCCACTCGCTGCTTGAACCAGATGCTCCAATGAAAATGGAAAAGCACTCTGAAGTTGATGCTGACGGTAAATTCGTGCATACGTATATTGCAGACAGCAACACCGTAATTTATGGTGATACTGACTCTCTTATTGGTCAATCAGAAGTCAAAACTAATTATGGTACGCTGGCGCTCGAGGCGCTCTTCCATGCGTGTCCAATTAAAACCGAAAGAGAAAATGGTAAGCAATTTGGTGAAGGATTAACCAACTTGAAAGCGCTGTCGTTCTCAAAAAATAATATCGAATACATGAATGTGAAAGCCGTATACAGACACAAAGTGTCTAAAGCACGGTGGCGAGTTACTCTTGAAGATGGAAAGACTGTGGAAGTAACAAATGACCACTCTATTATGGTTGAGCGAGATGGCAAATTGGTAGAGGTTAAACCTTCAGAAATTTTGAAATCGGATGATTTTATATCTATAATCTAATCTATGCTGATATCTCTATAAATAATAGTTTTATGGGGAATAAAAATGCCGCGCAAAGGTCAGATATTATCGAAGGCTGATTACATCCAAAGATATGGAGAAGAAATAGGACTAAAAAAGTGGCAAAATATTTCAACACGAAAACGAGTAACTCTGAATCAAGGTGATTTAGAAAATGAAGTGCTTAATGGTAATGCTATTAAGTGTCAGCAGTGTGGCGCTATCACAACACGGCTGCAACACACCCATTTTAGATATAAATGCACTATCAAAAGCATTACTGAATATGTAGAAAAATTTCCAGGTTTTCCAACAGTTGCGCCAAATCTCGCAAAGAATACTGCCATAACACGTGAAAAAATGATTGACAAATATGGAGAAGATGATGGTGCATTGAGATGGCAAAAGTATAAAAATAGGCAAGCAGAAACAAACACATTCGAGTATAAAGTAGAAAAATATGGTTGGTCTAAAAATGACTTTAATAAATTTAATGAAAGTAGAGCCTGCACACTTGAAAATTTCGTATTAAGACACGGCGAAACTGCTGGATTGATCAAATGGAAAGAATATTGTGAAAGACAAAAATACACTACTAGCAAAGAATACTTCATCGAAAAATATGGAATTGACGATGGATTAAGAAGATTTTCTGATTTTTGTAGAGGTAGAAATTGTCTTGAATTCAAAAATGGTTTAGAAAAAGAAGTATTAACAGAGTTGAACTTGCATCTCGTTGATAAATTATCCTATCAATTTCATATTTCAGGAATACCCGGGTGTTTTGATTTTGGTAGAGACAAAAAAGTGATAGAATTTAATGGAGATTATTGGCATTGTAATCCTTTAAAATATAAACCTGATTTTTTTCATGCGGTAAAACAAAAAACTGCATTACAAATTTGGGAAAGCGATTGTAAAAAACATCTGAGCGCAAAAAAGGCTGGATATGATGTTATGGTTATTTGGGAAAATGAATGGAAATGTGATAAAAATAATGTAATTAAAAATACTATTAGGTGGCTAAATGGAAATTAAAAGACAAAAAATAAAAAGTGTAGAGCAACTTGATGACTTCGATGACGAATACGTCTATGACGTTATCATGGAGGATGCAAATACACCGTACTTTTTTGCAAACGATATTCTCGTTCACAATAGTTGTTATTTCAAGACACACGCATCTAATAAGGAAGAGGCCATTGCAGTTGCAGATGAAACTGCACGGATTGCAAATGAAAGTTTTCCAGATTTTATGCGTAAAACTTTTAATTGCCAGCCATCTTTTGATGAACTGATCAAGGCGGGGCGGGAAGTTGTTGCAGTTCGTGGCATATTTCAAGCAAAGAAGAAGTACGTACTCCGCGTCATTGATCTAGAGGGAATGTCAGTCGATAAACTAAAAACCCAAGGATCCGAAATTAAGAAAGCAGATACACCCAAGGCCATTCAACAATTTTTGAAGGACCTAATGGGACTGCTGCTTGATGGTAAGACGTATGCAGAAGTTGAAAAGTTTGTGAACGAAAAGCGCAAGCAGTTACTTAACCCGAATGGAGACATTTTCTCCATGGGAATTGCTAAGCAAGCGAACAACCTCGATGCATTTTATGCTGCTTGGCGGAGAGCAGGTCGACCTATTGGTGGAAAGATCGCAATCACTGGAGATCCGCAAGCAGTTCCCGGTCATATTCGTGCAGCAATGAACTACAATGACTTGGTACAACGCTTTGAAGAAGGTGCTAAACTTATTAAATCGGGAGATAAGGTTATTATCTTCTATCTAAAGTCAAATCAAGAAGGTTTAAAGGCACTTGGATTTCCTGCCGACACGTACGAATTTCCTAAATGGTTCAATGAAAACTTTGCAGTTGATATAAAACTGACTGAACAAAAAATGATCGATGCAAAACTCGAAGGCATTTTTGCTGCGCTAAACTGGGAAATTCCAACACCCCAGAAAGCAATCGTTAACCGGCTTTTACAGTTCTAAACGCCGTGTAATCTCAGGTCAATGATCCAAAACATCAACAACTATGTTATAATTACATTATGAAACTTACATCTCTTGATATCCAAAACATTCGTTCTGCTCTAAGTGCCTGTAAGGTAGTGGGGATTGAACTTGCGGTCATGACCAACCAGAAGATCATGGGGGTTAATGACAAAAAAGACGCAGCAATCATCAGCGACCTCAAGTTATCAGTAGCACAAGACCTGAAGATTGGTATTGGGAGGCTGATGGAGTTTGAAAAGCGCTTAAATCTTTTTCCAGAAAACATGGAAGCAGACCTAAAGGTAAATGCTGACAATGAGGTAACGCTAATTACTCTTTCTTCTGGAAAAAGTAAGATGCAGTTCAGATGCACCGCAATGAGCCTGCTTGATAAAAAGTATCCACAGGCAAATGCAGATGTACCTCATGTAGTAGTTGAACTTTCTAAACAGGAAGTAAGCCAACTCGTGAAGGCTGCGAAGGGGCTTTCTGCTGAAAATGTTATCGTCAAGGTCGGTAAAAACAAAGAAGTAAGAATTGAATGTTCTGACAGCAACAATGATCAGTTTGTTGTGGTGCTTGAAAAAGAAGCATCATTTGTCGAGCAGGAAGAATCAGTTGTATTCATCTACAGTGCTGATCGATTTACATCAGTAATTGATGCAATTGCAAGAGATAATGAAGAAATTAGTTTAGTTATTGGTGAGGGTGGATCTCTAACTGCAGATGTAAGGGGTCACCTGCTCATTATTATGCCACAAGCAACCGGAGAATAAAATGGATGATATGGAAAAGAATCGAGTTGAGTATGTTTCTCGTTTAGAAGAGAAGATTCAATACCTTCAGTCACAAGTTTCTGAACTGAAGCCGCTTGTGGAAAAGTGGAAGCCTGTAGTTAATGGAGAAATCTCAAGCGATGGATCGCAGGTGCGTGTTACACTGGCTTTTGGCGGAAAGAGAACCACCGCTACAGTTTCAACACAGTCATTTGCGAACAACAGCCCCAATGATATCACATTCAGCGTGTCAAATACTCTCGCTGAAAGTCTCCTAGTTGATCGCATTCGTGAAGTCATTGAGCCAGAAATTCAGCGCCTAAAGGCAGGAGTTCAAAGTCTATCTGGAGTTGGTAAGTGGTAAAATCTCTAATAAGGCGGCTTTTTGCAAGGTCCCAGCAAAAGCAAAAAGAGCCATGGGCAATGCTAGAAGTTGCTGCTATTGAGGCTGATGGCAAAATTAAGATGGCGTTTGATTACAATGAAGCATTTATTACCAAAATCAAGGCGATGGGTTTTCAAGCAGAAACTGATGAGGATGTGGTTCAACTGTTCTTTACCGCCTCTGCTCTTCGCCCGATGACATTAGGTGGTGATGAAGCAGTTCAATCAGATGCACACCCATCTTTGACAGCACCGCAAAATATGCTAAAGCAGTGATGCAACAGTGTAAATCTGAAACTAAGCAGGCAGTTGATGAAATTACCGAACTTCTGCTTCAAAGTGATTTCAGCGCGGTAGAACTTAAACTTCGCGAACTTCTTGCGGCATGTTTTCGGTATGAACCAGAAGAACTTGCAAAAGTGCTCGCTGTAACCAGGGCGCATTCATCACTCTTACCTACTTGGCAGCCCCTTCTAAATCAAGCAATATTTGTTGCTAGACAGCATGGAGAAATAGCTGAACACATATTTTATGGTATAATGCCTAATGCAAAAGCACCTTCTAGGAACACAAAATAATGAAACGACTAGTTATTGATACGTCAAATCTCCTTTTCAGGGTGGCGGCGGCAAATACCAAGTACAACACTGGTAATCCAGAAGATTTGGCTGGGCTCTGTATGCATTCTGCATTAAACTCGATTAAATCTTTTTATAGAAAGGTAAAGCCAGATCAAATTGCAGTTGCATTTGAAGGTGCAGATAACTGGCGCAAGGAATACACAAAGTCGCAAACATGTCAGTCAAAGCGCATCTATAAGGCAAATCGAGTGCGTGATGACAGCATGATCCCGTTCTTTGAATTAATTCGATCATTTGAACAACTGGTTAGGCAACATACCTCGCTAGTGTGTCTTTCTCACCCGCGTCTTGAAGGCGATGACTTAATCGCAGGTTTTGCTCAGCACCATTCATCAAAGGGTGATGAGGTTGTTATTCTTTCTGGTGATAAGGACTTCATTCAACTCTTGAAGCTTCCTGGTGTTTCTCTAATGAACCCCGATGATGGCGCACTACGAGGAATTGATAAGAAAACCGGAAATAAGATTGATCCCCACTTCTTTATGTTCGAAAAGGCTCTTCGGGGCGATGCAGGCGATAACGTAATGTCTGCATTCCCAAGAGTTCGTTCGACGCGAATTGAGAAAGCATTCAATAATGAATATGATCGTACAAACCTCTTCAATGAAACGTGGGTCTTCAGCGATCCAAGCAGTGGAGAGCAACGTACCTTCCGAGTAGGTGATCTGTTTGAAGAGAACATGTTGCTAATGAATTTGGAAAAGCAGCCCGAAGAAATTAGGCATTTGATTAGTCAGACTATTGAACACGCTGCAAATAATCATGGCCACTTTTCACTATTTGAAATGCAGAAGTTTTGTGGTAAATTTGGTTTAAAGAAAATCAGTGAAGACATTACACACTTCATTGAACTCTTTTCACTGAACGGGAAAACATCTTCTGCCCAACCAACTCAAACTGCTTCAGACGGAATTACCGCTCTTAGAAATAAGTCAAAGCGTTCAACTTTAGTTTTTTGAAATTTATGTCTGATGCTTTCGGCTGGATAGGCCAAACGCTGTTGCTTTTCTGTGCTATTCCACAGGCCTATATGAGTTTCAAAAATGGACATTCTAAAGGACTATCTGCGGGAATGATTTGGTTGTGGGGGCTGGGCATGTTTTTCTCGCTCTTTTATTTCATAGCAGAAGACAAAATTCCAGCAGTCATAAACAATTCTGTTACTTTGATGGTGTGGATAGTTATTGCTTGGTATTACCATTTTCCAAGAAAACACATTTCTCTGCAATAAATAGAATGTGTCTAGAAGTATTTTTCTAGACATACAATAGGTTTAGACAATATGTCTAGTAAAACGTATAACGTTGACCTGCAACCTACAAGGAGAAATGTATGGCTACCGTAAGCACAATTGAAAAGCGCAAGACTGACCTTCGTCATGTGTTCCTCATAGACTGGAATGATGATGGTATTCTAAAGGAAATTGCCGTTGTATCTGAAACACCTGATGGCACTATCTATGGAATTGAAGTTGACAAACTTCACCCAATCGATAAGGCCCGCATGAAGAAGTTTCTGGTAAGTGTTCACGCTGACAAGTACCCGCTTTGGGAACTACTATCACAGGGAACGCTGAACAACGGTTCCAATGCTCTCGATTTCTTCCACATGAATTACGTCAAGGTTAAGCGTCCTCGCGGTGCTGTACTTGGTGGTGGTCTGGCATCTGTTGAGGTATATGGCTCAGATGCACAAATCGGCTCAGAATTCACACGCGGGGATCAGGGAACTGTGTCTGGAGAGGTTCCTAAGTTCTAAAGCAAAACTGCTGATGGAACTATCAAGCATAGAGGCGCGGCTCTTAAAACAGCCGTGCCTTATAAAGAATAAGTTCTTAAGATAGTGTCCATTAATTAAAGACTGGCGGTGTCGAGTAGAGATTTCTCTCTTACCGCCGAAACTGCTATATAACTATACCTTCTTTCCTAGATGAAATCTAGGTACGTTTAATCATTTTTTGGAGGCGCCGGCGCAAAATAACAGTCTATAATGTACTTTAACCCAGCCATTTATTTGGCGCAAACACTCTATAAAGGAGAGAAAATGCGAAGCGTAATTGCTATCTGGATTGGAGCGTTAGTTGCGATTATCTTTGTTGCGGCAAATTTGTTCCAATATGTTCCAACGCCAATCTCAAATTCTGTTATTGGAGAAAAGGCGGTAAAAACACTAGGAGGGCAGGCTGTTCATGTCCTGCCAAACAACTTATCTGAGAAGCAGCACAGGCTGCTGAATCTTGCCTATGAAATGGGCAAGACCCATAACTTTCAAAATCCTGAAGTTGTGCAAGCCGTTCTTCTGCAGGAGACCCTCGCCGGGGGTGTGCAGAGATACCGCGTGGCCAATGAAGGTCCTGAGGCATACTTCGGGCCAATGCAGATTAAACTTTCTGCAGCAAGAGATGTTTTGAGCCGCTGGCCATCGCTTTACTCGAAGTATGGGTTTCATACCAGGAGCGATGATGAGGTAAAGGCAAATCTAATTCTAAATGAACTTTTCAATCTAGAAATTGGTGCCAAGTATCTTCTGATATTGATGCAGACATACGGCTACTCTGGCAGAGAACTGCTAAATGCATACAATCGTGGTCCAGCAGGTGTGAAGCAGGTTGATAACAACTTCCACTATGCAGTTGGCGCAGAGCAAAAACTCGCTGCCTTCAAGCAGCGCTATTAACCAAAACGAAGTGTGCTGTCTAATCAACAGCGTGTTAAAATACATAGATGATTAGACAGCACTCCCTCGCGGAGATAATTCAATCGAAGGTTCATCTTGGTCCTCTAAACCCTAGAGGGTTTCATGGGGTCAAGTGCCAAGTATGCAACGACTACCAGGAACGTGGTGCGTTTAAGTTTGATGCTTCATCGACGGGATTTTCCTGTTGGAACTGCAGTTCTAAATTCAAATATGAAGAAGGAAGCGGAAGGCTTTCAAAGAACGCCCGAAGTATTCTTTCAGCATTTGGTATTACAAACGAAGACCTCGTCAATATACAGTCGAGAGTTTTCTCAGTAACCAAGAAAGAAGATGAGCCGGAAATAAGTCTGACTACAATCAAAAAGGTAAAGATATTCACGCCTGAGGTGGCTCTCCCTGACAACAGTTTTCCACTTGGTTCTGATGGGAATGATGAACTACAGGCACCGCTTATTGAATACCTACTTGGCCGAAAGATTGACCCACTAAAAATTAAGGCTCACTTCAGTCTTGACAAAAGGTACGCAAGGCGTGTTATAATTCCATTTTACCGTGATGGGCGGATAATTTACTGGCAGGCAAGAACGATTGATGATGTCAAGCCGCGCTACTTGAATTCTTCAATCTCGAGAGATGCAGTAATCTATGGATATGACCAACTGTACTCATGGAAAGAAACACCGCTGTTTGTGACTGAGGGTGTTTTTGACGCAATTTCTGTAAATGGTATCTGTCTAAATGGCTCGAGCCTTAATGAGACAAAAATCGAAGTTCTAAAAAAGAGTAGAAGGAGACTAATTTTTATAATTGACCGCGATAAAACTGGTGGTGAATTGGGTAAGGTAGCAATTGAGAACGGATGGGAAATAACCTTTGTTGATGAAAGAGCGAAGGATGCAAACGACAGCGTACAGCAGTTTGGACTGCCTTATACCATATACTGCCTTTTGAAAAACGCAACTTCCAAGCCAGCGTTTTCAGACCAAAGCCAACTTAAACTTTCTCTTGGCCTGCTGCTTGGAAAATTGAGGAGAACTAAATGACAAAGAAAATTGAAAACCCACCGCTGATGGATGAAGATGCACAGCGGCTATATGTAAATTCAATGCTTTCTATGCCTGACCTTTTTGCACGGCTGAATGGCATTCTAAAGCCTGAGTTCTTTGACCCAGGTTACGCGAAGACGGTTGAATTCATGCAGGACTATTTCCAAGAGCACCGCTCTGTGCCTGCGATTGCTGTCGTGAAGGCAGCCACAAAGTTTGATGGCGACAGCGTTCAACTTGGGCGTGGTGACATTGACTATCTTCTAAAGGAAATCGCAAAGTTCTGTCGCTTCAAGGCAGTCATCAAGGAAGTGCAGAAGTCCATTGGAAATGGTGGCTACTTGGAAAATGGTGACATCGGAACTATGGTTGCTAAACTCAAAGAAGCAACTGAGATTGACGTTGTTACAGACCTAGGTATTGACTACTTTGATAGCCCGATGACACGGCTTGAAGATGATGAAACCGAGGATGCGGTAATTTCTACCGGGTGGAAGTCCGTAGATGAACTAATTGGCGGTGGAATTGGGCGGCAGGAACTTGTTACCTTTCTTGCTCCCTCTGGTGGTGGTAAGTCAGTGTCGATGCTTAATCTAGGCTTCAATCTGATGGCGCAAGGGCTTCATGGCGTATATATCTCACTTGAAATGAGGGATAAAAAGGTTGCTCGTCGTACTGACCAAATGATTGCACGCTTTGCAAGCAATCTCATTCAAACAAATAGAACTGTAGTAGCAGCAGAGATTGAGAAGTTTCATGAAAAGACTGGCGCGCGCTTCTTCATTAAGCGAATGCGCGAAGGTACTACCAATGCTAATCACATTCTAGCGTACCTTCGCGAACTAGAAGCCAGACACGCCTTTAAGCCAGATTGGATCATCGTAGATTACCTTGACCTCATGGAGCCTGTTAGGCGTGGCGCTGGTGAAAGTATGTTCCTGAAAGATAAGTATGTTTCAGAAGAAGTTCGTGCAATTGGTTTTGACTATGACTGCATTATGATCAGTGCTTCTCAACTTGGAAAGCATGCAACAGATGCAATCAATGAAGGGCGTCAGATGCACCAAGGAGATGTGCAGGGTGGTTCATCAAAGACTAATACATCTGACCTAATGATCGCTACAGTAAAGACAGAAGCAATGCACGAGGCCGGAGAATATCGCTTTGAGTTTGTGAAGTCCAGAAACTCAGATGCAAACGGTAAAAAGATTATGATGAATTGGAGTAAGGTAAGCCTAAGAATTTCTGACCTTCAAGAGAAGGAACTTGAGTTCAAGAAGAAAACAATGCTTATGCCTATTCCTACCGTTTCAAAGCCAAAATCAATTTCTGACCTGATGGAAAAATTATCAGTTCCAGAATGAATAAATAGACATATGATTGTCTATCAATCTTCAAATTCCATACATGATAGGAGAATTTAACAATGGATCCAAAGACTATTACCCTTGATGGCATTAGTTATGATGTCGCTCAGTTCAGTGATGCAGTACGCCAGGCAGTAGATGTTTATAATGCATTTGCTGCTGATCTGCAAAAGGAACAACTAGCAGTAGTTAAGACCCAATCTGCAATGCAAGGTTTGGGGGCGCAGATTGCTGCTGCTGTTCGTAAAGAACTAGAGGAAAAGAAGGCTGCAGCAGCTTCCGCTCCTTCAGCAGAGACTGAGGCAGCAAATGAGGTTGTGAAGCAGGGCATCTAATTCTGCTAAAACAAAGACAATAAGGGGGCAAATTTGCCCCCTTTGTCATAAATATTAAATGAAATCTGCTAGTTATATGGTTATTTCTGAGGCAATTACACATTTAGAAGATCTGGACATCCAGGCTTTTATCGCTGCGGTCAAGAATATTGCAAATTTCATTGCGTCCGAAAAACTTGATGGAGCAAATTTGCAGTTTGGACTTGATGGCAAGGGACGCCTGTATACCTCACGCGCTGGCAAAACAAAAAGTGCTGAGAACGTGTATTCAGAGGCTTCATACCCCTACCTTTCTGCCAACAATGGGTTTAGGTCAGCGCATGCTGCATTGGCTGAAAAAGAAGCCGACATTAAGAGCATCTTAGAACCAGGTGATGCTGTAGAGATAGAAATTTTGTTTGGGCGCCAACCTAATGCCGTTACTTATGGCGCTGGTGGAAAAAACTACATTGCTTTTATCCGCGGTATTGGTAAGACCTCTGATGTGGTGGTAGATAAACTTTCTGCTGCACTGGCAAATCAGGTTGTGAATGTGCATGTAAAGGTTGTCGATACTGCAGATGGTGAAAATTTGGTAGTACAGCCAGCAGATTTATCATTTCAATTTGTTGGCGTACAGAAGATTGACAGCAGCAAGTTGAAAGAAGTTAATCTTTCAAAAGAACTGAAGCAGTTAGATAATTTTTTAAATGATGCTTCTGATATCGAAGGTGCAACAAACTTTGATATTATCTCTCGTGCTGTTACTTCATTTGATAAGGATATTCGACCACAAGTAAAAGAATTGCGTGCAAAGTTACAGGCAAAGTTGATGACAGAATTCAAGTTGCCTATAAAGAAAGAACTACTCACAAAGTTTGTAAATCAAATTAAGTCACCTCTTGCTGCAAGTGATGTATCTCCAGATGAAGATATTGGTATTGAAGGTGTTGTGCTGAGAGAGCCAACTACTGGTGACCAAATCAAACTTGTAGATAAGGACGCCTTTACGACAATTAATCAGTTTAACCACGCTGTAAGAGCCAGTATTTCAGGAATGGTAAAGACCACTGACAGTGATGCATCACCCGAAAGTCGTGGAGGGCTAATTGGACAATTGAAGATTATGATAGGCGATCTCCTTGGAAACAAGGACCTTGCTCGTACGCAGGGCGCAAAGAGAGTTCTATCATCTGTCAAGGGAGCCACACCAGAAGAAACAGTAAAAAATCTTGCAAAGGAACTGGGCGGGGGTGATGATTTTAGAGCACTTCAGAAGAAGATAAATGCGCTTATTGAAGAGACGCTCAGCAAACTAGCAGCAAGTCTGAAGGACTTTAAGACCAGCAAGGACAACTTTAAGTTGAAGTTGAAGTCAGGAAAACAGATAGGGCTTTCCCCAGAAATAATCCGAAGAACTCTTGTTGTTTTTGCTGAGAGCCGTAGAGATCTACTAGAACTTGCAGAAAAAGTAAAGAAAGCAAAGTCAAAGGGACAACTTGCTGCAGTTCTTTATGGAAAGCAGGCTAAAGCCGTTCATCAAGATACTGATGAGCAACTTGCTGAGGCGATGCTGCAGGAAACACGCCTATTCACAGATAAAGCACAATACCAGAATAAGGACGGTTGGACGCTTCTTAATATCTACTTTGCAACTGTAATGATGTCATCTGTAATCTATAAGGCAGATGATAAAATTGGAATACGCATGCTGAAAGATAAGACACATAGTCGTCTTTCTTCATGGTCAAAGGAGATGTCTGCCCTGAACTTCTGGGGCTATGTAATCTGGAGAGTTAGTTCTCCAGCAGTAAAGAAATTGATTGGGAAGAAGGTTTCGGCAGAGTTATTCAGGCATGTAAGGAAAGTACCAGCAAATTGGTGGCGCTGGCTGCACATCGACCTGAGTTATGGTAAGGATACCAAAATTGATTGGAATGACCACCTAAAGACACTGAAGGTTCTACAGCATTTCCCAGCGATGAATGTAGATAGAATAAATATACTGCTTGATGGCACTTTTAAGTATGAGGAACTTACGTTTGATGAAAAAATAAAGTTTTTGAATAAACTTTATTACTACGTCAATCAGTTTATTCCAACTACCCCGTTGCTGACAAGAATAAGAGCAGTAATGAATAAACTTCTTTTTAATGCGAGTGGTGAAAACTATCAAATGGTGCAAGAAATGAAACTTCTTAAGAGTGTAATTGCTTTGTCTGAAGAAGGTGAGGGGGCAGTGGCAACATCTGGTAGTGCGACAACAACTGCAACAACTGCCTCTGCTATTGCTCCAATTGAAACACGTATTGGGACTGGAAAACTTATTCGCCGTGTTGCAAGAAAAACATGGCAAGCGCCTAAATTCCAAAATCCAAACAAGGATGCCAAAAAATGAATTTACTGAAAACTATTGTTGGTGTAGATAATGTTGCAGAAGCAGCAAATGGTGGTGATCGTGCCGAAAATACATTTAGTCCTGAATTATTCAATAAAGGCTTCAAGTTACTAAATCATGAAGGTGAAATTGGAAGTAAAGCTTCTGGAAAATCCTTTAAGTATTCAGACGAATTTAGAAAATCTGCTGAAAAAGCCGAGTATAGCAAAGATGAAATAGATACAATGGAAGCAAGATACAATGATCCAGCTTATGTGAAAAAGTCAATTGAAAAATCAGTGGTACGTAGGCCTGGTCGCGAGGATGTCTATAGGGTTTGGATGACACCATTAGGCGTCACGGAAGCAAAAACATTAAAGAAGCTGGTTATGATTGTCAAAGGGCCGCATGCTGGTAAAACGGGGTGGATACGTGAAATAAAGATGGGTCTATTCAAGGGTGCGCCAAAAAAATTCTACATCGATCTAGAGGATGGCGGTCAGGCAGATAATCTTCCAGCAGAAGCATTTAGATTAGTGAAGCAGCAAGATGTGGCGGAAGGCTCTGGAGACAAAGTTCATCTAAAAACACCAAAACATGGACTTGCTGATCATCCAGGTAGAGATACTGGTGTAGGCTTAAGAACATTCGCACAAACTCCAGAACAAGATCGTTGCCTAAAATGTAATAGTCTATTCAAGAATCATTATAAACAAGATGTGGCGGAAGGCTTGGTAGGAGATGTTGTTGTTCATAACTATACCAAAATGCCTATAGATTTGAAACCGGGACAAGCACAAATACATGGTTGGGGACCAAACGAACAACCTATATATCGTGTTAAAGGACAAGACGGTAAAGAAGTTATCACCAGCAACAAAGAGAAAATGATGATGATTGCTCAGGGGCAAGATGTGGCGGAAGGCGGCCCCTCACAGATGAATGGCGATATGCAAGATTTTGAAATAGGCGATGTTGTTGAAGTTACAGGAAATGTACAGCAACATGGTAAAACCGGTGAAATTGCTTCATTTGGTCAAGACAAAAAGTTTGTTGTAGTAAATCTATACAGTGGTGGCAAACATTCATTTCATAGTTCAGATTTGAGTTTAGCAGACCTTGAGCATGAAGAAGATGAAGAAGATGAAGATGAGATAGATACCTTCTATGTTGCTTTCTATGATGAAGATGAGAATGCATCCTGGATTGGAGAAGTATCAACAAGAGATAGCACAAAGTGGAGAGAGCGACCATACAAAGGTAAGCCAGATTATAGATGGGGCACTTCGTATATGGGATATCTCGAGCCCGAGCAGGTTATGACTTGGATTCGTAAGGACTACTCTCACGGTGTTGAAATAGAAGGTCCATTCTACACTGCACAAGAAGCAGAAGAATTCGTTGAGCGCCAATTTGGTCCTATTGAAGAGTCTAAACACAATGACATCGATTCTAAAAAGATTCCAGTGCAGAAAGTTTCTAAGGCTGTTGAGTTTGTTCTAGGGGTTAAGCCTGCAGTTACATTTATGATGCATCTTAAGCCCGGTGAAGAGAAACATACGACATGGACAAGAGTGAATACTGCACTAATGGCACAAGGTGTAAAACCAAAACACATTGCTGATATTGCTGTTCAACTTAATCCTGCGAAGTATAAGTTAGCTGATAGTGTTGCACCTCTAAATGTGCCATTGCTAAAAGAAGTTGATCAGTCAAAATTAAAAACAGTTGATGGTTCTAGTGCTGGCGAGGGTGATATTAACAATAAGACACAGAATGATATTGGCTTTAATTTAATGCGAAACACAATCAACTCCGATGGAAAAGTAAAGTCAGCAGATGTTGCAAATTACCTAGAGCGTGCTTCAGATTTAAATGATGAAGTCGATGCTGTACTCTATGGGTTAGAGACAAGTGATGGGCAAATTGTAAAGGTTTATGTAAATGCCACACAGGCTGAAGCATTTGAAACAGAAATGAAGAAGATGCTTGGCATGGAAGATGATATTGAAGATGCGATTAATGCTCTTGCACCTAAGTTTGATATTCTAGATGTAATTTGGCCAAGGGCAGAGGGTCAGGAAAAGGGTGAAGATGAAATCTCTATTGATGATGCTGCTGACTTAGGATCAGAGGATGATGTAGAGGTAGTTGCTTCAGTAGATAATTCTGAGGAAGACGAAGAGACTGAGGATGACCTACCACCTCCTCCTGAAGAGCCATCTGAAGAAGAGCCATCTGAAGAAGAGCCATCTGAAGAAGAGCCATCTGAAGAAGAGCCATCTGAAGAGGCTGAACCTGAGGAAGAAAAATCAGAAGAGTCTGAAGAAGAGTCTGAAGAAGAGTCTGAAGAAGAGTCTGAAGAAGAAAAACCAGCAGAAAAGAAAAAGTCTGCTCTAAAGAAATTAGGCAGAGGACTTACGGGAAAGTCCCCTGTTGAAGAAACACAAATTCTCGCTAACAAAGCGGCTGAGAATAACTTTCATACACTAAAGGAGATTTTATGTCTATCGGTAAAAAATTCCTAAGCCGCGTTCTAAACGAGGCAAAAGAAAAAGACGTTGATGGCTTTAAGGATAACTTTGACATCACAAGCATTCCATCAACAAGCCCAGCAGTTGCAAATTTGACCATGCCTATGGCACGTCAAATCGTCCAACTATATCACCTGCTAGGCATTTCGCTTGAGACGCTTGAAAGCCGCCCAAAGGCAGTAAAAAGCGCTGCTCTTGAAGTTGCAGATGAAATGAGAACCAACAGACCTCTACGCATTGCTGCGCAACGTTTATTTGCTGCGCTTGCAACTGCAAAGGGCTTTGCTCGTCAAGAGGTTAAAGAAGCAGAAGAAGCACCAGTTGTTGATAAGATTACTAAGAAGCCAATGGCAAGCGATAAGGAAATTGACCTAATTGGTTCAAAAATAGTCAGGCAGATTGAGGAAGTTTTAGCAGCCCTAAACTTCCCATCTGGTCTCCTCACACGTGCAATGAGACGCGATGCTGCATCACTAATGGACACTGCATCACTAGTTCAACGTGGCGTAGTTCGCTCTAAGTTTATGATGCTGGCTGACCAACTTGGAGTAGATCTTGCAAATGTTGGCTCTGAAGTTACCGTTAAAGAAGAAGAAATGAATGAAGCTCCTGCTCAAGGACAAAAACTATCTGAGTTTGAAATGGCTGCTCAGCAGCTACTTGCTGCTCTCGGTGTAGATGTTGCAAAGCTTCCATCAACAGTTAAGATGAAGATGAAACAGATTGAAATGGGTGATAAGGCTATTGGAAGCCAATCATCAATGCTTCGTTTAATGAATACGTTGGTTGCTAAACTAAGCAAGCAAGGTAGAGCCCTGTAATCCAATGTTGAAACTTCTACAGGAACTTACGTCTAAGGAGACGGTATCTGATGAGCCTATCCTCCCTAAAGGAGGATGGAACGTTGGGCACTTAGCAAATCACGGCGTCATCTTATCAGCAGAAGGATTTATCATAAAGTTAGATATTAATCAACTGAATGATCTGTTTGACCTTGCTGAAGACGGTGAGAGTGGTGAGATTGAGGACCATTCTGGCAAGTCGGTGTATGTAGAAGTTTTAGATGACAGTATAGTTCTGTCTAGAGATAATGACAAAATTTATCCACAGGGTATAGTGCTTGATGAAAAAACTCTAAAAGAACTTGGCATTGAAACATATGAAGAAGAGCAACCTTCTGAAGAAGATGCTGAGGATGAAGATGATGATATAATCAAATCTTCCAATGAAGAGGAGTTAGAAGAAGGAATCAAGCGTGCTTTTAGACGTCAAGGAAAGAAGATAAAGCGCGGTTTTAGAGTAACATCGGGGTTTAGAAAAGGTAGAGTTGTGTCAAGTGCACGTGCTGCATTTAAACCTCGCGCTAAAGCGCGAACTAGAATGAAACTCAAATTAGCATCCAGAAAAAAGAAGATTATCAGAATTTTGAAATCTAAACGCACTCGCAGGAAACCTACTTCTAGACGTCTCGTTCGTATGAATAGACGACTAAAGTGAAATTTAACTACACCGAACTTTCAACTGTTCCTCATAATAACCAAAGGTGGTATGACACTCCCTTTGGTTATTATCCTTCCATTACCACTGTTTTAGGAAAGACTGAGGCTGAAGAAAAGAAGGCTTCACTGAAGAAGTGGCAGGAAAGTCTTGGCGCTGCTAAGGCAGCGGCTGTAAGTCATGCTGCTACGACGCGCGGTACTAATGTTCATTTGCTAATAGAGCGCTATCTTAAAGGTGAAGACGTAAATCAGCCTATTGACGGTAAGTCAGTGCCATATGCTGATATGCAGTCATTCAATTCTCTTAAGTTAAAACTTTCTAAAATTGATGAAGTCTGGGGTCAAGAAGTTCCCCTTTACTGCTCAACATATGAAATCGGTGGGCGATGTGACCTTGTTGGTGTGTATAAGGGAAGACCCGCAATTATTGACTTTAAGACATCAAATAGAGTTAAAAATAATACAGACATTCACGATTATAAACTCCAAATTTGCTTCTATGCCGAAGCACACAATGAGATGTTTGATACACAAATAAACAGCGGTGTAATTTTAATGGTAGCAGAAACAGGCTTCCCAATGGAGTTTTTAGTTGAGTTTAATCAAGAATTAAAGCAAGAATTGAAAGAAAGAGCGGCTTTATTCTGGCAGACCGCGATAAATAGACTTGAATGATAATGGAGTTTGCTATGTCAGAACAAATCAATGAAATGAATCTACCAGTTATTTCTGTTCCCACAATTGGAACCCAGTCTTCCTATGCGTCAGATGCTGTAGATTCAGTTGTGATTGGCTCTCCACATCATCAGCACGACCCTGCCTGTGTTTCAGTTTATGCTGAATCTATTTCTTCATCAGGTGCATTTGACCCAGCGTGCGATGTTGTTTCATTTGACGTTGTATTCAGCGTCGGTATTCTTGAAGGCAACACCTCCAAGACCTACCGCGTTGTCAAGCGAATTGGTATTGATAAGTGCAAGATTGCCTGTGAGGCTGAGTGCTCTTCACCCATAACTGTGGTAGAAACAAAGGCAGAAGAAAAGAAGGCTGAGGCGGCTTCGGTGGCAAAGCGCTTTAGGATTCTGGCTGGCTTGGAGTAAATGAAATGGCACAGATCGTAATTTTTGCACCTCCTGGAGTAGATGCTTCTGCCGGCGAAGAAGCACTAAAAGGTGCTGGTCACGACGTTGAAGTTGTAGAAGCAAAACCAGAAAATCTTCTACACATTGCAATTGGCATGCTGGATACCAGTGAAGAAGAGACTACTGATGAGACAACAACTGGAGAAGGTGATGCTGATGAAATGGCTGGTACTGCACCAGAAGAAACTGTAGCACCTGAAGACGAACTGGCAGGAATGGATGAAGAAGAGCCTGCTAAGTTGGAAAGTCTGGGTGTATGTGCAATTGACGGCGATAAGGTTGTTGTGCGCAGGGGCAAGCACACAGTTTTGTATGTGAAGGAAATTCAGAGAGGCGATAAAATTACATTTGCCCTTACTGAAAGTACCATTTCACTCTGGGAAGATACACACCGTTTTATGCTTTCAACATCAACTGGCAAAGTTGCTGGTGCAACTGCTAAGGTTCAAAAGTCTAAATTTGGAGAAACCTATCTAGTGGCTGGACCAGAACTGCATCAGTATTTTTTATAACCATATCATATGATTAGAAGTCCTTTCTTCGTAATAGAAGACGCAGTCTCACCTGCTAAGTGTGACTTAATTATTAGCCAATTAGGTATTAGTACTCCCTCCTTAAACGAGAAGGGGAAGCCATTAAAGCATGAGCGCTTTGTAATTGACGCTGAATTAGTAAATTATCTGCAAGAAGCCGTTCAGCCTAATGTGTCTGAAATGGAAGAGCGTTATAATGGCGGAATTAAAAACTTTGAAACACCGCTTTTTCAGCAGTATTTTGAAAATCCAGAGGTACCTTGTGAAACACATGGGTGTGATAACTCAAAGTTTCTTAGAAAGAAATGGATAAAGACAAAAGACACAGACCTTGTTGGTTATCTATGGCTAAAAGACTTTAACAGTGGAGTACCACTTGACCCAAGGTTTGAAGTATATGGCGGAAAATTAGAATTCCCAGCATACAACTTCAGTCTTGTACCAACGCGCGGAACAATCGTATTTTTTCCGGGCGGTCCTCACTTTATTACTGCTTGCTCGCCTATTCTTGTTGGTAGTTTAGAGCAGATTAAAATTACCATTAAACTTCATACTAGTGATGATAGTCCTTGGTTGTATAATCCCGAGAATTTCCCAGGATCCTATACAGATTGGTTTATTAACTAATCCTTACGCTGCTTGATAGGATCTCCACTCTCCTGAAGAGGCACTTTCTCCTACCCATTCACGAACTTCTGCAATATCTCTCATTGCACCATCTGGTCCTTCAGCATAAGCAACAAATATAAGTGCTTTTGTTGGACCTGTGTTTTCGTTGCTTGGGGTGGCTGGCGGGCCATCACCGCCAGATAGGTTAGTTTTTACAAATGCAGATAAGACCATACTATCAGCCGCAGGTGGCAGATCTTGCGCGTCTGTCCCTCTCTCAGGCATCTCAATCCATGGGTCATTTGCATTTACCTGTGCTCGCAGGTTAGATATATCCCAACCATTCACTGCGCTACCAGTCTCCGGGTCGGTCGCAGAAAGTGGCTCCAAACGATACACCCGAGTGCGCGGAGTGATGACTATCTTATCAGTTGGTGTGAAAACTGATGAGCCCGGGGTGATAATTCCTGAAAAGTGACTGGGTATATTGAAAAAGTTAGAAAGTTTGAAATTTCCAAGTGGGGTGACTGTTGGGGGTGGCGGCGCTATTTGTGCGCTAATGCTATATTTCGCCGCCGCTGCGAGGGGTGAGGAGAGAGATGTTACCTCAATTGTCTCATTGTAGTCGAGAGATAGAGATAGAACATTTATTTGTACTGGACCAGAAATTATTTCGGAAGAAATTAAGTTGTTATTCTGTACCACGAAGACTGCATCTGATCCTGAAAATTCTACCACTTGTACTGAAATTTTATTTGCTGCTTGACCAATATCTTTTGATCTAAAGTACGTCCCTCCAGAAAAAAGGCGGCCTCGGCGCGCAGAGACTGACCTTAACTGAGCCTCTGTACCAGGTTTGAATGGTGGCACATATGTCATTATGCTCTTTATTTAGCCGGGCCTTTTACGACTCGATACGCTTTCTTCGCTGACTCTTTTTTATCTTCAAGGGGCTTTGGGTCTGACACACCGTATTGGAACACAATTGAATATTTGCCATCTACTGTCGTATTCTTCTGCATCCTGTCCTTTACAAGTGATTCAACTGCTGGCAGCGTGTCATCAGCATAAATTAAGCGGCTTGTAAATTCAGATGGTGACAGTGCCCAAACACCTGCCTTTCCACGCATGTAGTCATAACGCGCAGGTTGATAAACTACAACCTCTCTTCCAGATTTGTGCAGGTCAAAGAGATGCTTTGCTACTGCCTTCTGAGCGCCTACAAGTCTCTTTTCTAGAGGCAGCGTGATTTCTTGTTTTTCAGTATCAAAAATTTCTCCGCCAAATGACCATCTATCCTTGTACATAAATGGCTTCTTTCGATATCTTAAACTTAAGCGCTTTAGAAGTAAATGAAAAGCAGCATCTTCATCAGCGACCCACTCTACTTTTTCTTTTACCTCAAATAGTTCCCGTGTTTTCATACGCACTTACTCTTCAAAATAAACTGTTGGAGCACCTGTTGAAGCAATGCCATCATGTACTGATTTTCTACACTTATGTGGTTGAATACGCGTCTTGCCCTTTAGTGCAACTGGCTCATTATTCACAAAAACTGTACGTGTCCAAGGTCCAATAAAAACTGTTGGATGGAAGCATCCATGACCAGTTGTTTTCTTTAGCGCATTATGGGTAATAGGCATCCCATTGGCAAACACATTACCTGACCCTGAGGCCGAGTTGTCGCCACAAGATACCTTATCACCAATTCGTACAACGTTGCCAGACATTACTTAAAATAAAATCCTGATTTAATACCCATATTTAATAGCACAGAGCGTAGCTTTCCAGGACTTATGTGAGTATCTTTGATAGGAACACCCGCAAAAGCCCACATCTTTGCAACAAGCTCGCTGCAAACATCGCCATTTAAATCTTTCTTTGGAAGACCAAAGAACTCTCTAATACCAATTGTTAGGAGATCAATTGGGCTGTACTTCTGTGTGCCTACACGTTCCATCATTTTTTCTTCCATATCAGAGAATTTATACTCTTCAGGGAGGTGAATGACCTCTAGTTTATGCTTGCCATTAACGAAGATGCTGAGAGGTACGATTCTCTTGCCACCTAGCAGATTTGTTTCAACAACCATCAGACGCTCTGCACCGTTAGGTGACTTCATCCACACTGCAACAGCAGTGTGATAGATGGGAGAACCAGTAAAAAACTCCACGAAGGCGTGAAACACGTAGTTAATTGTGTCGCGGTGCTTATACATGTTTATAATGTCACCGTTTTTAATTTGAAGACGTGCTTCATCATATGTTAAGGTTTCCATTTTAATCTCCTAAATTATGGAAGTGAAAGGGCATAGTCTAAAAGTTCCTTGCTTCGCTTAAACCAGCCATTTCTAAATCTTTCGTTTGTTGGTCTTCTTGCTATAATTTTTTCTAGATATTGTTTTTGCGCATCATGCAGCGCCTTACACGCATCTGCATCACTTAGAGAACCAATATTTGCTGGCTCAAGGATGTATTTCTTAACACTTACGGGTCCATGCAGGTAACTCATGTCGAACAGCATCACTGCAAGTTTTGGCTTTGACGACTCAAATAGCGCCGCCGCCCCACCCAGCCAAAACACATTGTAGCCAAATTGTTTTGCCCCCGCATAATCTAAATTTTCAACATCTACTCTTGGGTTTGGATTCTGTGCCACACCGAATTTTGTTAGACCGCCGGTGTCACCTTGCAGTTTAACATATCCAACTTTAAATTTTTGCTGCTTTGTATCCTTTGCGCCGGCATCTACTTCAGGGTCGCCTGGGCTATTTTGTGGTGTTGACATCCAGTGAGGACCCACTTCATGCTTCAAGGTAAAAAACCAAGCCTGCTCAAATGGACCAGCCGAAGGAGGTGGTACTGGAGGAGTACCAGGCGCGGGAGCAGGAGCAACTGACCCACTTCCTGAAGGATAGTTGGGACCAAATGGTGGGCACCCACCTCTTGAGTCAGCATTAGAGGTAGTTAGACGTGCATCAGAAGTTTGAGGCTGAACTGTTCCTTCAACTGGTGTGTTGTCTGGGTTTGTTTTTCCAGCAACATTTGTCTGACCCCTTATTAGCGGTAGAGGGTCAATCCATGTCTTTATAGAACCGTTTTCATTCAGCAGCCTACACTCAAAGTGGAGGTGATTTCCTGTCGAGCGACCGGTAGATCCTTCTAAACCTATCTTTTGACTTGCCGCAACCCTCTGATTTTTCTCAACATAAATCTTTTGAAGGTGACAGTAAAAGGTTTGACACAGCAACTTTCCTGAAGCAGTAAAATGATTTATAGTTACACCATTACCACCAGGACCTGCTGTTGAAATACCAACTACTACCCCATCCGCTGCAGCAACAATATCAGTCACCAGGTGACGAGGACCGGGAGTTGAGAGGTCAATTCCCTTATGTGGTCTTACAACACCATCAACCGGTCCAACACGTGCATGCGAAAATGGAGAGGTTACCGTACCACCCGGAAGAGGATTAATGAGTTGAATGGAGTTGTCATTGTTCGCTTCATCAGGTGCAACTTTATATGAGATACTATCAATATCGCCTGTACCATCGACTGCCTTAACCAATATCTGAATTACTTTTCCACGCTCAGCAGGTGGACACGTTCCTGAAATAGTTGCGTTGTTTGTACCACCAGCAGTCAGCCATGACGGTAGTCCTGTATACACCCAATTTGTTGGTGTTCGGTCACTGTCGGGAGTAAGAGTGAAGGTAACGTTTATGCTTCCATCGGCATTCACTGGAATGCCAGTATTTTTAATCTTGTTTTTCTGCCACTCTGTAGCATCATCCTTTAAGCCTGTAGGGCTCTCTGCCCTCTTCATGTAGCAGTCAATATTTTCACCAGGCAGCATGCCTTGATTTTCTTTGCCAAGTGCAGAATTCTCAGTACTATTTGCCTCTAAAATCTTTGGTTGCGCGCATGAACATGTCATTCAACATACCTCATTTACCAGATGGAATAGGAGTGGTCGTTGTGCTGACTGTCTTCTTAGATGCAGCATCTTTCTTCTCTTCATCTGTTATTGGCTTCTCATAAAACTCAATCAGCCTCTTAATAATTGACTCTAGGTTCAGCATTCTCTCTTCAGACCGTGCAATCCAGTCTGCTAGGTCAAGTTGAGTTGCAGCAGCAACATTTATTGGTGCAGGATAGTCAGGAATTTTCTTTTGGGCTAAAGATGCCTTTCTAACAACATACTGTGTTTCAACTACTATCTCTTTCTGAACAAAACCATCTCCCGGTTTTGTAGTGGCACAGCCACCTAAAAATATAAGTAAAAATGCAATAAGTATGTTCTTCATTTTTTACCTCCTGCTGGTGCGGAAGCAGCAGGCATTACGCCTGAGCGTATAAGCCGTTGCTTCTGAATTTCATCTACAGTCATTTTAAGCACTGGGCTCAATTCAACTTTGTTTGCAGGATTGTTTGATTGATTTCTTATCTTGGCACTAAGTGAAGAAATTGTTTGTTGATTTTTCTTCTTATCATCTTCAAGCAATGATAAGGCTCTCTCAATATCTTCCTTTTCCTGCAGCATCAACGCGATAGTTCTCTCACTCAACTTGTTTAGTTCAATAACTTTATCGCGTTGTCCAGCAGCCTCATTTCGCTGATTAATTGCAGCATCCTTTAGATTTTTTTCTTCTACAACTTGGTCTTTTAATTTTTCAATTTGCAAATGCTTTGAATATGCCCAACCTCCTAGAGCAGAAAGAACTATAGCCGCAATAATGGCGTATATTTTTAGTGTTAGAAAATTCATATGGGTATTCCTTGTTATTCATATAACTTTTACACACCAATCAATCTTACTGCTCCAGTTTTGTTAGTTGTAAAAGTCAATCTAAGCGTATTATCATCAACGTGTTCTGCTTTTTGGGGGTACCCCTTAGTGCGAGAACCATTAGTATCAAGTAGCAGGTCCCACGCCGGCTTCATCCCAAAGTTATGGGTGATTGTCCAGGTGGTTGCAGGAGTGGTTTGAATGTAAGACAAAGTTTTCATTTACGTCACCGTAGCAAAGCCTGAAAATGGAACAGTAAAGGTCAAGGTACAGGTATTTGCATCTACATATGTAACTGCAGATGGAATAATCTTTAGAAGTTCCCCGTCCTTTGTCGTATATGCATCAACAATTGGATAACCTCCAACACCATGAACAATTGTCCAGGTGCTGGCGGCAGAATCTTGCGTATGCGTGTAACTTGTAGCGACTCTTCTAGTCAGAGGCATTTTTGACTCCTCTTAGATAAGTTGTGCATAGCCAACTTGGGCTGTTGTGAAAGTAATAACTGTTGTATTTGTGTTTGGATGAGAGATTGATGCTGGCTGAACTTCACTTGTGCCAATGAATACACGAACGATTGGATTATAGCCAAGGTTATGTGTAATTGTCCAAGTTGTTGATGAAGAATTTTGGTAGTGCGTATAAGCATATGTAGGACGCTGAAGACCATCGATATGTCCTGTAACTACAACTGCACGTCCTGTCATCAAAGTGCCTACAGTAACTGTTGCTGTATTTGGACCAGTTGTTTCGATAGAATCTGGAATGACAACCTTATTTGTGTTGTCATAAACTTGAATGTTAACACTTGTAGTGTTGAGACTATGTGTGATGTTCCAAGTAGTTGCTGCTGATTCTTGAGTATGTGTATAAGAAGAAATTTCTCTTGTTAGGGGAACCCAAATTGCAGGCAGAGGGTCAACTGCGGTGCAGATGTAAACAATACTGTTTACGAATGCAACTTGACCAACTTTTGGGTCAATTGGGAATGTTGTCAGAGTTGATAGAACAGCATTTTGCAGTTCATTTGTCTGAAGATTTGCATGTCCATAGAATTTCATAGCAGAACTTCCTTAAGTAGAGGAGTACATAATATTTATTGAAGAAATAAAAAAAGGGTGGCAAATGCCACCCTTTTGACTTAGAATTTAAGTTCTAAGATTTATGCACCAGCGGCTACGCCAGTTACCATTACCTGACCAGCGATTGCTGTGTTGAAGGTGACGGTTAGCTGTGTAGTGCTATTGAAAGTGATAGACTGTGGAATTACAACTTCATCAGCACTGTCTGCTACAGTGACGTTGCAGAACTTCTGACCTAGGCTGTGTGTAACAACCCAAGTTGATGCTGAAGCAAATGTCTCTGTGTGATAGATCTTGCGATTTACCCACTGTGAGCCATTGTAAATCAGAGCCTGACCACCAGTTGCTGATGTGATTGTGACATCATTATGTGCATCGATTGATGTAGAACCGACCAGTGCTGCACGTGATACTGGCTGCCAGTCACTTGCTGTCTTGGTTAGAATGTCATCTGTCGTAGCAGCATCGGCTAGTGAAACATTGGTTAGGTCATCTAGCGTTGCGGCTAGGCTGACTGCACCACCTGATACTGAGAAGAAGTCGCTGCTGAAGCTTGCAACACCTAGTGTAGATGTTGTTGCTGTAGCAACGCTTACTGTCATATCATTGGCTGTTCCAACGGCTGTTGTGATTGCACCAGAACCAGAGATGGTCATTGTCTCGCCTAGAGCAACTGCATCAGTGCCGGTATTACCAGCAAATGTTACTGTGCTGAAGGCTAGTTGGTTGTTATCAACACCGCCTGCCTTGATGCTTACTGCACCGCTTGCTACCGCGAAGTCACCTGAATCGAAAGATGCTGTGCCCTTTTGTGAGGTGCTTGCATCAGATGCAGTTACTACGAATACACCGCCTGATACTGAAGTTACGATACCCTGTACGGAATTACCTTGGATTTCAAGGGTACCGCCTAGAGCGATAGAACCAGTGCCTGAATCACCATCAGTATTGATGAAGTCATTCAACAGCATAGCGTTTGTTACGCCATCAGCAGGAATGTACAGACCAGTTGCGTCTTGCGTTAGACCACCTGCTGCAGCAAGCTTTAGGTGAAGCTTAGCAGCTGCGTTAGTTGAATATGCAGAACCATCTTGTGTTAGGATTAGACCGCCGCCGGTTGGGGCATATAGGTCAATACCGATTTCGTCAGATGGTAGTTCGGAGATACCAGCACCAAGATTTACGAAAATCGTGTTGCCAGAATTTCCAAGACCTGTACCCCATGTGTATAGAGCACCGCCTGTGAACTGTGAGAATGTGACAGAATCTGTACCAACTGTAGCAACGGTTGCTGTTTGTGTCCAGCCTGAGCTTTGGTTAACAGTACCTTCTTGTACGAACAGAGCAGCACCATCAAACTCAGCAGCATCATTCATATCAGCAGCGCGTACTGGAGCACCAGAAGCCTGAACAATATAGATGCCATTCTCAGAAGCAGTTGCCTGGTCCTTAATAAGGATACGATCGCCAGCAACTAGTGTTACGCCGTCAACTGTTTGACCTGCAGCAAAAGCTGTTGCCAATGTTGCTGGTCCTGTTGAAGCGACGCGAACTGCATCTTTCCATGATAGACCATTTGCTAGAGCATCTACATATGCCTTTGTGGCGGCTTCTGTATCTGCAGTTGGTGTAGCTAGACCAGTAATGGTATTACCACCCATGTTTAGCGTGCCAGTCATTGTATCGCCAGCGACGTTTACATATGTAGCATCAACTAGAGCAGTGATATCGGCTGTTGTTACAGCGGTATTTGCAGTTACGCGACCATAACCATCTAGTGTTACCTTTAGGAATGAACCGCCAGTTGCTTGTACTACTGCAGCAAGGTCAACGTTAGTGTTAGAAGCAACGCCGTCACCGTTTGTTACAACAACGTTTCCAGCAGTACCAGTGATTGCACGGGTTGTTGCTGTGCCGTCGCCTGTACGTACAACGTATCCAGTTGTTGCTAGACCTTCGTATGCATTCAGGTCATTTGCTAGAGCAAATGTTGGGTTACCAGCAACACCGTCTGGGTTGGTGATGGTGATACCTTCTGATGGAGCAATCAGGGTACGTGCATAAGCAGCAGTGCCATCAGCACTTACAACAACGATGCCACCAGTTAGGCTAGCGATTGCTGTTAGTGTTGAGTCAACTGGCTGAATGCCTAGAGTTGCTTGTGCAGTGGCTAGATCTGGATCATCAAGCAGTGTGCGTGCAAATGATGTCAGAGTTGTGCCAGTTGCAGAACCTGAACCGGTGAAGTATGGTAGTACGTCAGCACCTGAAACAACTGTTGCTAGAGCAGCAAGTTCAGCATCATAGCCTTGTACACCAGATGTTGCGCCTGGAGCAGCATTTACCCACTGACCAGAACCGTTGACGTATAGAACGTGTCCGGCTGTTGGAGCGGTTAGTGTTACGTCAGAAGCGTCGTCTAGAACTAGAGTACGATCTTCCCACTTGCTTGTGGAACCATTGTACTGTAGGAACTGACCACCTACTACGCCAGTAACATCAACGTCGTTTAGTTCAGCTAGGGCGTCCTTGCCTTCGATGGCTTGGTCTAGTTGATACAGAACGTCAGTATATGTTGTTGGTGCTGTTACATTGTTGAATGCTGAGAAAGCAGCAGCAACGAATGTGCCATCGGCAGGATTGATACCAGTGCCTAGAGCAGCCTCGAGGTTGTTGACTTCTGTCTGCAGTGCAGTAGCATCACCACCAGTTGCTAGGGCAACCCAGTTGCTGGTTGGTGCACCAACACCAATGTACAGAATACCTGCTGTTGTGTTGAAAATAACACGGCCGGAATCGGCAGCAACCCAAGTTGGGTTTGATGCTACCTTTTCGACACGTAGATTCTGGATTTCTGACGCTGATGAGGCATCAAATACCAGTGAGCCATTAATCTTCATAGTAATTTTCTCCTAAAAAAGGGTTGTGGTTAATTGATTCGCCTTGTGGCTGTCGTCAGCGCCTTTATAGCGTTGTTGAAAGAAACTGGTTCTACGAGACTTTTTCCTAAATCAAACTCATTTAGTAATGTCTCATCAACATCTAAGAAGCAGAATATACCACGGTTCCCCTGCTTCTCGATACGATCTAGTTTTTGACCATTGACTTTCAGTGTTGCTGCAAGTACAATGTCGCTTGTTTCAATATGTTTTTTCATTGTGTTTTGATATTTTGCAGTTCAAGTATATTTATTGATGTTCATCAGAAAATCAGCAATATTGCTCTACCAGTCAATGGGCTAGCAAATGCAATAGTTACCGTGTTCATATCAGTTATTACGACTGCATCTGGAATAAGTATGCTATCAGCATTATCCCATACAGACACCTGAACTCTCTTGCTATTTGCACCGTGTGCTACTACCCAAATTGCTGATGATAATAGTTGTACGTGTTCATAGCCCTGAACATCATTTGCTGTGAATGCACTGATCTGTGAATCAATACTTTCAATTACTTCCTGAACAGTATTACCAGATACATTTGTCAGACCAGTAGTGTTTGCAGAAATCTGTGCAGCCGTGTGCTTTGCAGGAAAAACTACTGCATTGAGGTGGTCAAGAATTTCAGAAATAGGGGTACCATTTACAGTACCGCTAATTAGTATATCAGTAACTGAGGTGGTGCCTGTAGGACCAATACTGAATACTGTAGGACCACCATTTATAGCCTTAATATCGACTAGATTTACAACCGGTGTTATCCCAACCATTGGCTGGATAGTAAATCCAATAGTTGATGGATCAGGTGTTTGAATATTAACCTGATCTAGATTAGAAACTGTTCCTTCTACTACGTTACTTGTACCTAGAACATTCAGATTTCCCTGAATAATAACAGTACCAGTGCTTGCATCAAAGATAAACTTATTATTGTTTAAGGCATTGAATACAATGTCCTTGCCAATTGTTGTGTTTATCTGCGCCGGCGTTAGTGAATTGCCATAGGCTACCTGTAGTGTAGTACCAGTGCCTGGCGTTGCAGATGTGGATGAACCATCATCAAAAAGAAGTCCTCTACCACCGACAGTGAATGTTGGTCCAGCAACACCGCCAATATTGATAATAGCGCCATCAGGAAGCCGTGAGAATTCGCCAAGGTCTTCAACAACATATACTGGTTTTAAGATAGTTGTCATATTACACCACCATCACATATAGTGAAACGCTGTTATCACCTTCTTCTACGTCAGCCTCTGGACTACTTACGTATGCGATAACACGAATTGATTGGTTTCCACCTGTCGGCGGGGCTTGTAGCGTAAATGTGTTGGTGAGCGTAGATCCACTTGCCATTGACACTACTGATGGTAATACCACAATATTCCTTGGCGGTGCAGTTGTAACTCTATTCAATGTAGAGCCAACAGGTAAACCGCTGACAGCAATTTGGTTTCCACTTAGATCAAGAACTTCAATACGCCGCACGACGTTAGTTGCAGTTAAGAAACCAGTATTTCTAGTTGTTATGACAATAGTAAATAATTGGTTTCTATCAACTTGCATTGGACCACCAATGTTGATCTCTAGGTTAGTAAACGTTCCAGAAGGTGGTGGAGTTGTTGCCGTTATGAATGATGTTTTTACTACCTGATTAGTCCCATAGGCATTTGCAACTTTCAGCCTTACGTTATAAACCCCTGAGGTGGTGTATGAATATGTCGGATTCTGCAGAGTTGAGTCTACTGAACCATCATTTGTAAAGTCCCATTCCCAAGAAGTTGGTGAATTGATAGAAAGATCTTGGAATTGCACTGTAAATGGTGCAATTCCAGTAGTAGTAAATGGTAGCACCGTAAAGTCTGGAACTGGAGAAAGTGGCGGTGGAGGTGGCGGTGGTGCTGGAACGTTAATAGTATCAAGCATTACCACTGGGTGTATATCAATGTAAATTGCATCTGTGTCAAACACATAACCAACTCTTTGTAGCACCCCTTGCACAGGAGGAATTAGCGTAAGTTCTCCAGTAGGACCACAGAAAAGAGGTCTGTTTACAGAATTTATTGGCCAAGACCAAGTGTTGTCTTTTACAAGTCCACCAGTAACAATAATTGATGTTTCGCCGGCATGCATATCTTCTAGTGCAATACCATCTACACGAGTCATTAAATCCGTATTTCGTGCTAAGATCGCTTTTCTTCCTGCCTGAAGGTGAATAAGGCTGTTCTTTGGAATATACTCATTTGCCATCAATGTCACAAGGTCAGATTCGAATCTGACACGGCGTGTACCAACGCCGACAACTGACATATCAGTTGTTGATGTAACAAATGATCCGTCTGACTGTCTTAATGGATTAAGAAATGAGTCAAGAATAATACTGCCAGTCTCAAAGTCTCCAGTTATGCCTACCTGTGTTCCAAGGGCATATGGCTTGATGATAGCAGATGAACTGTATGTTGCAGCAAATACCCTAATCTTCTCAATCCATTTGACTCCATTCCACACCTTCATTACGGTGTTTAGACTGTCAAACCAATGCTGGTCGATTGGAGGGCTTACAGGCGCAACACCTGAAATGATTGGCGGGTGAATTGTAATACCGCGTGTTATTTGGGCCGTAAGAAGATCAATGTCCCAGTAGAGATAATACGTTGTAGTGCCAGTAAATGGACCCCAAGCATTTCTTACTGTTTTAGTTTCTTCAAATACGTACGTCGCATTTTTATGTGCAAATATAATGACTGTAGGATCTGGTGATACTACTAAGTCAACAAACTGTACATTTAGCGGCGATTTCTGCAGAAAGGTAGGAGTGGCATTGACATCTGTCTGATATCTAGCAATACCTTGTCTAAAAGTTACGCGCACAAATTACTCCTTTTCGCAGCATGCAGTGATTTATTTTTATATGCATATAACAAGATATTTCACCTTTGCTGCGTATTGATATGGTTATGGTTATGGATATAGTTGTTATATTCAAACAATATTTACTGTACTTATACAGTATTATTGCGGTAATTACGACACTGACACGGTCAACGTATAAACAATTGTCAGTTCACGATTTCCAGTGTGTTCAATTGGGCTAAAGATTAAATGTGACAGCATTAGTTCATCTGCACCATTCAGTAGGTTAGAGTCTGTTTGCTTGGTGAAAAGACCAAGTTCATCAAAGAAGAATGTACCTTCTGGATTTAGACTTGGGTCACCATCGCCCCCGTCTGTTGGATTATTGATAGCCTCATTTGAAGAAACAACGCAAGTAACAATTACTCGGGTGTTTGTTGAAGCAGGAATATTTGTATAAACAACAGAATTTCCTGGATATGCAGAGATGCTTGCATCTTCATCATCAACAACCTCTGCATATGTTGCATTGTAAAGATCTGCAGTGTCACCAGTGGTAATAGGTGGCTGAAATACTATCTGCATAGAAGCATCGATGTATGTACCACCATTCCCAAGTTTCATTTTAAAAACTTGATGATTTACAGAATTTGCTAGTCCCCTAGCAATTGCTGTAGCCATATTCTTAGGATGAATAGCATTTTGCTTGTCAACCAGCACTTCTCCTGTGGTATTGTCCTTAATAAGAACATGACCGGAAACTAACGTTTTGAATGTCTCTTGCATATCTTCCTCACATTGATTTGGATGTATTTATTCGGCAGGTCACGTAGTTATAACCTTCGCTTCTTCTGTAGAAGCCATACTAAACCTAAATTTTCGAGCATTTATCTGCTCTACATATGAAATAGTTAGCGGAGTTGTGATGGTAGGCGTCAAAATTCTAAAAACTGGGAAAACTGGAATGGTCGGCGCCGCATAGTTGATTGGTGGTGCAGGGAACGTTATTTCAAACACCCTTGCAGCAATAGATGTAGTAAATGGCGTATCTAAAGTAGAATATGATGCGCTGGGTGGAACAGGATAGGGGAAGGTATAGTTATTTGCAGGGTTCATTGATGCACCCGCTGTAAAATAAACAATCACATCTCCATCAGCATCAAAGCCACCAGAGCCATATCCACTTTCATCGTAGGATAAAGGTAAAACGTTTGCAACAGCAGAAAATGCCTCAGATATATTTGAAGTCGCAGTAGAAGAATCTGTCTTATTAATATCAGCGGCCATCCCGCGCTTTGGAATTCCAAGAGTTGGCTCAACGCCGCCTGCAGCATATGCATCAGCATCAAGCGCTGTTAGGAACTGCATCAGCGAAGTTGCACCAATCCCACCGGGCTGAAGGTAATCATCTATCAAATAAGAAATACTAGTTAACTCTGCCAACTGCTCAGCAGTAAGAATTGGCAGAGAGTTTAAATATACCGCCCTAAGGAAGTTATCAACAAGCGGCGTGCCAGTATCATACTGACCGCTAGCAGCAGCCAAACTTATAAAATCAATTCCGAGCGCATCTTCTGCATCATAGGGTAAATTGCTATATCCTGGTAGGAAGCCATCAAATGGACCATCAGCGACGTTTGCATTTACATTCTCAAACTGATTTAGATCAATGTTTATGGTGTGATTATCGATTGCTGAGATGGTCATTACATCTGAGAATAACGCATTTTCAAAAAGAGCGCCACCGCTGGTTAGAAAGTTTACCTTCTCAGAAATAAGAACTCTTACATTTTCATTTAGGTGAGAGCCATAGGTGATGACATTTGCCTGTGAATTAAGTGGAAGGTACTTGTTAAAGAATGCTTCATCCCATTGAAATCTTATAGGCTCATTTAATGTACCTAGTGTGTAAATCGTTCCTACACTTTCTCCCGATGATGCGCTTTTAACACGCATTTCAGTTGCAGTATCTGGGAGGTGGGCAAAAGAAGAAACAGCATCATATCCATCAACCTTTAGCGGTAACCAATTGTTCAGTAAAATTGCTTCAGGCGAATATGTCTCAACTGGCGGCGCACCGAAATACGTGCCAGTAGATAGGTCAATAAAATCTGGGTCAATCGAAAAGGGCGACAATGGCAAAAGCGTCGGGGGCGTTGGTAAAATTGAGTAATCTAGATTTATTGCAAGCCTTCCTACTTCTGCTTTCTTTACATTTACAAAGTCATCTGTTTTAGGTTGCAGTGCACCAACGTCAGATTTAAAAATAACAGTGTCCTGCGCGTTCCAAAAATCTAATTCATCAGGGTATGTACATACTTGAAATGTTGTAGATGGATCTGAAAGGATAACTTTTATATACTTGTCAATGAATACACCAGTTGATGGACAGAAATCAACAATACCCACATCAGAACGGTTAACCATAAAGGTTATGGTACTACCATCAACAACCCTATTAAATGTATAAACAAGTGAAGGTGTATCTGGACGTACTTGACTTACACTAATTCGTGTATAATCACCATCGCTAGATGCTATGGGTTGATTATTCTTAAAGACAATAGCCAATGTCTCATCAATCTTAAATCCAATTTTTCCATTCCAGTACCACTTACCATATTCAGCCATTGGCTGCCAACCACTTACAGAACCATGCACAAGCACCGCCGGCTTTTCATCATATGTGCTGAAATAGAACTCATCACCAGAAGCAAAACCTAATATAGATGGAATAATGGTAAAATATAGGTAATCATCTTTATATGTAAGATTTCGATTTACCCATGCTCCAGGCACACTCAAATTTCCTGTTACTGGATATCCAGTAACAGTTGAACCTGCTAAAGTGCCGGTGGTGTATATGCCTGTTAGCGTGTACTGGTCAGACGAATTAAAGGTAATTGTCCAATCGGCAGCAGGACTGTTGAAAAACCCTTCACCATACATAGCAATTCTTGGCACATTTGGTGATGAAAAGATTGCTGGAATTGGGTCTTGTATTGGACCAGGATTTGTCACTCTAAAGAAGAATACATCACCGCCACTAATTCCAGTATCGCTGGTAACTGCGATAAATGGCTTTGATGTAAATGGGATTGTTAAACTTATGCCAAGAGAAGCATTTGAGTATGGAACATTTACTGGAACAGATATTGCGCTTGACCAAGTGGTTCCACCATCATCAGAATACTGTAGGCCAAATGTTTGTGCATAGAATACTTGAAGGTCTGGAGAAGGATTTGGATCTCCAGGCATTGAAACAACTGGCACACTTGTCAGCGAAGGGTCAGGCGCAATTCCAGAAGTTGGTCCAGCAAGGTCAATCACATTAGTAGGACCACTTCCATCCTTTTGCAGAACTGCAATTGGTGCTCCGTCTGGCGCAGCGGTAAGTTTGAATTGTCTTCCATCTACCACTGCTTGTGTCAGGGCAAGACCAAGTGAATTGATATCAAAGTCAAAGAACCTGCTGTCATATCTAAAATCTAAAGGCACATTGTACAGCGGGTCAGATGAATTCTGGTTTTCATAAACTACAGTCTGATTATCATAACTGTCAAGATCATAGCCATAGTAAAGACCTAGATCAAAATGCTGTGGCGGTTCATTTATGATGTTTATTAGGAACTGGTCACCAGCTGCAAACGGCTGGGCTGACCCTGCCATAATAGTAAACTGAAGACGCCCATCATTGAATGGAACCCCAACAGTAACAGATCCAGTATATGAAGGCTCGATAGTGCTTGACAGACTAAATGTTGTTCCAGATGTAGCAGTCAGAATTATTGTCCCAGTTGGAATAGTTCCATCAATAATAGTTACTTGACCTATAACTGTAGTTGCACTTTGGATATACCCAAAACGAGTAGAAACAAAAGAAGGTCTGCTATATGATTGTGGATTTGTCTTGATAATATTCCAAACTTCTAGCGGAGCAGTATTGTCAATAACTATCTTGCCGTCTGGAGTTAGAATATACTCATCACCTAGCGTTAGTGTACCTGCAGAAGTGCTGCTATCAAATGTAAGATAGGGACTTGTAAATGAACTACCTACAACAAATGCCCCTATTAACCCATAATTTTTTCCAGTCACTGAAACAACCTGAGGAACGGTGTCAATGACCTTTAGCGTCCATTCATCTGAATCTGTTCCAAATACAGCCACTACATTTGAAATAGTAAAGCCTGCAGCAACTATTCCATCATAGAATGCACCACCATTTTCTCTTAATCTTAAATCAGAAAAATGATTGAAATATAGAGAGGGAGATAGTTGACTTAATTTTTCATTTACATACTTGCTCGTCGGAGTTGGATATGAATCTTGACCAATCCACCCTGAGTATCCAGATAACGCTGGTGTAATATTCTTTATAAGAATTGCATCACCAGATGTAGCGGCTGAAAATGTGACTACTGTAGTATTTGCTGATGTATTACTGATAAACGCAGGTGTAATTACAGCACCAAATTCATTCTTTATCATTACATTATCTGGTGCACCGCCAAGATTATGTGTTATATTCCATACCGTTGATGCTATAGATTGGCTAAAATAGAAAGTAGTACATAGCGAATTAAGCAGTGCTTCATACGAAGTCGGCATACTTGGTAAATCAACAGCAGATATTAGTGTTGCAAGTTCAGCAGATGCAGCAGCATTTGGATAGGAAACAAGATGTACTTCAATTTGTCCAAGTAAAGACCTAACTTGCCTGTTTATGCTGTTTGGGTTTAGTACGTCAAGAGCAACACTTTGAAGAGCAAGAGTAGTTGTAAGCACCACACTCTCTGCTCGTGTTTCCTGCCACCTACGATTTTGGTCTAATTCGGTTGGACTTGGTGTAGAAACTCTAAATTCGTTTGACCCATAGTTATGGAAATAATCAAGTCCCTCAATAAGCGATAAAGTACTACCAGCACTTTTCTGTATATTTGCGTCAAAAATTCCGGCGCTAGTTCTCTTGTTGAAAACAGTTGGCACTAAAGCCATATCAGTGTTTTCATCTCTTCCTACCTTGAAGCCACCAAGAGAATTTAGAGGATCATCATTTTTATAGTTGCTGAAAATAAATGGAGACACAACTCGTTGGAGCGGAAAAGCCCTATTTGCCGGATTTGCATCTGAAAAGAAGTTATATCCCCATGCTGCCTTCGTCATCAACCTGCTGAAGATTGAATCCTCCATCTTTACGTTGATAGTATCCTCAAACTGATATTCAACTGCAATTTCAGTTATCTTTGAGTGGTATGGCTTAGTGTCAAGCGCAAAGTCAACTAGACTTTGAACATACGTTGAACTTTTGTTTAGCAGTTTATTCATATGTTGGTACTACGTTTCCGGCGCGTTTTTCTTGAATTGAATAAATGGAAAGCCTTGATGTCTTGAAAATATCGGTAAGTTCAAAGTTACTTGCCAGTATGTCCTCAAGCGCGGCAAAGAAAATTTCATTAATTTGGGCAACAGATGCTGATGTCCAAATATCAGTCATTGTTGATCTTATCTGGGCAGATGTTGAGAAGAATACTTGCTCAACCTGAAGTGCCTTTGTTTTCTTTGCTTCCTGCTTTTCAATCGGGTTATCATATTCATCTGTTGATGCAATATCAACCACCGCATCAATAAATTCAATATAGTCAGGCACTATTTCTGTCATTGTTTCTTCAGTTTGTTTAGTATTTACTATAGTGTAAGAAACTGATGACCTGAGCAAATTAGAAGGAGCAAGAGTTTGCTCATTACCAAAGCCATACCTTGTAGTTGTTCCATTTCTTTCATCATAAAGAACTCGACGCAAAGAAGGAACTGGATTTAAAGCAGCATCTAGTCCTGCCATGCTATCAACTAACTTCAACCATAATTTCTCAGGGATCTTTGACTTCTGGGCAGGTCTAATTAGCCCCCATTCTGTGTGAGTATTCTTCAAGTCAAGTTCATTTGGGTCGTCTCTAAGAGTAAAGTTTCTGGTAAATCTGAGTTTGAAGGTATCATCCTTAGTAACAACATAAGACAGACCAGAAATTGTGATAGCATCATATCTCCAAGGCAGAATTGTTGGAACCGTCTGTGCTGGAAGAATATTCTGGAACGTAAGGAAGTTTACAGGACCGGTTCTTAAATTGTCTGTTATGGCCTGTACAGACATTTTCTTTCCAGTTGCAACTGTTGACTTATTTTTTACCCAGAAGTAATAGTAGATGGTGTTTAGGTTTCCATCCTTATCTCTCACTTCCTGTGCAACATATTCATAGTCCTTCTTGTATTGTCTCCTGAATGACAGGTCATCTTCGACATCTGGATTGAATCCCAGTTCAGATGCAGGTGGATTATACTTGCGCATAATTATATCTACAGTGAACCCTTGCTGCACATTCAGAACGGTAAGTTCTCCACCAGATATTTCATATGCTGCTTTCAACTGAGCAATTCCATTTACATAGACTGCGGTGCGGCTAACATCAAACTTGGTGAGTGAAAAATCAAACTCAGAAATATTGAATAGCATATCAGCAGTTGTTGCTGAAATTCTTGAGACCTTTATATCCTGTAGTTTTTCCCACTCTGTCCAATCACTTAGGTATCTTGGTACTACTGTCCCATCGTTTAATGTGAGCGGATTTTCTGTGTACTCAACTGCTTCCTGCAGGTCATCAAAAGTAGGATAGAACTCCTTTGCCTCTCCAACATATGGTTTCCAACTGCTGCTTGGTTGTTTACCATCACTGTTCAATTCAGCCTGTGTTGGAACATTCCATACACGCCAGCCAATCTCATTGTTATATGCGTACAGTGTATCTGTGGTATCATTTGTATATTGACCATCTTCTGCTGCAATAATCCAATTTACAGTGACAGCGTCTTTAATAAGTAGGGTGTTTGTTCCATATGCCTGCCCTATTGCTCTTACCGCAAAATCACCATCAACTATACCAGTTGTAGATGACACCACCCTAAATCTTAAACCAAGTTCAGTTATAGTATAGTCATAAATTGAACCATTGGTCACTGAAGTTACTAATGGGTCCTGTACGAATGGGTCAAGAGCGGTACCAGACCCTGAACCAGCAATTCTAATTGTATACGCAAGAAAACGAGAATATTCGCCAGTTGATACCTCTGTCACGCGAATATAGAAGTTGTGGTCCCAAAGCGCAATTAGATTGCCATCAATATCAGTTAACTGATTTACATCTTGTTCTTGGGTAACTGCTATCTCTCCAATAAAGCGGGTATCTGGGTAAGAAACAGCCTCAACTGAAACTGAACAAGTAAAATCATCAGGACCCACGCTTGAAATAACAGTAGTTGGTATTGGTGCAAGTGATGTTCCAGATGAACTGTCCAGAAGTAGTTGCTGGAAGGTATCATTTATAACACCCTCTGATAATGGTCCAGGAGAAACTCCATGTTGCCAAGTGCCAACTCTATCTCCAGAAATGATACCCAGTTGCGCAAATGAGCCGGTGTCTAAGAATATGAATTCACCGTTTACAACTAATCCAACAGAGTTTGTAATGTCACCGCTGTACTTCATAGGTGGTCTATCACCCCAATCAACATCAGTTGCAACAGGTGAAAATGACCAAGCGACAGGTGCAATCTTATAAATTCTATCACGGGCATAAAGTTCCTCAAGCGCAACTTGCCCAGATGCTTTTACAGTGTCATCAATATCTGCATTGCCGGCGTCAATTCGTGCAAGAGCATCGTACTCAGATGGTGGCACGGCAGATTTTACCCACTCATAAACATCAATAGTTGCATAATCGGCAAGTGCTCCCCAGCGGCTTAGTCTTTCTGCTCTATTTGGGAAAACAAATGAATCATAATAAGGGACATAGAACAAATTTTTTGTGTTAAACCAAATTCTTCCTACCTCTTTATCTCCCCAAGCACGAAGTGCATCGTATGCAGGATTATTAATTAGCAGTGTTGAATAGTTGTACTTTGCAGGATTTTCAGAACTAATAATATTAACTGATTCTAGTGCAACAGGTGAGTGCTTTCCAGTAGCAGGGTGCCATAGTGGAATTTCTTCAACTAGTTCATCGTCTTCATAGTTAAACAATTTTATTGGATTATAGCGTGGTGTTGCTGCTCCATAACCGGTAATTGTTATCGTTCCATTAGCAGTCGCAAGTAAAGAAGCTGCATTTAGCTGTGTGACAGAGCCAGAAATGATTAGGGCATCTGCAATGAATGGTAGTTGAACTATCTCATTCATAGTAACCGTTTTGGAGAAACTACCAACTGGTTCTGCCTTAAAGAAGGTGTCTTGATTTAGGTCATCAATTGTGAACCAGCGGTGTTCGTCAAAGCGTGTAATCTGGGTAAAGTTGGGAAGTTCAACCGCGGCATCAAACTGGAGTTGAGTGAACTGCTGCAGGCAGTCCTGCACCTGAACACGAAGTTCAGGGAAGGTCTTCTGACGCGCATCACCGTATTCAGCAATCTTATAAGCCCAATATTCGTCAAGTTTTGCATCTTTGAAGCGGTTGTTGTTCAGATACGCGTCGATGGACATATTGGTTCCCTTCGACTGTATCAGCCCTCTCCAGAAATTAAACTGTGAACGGTCAGTAATATCAAGACTGGTAAAGTAGTCTTTTGTGTTGAAGCCTAAAAGAGCAAGCGCATTCTTAGTTGTTTTTGTGTTTTCAAAAACTTCATTTGCATCATATAGCGCAGCAAGGTTATCTGTACTTGCCTGAAGGTTCTGCTTAACTTCATTTCCAACTAGATAGTAACCACCAAACTCAGGTCTGAGGGTGCCGCCGATTTGTTTTCTACCATTAAACTTATATGTTACTGTACGAGCACCAGAAAATGGGTCATATAGCACCCCATTGCTTTCTGAGGGATCAACATAGTTTTCAAAAACAAACAGATGCTCAAATTCATCAATCAACGCATGTATTGAAAACATTGGGGATACTGCATCGATGTGTGATTTTTGATTTGTTCTAGAAACAAATACGTCATTCTTACTTAACTTACTTCCGTTAATATCAAATACGGCAGCATGGCTGTAGATATCAAACAACACCTCATTCCCAAATGTTCCAAGCAGCCCAGAAGACTGTTTAACTTGTACTTGATCAATAAATGGATTGACAATAACACCCTGTCCTGGGTCTATTCCTCTATACACTCTATCAACAAATTTTTCGAATTCAAGTTGCCAGTCTCTATTTCTTCCAGTTTCAGCATCTATATTTGTTCCATCAATATACGTAAATTCCCAGCCTTGGTCTTCAGTATATTGTGCATACCCAAATAGGAAGTCAAGAACATTCTGTATGCCAGTTATTGTCTGTGGTAGTTGTGTCGTAACAGTAGCATTCTTCTCAAGAGGTTGCGTCCAAGCCAAATTCGTTGCAGACTGGTCAAGAGCATAGAATGTCTGTCTAGCAGATGTAGGTGAGAATGTATAGTATGTGATGTCTAAAAATCTTGGATTATACCCTTCTATTCTAAATGACCAATCACTACCATCACCTGCTGGGTAGTTCATCTGGAAACCATTTTGAATTGCAACGGTTCCATATTGCTGTACCGTAATTCTTAAGCCCTGTAACCATATGCTTTTCATGCCGTCATTCTTTTTAAACAACAAAGAATAAGACGCTGGGCTAAGAGTACTTGTTTCAGTAAAAATCTTTAGGTCATCAGTTGCTATTAAGCCACCAGCCCGGTGACCCATGTTTACATCCCATTCTCTAAATGCATTTATTGCATAACTGGTGGTTGTGTCAGTGGAAATTTCTCTTAGAGAGTTTGTAAAAATTTGACCAAAACCGTAAATTTGATGATAGATTGCAGGAGTAAATACCACCTGAAGATTTGTTCCGTCGGCATTTGCAGTTACTCTTACCTTATCACCCATCTTAAATGGATAGCCTTTATCTTCAATAAAGAAACTGGATGAAAGCATAGTTATGCCAGAAGCAGAGAAGATGTTAGAAAGCCCTTCTTGTACGTATCCAATAATTGTGCCATCTGCTGTTCTCACGCTGAAGTTCTGACGCCTGTTTATGTCATATGCATCATATTGAATGGTAAGATCAACTGCAGAAGTTCCTGTTACCGAAGTAAAGTTAAATGCCGTTGTCCTATCAATACTCTTCAGAGGCTCACCGTGCAACTTGAAGTACTGGTGGCGTGGCATGTTTAGGTCATATCCATCGTAGAGGATGCCATCAACTTCTACCCAATTAAAGCCCCAGCAGAAACCCAGGAACGCGAGTGGGTCAAATCTAAATAGCGCTTTTGCTTTAGAATAACCATAGTCAATTGAACGTGACCATACTTCTTCCACTGGGCTTCCTTCACCAAACTGATAAGGAGCAGCAACTCCAGGAGGAATAGAATTTGTTAGTGCAAAAGATGCAATTTGATTTGTTACACCAGGAGTTGCTGGTGCAATTGTTGGCTCAATAAACCATTGCTTAATATATGGTGGTAGCAAGGCATCTGTCCATGGATTTACGCTTAGCCTTAGAGTTGGGTAAATAGCCAAAATATCTACCCACATTTCGGTACTCCATGCCCGTACCTGAGCAATATTGACTGGATCTGTACCAACGGCTGCAACGGTACCTGTCAGCGCCCAAACTGTACCTGCTTGTGAGTTGCCCTGCTCAACATTAAAGAACGTCTTAAACGCCAATGGGGCGGCAGTCCTAGCCCAAGGTCCGGGTGAAACAATCCAGGCACCATTATTTTGTGGTAGCACCTCAGAAGTTAGTAGAACAACATCACCACTTGACAATGCCACATCATCGATAGTTGTCAGACCAAATAATGTGGTAGATGCAGATGTATTAGTTTCAACAGCACGAACAGAGCCACCATTTATAAATGTACCATCTAGTAAATCATCAGGTGTGGCAAAAGGTGTGTATGCTACTTGCTGTAGCGGTGTCAGTGATGACCACCATGCGCTAAAAGTAGAAAAACCAAAAAGTTTCCAAGGTTCTAGATTTGGGCGCTCAGTTGGAATAATCCCTACAAATGTCTGTTGGTGAGCCATCATGGCATTGTACCAACGTGCTGGAACTGTAGGAGTTGTTACGGGCGCAAATGCAATTGATTGAGAATAATTCCAAGTAAATGGGTCAGTAGCATCATAGTTTGTACCAAGTGGATCTAAACCATTTACAGCAGCAAATGTGAATAACTCGCGACGTAGTTGTTCTTGAAATGATTGATTTGTCACAATTGCAGAAAAATCGTATCTTCGTTGATTTTGGTTTATATCACCATAGAGACGCTGTTCTACTAACAACAGCATCTCATTTAATGTTGCTGCAAGATCAACTTGGGTCCAATATGTTATGTGCGTTGGCTGTAAATCCCATGTAATGCCATTGCTAATATACAATTGGCTACTGCTTCTCTTAAACCAAACTGTTCCTGCAACGGAAGCATCAGGTGTGGCTTCAGTATCAAAATCTACGGCAAATGAATAAACTTCACCTGTGGGTGGTAGCCAAAATTCACCTTTGTAAGGAACGGGAGGTGGGGTTGCAGAGAATGAACCTACGGCAGGTGTTTCTGTACCATCACTCCTAAGAATATTTTTACCAGCATATGCACCAAAAATCTGCTGTTTAAATGTTTCATCATTCACAAATGGTACCGTGGCGTGTCCATCATGATGAATAAACAGCGTGCTTCCAAGAACAGGATCAAACATGTATGTTGGAACAACTGGCTCTAGAATTCCTAGTGAAGGCAGCGTAATTGGAAATCCTAAAACACCAGCCGTTGTGTCAAACATTACTGTTCTTACTTGATGATCAAGCGAACGAAGTTGTAAGACATACTCAAGAAGCGATTCTACTTTTGCTGTTCCTGCAGGCGTACCATCACTAGTAACAGTTTCATTTGTTGAAAAATATTCAACAATCTTTTGCATGTAGATATCTCTGACAGCATTCAGTGCATTATCATATAGGCGCTGGGCAAGGTCAATCACAGAAACAGGTGTAAGGTCCTTCTGCATTAATAGAGATGCTAGAAGAGTGTGCTGCTCACTCCATAGTTTTATATTTCCACCAAAAGCATAATCTGTTGGTCGCCCCTCAACTTGATTTCCAAGGATACTTCGGAAGTGAGAGTAAATTGATCCTTCAGCAATTTCAGCGCGAGATTCATTGTATGGGTTGTTAATAAATGTTCTTGATGACTGCCAGGCACCAATCCCATTAATATCACCAGCGTATCCACCAAATAAGTCATTTACTACGCTATCTTCATTTCTGAAAACATAGCGAGGACGCTCAAGATTTGCAATTCTAATAATGAAAGTATCACCAGCCGAAAATGGTGTAATTCCAGCATTTATGGTAAATGAAATTTCTCCATTATCATATGCAATTCCAACCACCACCTGATTGAATGGCACTGGTAGTTCAACCATCTTTGAGCCAGATATATCAAACGTTGTTGGTCCAGTCGCTGTCAAAGTCCAAATTTGCTGCTGTGTAAATTCACTTGGTGTAACAGTGGTGATGGCACCATCACCACTGCCATTAAATGTGACATCAACTGTGCTTGGGGAGTTATAACCTGCTAACCAAATAGTTTTTAGAAGGTTATCTTGTTTGAAAAATAAAATTCGTTGGTCATTATCTACACAGCCATGATTGAATATAAAGTCAGCACTTTCGTTGGTGCTTCGTCTTATTCTTCTCTGTAGTGCCACATCTACTTCTGCTGTTGGGTCTTCTTCATAATAGAAAATTGAACTGACTAAACCTGAATGGTGATTATCATATGTGAAAAGGTCAAACAGTGGAAGTTGATTAAACTCACTTTTTTCTTGCTTGTAGTTGCTTCCTAGTAATTCACTGTCTTGTGCAACACCATCAACAACGCGAGAATTTAATTGGACATCTGCGTAATATTCAATAATTGGGCGTGTTGCTTGAATTATATTTGATCTTGGAATTCCAAGGGCATCAACTTCACTTCCCTTTAGCCAAAGGTTGCCTTCCTGCCAATCATTGGTCAAACTTTCAGTTAGCCCAGTGTCAATCCAACCCCACGCACTCGGCGCACCCAATGATTCCCAAACTTTTCCGCCATATAGAGTACCTAGTTCAGTAAATGTTCTTGCGCCAATTGACCAGGTATCAGTATCAAAGTCAGGGGCACGCGTCCACACTTGCTTTGAAACAATATAAATTCCGCTTATGGGCGCTGGTGCCTGAATTAAAACTCTATCACCTTCACGAAGTTGAACTCCGTCTATTGTTTGAAAGACATCTAGTGCTTGAACTCCACTTATTTTTGGCTTTATTCCAAGTGAGCCTGAAAAATTTAGTGAATAGGCATCAGTGAGAAATGTAGTATCGATTGCTATGGTGTCTGCTGCAACATAACTTGTCCAGCCATCATGTGTGCCAAAACTATCAAAAGTTGGCTCACGTGTAATTTTAAATTCAAGTAGGGTAAAGGTGCCTTGAGGACCAGTGACCTGATAGGAAAATGGTCTCTCATCATCAGCAGGATTAACAATACCGGTTGGCAGTATAGGCAGATTGTAGGAAGCAGGAATGGGAGAATATAAACCTCCTGGTCCCTGTAGCGCTGCAGAAGGAGTAATTGTAAAGTTATATGCGTCAAGAAACTGTACGGTAAATGACTGGTCTAAGAATCCTGAGCCAGTTAGTACATATGAATCAAGTGGTCCAGACGATACACGCACATTTAGTTTTACTAAATCTGTAAGTGCTGGCTTTTTAATGACATAGTATTCTGGAAGTAGTTCAGGATTCCATTCCATTTCTGGAATAGCATCAATTGCCTTTCCTATCCAGTAGTACTTGTAGAAATTTACAAACTTGTCAAAGTCTACAGGTGGCTTAAAGTTATTGCCCTGGCTGTACAGCCAGTTTTGTGAATTTGCATCAATTCCAAGTCGCTCTGCTTTTTTCAGAATGTCTTGGAATGTAAATGGAATATGCTCACTGCCAACCTTAAAGTTGAGAACTGGCGTAATAGCATTGATATCACGCTCTACTGTAAGTTGGGTAATTTTTGGAGATTTATCTTCCTCAGCACTGGGCTTCTTTCCAATATACCCGTATAGTGGAACAGATTCATCTCTAGTCATGAACCGGTTGAACAGATTATCCAACAATCCCGTTACGACGCTGTTCCTCAGGTTCTTGGGAACATACTGAATCAGATTGTTGAAAGGTAGAACGTAATCAGGTTGTTGTGCCATTTGCTATCACGAAAATATTATCTGATAGCATATTTATGCAGAAGACTGATGCTTCTCGGCGGCGACTTTTGGATAGACTTTATGTTTTTTCTGCGGCCTCAAGTTTTGCAAAGCCTGCTTCAAGTTCTTCTGGATATGGATAATAATCTTCTTGCTGTCTATTAACTAGTACCAACTTATTGTCTTTACCCATTTTCTTTAGCATAAACTGTTTGTCAAAATAATCTGCAAGTGGGTAAACTACATCTTTAGGGCTGTCTAGTTTTAAAATAAAGCGCCAGTTTCCATCTTTTCGCATGTCTTCCTTTTGTATTTTTTCACCAGCATTGAATCGTAATTTACCAACATAAAGTTTTCTGCCAAGTGTAAATGGACGTCGAAAGCGCGCTACTACGTAAATTGGTTCCTTTCCAAATTTACGCTCAAGTATACCTGCCAACACCGATTCATTTTCATCAAGAATTTCAGTTAGTTTCATAATTCATTCACCTTGACTGTCTAATTACTGTTGGTGTAAGCGCCTCAACTACTTCAATATCAGAAAGTTCTGCAGCAGATTGTAGAATTTCATCATGACCGCTCTGAACAGTGAAGAGCGAGCCGAAAGAATTGCTACTATAGACAGGTACAAGTACTACAGAGGAGATATCTGCAGGCAGCCTCTGGTGGATAAGCGTTATAAGTTCGGTTGCATAGAATGTGTCTCCAAAATCCCAGTTGTCAATATCAAAGAAGATATTGATGACATTTAGAATTTCTTCCTTGATGCGCTCATTAGTCAGAGAAGCACCTGCACTTCTAACAACTTTGAATTTTGCTCTGAGTTGTGGCTCTGCCATATTACCAAAGAGCAACCTAATCTTTCCTGGGTGTAGAACGACGGTATCTGACAGCATCTTATTCTTCAACAGATAACCATATGAAGAACGAAGTTCAAGTGGAGTTGGAGCAACTGCTGGGGTAGTACTTACACCACGAATGTAACTGATGACATTATCATAGTAGCCGCGCGTCATCAGATACACATCATGAATATTTGTCACAGATGGATCAATGATGTTAGTAAATGGAGAGAAATGTGACCACATAAAGTCGAGCCCAGTATCTCCACCGAGAGTTGGCATTCTCAGTCTTCTTCCATACCATACAGTATCACCACTATCATACACTGCGAGCGCACCTGGTGGAGCAACGCCAAATGCAGCAATTGCATCTGCTAGTTGAGCACCCTCAAGCAGAACTTCTGGTGCCCCTACTATAAAGTACTCATATGAAGGGGAACCAGTTCCTGTTCCTGCAAAGTTTTCAAACTGAAGCAGTCGGTCAGGAATGAGATTTCCACTTTCATCCTCATTTAGCAAGTCTGTTGGAACAATTTCCAGTCTATTGAAATTAGTAATGCCATCGCTGTCAACTACAGCGCCAACAACGTCATATACTTGATTTTTGCCAAGGAGTTCACCATTCCAATTTAGATTTGATCGTAGAATTTTAACATTATCAAAGACAACTTTCTTTGTTTCATTGTCAATAAGTTGATCCACCGCATTAAACCAAAACTTAGTTGTCAGACTTTCAATCACCAACTTTAGTTCACGACTATGAACTTCATATCCAATTACATTATTGGTTGGCTGCTGACGAATCTTACGCACAAAAATTAGCCATGAATGTTGTCTAAGGGTTGGGTCAGTTTCTTCAGTTGTAAATTTCTGGTCAAAATACTCACTATCAACAATTCCTGATGAATATGCTGGCATTTCAGAGAAGCCTAAAATCTGCCACCATCCATTCAAATTGAATACTTGTGTGGCATCAGATGGGTAGGTGCGAGCAGACAGACTACCCGCTGAAGAGGTATCAAGAATAAATGCATCTCCCTGCTCAAATGGAATTGTGCCGACAGTCACCAAAAACATTTCAACTGGGGTAATCTGCCCCTCAGGCAAGAAGTAATAAACCTCGCCAACTGTTGCTGATGGGAATGTACCTCTTAAGTTGCTTCGTACAGAAATAGTTTCACCGTCTGTTTGAACTTCTAACGTGAATACTTCTCCATTCATCCAATAGTTTGAAGCAACCCAATCGGTGTTATATGTTGTGACATCAATACTACCATTTCCAATACCATTCGTATAGCGATTATAGCGAAGACCAAAATAATCTTGATCTGCAATAGGCTGAAGCCCTGAACCGATATCTCCTGGTGGAAACTTATTCACACCATCTATTGTTCTTGGCAGATTTTGCTGATAGATTTTGCTGTCATCTTTTGGGAATAAATCTGGATCTGGAATTCTACCAAGAATGGTGCCATCGCCGAGAACTACAGTTTCAAGAGGTTCGCCATAGTAGTGACGGTCAATCAGCGCCTGAATTGCAGTTTTTTCCTTTAAAGAACCATCTGCAGTAACTGCAGAAATTAGACTAACGAATGAGTTGTTTTTATCAAAATAGATACCACCTCTATTATCTTCAATAAACTTCCTTCTTGGAGAAGATACAACACCCTTCATAATTGGGTCACTTGCTGAAATGTGCAGCATCATATTAATTACGCCACTGGTATTCATTAGTGGCTCAATAATGCTGTCAATAAGTGCTCTTCCACTTATTGATGTTGTTTGCGAATTTACCCCAATGGAATAACGCATCGTTAGGTCATCGCCAAACAGTTTTACATTTTCATATGAACCAGAAGCATCATTCCAGTCAATGTATTTTGGTTGACCTGCAAAAGTTCGATTGATAGCCTTCAGTCTAAGAATGGTTGGATCCTTCAACATATATGTGTTGTAGTCCTGACCATTTACCATTCTATTTTGTGCGTAGTATGTGGCTGGAGAAGACCGACGAATATGCTCAATACTTTCAGTTGCAGAACCATTCTGAAGAGTACTAGTGAGGCTGAACGTAATACCACACGTCTCAGCATTTCCAGAAGACCCTGTGTATGAGAAGTTCATTCCCTGATTTACAAGTCTATTCTTCTGAATTACTAGACTTCTGCCAGCAGACTGTCTTACCCAGAACCTAAACGTTCCTTGAGGAATATCGCTGAAGTCACCATCACCAAATATTACTTTTATTCTGTCATTTTCTAGAGTATCAACCTCGAACTTCTTACGTGTGTCTCTAATCTCATTGAACGTAAGGTTTTGCTCAGAGATGCTATCGACTTGTTTCCAGCGCTCAATAATTCTATCGAAGGTATCAATTCGCTGAACCCACACATCAGTATGGTTGATATTTCCTGTTTCAAAATCTAACTGGCGGTTTGGCAGCACATCCGCAATTTCATAATCAACACGTGACAGAACGCCCTGCTTTACGAAGCCAAGGAAGCCAGTGTAGTCTGAACCATCGCCTATACCGTCATTTGCATAGATGATTGACATTGCAGCAATTGGGTCAGGCTCTCGCTCGAAAGGACCATTTTCATCTAGGTCAGCGGGAACAAATTCCATTGGGTGTGTTTCAGTACCAGTGTTTACGGTAAATGGGAAAACACCAACAGGGAATGAATCAGCATTATTCTTTAGAGAATAAAGGTCCATTACCACATCACCGATTTGGAAGGTCTTCTGCGGTTCGCCAAACCTGGAATTCAAAATTCGGTTGATCACCAGGAAGAACTGCTCTTTCCAGTTAGAATTATTTGGGTCATTCCAGACGATGGTTAATCCTGATAGATTTACGCCTCGGCTGTCAAATACCTGCTCAGTGGTTACCACCGTAGTGATTTTTACAAGACCACGAACGGCGATATTTCTTGTTGCCTTGTATGAAATAAGTTTCGCAAGGCGAAGAATAGACTGCTTGCGCTGAGCAGTCGTGATGAAATTTTCGTGACTTACCATATCAATTCGATAGGCAAGTTGCTCGCAGATATAGGCAAATATCTCTAGCAAAGCGATAAACTCTGAACTTTCAATGTAACTATTGAACTGTTCAGGGTAGTACGTCTTAGTATAGTCAATAAGTGACTGCTTGATGGTATCAAAGTCAAAGGATGTAAAATTTACAGCAGAAAATGCCTGATAAACCTTTTCCCATTGCTCAGCAGAGTATGTTGTCCTCAACGCCATATTACCACACCATTCAAATAATAGAGTTATTTAGTGATTATTCCATCTCGGTTTTTATCAACCACCCACAGGAAACTCGAGTTTAAGCGTCTCGGTTGCATTAATCTCTAGGTAGCGTAAATCTGCATACGCAACTATGGCATTTTCGTTTGGCAGTGCCATTACTGCCAACTCTACCAGTTCAACACGCGGGTCATAGTTGAAGACTTCTCTCAAGTCATATTCGACAATTGCAAGTGTTTTTTGGTCCAGCGGCTCAAATGCTAGCAGCGGAATTCTAGTCCCAAAATTAGGCATCATCACTCGCTCACCTTTGACGGTGTGGATGTGATTCAAAAGGTCTCTCTTGACTGCTTCAACATTTGCCGTTGTAAAGCCCGCAGTCCTGTTATCTTTATGATAAGCAGTAGAAAAACCTCTATAAATTGCCTTCCTAGTTATCATTTCTTATGCTTTCCAATTTTTACCACGTTTGCCCTTAGTTGCACTTCTTGTCCAAGGCTCGTGCTGTGGGACAGTTTTTGGTTCTTCTGCACATAGCGCTGAACTTGCATCTGGACCATTGAGGTGAATGTCTTTCTTACCCGTCTGAATAATACTTGCGGCTGATAACAAGTTCATCTGGTCTTTACTTTCAATATTTACGGTAGTATCAGCGCTCAGTGAAATGTCCTTACATGCAGTCAGGCGTCCATGCCCCACCGCAAGTAAATTTATATTTCCGCCTGCATGCACATTAAAGTCGCCCTTGGCGCTAAAGTTGATGTCTGCACCTGAAGTTACGCTTATGCTATCTGCAGCATATACATGAATTCTACCATCTTGGTCAAGTTCTACCCAACTCTTACCTTTTGCCGTGCTTACATAGATGCGCTCATTTGCATCATCCAGAATTATCTGTGCCCCCTCAGCAGTTTTAATTCTAATTCTTGCATTTTCAGGGTTGTCCTGAATAATGATGCTGTTTCTACCAGGCGTTGTTATGCAGTATGTTTGTGGGTCTAAGCCACTTTCAACTGTGCCTTTATGGTAGCCTTCAGTACCATCTTTATCTGTCCGTGGCTGAGCCACCTGACGTTCATAGCCCCCGCGCGTACGTGCCTCTGAAGTATCTAGTTTTCCCTGAAACTGCTGCTTAAGATTGGTAGCAGATGGTTCAACAGGCTCGAGAATGTCTGTAATTGGCCCAGCAGATGATGTATTTCTTCCTGCAGGAAGAGAACGATTACCATGATCGCCAAAGTATGAGCCAATATAGAAGCGCAGGTTATGGTCACCATATAAGAAGCCAACAATTACTAGAGTTCCTATCTTGGGGATAGCCCAAAACCCATATGAATGTGGTCCTCGCGCCACTGCTGCTGAACTGCCTGCAGGATAATTTACTGTTTGCCCTGCTAATGGACTAACATATGAAACCCATGGAATACTTGCAGGATCAATTTTGTCACCGTCAATAGATGGACAGTGCACCTTTATTCTGCCCATCTGTTGTGGGTCAGATGTGTCAATTACAATTCCTTCTACAAATGGTATCAAGTTCATGCTGTTATCCAGTAGTTGCTGGTGCCTTATTGGGCTGTTTCGTCTGAATCTGCTCAGAAGTTAACTTTCCTTGACCATATACGTTATGAGACCACAGTTCTAGTTCCTGCGTAAAGATACCACGCTCTATTTTGTTTACTACTTTAAACACTACATAGTAGTTATCATACAGTACCTCAGTTGCAAATGGTGCAAGATTTTTGCCTGCGTCATCTAAAGTTACAATCTGTCCATTGTCTAAGAAATCAACATTTGGTCCCTTAATGTTTACCTTAACAAACACTGGGGTAGAAACATAACTGTCATTGCCAATTGGTGGATTAACACTGAAAGTGCCAGGCGTATTTCCTCTCACAACACCGTTTTTCTTCTTCAGCACTCGCTCTTCAAATTTTTGTCTATACTCTTGCTTTGCTGTTTGACTCGTAGCCGTTGTTTGGCCACCTTCAGCGCCAGTATTTGTAGTAGTTGAAATATTTGGTGGAAATTCAGGCAAATTAAACTTTCCCATAATAAGTGGATTGCCTTTTATGGTCATAGAAATTTGAACTGGGCTTATTGCATAAAATGCTGAAAGGTTCCTTGAATACTGCTGTACATATGCAGTTGTTTCTCGTTGTTCTTCTTTATTTCTAAAGTTTGTAAACGCAGAAAAAGATGCAAGTTCCTCCTTTGTTAGGGTGGGAATTAGAAGCGGGTCATATTGTCGTGCAGATAAAACTTCTTTTATTCTTGGCGAAAGTTTTGCCTGTGCTTCTGCCTTTTGTTTATCTCCCTGTCCCTCAAGTACCTGTGAGACTAATTCGCCTTCACTAACCTTGGTATTTGATGCTAGCATAAATTGAAGATCCTGGATCTTCATATCAAAGTTTAGTATATGCGTATTTTTTCCAGTAAAAATATAATCGAGTTCAAAATAGTTCTTTGGTATTCTCTTTTTTGTTTTAGTGGCTGCATCAGTAACTTCAACATAGAATTTATCTTGATGTTGTGAAACAGAAGACGCTGTATCTTTCTGCGATGGAGGCTTAATATTTGGTACTTCAAAAGGCACTACATCTACGTGTAGCGTAACAGTTTCTTCGTCGCTGGTAATACCGATCACGTGCTTATAGAATGTTAGATACTTGTCAGTATCTGATACTTTTTCAGAATTTGCAAATTGTGCAATTTCCTTCACTTGTTTGAATATTAAATCTAGCACATCGGTAATTAGTATGCCAGCATTTACAGACATATGAGCATCTTTTGTGGGCGCAGACGTACCATCGCTAGGTGAAGACTGTTTTTTCTGTTGTTCTGTCTTTGCAGACTCTTGCTTTTTCAATTCATCAACAAAGTTTCTTTCCTCTGCCGCATTCACACTTGCTCCAGTAAATGTGAATTTTCTCCAATCTTCTGGAACAGTAATTTGATACTTTACAAGTCTTCCAAATTTACCCGTTGTCTGGGCCGGCGGCCTACCAGCCTGCTTCAGCAGTGGTTGTAGTGCATTGTAATTTTTTGAAGATTCTTCATTTAGTCTAACTTCAAAAGAATCAATAAGTCCACCAAGCGTCTTGTTTCCATCACCAGTAAAATAACTCGATGCAGTACCAATGTTTAGCCACCTACGATGTTCGCTAATTGAGAAATTCGTATTTGGCATAAACTCTAAATTATAAATGCCCTTCGCATAATCAAGATTGACCTCCATCTTAAAGAGGTGGGCGGGAATAGTAATATCCTGCACAGTTTGAGATGTGCCATCTTCTAGGTGACCGACGAATATGACGCGAATCAAGAAAATCATACCGTCAAAATTGGTCTGCATTTTTGAATCCATCAGCCATTGCATGTAGTTGATGAAAGAAATTCCAACGCTATCTAGCACAGTCATTTCGACCAAAGTCGCTAAGTTTGCGTGTGATTGCCCCTTTGACAGCCCATTTATCAAAACCTCATATTTCATATTCTCAACAGTATACTGCGAGAATCTGCGGGTATCAATCACAAGAAATACATCACCCTTTGCTCCTGGGTAGTTTACTTTGTCCCCCAGTGCAGGCGTCGCATCTATAGCAGCAAGTGTTTCAACGTTTCTTTCAACTTCTGTAAACAGCCTTGCATTCTCTGTGGTACGAGCCGCAAGTATAACGAAGTGAGTTGAATATGTTGAAAATGCGTCGAGTGGATTAAACAACTCGTACGACGTGGTGGTTTTTGGATCTGTCATTTATACTATTGGTAATATTGATATTGGAACTTGTCGAGTTGAAGGTATGCCACCCATTTTTCCAGTAAGCATACTTTGCAGCCGTTCTTTTGTTGGAAGATATAGAACTCTTCCTTCTTTCACTTCATTGAATGGGTCAAGAACACTATTCATCATAGCAACAACCCACCAATATCTAGAAAATTGTTCACCTATATTGACTGCAATTATCATATCTAAACGCCCCTCAAAGCGCTTTTCTACAACATAGGATGTGTCTGAAGGATCACGATTAATGGTATTTTTTTCCCACCATTCAATTGCATTCCTGTTTACTTCGGAGGTGCCTCCAGCAACGTATCTTGAAGTTTTTACAAGTGTGCTATTTTTTTCAGCCATTATTCACCTCCACCATAATAGCCACCAGTACGGTTCGTTAGAGGTTCTTCTGGGCTTGTGTACTGAACTGCTTCAGGCTCAGATGGAGGAGAAGTACTCTCAGATGTGACGTTTGTTTGGCCGCTGCCAACTTGCTGTGCTTCTTGCTGTACATCTTCTGCCCACTCAGTAATAGTGCCTGCTTGTCCACGTGGAAGTCGCTCAAATGCTTCTTTATACTTTCCTGCCCTAAACTTAGGTAAGTCAAATCCATTAACTTGGTCAGTAGAGAAGGCTTCAACAAGTTGAATTTGCAGTTGCATCACCGTTGGAAATGGTATGTTTGGTGTTGTGTCATCACGGTACATTATTTCCCCAGTATCAGCAGAATCAATTTCATATGCAGGAATATAGTCAACATCGCGCGGAAAGTTCCAGTTTAGGGAAGTAATTACAACATAAGTAGGCCCAAGCATATTCTGTCGCCAGCCTTCTAGAATTAGAACTGGAGGAGGTGCTCCAAGCCGTGAAGCCCACTCTTGTCCATATCTTGAAAGTTTAGAACCGAAGAATGGCATTGTCCACCCTCTAAGCCGGTTCAAGAAAATCAAATTGTTTGTTGCTTCAGCAGACGTTCTACAGATAAACGTGGCATTTACTGTCCACTGGGTATTTGTTGTTCCTTTGTATTTCTGAAATGCAGATGGTGATTGGGGAGGTTGCACCGCTTCATATTCAACTGAACGACTTTCAGTAATTTCAGGCATAATTCTAAATGGCACCTCTAAACTTGACCATACCTCAGTAAGTTTTATTATGTGCGATAAATCCTGTTCTACTGGAGCATTCTCATTCTTAGCCTGTTTCATCTGTGCAGCGGTGACATCTTGGTCAACAGCATCTTGCACCAATTTTGTAGCAGCATCAGAGTCAAGTTCAGTCCCCTGCCACGGGTTACCTGCCATATCTCTAATCTTCTCATCTATATCCTGAGTTGTCATATTTGGCGCAATTGCCTTCAAGTCTGTTCTGGCTAAAAGTTGCTCCTTCGCCGTGCTTGTAAGAGATGGTGCATTGGCACCAAGTTTTGTAAATGGTCCAGAATTATTGAAAACATTTTTGACTTTGCTACCTAGTTCAGCAATTTTTGTTTTTACATCGCCAACAGTGTTATTCACGGCAAGTGGTAAAGCAGAAGAAACTGCGCTCGTAATGAGGCTCTTTATCATTCAATAGCCTCCTTCACTTTGTCAAATAGTTTTTCTGCCAACTTCTTCTTTGCGTCTAGCCCAACAATGTATGCAAAAGCATCTAACTGATCATTCTTTACTGCATGACGTGCTAATGATCCGCTTATTTGGTTATCATCTATTTCATCGCCATTGTTTATCATGTCAATGACCATATTAAAATAGTCTTCACCATCATCTTTTTCAGTATCAAAGTCGCGGTCCAGCGAGATTACATGATGTTCAATTGGCTCATCATCCTCATCCCTGAAGTGCTTATCTAGAATCTTTAGATAGTCCTTTTCACGGTCCTCACCACAAGCAACTGCGATGGGCTCCATTCCTTCTTCTCTTACCTTTGTGAAGGCAGCAAATGCATTGGGTGCAATCAGAAAAGTTACCCCATTTGCTTTTCCAGAACTTTCCATGAATTTCTTACGGTCATCGCCACTGAGTGGATTTCTTTTCTTATCTGAATCAGACTTGCTTCCTGCTACAATGACAACTACTGGCATCCTATCAAGGTCAAGGTCTGGGTTTGACCTGATGAATGACTTCATCGCGTCAATAACCTTGTAGTGCCCACGCGTTGGAGGCTGAAAACGACCAACCATGACAACAACTCGCTTGTCTTGATAACCAATTTTCTCTGCCTTTTCTTCTTCTGACAAGAATTCCATACTTATCTCCATGGGACTTTAGGTATTTATGCTCGTTTGTCTAATCGTCCTGGACCTAAATTTTGATAAACGGCGTGTAAAGAAAATGTTACAATTACAAATATTGCGTTTAGATGCGTGACCGTAAAGGAAAATAATGCCTACCTACAAGAAACCAAGATCTACTACTACGAAGGGACATTATGTCACTAATGCTCAATTGCTTGAATCCATTAAAGAGGCAAAAGAAAAGGGCAAGTTGTCACCTATTCTCGCAAAATATCTCCACATGATTGCCGAGCGGTATTCCTATTCCGCAAGCTTTGGCGGATATTCATTTAGAGAAGATATGGTGTCATTTGCCGTTGTTAATCTGTGTGCAAACTGGCACAAGTTTGATCCTGAGAAGTCAGACAATCCATTCGCTTTCTACACTACTGCTGTTTATCGAAGTTTTCTTCAATACCTTGCAGATGAAAAGAAGCAACGTGACATACGCGATGAACTTCTTGTGGATGCTGGCGTTAATCCTTCCTTCTCATTTCAAGAGCGTTCATCTGGAAAAACTTCTGATGAAACAGCTTTTATGAGTGGTGGCAACAGCAGTGATAACTGATATTCTTAAAAAATCAGCAATTATAAAAGAGGATGGTTCAATAAATTCCAATTGGAAAAAGTTAGTAACTCCGCAAATCAAAAAGTTACTAAATGGAAGAACACCTGCTGAGGTTGCTTGGATAGATCAAAACGGGCAACCTGAGGGGTGTGCTATTTGTGGTCAATCTACAATATTCGCAAGAGGCACTTTTAGAAAGTTTTGTTCTGCAAGATGCAGCGCTAACGCTGAGACAACTCAGTATGCTAGAAAGCAATCTAACATTAAAAAATATGGAATAGACTATCCTCAAAAATTAGAAGTAACAAAACATAAAGCAGCAGCAACGGTTCTTCAGAAATATGGCTCCACACCAGAGCACTATTTTGGAGGTTCCTATTTTAAAAAAGTAATGCTTAAAAAATATGGTGTAGAGAACGCCTTTAATCTAGGCAAATTGCGTGATCAATCCCAGGAAATTAAGTCTCAGGCATTCACCAGAAGATTGTCTTTCTTGCTTGAAAAAGAAAATCTATCACTTGTTGAAAATCCTACTAGTTCTCAAGAAGTAAAACTACAGCATATTTGTGGTCATATTTTTTCACGACGTGTTTGGTGCTCTCAAATACCAAGGTGCAAGAAATGTTTTCCACACCAGATTAGCACTCAACACATACGCGTTAAAACGTGGTTGTTAGAAAATAACATCAATTTTGTTGAAAATGATAGAAAAATTATAAAGCCGAGGGAACTGGATTTCTATCTGCCTGAACATAACCTTGCAATTGAAATTAACGGCTTATACTGGCATAGTGAAGCAGCAGGTGCCTATAATGGCTATCACCAAGAAAAATTAATATCCTGCCTAAGAAAGTCAATTACGCTTATATCGCTGTTTGAAGATGAAATTGATATAATGCCAAATGAAGTAAAGGATAGGCTGTTTGAAAACTACATTAATATTTCAAAAGATGAACAACTTTTACTTGACGGTAAGTGTTTAAAGGTTAGTGGTGCTTGGCCACTTCCACAGCAGTTTAATCTAAACATAATTGGGTTTGATGAACCAAAGGAATATAAAATTCATCCACAATTTAAGCACGGGTTGAAAAGCCCTGTATGGGATTGTGGTGAAATTTTTTACGTGGAAAAATAAATGCAGGAAATCAAAAAACTTCTAATGTTTACTGACATCCACTGGGGGTGTCGCAATAACTCTGAGCAGCACAATCTTGATAATCTGCAGTATATCGATTGGCTTATCGAAGTAGCAAAGCAGGAAAAACCTTCACATATTGCATTTTTAGGTGATTGGTTTGAAAATAGAAATCAGATAAATGTCAAGACCCTGAAATTTTCTCAAGAGGGTGCAAGGCGGTTAAATGCTATCGGCTTACCTGTGATTTTTATTATCGGCAATCACGACCTCTACCATCGCTCAAACAGAGAGATATTTTCGACTGATATCTTCAATGACCTAAACAACTTTCACCTTGTAAGTGAGCCAAAGAAACTTACTAAAAAATTCTATGCGGCTCCCTATCTCTTTAGGGAAGAATATCCAATACAGGTGCCTGACATCAATTCAAGTCGTTATGTGATTGGTCACTTTGAATTTAGAAACTTTATTGTCACTGGTGCTGATAGGCGGATGGAGCACGGACCCGATCCTGAGGATTTTTCTGGACCGCAGTTTATCTTCAGTGGGCACTTTCATAAGAGACAAACATTCAAAAACATAATCTACATTGGCAATACATTTCCAACTAATTTTGGGGATGCTGGTGACAGTGAAAGAGGATGCGCGGTGTTTGACGTTGAAAATGAAGATATTTGGTTTCATAACTGGGAAAAAGCACCACTTTTCTTCAAGACGAAGTTGAGCCGCGTGTTAGATGGTGAAGCATATTTTCCGGAAAACAGTCGCGTACGCTGTATGTTGGATGTTGATATTGGCTACAGCGACGTGCAGGCGCTTAAGGAAGAAATGATAAAGACACTGGGGCTAAGAGAATTTTCAGTTGAAGAGGACCTTATGGCAAGGAAAGAGCAACTAGAAGAAGGATTAGAAATGGAAGGTGAAATTGACCTAACATCACTTGACAATACGGTGCGCAAGTTGATAACAGAGGGCGTCCAGCCATCGCAGACAATTGACCCCTCGATGCTAGTTGACCTATATGAGGAGTTGAAGTAATGTCAATCCCTCTTATCTTCAAGACGCTCGAAGTCAGAAACTTTCTGTCATACGGTAACCAAACACAGGTATTTGACCTCTTTGAGCAGAAGACGGTATCGATTGAAGGACAAAACCTAGACAATGGTGGAAGCAATGGCAGCGGCAAGTCATCAATCATTAATGCTCTTTGCTACGCAATCTTCAATAAGCCATTTGATAGCATTAGCCTACAGCGTCTAATCAATAGTACCAATGCCACTAAGAATACGCTGATGGAAGTTCGTCTTATTTTTGAAAAAGGTGGCATTGAATATGAGATTTATCGAGCGCGAGGTGAAGAGTACAAGATTGAAATCAAGCGCGATGGTGAGGACATTACTCCAGGCAAGGGTGTGACAGAGTGCGACGAGTTAATTGAGAGCATCATCGGAATTTCATACGACCTTTTTACAAAGACAGTAATTTTCTCTGGAAATTCTCCTGCCTTCTTGCAGTTACCAATTGCCCAGCAGCGCAACCAGATTGAGGAGTTATTCAACATCACAATGCTTTCTGAGAAGGCGCAGATGCTAAAGGAGAAAATCAGGCAAACAGAAAGTGATATTAAGATTGCAGAAGCCGTTTGTGCTCAGCAACAGGTTGCAGTTGACCTTCACAAGAAGCACCTGAAGGAAGCAGAAGACCGCGTTAGTCGGTGGGAAACGTCTAGAGCAGAAAATATTACGAATATCGAGGCAACGCTTGAGGCGCTTGCAACAATCGATTTTGTCTCTGAGAAGTCTCTACATGATGAGAAGGATAAACTGAAGGAAGAGAGCGCATACCTTTCTGCGCGTCTAGTGCCATTGAAGAAGGACAAGCAGTTCCTTTCAAAAGAAGTAGAAAAGTTAATAGGTGAAGAGAGCCACTTGGTAGACCAAAGGTGTCCATACTGCTCGCAGACATATGCAAGTGCGCCAGAGCGTCTCAGCGCCCTTCGTCAATTGCTAGAAGAAAAAGGTGCAAAACTTCTTGAAACTGAAGAGAAGGAAACAACTCTCGATGTAGAGTTAAAGCAAAAGAAGGACCGACTTGCCACTCTCGAAAGTGAAATCAAACACCCTGACCTTGCTGACCTGCTGACAGCACGAGAAAATGCTGCATCTCTTCGAAACAAAATTGAAGAGTTAAAGTTGGCTGAAAACCCGCACGTCGAGGCTCGAGATACTCTTTTAAATGAGGCGGTAGATACGATTGACTTTTCTAAAGTTGATGTCCTTCGTAAAAGGCTTGACCACCAAAACTTTCTTGTAAAACTGCTTACAGATAAAAATTCTTTCCTGCGCAGGAAAATTATCAATCAAACAATTCCATTCCTAAACTCCAGAGTAAATCTCTACACTCGTACTCTTGGTCTGCCGCACCTAGTAAAGTTTGATGCAGATATGAGTTGTACTGTTTCTGAGTTTGGGAGAGAACTAGACTTTGGAAATCTGAGCGCTGGTGAAAAGAAGCGGGTGAATACTGCGCTAATGCTTGCATTTAGAGACGTACTGCACCACCTACACGCTCGTACTAATGTTCTGTTAATTGATGAGTTAGATGGCGCCCTGGACCAAAACGGAATCGATTCAATTGTCCGGCTTCTGAAAGAGAAGGCACGAGATGAAGAAATGAGCATCTTTGTAATTAGTCATCACCCAGCAATTGCCGGAAGACTTGACAACAGCCTTCTTGTTAGAAAAATAAATGGATTTTCCGAAGTTGTAGTTCAATAAGAATATATTTTCACGAGTGCTCTGTAAATATTGTTTATTATTGGGGTCAGTATGACTAATATTGACAGACTAGAAGCCGCACTCGCCTCACGTGATAAGATGCAACAGGTTGTTACTGCTGCATTAAATAAGATATGTGACGTTGGAACGGCAAAATCAAAATTATTTGGTCAACTGTTTTTACGGCGAAGACTGGAATTCCCATACGAGCACTACATCTTGAGCGTAGAAGAGGTAGAAGAAGAACCTTTACTTAAGGACTTTGAATTAATGGGTAACTGTAAGATTGTAGAACACATTGCAGTAATGCTGAATTTTATGTCTATTCCAGAAAAAAAAATTATTGAGTACGAAAATCAACTAAATAACATTATAAAAAGCGCAGATGCCGCGCTGCTCTCTATAACTAACTTGCAATTCAGGACCGAATATGAAACTTCTCCAGGAACTTTTGTCTATCAGTGAAGAAGCCCTTGAAACAATCAAGGCTGCTGATATCTGGAAGGAAAATAAAGACAGCGCACTTAACTATGTGCCTAATGCTGTCTATATGGTCAAAAAAGTACCAGATAGCGTCCCAACAGAATATGAGGTGTTCTCTGATACTTCAGGCAAGCGCAAACTTGTTTCCACTATGGATTCAGAGGAACTAGAGGATAACTATGTTCCTGTAAGAGCAAACCAAAAAGAAGATGCTGAGGGATTTATTGTCTATCGAGATGCTGAAGAAGTAGAAGCGTTTAAGTATGAAGGTGATACTTCAAAAATTGACCTTGAGGGTAACACTGAAACCATTAAGAAGGGCGACTATCTAATCCGCCAGACTGATGAAGATGAGTTCACCTACACGGTGCAAAAGGCAAAGTACTTCGAAGACAACTTCACTGAAAAGAAATAAATGTTGATTGCATAAAAAAGGTTGAAACGGGGGCGATAAATATTTTTATCCCATACCTATTTTAACTATTATGCAAAAACAAAATATCGCCGCTATAGACGTATCTCCCGAGCCGCCACAGAAGCGAAAGCTTAAGGACATCGAGTAAACATCAGGTCGACCTGACCCTTTTGCTTTCCCACTACGCATAAATAGGGTATGCGCGGAGGCATCTACACTATTACATGTTCAGCTAATCAAAAGGTCTACTTGGGCTCAGCCAAGAACATAGACAAGCGGTGGGGCGTGCACGTTGGATTGTTACTAAACAATAAACATTTCAACAGGCATCTGCAGCATGCTTGGCAGAAGTATGGGGCTGAAGCGTTTAGCTATGAGATCACCGAATTGCTTGGTCCTTATGACAAGGCATTCTACTTTGCAATTGAAAACGAGCACATAGATCGCCTTAGATCTGAGGGGATAATACTCTTTAACATAGCGCGTGCGGAGGGAGGATGGGGCGAAGATACTATGCTGCGTAGGAGCGAGATCATAGAAAAGATCAGTGCCGGGGTCAAGGTTGCATTAGCAAACCCAGAAGTAAAGAAGAAGATGAGGAATGCCAAGCTGGGTATTCCGCGAACCGCCGAAGAGAAGAGGAAGACCTCTGATGGGCTTAAAGGAATAACACGCTCTGCAGAAACTCGTGCAAAGATGGCGGCAGCACAAAAAATTATGCTTGAAGATCCCAAGCGGCGCACTGCAATGGCTGAGGTCGGGAAAATGAATGTAGGTAGAACCCCAGTAAATGCAGTGCAGTATACCGTGAATGGTATCACATATAAATCTGGGTGTGCAGCACTTCGTCAACTTGGAATAACATCCAAACAATTAGCAAAGATGGTAAAAAATGGAACAGCCAAAAGACAAGAAAAAGCGATTTAATTCCAAGGGAAAAGGCAACGGCTTCGAAGGCACCGTTGCAAAAAAGCTTACCGCTGCACTTGCACCACTTAATTTTATCCGTACACCCGGGTCGGGCGCTCGTGTGGGCGGAAAGAACTTTGAAACTATAGGTCAAATGTTCGGCGAGGAAGCACTTAAGATCTTTGTTGGCGACGTTGTTCCAGTAAATGAGAGAAAAGAGGGCTTTAATTTTAAACATTCTATAGAATGTAAATCATACTCTACTCCAGATAATTTCACATCGCTTGTTTCAAATACTGCGAATGTGTTTAAATGGTTCGATGAAGCAGCAGTTGACGCTTGCAAAATTGATAAGTCTCCTATGCTTATCTTTAAGTGGAATAGAACTGCTATTTTTGTTGCAGTGGATACTTTAGACGTCCGAGCTGATTATCGTGTACTTACAGAGAATGGTGTTAAGCCGCGCCTAACTCTTTTAGCTGCTGGAATAAGCAAGAGCATTGACGTCTATTATCTTGATGACCTATTACCAATTATTGAATTTTGGTATTCTAAAGTTTAAACTATTATGGAAACTACTACACTGCCTAGGTGGAATGCCCGGCTTGATGCTTCACGTCAAGGAAAAATTCAAGACTTTTCAGACCTTATTCCAGTTCTTTCAAACCACTACAACCTGCATGTGCAGGCCGCAGAGTTCCTTGGGCCGTACAATGCCAAGCAGAGAGGCGATGTAAAAACAACTTATTTCCCACCCGACCGTGATATGGTGAAAGCGCACGTTAAGCGAGGCGGTGTGAATGACTTTACGTATCAGTCATTTTTAAATTCAATCGTTAGATTTTGTGAATCAAGCAAGGGTCTTAGGGCACTGCCAACTCCACATCCTTCAGTCATTCACTCAATTCAACTCCCAATACCTGCGTTTCATTTGGAACAGATCAGCCCAAGTGATACAATCATTCAAATGATGGGTGTTAAAGAACCTCTCCTTGTGAAGGGATTAAGGCAGCCGCAGGATATACGATTTATAATCGTAAGACCTAGGCTCTCTAAGCTTGGCACAGCATCATCCAAAAACTGGGAAGTGTTATTTTTTAAGCAAAATTTTGGATATATCCCTGACTGGGCAGATACTGTTTTAAATCCCAAGTACGCTGGGATCTGGTGACCTTTTTATAGGAGAATATATATGAACGGAAAACAAGCAAAGAGGATGCGGCGGGCGGCGCTGGGTCTCGCTACTACCTTATCAGAGGCAGGTAAGGATATTAAGAAAGATGGATACGTCGTTAAGACGTACGAAAATAGATTTGCAAAATCGGAAAATAGTCAGCCTTCAGCACCACGCTATCAACTGCTTGTTCGACCAGATAGCGTAAAGTCAATTTATAAGAAGTTGAAGACCGGGCGCGTGTGAGCGCAATCTACAGGGTGAAGGCAAGCCGGGTGATCAGCCCTGCAGATCCTCTTCACGTCAGTCGCTTCTACAACGACAAGAGTAGAATTCATCGACAGAGGCAGCAAGATAGGCAAGACTTAATTCTTTTTCTTGCAAATCTGCACTCGCATTCAATGCGCAACGCTGCGTGCAGAGCATTCTATCCAATTAAACTGCGGCTCGTTGCTCTTAGGGATTGGGTATATGACTATAGGCGTGCCCTAGATTATTTTTTTGACGTACAGCAACTAGGCTACAATATTGCAAATGATGACAAGCAGATATCACTGCTTATTCCAAAAAAGTTAGAAAATAATATTGAGGCTCAGACAACAGAACTTGATCTTCAGTTTGTGCCTGCTGAACGCCCAGATGGAGTTATATCAAAGGTCTATATCATCAGAAGCAACTCGTCAAATATACTTGACCAACTTTATAGTGAGGGTCGTGTTGATTTAATTGCGCCTGTCAAGTGGCTTCTTCAGCAAGACGAAGTAAATTTTGTTTTTCAACCTGCTGGTAAATTGAAGCAGCGTGATACCTCAATTTGGCCAATTGCTGCAATTGAGACGTGGCCATCTTGGTTGCGTGAAAAATTGTTTGGTGCATCAATTGATATTGATAGTGCATATACGCAATATTTAATGTCACACATTAGTGAAATTTATAGTACTAAGCAACGTCTCGTGAAGATGCTTTACCCAGACCTTAAACAACTAATCGACGATAAGCAGAAGTGGCGAAAGGACCTCTGTGAAAACACTCTCGGGCTTGAGTGGAATGAAGAAGGAATTTCTGTTGTAAAGAAGGTATGTATGAGCCTTGCAAATGGGTCAAGAATTTCACCAGCAATTATGTCAGGAGGCAATTCTTTTTCAGTTACCGCTCAACTTATCATTCAAGCGTCAGGAGATGTAAGTCAAAGTCGTCTTGAGAAGATTGGCGCTCGGCTTCAAACTATTTCGAGGCAGTACTCACGTGCAAAGAAGGCGGTGTGTGCAGCAAACTTGAAACTTAACCCATCGCTCAAGAACCAAAAACGCGTATTCTCAAACTACTTTGAGTGGGAGAGAGGGGCGCGCTACCTAATTTGGAATGAGATTGACCGTCACGGCATTATGATGCACGATGGAATTGATGGGGTGCCGCGGCAGTATATTGATGAACTGCCACGCATCATCAACACCATTGGCATCAAACTGACTACGTAGTTATCAGAATACAGGGAATGACATCTTGGAGGCTAACTCAAGTCTCCTATTGATAAATTCAACTGCAATATCCCGCTCAAGCGGGGTCATATGCAGTACTGATTCATATTGAATGGAGCCTCTTGAAAAGTAAGCAATCTCAATTGCTGACTTGAGCAGGTTTCTTACTTCTATACCCATTGAATTGATCATCTCGGCGATCCTGCTCGCCTCACCAGAAATGATCATTCGGTGAAAAAACTTATTGGGTTCAGAGGCAGTTCAACATTCATCATCTCGCTGCAGTCCTTGCACTTCAGTTGAATAGTTTGGTTTGGGCCCCACTGATTCATCTTCTCGATGACTTCAGTTATTTTATTCTGCATTGGAGTGGTAAGCAACTTAGCCCATTCTTCAATCATTGCACGGTCTGTAATACCATCTACGCTCTCAACCAAATTGACTAGGTTAAAGATGATATTGGCTTTGACGTCATCTGAATTCAACTCTTGTTTTCCAGTATTCATCTGGAAAAGTTTAATCATATGCTCAAACTTGACTGGGTGAAGGGTTACTTTTTGCCCATTCTGGAGAACTACCTCAAACTTTGTTGTTGGGTCAAGTGGGCGCATTTCCTGAATCATCTTCTCCAAATCAACCACATAGGAATGATTCTTTGCTTCGTCGCAGGTGTGCTTTACATTGATTTCAAACTGAGGCCCGTATGTTACTACACGAAGGAAAAACATTAGTGCATCTACATCTCTGCCAAAAAGTTCAGTGGGCTTCTTAATTTCTGGAATGCATTCCCTGCATACCTCTTCGAGAGCCTTTCCATTGAACAACAGGTCTGGGTTTTTTAGGTTAATTTCGGTTAATGCTGACATCGCGTGCACATGAATTTCACCTTCCATGCAATTAACTTCACCATTTCTGTAAAGTGCGCCGCGCGATGGTAGTTGAAATACTCGGCCCGGAAGTTTTAGTTTCTGCAAAAGTGGATTTTGCGCATTTTCCATATACATCCCCGTATGATAAATATGCTATGATATATTTACGCTCGAAAGAGCGTCACTTCCAGGCTAAACAATGGATGAAACCCAAGCATTAAAAACCCTGCAACGAATAGAGAAACTGCTTGAGCAGTCGCTACTTGCTAACAAGGGCGCTGCTCCGTCTGAGCAAAGAAGGCTGCCTGGTGGCAAGGGAGGTAAGCAAAGTCAAGATTCAGAATCTCTTGATAAGACGATTATTGTTGCCACCCGTGGGTTAAAAGATCTGACATTTGAAGCAGAAAAATTAGGCAAATCTTTTAGGGGTGTAAGAGGCGACCTTCTTGGAATGAGAAAGGGAATTAGAGCCCTTGGCTCTTCCTTTACGGGCGCAGTTTCAAAGATTGACAGTGTTGCAGAGGTTAAGGGGCCGGCTGAAGGTAGTGATGCCCTTGTACGCTCAGTAGACGACTTTGCTGGGTCTGTAGAAACCGTAAAGGCAACTGTTAGGGATATAGATGACTTTGCTGGTGACCTCGGAGAAGCCGTTGCCGAATCTACAGCAACTATTCGCAGTTCTGCACGTGATGTCGATGACTTTGCTGGAGAACTTGAGTCGGCAGGCAGAGATGTAGATGACTTTTCTGGCAAAGTTGAAGAAGCGGGAGAAGAGACTGAAAAATTCAAAATAGAGCTAAGAAATGCGCTTAGAATATTAGGTGATGCATTTGTTGGTTTAGGCAAAGATATTTTTTATCTTCAGGCCCGCGGTGTTAGCGCAGCAAGTAGTCTAGCCGGTCTTTATGGTGATGCAATTACTGCAGGTATGAGTCTGCAGGAATACACAGAGATGATGGAGGACAACCAGGCAGCGGTTGTAAGAGCAAGAAGTTTTGATGACTTCGGCGATAGAGTTGATAAGACAACACATGACCTTGCACGACTAGGCACATTTGGCCCAGCAGCAGAAAGGTTAGCAGCATCAATGCAGACTAATTCTGTAATGCTTGGCATTCCAATGGAAAAGCAGGCAGATGCTACTAATGCGCAGGTAAAGCAGTTTGAGAAGCTTCGTAAAACTACGATGATGACTTCAACTGCCTTCCAAGAATTGATGAAGGACATTGCTAGTAATGAAAACGTACAGGAGGATTTAATAGGACTTGCACCTGCTGAACGCCAGGCCCGGATGGCGCAATTGATGGATACTGCTACTTTAGGTCAGCAGATGGGCTTGACCAAAGAGGCATCGGCAGGGCTTACTAATGCGCTGCTTGCCCAGCGCAAGGCAACTGCCCAGCAACGAATGCAGGCAGCAGGACTAATACGTCAGGCTGGCGCAATTACTGGCATGTCTGCTGGCGAAACCGAAGAACTAGCAAGGCTATCACAAAAGAAAAGGAAAACCCCAGAAGAAGAAAAGAGATTCGTTGAATTATCTGGTCAGATGGAATCTCGTCTGCAGGCAATGCAAAATACTGGAAATATTCAGGCAGAATTTATCGGTGAACAGTTAAGTGAAAAACTTGCTGGAACTCCGTATGGAGAAGCACAAAAGGCAGCAGCTAAAGCAAAACTTCAGACAGATGCAGGGCCAGTACAAAATGAAGAGATTGGAAAGGAGACTGGTGGAATTCTGCAGACAATTGGAAAGGGAATGACAGTATTTTCCGGCTTTGCAAAGAACCCTTTAGGAGAGGCTGCAATTGAGGTGACAGGCCTTGTGGCACAAACTGCAATACAGTCAATGTGGTATGCCAAAATACTTGCAGCCATACAGGGCAAAGGAATTGGCGCTGCTACTGGTGCAATGAAATTCTTAAAAGATTTTGGTTCAAAAGTTTCAGGTGTATTTTCAACAATTGCAACAACTGCTGGAAAAGTACTTACCCCTATAACAGGAATTTTTAAGGGAATTTTTTCATCAGTCACTGGTATGTTTTCCAGCGCATTTTCATCAATTTCTGGTTTGGCGGCAAAGGCGGTAGGTTCAGTATCTGGTATGTTTAACGGTGCAATTGCTGCAGTCAAGGGAATATTTTCATCAATTTCTGGTTTGGCGGCAAAGGCGGTAGGTTCAGTATCTGGTATGTTTAACGGTGCAGTTGCTGCAGTCAAGGGAATATTTTCATCAATTAGTGGTTTCTTTAAAGGAAGTGCTCTTCTTGGTGGAATCATAAGTGCTATTGAGGAATTATTCACTGGTGAAATGGGCGCTGCACTTGGCTTTGGCGAAGGATTGTTTGGAAAATTAGGGGGAATGTTAATTGCGGGGTTAAATGGTTTGTTTACTGGATTTACAAGGATTTTTGACTGGGGCGTAAACTCAGTATTTGAAGCACTTGGTATTAGTTTCAAGGTCAACACCACAAAAATTATTGATTACGGTACCTCTGCATTCGTGGACTTTTGGAAGATGCTAGGCGCCGGGATTCTGAAGGGCCTCGCGTTAATTATTGAGTCTCTTCCATTCGTGGGCAAGGATAACAAGTGGGTAAAGGGTCTGCGAGCACAGGCAGATGAACTTGACCAAGGCATCGCAGAAGGTGCAAAACTGCGTGAAGACTTATGGAAAAAAGAAGGAGCAACCCTGCGCTCCATCGGTGAGGAAAACCAAAAGGCGTTAGAGAAATCAAAGAAGAAGACAGAAGTTCTAGTTAACGATAGAGTGACAACTCTCGATGACCTCGCTGCATCTGCTTCTCGCACCGTTCAATCAGTTAGAAACGTTAATGCTGAAGCGGCTAGAAAGGAAGAAGAAAAGAAAAAGAAGGAAGAAAAGAAGAAGGAAGAACCTGTAAAGGCAGAACCTGCAAAGAAGGAGAATATTCAAGCAGAACCTGCAAAACAGACCGTGCAGGCAGAGCCAGTAAAGAAAGAAGCAGTTCAGGCAGCCCCAGCACAGCAGCAACCACCACAAGTAGCAACACCTCAACCTGCTAAACAGCCAACTGTGGTTGAGCCAGGTCTAAATAAAAATGAAACTCCAGCAACAACAGAAACAACTCCAGCAGAAGGAACAGCGGTAGCAGCAACTAAAGAGGGGCTAAGTCAAGCAGAACTTTTGACTGTAGCGCAGCAGCAACTTGAAGTTTTGAAGCAGACACTTGCATTCTTAACTTCTCAAGGTGACCCAACAGAGAACATGCTCAAATCGCTAAATCGACCAGAGATGACTTCTGCTGAAAAACTTTGGGGCTTTATTACAACAGGCACAGCGTAATAGGAAAAATAAATGGCACAATTTTCATCATATTGGAAAATTATAACTCCAGCGTCAAGAAAGCAACTTTATACTACCATTTCTACAGATGCCTATGACCCAAGGACAACTGACCTAACGTCAATGGCGGCAATCACGTGGTACTCTCAAATTCTGAGAGGCCCAGGGTCAAGAATGGCAAATTACAAACAATATGACTCAATGGACGCAGACATTGATATTTCCAGAGCACTTGACGTTATTGCAGAAGAGATGAGCAATAAAGATAGCAAGACAAAGCTTCCATTTATTATTGAATATAACAAAGAAGAAAATCAAGACGTTTCAGATACAACAGCAGTTACCCTTCGTCAGGCTGTTAGACAATGGTCGCAGATGCAGGAACTCAACCGTCGAATGTTCAAGATTTGCCGTGATCTCATCAAATATGGTGACTGCTTCTTCAGAAAGACATCTGATACGAAGCGCTGGGTGTGGGTTGATCCATCTTTAGTGCATGGTATTGAAATTGACCAACAGGGAAATAAAATCAACTACCATCTTAAGCAACCAGGAAAGCCATCAGGCAGCACATCTAACTATGGCGTGAGAAATGAGGAGATGGATGTTATTCCTGCAGCGGCGATGATTCACTTCTCAATGTCAGATGAGATGGGAGACAGCGCACCATTTGGTCAGTCAGTTCTTCGCCCAATCTTTAGAATATTCAGACAACTGTCAATGATTGAAGATGCAGTTGTCATTTATAGAATCGTACGTGCTCCAGAGCGGCGTGTGTTCTACGTCGACGTCGGCAATATGCCAGCACAGCGGGTAAAGCAGTACCTCGAGCAGGTAAAGAATGAAATTCGCCAAAAGAGAGTTCCTGGTCAAACAAGCAGCGGTCAGAAGGACATCATTGACGGACAATATGACCCAACAAGCCTTCAAGAAGACTACTTCTTCCCAGTCACTGCAACTGGTCGAGGATCGAAGGTAGAAACTCTAGCAGGTGGAACTGAGGACTTCGGTACAAATCTACTAAAGTACTTTAGAGATAAATTGTTCCGAGGGCTCAGAGTACCATCATCGTACCTTTCTGGCTCTGATGCTGGTGGGTCTCAATACAATGATGGAAAAGTGGGTATCGCTTATATTGAGGAACTGCGTTTTGCTAACTTCGTCAAGCGCCTTCAAGATCGTCTTGAAGATATTCTTGACAATGAGTTTAAGATTTACTTAAAGGTGTGTGGTCTAAAGATTGATGACGAACTGTTCAGCCTTAAACTCCCAGAACCAGCAAACTTTGCCCTTTATCGCCAAGCGGCTCTTGATGCAGATCTCATTAGTTCGTTCAACAATATCTCTGCTGAAAAGACACTCTCAAAGCGCTTCGTTCTGAAGAGATACCTAGGTCTGACCGATGATGAGATCCAGATGAACGAGGTGATGGTTAAGGAAGAGCGTGGGATTACTGAGAATACTAATATCCCATCTATGCAGCAAATTTATGACCCCGCCGTTTATGAGAATAGAGAAGCAGTAACCCCTGAAGCAGGTGCTGGTATGCCAGGCGCCGAACTTGGAGCAGGTGGCGAATTAGGTGGTGGCTTCTTTGGCGGAGAGGCGCCTGCTGAAGCGCCGGCAGAAGCGCCGGCTGAAGCGCCAGCAGCAGAAACTACACCTCCAGCAGCATAAAATGACGCATTATGCGTATAAAACAACTTTTGACACCGGTGAGTACTACATCGGTGTTAGAAAGTTGCCGGGAAACAAAACTATACGCACCGATGTTTATTGGGGATCAGGAAAGGCGTTAAAGCGCGCGCTTAGGACGGCCGTGCCTAAAAAACAAGTTCTTGCGCAGCATCTAACTAAGCATGAGGCATATCTTCTTGAAAGCAAACTTGTAAATTACGAAACGCTTCTTGACCCAAAGTGTCTCAATTTAGTGCTTGGTGGCCGAGGAGGATATTTGGATACTGTTCCGTTGTGCAAGCGCTGGCAAAGAGATAAAGAAAAACTAAAGACTGCTGTAGCAAAAACTGCAGAAAAACGTAGAGGCAAAACTAAAGATACTGATTTGGGGTTGAAGAGAATGTCTGCGGCACTGAGTGGTAGAACAAAACATACACATGCCTATATCGCGCAAATATCAGATAAACTGAGAGGGCGCACAAAGCAAACTTCAGATGCTCTTGCCAGAATGGCTAAAAAAATAAGCATTCTTCACCGTGGAAAAAACAAAAACAACTCTGAGTATCGTAAAAAACAGTCTTCATCCATATCTGGTATAAAAAATCCATCGTACAGAAAAAACATTGAACATTCTTCGTTACTGCAGTCAATTGATGCTGCAAAGATACCGGGATTCATCTTTATGAAAAGACACTCTAGAGAGACTCAACTTCACGTTATATCGCTTGCAAAAGTTGGAATACTCAGAGTAGATATTTCGAAGCAAACGGGCATTCCTGAAAGTACAGTGAATGCTTGGATATCAAAGGTTATAAGCACATGCTGCGCATGAAAATATATAAGCAAATGTGCTTATATCAGATAAATAAACGTAATTACACTTTTACCCATGCTTAAGGGGAAAAAATGAAAATCTTAACAGAACAGCTTTCACCATCTACTGCTAGCCTCTGCGAAATGCGCAAGGGCCAAGACCTATACCTAAAGGGTATTCTGATGCAGGCAGAGTGTGTAAATGGAAATGGAAGAAAGTACCGCTCCGCAGAAATGTCAAAGGTAGTTGAGTCTGCACAGAAGAAAATCAGCGAAGGCTTTAGCATTTGCGGCGAACTAAATCACCCTGACACCCTGTCAATTGACCTTGGAAGAGTATCACACGTCATTTCTGAAATGACAATGGATGGAAATAACGTTGTTGGCAAGATGAAACTTCTTAACACCCCCTGCGGAAATATTGCACGCGGTCTAATTGAGGGTGGAGTAAGACTAGGAGTATCATCACGCGGAACTGGAAACGTAAATGAGAGTGGAGAAGTTTCTGACTTCTCATTCGTTACCGTAGACATCGTGTCACAGCCATCTGCTCCTGATGCCTACCCATCTGCAGTTATGGAAGCACTTGGAAGCAAGAAGATTATGTCTCTTGCTGAAACAGTAGTACATGATAAGAATGCACAAGCTTATTTGAAAAAGGAAATTTTATGTCTTCTTGAAGCAATTCGCAAGGGCTCAAAATAATCTACGATAAATTACCACTGTGCAGTTTAAATTTATTTAAATGCATACAACCATATTAAAAAGGGCAATTATGAGCAATCAAGAAAAACTCAAGGAAATGCTACAGAGCATTATCAATGGCAAGGAAGAAGAGGCTGCAGTATCTATGCACGACTACTTCGTTTCAAAAACCCGTGAAGTTGCTGGTCTTTCACAGACCGCATTCGAAGAACTTGATCTTTCGGAAGCAGAAGCAACTGTCCATGACAAGATCGTTTACCATCACCCAGGTGGAAAAGATGCGATGGATTATGAAGACCTTAATGGTGCAGAAGTAGATCCTGACGATAACACAGTTACCGTTGGAAATCGTACATCTTTGGCTGCTACTCATCGTGCCCTTGAAAAGGCAGGTTGGAAGAAGAAGCAAGTAATCAAAGGCAAAGTTGGCGGAGTTTCTGCTGGTGACAAGCCATATCAACTTGGAGATAAGTAATTAATTTCTGCAGGTCTGACAGACGCGCAATTATAAAATAGAGAGAATTACGTGAAGCTTTCTGAAATTATTGTTGAAGGGTTTGCCGGATTCACTGTTAGTAAATCCGATTCAGCATTTGACCTTTCTCTTGATGTTAAAGACGCTCTCTTGATTGCCAAGAGTAGGTTGGATGATAAGTACGGGTCGATTGCTCCAAAGGTAGTGATAGATCGTGAACTTTGTAAGGTGGCAATCAGCGCCCTGCGTGAAGGTCTTCGTGATAAAGGCAATGCATACAATACTCACGGCACGTTGAATGTTGCAATGGTAATAAATGAAAAGCATAAGGAGTTCAGAAAAATCAAGGAATGGAAGCAATTTGCTGGCGAAGTTTGTGATCTACTAAAGAAGGAGTTAGAAGGAAAATTCTCTTCATCCTCACAAGACTATATGGATGCGATGTCAAGTCTAGCAAAATCCTTAGAGGAGATTGCAAAATGACCTCCGCAGCTCTGTAAATAAATTGTCTCAAACTGCATAAAGGAATATTATGGATAACAGAGAACTTCTAAAAGGAATGCTTCAGGACATCATTAACGGCAAGGAAGAACAAGCTGCCGTTTCAATGCACGATTATTTCGTATCTAAGACACGAGAAGTTGCTGGTCTAGCACAAGCAGCAAGTTTAGAAAATGAAGAACGTTTGAATAGCGCAGAAATGCCTGAGTTTGACTCTGAAGAAGAAACTTCAGACGAATAAATTTTTAAGTTTAAAGCCGTAAAAACACCGTTTTTACGGCATTTTTTAACGTTTCTGTATAAATAGGAACACGCGCCAAGGTTTTCATTATATGAAACCTTTTTAAAAAGATACAGCGCGAGCTGTGAACGTAAAAGGAGAACGCAATGGATGAGATTCTGAACAAGCTTCTACAGTCCGAGCTTCTCAGCGAAGAAACCAAAACAGAGATTTCTGAGCAATGGACAGCATCTGTTGAAGCCTTCAAGACGAAAGTCCGTGAAGACGTTTCAATGGAAGTTCGTAATGAACTAGCTGAACAGTGGATTTCTGAAAGAGACGAACTCATCTCTAAAGTAGATGGTTTCGTTGCAGAAGCCCTAACAAAGGAAATTTCTGAGCTCAAGGGAGACATCGAGCGCTTCCGTGATCTAGAGGCAGAATACGCTGAAAAGCTAGTTGAAGAGAAGCATAAGCTCGCAACTGAAGTTGCAACAGAGCTAGACTCTCTAGTCGACAAAATCGACGCTTTCTTCGAAATGCGCCTGACTTCTGAAATGGACGAACTCAAAGAAGATCTTGAAGTCGTCAAGCAGAATGAATTCGGTCGTCGCATTTTTGAAGCCTTCGTCAACGAGTACTCACAAAGCTATGTTGATGAAGAGGCAATTCAGTCTAAACTGAACGTAGCAGAACAAAAGCTATCAGATGCTGAAAAGCGTCTTGCTGATAGCGAAGAAGAAATCAACAAGATGATTCGCGAAGCCAAGATGGAGCAGGTTCTATCTTCTCTGACTGGCAAGAAGCGTGAGCAAATGGCAATGGTCCTAAAGAACGTTGACACTGCTCGTCTTGAAGAATCATACAAATTTTTCATTGGCAGAATTCTAAAGGAAGGTGAGCAGGCAGCAGAAGTTGCACAGGCACTGACTGAAGAAAAAGCTGTTGAAACACAAACGAAGGTTGTAACTGGCGAAGAGTCAGTAGCAACTACCCAGCAAAAGGCTGTGCCAGTCAATGAAGGACTTGCACACCTGAAGCGCCTCGCAGGTATCAAGTAAATCTGCCAACATCCCAAAAGGAGATCACTATGCAACTGTTTGAAAACTGGCAAGAGACCAAAGAGGCTCTTCTTGAAGGCCTCCAGGGTTCAAAGAAGCAGGTCGTCGAGACTCTTCTAGAAAACCAAAAAAAGCATCTAATGGAAACAGCACCAGCTGGCGCTCAAGGCGCTGGTGATATTGCAAACTTCCAGAAGATTGTAATTCCAATGATCCGTCGTATCCTTCCAGGTACGATTTCCTCTGACCTAGTTGGCGTTCAGCCAATGTCTGGTCCAGTAGGACTAGTATACTCACTGCGTTTTGCTTTCAGCGAAGCTGCTGACGCCACTGGCGCCTCAGTAGTTGCTGGAAACGATATTGCTGCTGGCGACGAAGCCTTCGGCAATAACAGCAAGATGAAGCGTTTCTACTCTTCTGCAAACGTCGGTACCGCCGGCTACCCACCAGCTGTAACAGCTGCTACATCTGACGGCTTCGCCGCCACGACTGGCAACTTCGAAGGCTTTGGTGGTAAGGCAATGCGTCTATCAGTTCTGAAGCAGACCATCACAGCTGGCTCACGTAAGCTGCAAGCTCGCTGGTCAATGGAAGCTGCTCAAGACCTGAATGCACAGCACGGTCTGGACCTCGAGAGCGAACTAACTGCTGCTCTATCAGCACAAATCGCTCACGAAATCGACAATGAAATCCTGACAGACCTACTGGCTCTGGCAAACACAACGGCAACGTTCGACTTTGCATCAGCCACACCAGGTTTTGCACCTAACTATCTAGGCGATCGCTATGCCCACCTCGGCGTACTGATCAACAAGATGGCTAACGAAATCGGTGCTAAGACCCGTCGTGGTCCTGGCAACTGGCTAGTCGGTGGTCACCTGATCACTTCTATGCTCCAGTCAGCCGCTAAGTCAGTATTTGCACCAGCAGTATCAGGTTCCTTCGATGCACCAGTTGGCAACCGTATGGTTGGCACAATGAATGGTCAGATGAAGGTTTACTCATACAATTGGGGTGTAAATGACGCATGGTCAATCAGCGGCGGTGCAGTAAATGCTGCCGGCGCAACAGGCGAAGACATCCTGATCGGCTTCAAGGGCGGTGCCTCTGAACTCGACAGCGGTTACTTCTACTGCCCATACGTTCCTCTAATGTCTTCTGGCGTAGTTGTTGATGCCAACACCTTCATGCCAGCAGTCAGCCTGATGACACGTTATGGTAAGGCAACTTTCACAAGCACAGGCACATCACTGGGCAACAGCGCAGATTACTACGCTCGCGTTCTAGTACAAAATGTGGCATTTAGCTAATCCGTTTAGCTAATTTCAATGCAAAAAGCCGCCTTCGGGCGGCTTTTTTACGACCTGTTTTTGTGTGTATAAAGAATAATTTCGTGCATAAACTTTTTGTGTTGCGCCCAACTTAGAGCGTAAAATGCTTTGTAATTTTTCCCAGCTTTCTCGAACCTCAAAGTCCCAAATATGAATAAGTTGATAGCCCTTCTCTGCAGCAAGTCAAGCAGTCAACCTTTTTAAATTTACACCCAGGTTGCATTCTGTGGTATAATTTAATATACAGTGTAATATGGAAGCAGGTAATATGACCTTACTTTTTTCTGCCGAAAGAAAAGCCGGTTGGTGTCTCCTTGAGGAAAGGTACTTTGTCCATCAAGGCAAGACGCACATCCAAACAATTGGTCTTGCGATTGATACGGCAGAGAAGGAGAAGGTTAAGCAGATTGGCGCTGAAATTTCAAGTGATTTTGCACCAAATGACTATCGTCTAAACGGTCTATTTCATGAAATAAAGAGTAGCGACGGAAAATATATCTCGCTTTCTAACAATGAATATCGCTTTGCCATTCAGGAAATTGATGCAGGGCGCGATATTATCTATGATATATTCCAACAACATGGTTATCATGAGTACGAGTTTCTAGGCTATAACAGTTTTGCACATATGCTAGAACGAAAGCTTGTTAGAAGGTCCAAATATGCAAACCCGCAGAAGCAAGAGGATGGATCTTGGGAGAATGAGCAAGGCTGGTACTGGACACTTGAGGATGCTAAGGCAAATTTTTTATAGGAAAATAAAATGAATACTGAAGATCTAGGTTTTACGCTTGAGGGCGATTGGGTAGCAGACATTAATGATATGCACACTAAGTTTGGTGTTCGAGAAGTAGTTAGTGCATTTGATCGAGAGAAACTCCGAAAGTTTCTAGAGTTCAGGTTGAACTTCCTGCAGGAAGAACTCGATGAGGCAAAGAAAGCCTTTTCTAGTGGAAAGCCTGAGGATGCAGAAGATGTCGTGGATGCTATGATTGACCTTTGCGTTGTTGCAATTGGAACTCTTGATGCGTTTCAAGTTGATGCTTACGAGGCTTGGGCGCGTGTGCATGAGAAGAATATGGAAAAAAATCCAGGTATCAAACCCGAGCGGCCCAACCCACTGGGACTACCAGATTTAATTAAGCCGGCTGGGTGGACTGCGCCAACTCACGCAGACAATGTAGGTCTTCTTGAGAAGGCATTTTGAAAATAGCATGGTAAAAGGTTTGACCATTGCATAAATAGTAAAAATATTCTGGATGCGATATGGCTCGTGAAATTCAAATTGAAAGCGTAATTGCTGGAACACCCTCTTCTCCTGGAAAGTTTGTTATTGGGATTACACCTGATAATATGTCTGGAAATTGGACGAGTGTTTTTCATGGTAAGTACTATCGTGATACGATGGGTTCCGTCGTACAGTTCTACACATCTCCGCTTGCCGCACCTGCTGGTTATGAGTTGGTTGTTGCTACTACGTTTTTTGTAAAGGACAATCCAACTTATAATGGGAAATACACAGTTTATACGCAGTTGAATTCCGGCGATCATTCACCATCTTCATTTGCTTCTTCTCAAACAACAATCAATGTAGTAGAGCCAGTACTAACAGCATCAACACCTAGCCACATGGCTGGCACTGGTAAAATTTACAATGTATCAACATACTATCTAATAGTAAGCGGCGAAAGTCCAATTGTAGTACCTCCTGGGGTCACCATTGAGGGCAGACCACTTGAACTAATTGGCCGTAATTTTTCTGGATGGGGTGAAGTACTTCAGCAAAACATGCTGAAGTCAACTCAGCAATATGCTGGAACAACTGCTCCGGCACTACCATATCTAGGGCAACTTTGGTACGATACAAGCGCTGGTGTTGTAAAAATTCATAATGGAACATTATGGGAGATTATAAATGCTTCCTACATTTCAAGTTTAGGAAAGTATACCCACACGCAAGCAAGTGCATCTAATACATGGACTTTTAATCATGGTTTAAATGCTTCCAACGGATTTGTCCATTCTACTTTTATTGTAGATACTGGTAGTGGTGTTTATAAGCCAATTCTACCGCAAGATGTTACTTATCTTTCTCCAAATGAACTGTCTGTCTCGTTCTCAACAGCATATGCTGGTTACGCGCTAATTAGCCTTTAACCTGTAATTTTTTACTATCCTTTTCAACTTCTACATATAATTGTAGATATGAATATTTTTGCACTCTCACCATTGCCGTATGAGGCAGCACGTTTCCACTGCGACAAGCATGTGGTAAAAATGATTTTGGAATATGCACAAATGCTATCAACAACTCATCGACTTCTAGATGGTGAAATGCGGGCAGTGCAGTTGAAGTCTGGGAAGACAAAGCGGGTGCATCTTCTCCATGGAGAAAAAACTCAAATTGATTCAGATGGGTTTTTACCAGAAAAAATCATAGTTGAAAATTCAAAGTGCTACATGGTGGCTCATGCTAACCACCCCTGCTCTGTTTGGGCAAGAGAGACGGATGCCAATTACCACTGGCTATTTCAACTATTTGATGGGTGTTTGAGGGAATATTCAGCGCGCTACCAAAAGCAACATTCTGCTGAGCGGCTTAAACCATTTCTTTCAATTGCACCTAGTAATCTACCAAGGGGGCAGCAAACACCGTTTGCACAGGCGATGCCAGAAGATTTTAAACATGAAGATGCTATTCAAGCGTATCGTACGTTCTATATTAAGTCTAAGTCAAGGTTTGCTAAGTGGACAAATACAGAAGTACCAAAGTGGTTCGTCAACGCTATGGAAGGGAAAAATGCAGCCGATTTCCAAAGAACGCGCTGAGTGGATTGAAGCACGGCTTTACGTACTATCAAGAATGGCGGGCGAACTTGTGGCAAGAGGTAATTCATTCGCTGCGCGCCTAAATCACGTTTCAGATCCATACACATCTATCCATCACGCCCTTCATCAGATAAATGTTGAGCGCATTTCTCTTATTGCTGAGCGCAAGGTAATTGAAGACTATTTCAAAGAAAATGGTAGCAGTAACTGACTTAGTTTGGGTAGTTGATGTTGAATGCACCTGCTGGGAAACTAGACAGGAACAAGCAGATAGACCCAGCGAAATTATTGAAATAGGCATATGCGGGCTTTTACCTCATACTGGCGAAATTATCTACCCAGAGAGTTACGTCGTTAAGCCTCGATTTTCTTCTGTTTCTCCATTCTGCACTCAATTGACAAGTTGGACGCAGGAAGAGGTAGATAAGGGACATGACATTGAGGTTGTCCTTAAATCAATTAAGCAAGACTATGGAATATTGAAGGAACACGTTTGGTTTTCATGCGGCGAGTTTGATAGAACAAAACTTGCTAGTGATGGTAAAGGTGGTGTTCAACAGTTATATGGCATACAGAAGTGGGATAACCCATTTGCTATGATGAGAAGTCACTTCAATGTAAAGACGTTGTTTGCTCTTAAACACAAGTTGTTCAAAGAGAAGGACCTCATGTCAATGCTTGACCATCTTCAGTTGAAATTTGAAGGAACACATCATCGTGGGAAGGATGATGCCATAAATGTTGCCAGAATTGTGAGCGCGGTGCTCACATGAAGAACATAAAGAAGCACTGGCAAGGAGAGTGGCCTTGGGAAGATGATAAGGGAGTTGGGCTAAAATTGTCTGGAGTTCCAAAAGACGAGAAGGCATTTGTGTCTTTACTAATGCAACAAAACTGTAATAAAGTTGCAGCAATTAGAATTTTAAAGGACTTGAAAACTGTAGGTGTAAAGTTCACTACAGTCCAGTCATCACTAAACTTTGATGAAATTTCACAGCAGTTTTCATTGCTAGGAATAAAGATGGAAGTAGTTCCACCAGTAAAATCCGAAGATACTACGCTTATAGACAAGGTAGCATTAGACATTCTTCAGGGCAAGCAGATAAATCGCGAACTGCCTTCAAGAATTATTATCGAGGCAATCAAGAGAGCCTCTCAAACCTCTTCAATTCTCCCATTATTTTCTTCCTGAAGATTAGCTTCTTCAGGAAGTGCAGGCTCTGGTAGATAGACAATATTTCCAAAGTCATCTACAGTTTCAAACGGTAGAGGGATCTTGTAGGTCATCCCCACTCGTGGGACAATTTTTCCATTCAGTTCATCAAATGCTACCATTAGGTGGCGCAACTGCTCTTTTGTGAGGTTGTGCCTTCCCATGAGGCGCATTACTGCCTCAATCGTCTCGGTTGGTCTAAAAGCGTGAAGTACATGTCTATATTTCATGCTTCTATTTATCATTAAAAAAGTCACAGGTATTCCATAAATAGTAGTAATCACTTTTAGCCTGGAAAATCTATGGCAAACGGAATATCATCACTGTCAGCAAAAAATACCCATGATCTATGGGTTGAATCAAGAAAATTTCAGGTGGGCATTTCGAGACCCACCCCAACTACTATTCAACTTGACATATCCTACCCATCTGATATTTCTGTAGTTGATGGCGCAGTTATAATACTAAAGACCATTCCGCTATCGTATGAAGACCATCCAGAAGATGGAAGGCAATATTCAGGAAGCACTGATTTTTCAACTCCAGTAGATTACATCCAGGAACCTGGCAGCGCGCAGGTCATTGCCTTCTACTCGGCTGCATTAAATGCTCCTCTCACTGGAGTTGCAGATCCAATTACAGGTAGAAGTTCATTTCAGATTACTGTCACAAACACAGTATCAAATCAACTCTACTATGCAGGAGTTTATCCTTCTTCTAATATCCTGCAGTATTATCTATTTGGCGTTCAATCTTACCCACTTGAAGGGTCTCGGATTGAGAAGGACAGCAGTACATATACTGGAAATATTCCCAGTTTCTCAACTGTGCCCACTGCCCCAACACCCAGTATGGTGTACTATGACACTGGGCTTGGCGTAGTTCAATTTTGGACTGGAACAACTTGGATACCAACACGCTCAGACGCAATTATGTCTGGGACATACAACCCAGGCACGCTAGGACAAACTTACTTTCTAACAGCAGGTTCTATCTTAAAGGTTTTTGACGGTACTAAATGGGTTACTGCATCTGCTGCAAATTTCCAGGTAAGAAATGGGGCAACTTGGCTACCACTTGGTAATGTAAGCAGCGGAATTAAACTTCCAGAAAGCCCAGCCGCTGGCGATTTTTTCTTTGATTTTACTCTCGGAAGAGCACAGTATTGGGATAGTGCTTCTTGGATTTATCCAAATTCTACGAATACGTTGTATGTGGGTGGACCAACATCACCTGCTTGTATCAACACAATTGTTGCAGAGCCAGTAGAAATTCTTCCACCATATCTGGGTCAACTCTTCTACAACACAACTCAGCGAGTGCTGAATGTTTGGAATGGCTCAACTTGGGTGAAAGCCAACACTGATCAACCAGGCACACCATCAACTGACAAAATTGCAATCGGAACCGATGGCTCATATGATGAAAGAGTACGCCTTATTCAAATTATAAAGGGTGAACTGGGCTGGCCAACAGTATGTGTAGAGTTAAAGGAAGAACATTTCAACATTGCTATTGATAATGCGCTTGAAACATATCGTCAACTATGTGACCATGCATATAAGATGCAGTATGTTCTTTTTACTCTGCTGCCTGACCAACAGATTTACTATATGAACGACCCAGTTGCAGGACTTGATAAGGTTGTGAATGTAAGCAAAATACACCGCCTCAATATCCTTGGCTCAAATTCATTGAACTGGGACAGCAACATTTACTTTCAAACTTTCCTAAACCAATACTACAGTGCAGGCTATACTGATACCCTGTCAATCCACCTTGTTCATTCGCTATCTGAAGATTTCCAAAGAATTTTTGCTGGTGATGTTCCATTTGTGTGGGATGAAGCAAGTCGCCAAATGGTGATTGCAAGACGCATCTCACGCGCCGAGAAGGTAGTGCTAGAATGCACAATGGAAAGAACTGAACAGGAACTTATCCTTGACCGCTATTGCAAGCAGTTTATCCAGAACTTTGCGATTGCTGAATGCAAGATGCAGTTAGGAATGATAAGAACTAAATTTAGTTCTGGAACTCCTGGCGCCCAAGGGCCGATCAACCTCAATGGAGAACTGCTAGTATCTGAAGCACGGCAGGACCTTACCGAACTTCGCGAGCAACTTCTAAACTATGAATTTGGTGGTCTAGTGGGCAAGGGTAACGCGTCGTTCCTCTGTGGATGAACTGTGGAATGTTTGGGCCTAATGATATAAATAGGTACTTCAGCAAGGAGCACCTATGGAAGTCACTAGACCGAAACACCGCAAGTATCACATCATCTACAAGACTACCTGCACGCTCACCGGCAAGTGGTACATAGGACTACACAGCACCGATGATCTAAACGACGGGTATCAAGGAAGTGGATCACGCCTTTGGAAGAGTATTAAAAAGCATGGCAAAAATGCCCACATTGTTCAAATTCTGGAGCATTGTGAAGATCGTGCAACGCTCATTAGACGGGAAGGTGAAATTGTAACTGATGAAATGCTATCAAATCCTATGTGCATGAACATCATCAAGGGTGGAAATGCAAATCAGGAAGAAATCAAGACCTTGCGTGAAGAAGCACGGCGGAAGTGCAAGGAGGCAGCAGATTTGATGTGGGCAAAGCGCAAGGCTGACGCTGTCGCCATGGCTGAACACATCAAGAAGATCGCTACTCCTGAGATTGTGGCCAAGCGTGCCAAGGCCAATACCGGCAAGAAGCGCACCGGCGGCCAAAAGCAAAATCTCAAAGCTGGTCAAGAGCGCTACTATTCCTCAGCACCTCAAGAAGTTCTCAAACAGCGCGGTCAAAAGGCGGCAGTAACTCGCATGAAACTTGGTACCAACAAGGGAGGCCGCCCAAAGGGAATTCCTATGACAGAAGCACAACGTGCACATCTGTCAGTAGTTAATAAAGGAAGACAATTTGTGCCAAGAGCCTCGTGTTGTCGGTGTCGCAAGGAAACTACACTGGTTGCCCTAAATAGATATCATATTTCCTGTGAGCCACCTCAAGTGAACCTATGACATCCAAACTTCCAATTACTGAGTGCCCAGACGGTGCAGGGTCAATCAATAACCCTGCAAATTCTCCGTTGCCTAGCCCAGGCCCTTATATCCCACCCGATCTGTGTAAGGGTGACTTCACTATCACTCAAGGCGACTGTGCTGTTCCAGAGAACAACTTCCAGGAGCAACTAGCAGCAGAGGCACTCAATATTTCTGGTGTGCCAATCAATGTTTTCAAACTGCTGGGAATTCACGAACAGGGAAAATTAATTGACTTGACTGGAAATGGAAGCGCAATTTCATCCAGTGGAGATGCATCAAATGCATTTGACTCTCTTGCTCCGTCATGGGTAAGCGATGAAACTAGCACAGACGTACTATTAACACCAGCATGGATAGGCTATGATTTTGGTGTGCGGCAAACAAGTTATGGACAAGATGAAAATGCGCCAGGGGTTTCTGCAGCACAACACATAACATCATTTAAGATTACACAGCCAGGGCCAGTAAGGGCAAGACAGGTTAGAATTGACCGCTCAAATGGTGGCTATAAGGTCGACTATACCAAAGTTGAATATACCGGCACTGGAAATGGAGTATTTGAAGCATTTAGATCTGGTCTTTCATCTAGACCTGGTTTGTTTATGCTTTCAGCCCTCTCAGCCACAACATTCTCAGTGACGTTTATGGAAAGCACTGGAATTTCTGTAGTAGGTGTTGCGACGGTTAACCAACGCTTCAACTGTGAAGAAGGCTCATTCACTATTACAGCAGGAACAATTCCATTTGCACTAGGTGATTTTTTTACCGTGCCTATAGAACTTGACTGGTTTAGAGTAGATGTAGTTAACCTTCCTGATATTCCAACAGCGGCAACAATCAGCATCAAACAGTCATCAGCGTCAAGGTACTGGAGAATTGTGCCAACTGTTTTTCTTGGTGGTATTGGGGAAGCATGGTCTGTAGATAAACTTGAACTGTTTGACTATACTGCTACAAGTCTTGATAACATACAAGACACACTTTGGATGGAGAATAGAGACAGAGACTACGCAACATCCAGTATTCAACTTAAGGCATCGTATCAGCCATTTGATGGTATGAATGATATGTCTAAGTTTGGCTTCCAGATTGCAGATGTTTACACCTTTACTCTTTCATTTGCTGAAATGGTAAGAGCACTTGGGCGCCCAATTGTCGTAGGTGACGTTCTTGACCTTCCAGCAGAAATTCAGTATGACCACAACCTAAAGCCAGTACGCAAATTTCTGGAGATAACTGATGTGGGCTGGTCAGCAGAGGGCTATAGCACTGGGTGGAAGCCTATCCTCTATCGATTCACTGCACAGCAGTTAATTCCAGGACAGGAACACCGAGACATTCTTGGCACCATCAATACGCAAAAATATTCAATTGACGATGCAACATTCTTTGATGGCATTGAGCAAATTCAAACTGCACCTCTAACTGTTACAGAGAATAATCAGGCTGAAGCAGAACAGGCTGTTCCCGAGAAGGGAACAAACGTTCGTGAAAATGCATCTGGTATGGACAGGTTTAATCGACCTGGTAGTTATGATGGCAGAGGTCTTTATGTTGAAGACGGTCTGCCACCAGATGGACAGCCTTACACTGAGGGCTTTAAACTACCTGATGTTGCAGGCCAAACAGATGGTTCGTTCTTTAGACTAAACTATCCTCCAGAAATGAGGATTGCATCCCGTCTTTATAAGTTCAGCACGGTCAAGAACCGCTGGATTTTCGTTGAAACTGACAGGCGAAATGAACGCTCTGCACACAAGCCATCACAGTTGGCGATTTTGAACCTTGAAGAAAAGAAATCATTGACAAGCAAGTTGTAAAGTTTCAACTAACCCAGTTTAAATAATACGTATGATAAACCATTACTTCTATAACAGTCAAATACGAGCATATATGCTGCAGTTCTGCAGCATATTCTATGGGCTGTGCGTTAAAACAGGTAAAGGTTCTTGTGATGAACAGCAGTTGATATCAGTACCAATTGTGATTGGACACCGAGACCGAGTAGTTTCTGCAGTTATGGCAGGCAATACACAAAATAGAACGTTCAGCCTGCCAGTCATGGCAGTTCATATGCAGAGCATTACACTAGCACCAGAGAGAAGAAGAACACCAGGCCTATTAGACCAGCGAGTTACTATGCCGGTAGGCGGCGTGTTTCCTGATGACTTGACTGTTGTAAAAAGAGCAATGCCTATTCCATACAATACGACAATTGAACTAAGCATCTATTCATCAAATATGGACCAGATGCACCAGATACTTGAACAGGTATTAGTACTGTTCAACCCTGATATTCAAATTCAAAAGTCAGATGGACCATTTGACTGGACAAAATTGACGCGAGTTGAACTTACTGATATTGCTAATGAGGAAAATTATCCATCTTCAACTGATAGAAGAATTGTACAATGGACGCTAACCTTTGAAATGCCCATCTATCTAAGCATTCCAATGGGCGTAAAGGATGACCTTGTCAGAAAAATCTTCATTAGAATTGGTGACCTAGGAAGTATGGAAGTAAATGAAGTGGATGCTGACGGTGCTATTGTGAGGTTTGATACACCGCTGGCTGAGGAGATTATTGACACAACAGACCCAAGCAGCCCTAACTACGAACAGAAGCCGCCAATTGGACCAGTTCCACCAGAACCAGAACCAGTTGTATAAAGCAAAATGGTTTCATAAGGGTGCATATTGGTTTGGTCTAAGAGCAACTTTACACAAATCATAAGTAGATGAAATTGTTGCTAAAATTAAAAGTCTTAGCCTAGTGGAATGTTGCAAAGTAACTTAAAAACCAAAGGAAAAACCGGTTAAACCCGTAAATACCTCTGTTAGAAAATAAACAAAACGCATTCAACGCGTTGATAGGAGAAAAATATGCCAACACTAGTATCACCAGGCGTCTCAGTCTCAGTAGTTAATGAGAGCTTTTTTATCCCTGTTTCTGCTCCAACGCTGCCACTGTTCTTCGTGGCAACAAGAGCAGGAAAGACCCAACCAAATGGTGTCACCCCTGCAGCCGGCACTCTGGAATCTGGAGTAGTACGCACAGTTACCTCAAGAGCACAAGCACTTGAACTGTATGGTATTCCACATTTCCGGAAGGATTCCTCAAATAATGAATTCCACGGTGATGCTCGTAATGAGTATGGTCTATTGGCACTCAATCAGTTCCTTGACATTGGAAATCGTGCATTTGTCGTACGCGCAAATATTGACTTGTCTGATGAGCCACGTTCATTCATGAGCCTAGGAACTCCAGAGGCACAGTCTAGTTCCATCGTATTCAATGGAATTGGAAATGGAACAATTAGTTCAATCTCTGGTGCAAGTTCTGTGGTTGAGCCACAGACAATTTCTGTAACATTCACATCACCATCTACCTTCACCGTAACAGGCTCACTGTCTGGTTATGTTGGTGCAGGCGCTGTTGGAATTCCATTCACCTCAACAGTAGTTGATTTGACTGTTAACGATGGTTCTACACCTTTTGCAATTGGTGATAAGTTCATGTTCTCGCTAGTATATGTTGCAGTACCAGGTGTTGCAAACACGGGAAATGGAACACTAGTTGCTCTAGTCCCTGATACCCTAGCAATTGATGAAACCTTTACTGTAACATTCACAACGCCAACAGCCTATTCCGTAACTGGTACAGTTTCTGGTGTTGCAGGTTCTGGTGTTGTAGGTTCTCCATTTGACAACAATAGAATCAACTTTACTGCAATCGCTGGAACTACACCATTCGTAGCAGGTGATGAATTTACTATTGATGTTAACCCAGTAACAATCTCTGCTCCTCTAGGCGCAAATGATGCTGCTAAGCGGGTTGCAATTACAACTGCTCTTCAGGCTGCAATCAACAGCAATACCGAAGTTCGCTCACCACTGTATGAGTATAATCTAATCCTTTGCCCAGGCTATCCAGAAGTAGTTGATGAACTTCTTGCTCTTAGCACTTCAGTCAAAGAAGAGGCAATGGTAATTGCTGATGTTCCAGGCGACAAGACACCTGAGCAAGCCGCTCAATGGGCGCTTTCATCAGCCCGCTTCTCCAGCAATAATGCTGCTTACTACTACCCATGGTGCCTGATGTCTAACCTAGATGGACGTAACGTTCTAGGCGCACCATCAGGAACAGCACTTAAGACACTTGCATATAGCGATAACGCTTCATATGTATGGTTTGCTCCAGCCGGTATCCAGCGTGGTATCGTAACAGGTGTTTCACAGGTAGGTTACTTTACTGGCACCCCAGGCACAGCAACCACTTTCATCGAGTCAAATCTGAATGAAGGTCAACGCGACAACCTGTATGAGTACGACAAGAACATCAATCCAATCGTATTCTTCCCAGGTCGTGGTCTAATTGTATGGGGTCAGAAGACGTCAGCACCGGCAGCATCTGCTCTGGACCGCATCAACGTTGTACGGCTGGTCATGTTCCTACGCAGAGCCCTTCGTAAGGGTGCTCTACCTTTCGTGTTCGAGCCAAATGACCAAATCACTCGTGACAACCTGAAGGCAGCAGCCGATGGTATCATGAATGACATCCTTATCAAGCGTGGTCTTATGGATTATGCTTCATACTGTGATGAGAGCAATAACACGCCAGACCGTATTGATCGCAACGAACTATATCTAGATGTTGCAATCAAACCAACAAAGGCAGCAGAATTTATCTACATCCCAATTCGTGTTGTAAACACTGGCGCAGAAATCTAATAAATTTCTAACCTAATTAAGAAAGGGCCTTCGGGCCCTTTCGTTTTGTCTTGAATAATTGTTATAATAGTCTCTATTCTCAGTAAATATATTGTACTTTACTTTCAAAAATGATGACATTCAAGCAATTTCTATTAGAGTTCGATAAAGAATTCATTGTCAAGATGATAAAGAAGTCAGTTGATGCCGGCGGCAAATTTGCCATTAAAATAGCACCAGAAGACTTTCCACTTGTTCAATATGACTTGCCAAACGATTCTTCTATGCAAGCAAAAGGTTTTATTAACAAGGTCTGGGTGGGAAGTTTGGAAGGTCTGTTTGTTGAATATAGGAAGAATTTTGATGATGATTTTGATAAAAATAATCCAATTATCCATATTCACAGAAGCCTAATTCCAAACCTCAAAGTAAAAACAATTGATGGCGTCAAAACCTTAATACTTACTAAAGATGAAAACATTTAAGCACTTCCTTCTTGAATTTATGGATTCAGAGTTTCTTGTAAAGTTAATTAGGAAAAAGCAGGCTATTTCCCCTCTTTATCTTCAAGGCTACTACAATGATGGTAACTATGAAGAAGGTGAAATTGAATCACCAGAATATGATGGTGTTAGTGTTAATTCTGGCGGTGGTATAGATATTGAGTTCAAAGCGTGGAGCGAGTATGAACACACATTTGTTCCAGCGGTTTTATCCATTCACAAAGATGATATTGATAAACTTTATTTTGGCACTGTACTATCTCCCACCGGCAAGAAGAGAAATGCGCTGCTGATGAAAGATTAAAATGCAAAAAACCTTTAAACAGTTTATTACTGAGATGATAGACGCGGCATTTTTTATAAAAATGATAAACCGTGTTAGTGATACGCACAATGGTTTGAATATCTTTATTGACAACTATGATGATGGCTATTATGTCGGAGTGGTCGGTGGTGCGGAAGTTGGGCATCCATATACGGACTCTTCTGGAAAAATACAAACACCTGTTGTTATCTATTACGATCACTGGAACGAGGATTTTGGTGACTTTACGGGCCAAAGAGAGATGGAAATTAAAGAAGAAGACGTGGACAAGTTTAAAATACTGTTTAATGTTAATGGTAAAGGGCACAATAAACTTATTTTTACTGGTCATAAGGAAAAATAAGTTATGAAGACGTTTAAGCAGTTTCTTGGAATTACATCCGTAAGAGAAAATAAAGAAGACCGAAAGGTCTATGCCAAGAAAATTGTTGATGCTCCTGCCTGGTCACCAGCCCACGCGGAAAAAAATTACAGAATAGGTGATATAACCTTTAGCGCTTCTGATGGGCTAGGTTCAGTACCAAGTAATCAAAATGTTTGGTATGAGGGCTTTGTGGCAATGGTTAAGCCTTCAGTGTTTTTAAGCCTGGCTCTTTCTGATGATGGCGCACAGGAACCTACATCTATAGAACTTGAACGTCTGATAAAAGAGGGATATGCGGTTGGAATTCCTTTCTTATCAATACAATTTTCAGAAGATGAAGATGATCTGTTTTCACTGCCAAAAATAAGGGGACACGAGGGAAGAGGAAGAATGCGTACTATTCGCCGCATGCTTGGCGATGCACCTGTACCTGTTCATTTCTTCTTAAGAGGTGGTCTTCGCTCAAGAGACATAACTCCCCAAATGATTAAGCAGATGAAAATTGGAATTATTTCTGAAGGAAAAAGCATAGTAAAGAAACCTCTTGAAACTATTTGGGTAAATCAAAAAGAGGTTTAAATGCTTCTGACGGAAATACTGGACTTCAGCGATAAGGTATCCATGCGAGGTAGGCTTGCCGTCGAAACAATCAAAAAGTGGCTCGATGCTGGTAAGCCAGTGCACGTTGCTGAACTTATTGGAAAATACACGCAAATAAAAGACGGTGAGTTGTCGTCAGTAGAATACAAGTATAATGACTGGCTATTTTCCACGAAGCATGGAAAAAGATGGGGCATGAATAGTTACCTATCGGATGAGCAACTAGATACGCTCCGTCTAAAGGTAGAAGAGCGAGATGGCGTCAAGACGCTTGTCGTCAGCAACGAATTAGGCTAAAATCCAAACGCTATTTCCTCGGTCATACAGCGGCAAAAACCCAGCAATTCGCATATTGTCTTCCTCAGAAAGTTCTGGAGAAAACGTCTTATTAAGATCTGTGAGGAGCCTTGGAAGTTTTTTCTTCTGTGTCTGGTACCTGGCATATGTTCCCAACATATGGTGGATCCACCAATAGGAGGGAGTCGTAAAGTGGCTAAACTTAAAACCAACTTGATTATAAACGTTGCCTGTGCTCCAGCACCGATCAGCGTAACTTATTAAACTTCCAGAATAATTTTTCCTAAACTCAGATATAAGTTTTGATGGTCCACCCTGCACCATTAATCCAGCCTTTGAAGCCATGCGAATTAATTCCCAGTCATGCTTTTTTGCCCACCTTGGCTTTGAGAAGGTAGCAACTGAGATGAGTTCATCCTTGTAAAACAGACCAAGTTGCACAGTTGAACGTGCATAGCCCTGAAGGTGGTTCTCAGTTAGGAACTCCCGCGCCGCTTCCTTGTCAATCTCGCGTACCTCTGTTTTTCTACCCTGCACTCGTTTATTTCTACCTAGAATTGACGCCAACCGGTTCTTGACGTGCTCAGGCTTATTGACCCACAGGTGCTCCTGCAGCGTAATTAGACGACAGCCAATCTGCTCCATCATGGTCAGTTTTTCTAAACTCTGCTTTTCATTTTGGAACTTAGCGCTGTGCCAGTAGGTACCGTCAAACTCAATACCGAGTTTATGCTCAGGTATCCAGATGTCAATTTCTTTTGGTGCAATCACTGACTTGTTTCGATGCTCAACCTCTATGCCAAGAGACTTAATAAAGTCCATGACTGCCTGCTCACCTTTAGATGTTCCTGATGAGCAACTTGGGCACTGGCGAATTCCACGCTCAGATATATTGCTTTCATAAACCCTTCCACACTTGTGTTTCCAAGAAAATGAAATATCATACATGCGATGAATAAGAACAAATTGTGATAAATCTGTTTGACATTCTACGTTAAACAATTTTTCTAATTCAATAATTTTTAGAGGTAGCAGTTCAGTAGTTGTTTTTGCTTTCGCGTAAATTGTTGCTTCATGCACCCGTGGTATTGCCCGCACATTTTCTACATTGTATTTTTGCCTAATAGCATCTTTGAATTTTTGACCAGACCAGCGCATAGGTGCTGGTTCTCCATAGCGGTCAATGTTAGTTGCTTTTATCTTGGCAACAACATCGTCTGTCAGCATTGGGTGTTCAACCCCGTAGCGCTCAATACAGGTTTTTTTATAGGTTTCCTTTTTTGACCCATTAAGATAAGCGCAACTTTTTCCGCAAAATGGAAGATAACCACTCTTTTTGTTTTCATCAGTACGGTGAAGTTTCTTTAAGAAAGGCTGCCACTGTTTAGATGTTAAAGTGTTAGAACACGATTGACATTTAGGATATGAAGACAATCCATTCAAAAGCCAAAATAATCTTTCTGCATTGTCACCACTACAACCAGGCGTTCTTTCTATAAGTTCCTGTTCAGCATCTTTTGAAATGTACCGAACGTGCCCAAGTTTGATGTGATCATCTAAAGTTCTATTTTTTGTCATAATAGGATAATGAATTTAATATTTATACCAGTATTTATTTTATTACATAAAAACTTGTCTAGACATAAATATCTAGGATAAAGATTGAACACCCTTCTAAAAGGAGTATAATATGGCAACGCTATCAAACTTTGGAATTCCTGGCGTGGGCGCAGGTATTCTCCATCCTCGCTTAAAGAACAAATTCCGTATCACTTTCCTGAACATGGGACAACTTGTTCCAGGCATCGCAAACAGCGCAAAGAACCTGTCAATGCAGGTAACCAACATCACTCTTCCAAACTTATCATTTGAAGAAGTTGCATTGCACCGCTACAACTCAGTAGCGTACGTTGCAGGTAAGCACACTTGGGAACCAATCAGCGTAACAGTTGAAGACGATATTACTGGGCTAGCAGCAACTGTAGTCAAGGGGCAACTTGAGACACAGCAGCGCCTAATTGGTGTTGACCTTGACGGACGTTGGCTGAATACCGCAGCAACTGGTTCTAACTACAAGTTCGGCTCAAAGATTGAGCAACTTGATGGTGATGAAGGCATTGTACAGACATGGATTCTTGAGGGCTGCATGCTAACATCAGCCGACTTCGGAGACCGTGACTACTCAGCCTCTGAAGCAGCAACAATCACGATGAACATCAGATATGATCATGCACGTCATATCGAGAGTGGCGCTGGTTACGGAACTGCATTAGGCGGTGCCGTCGCCTAATTTTCCAAGCTAATCTGGCAAAGGGGCTCATTGAGCCCCTTTTTTTCACAGAGGGATATATAAAACTATAGACTATGGAATAGGTTATGGACAAAAGCACCTTCTTGCAACTGGTAATCAAGCCTGATGGGCACATCAACAGAATGGCCGCCCGCCTATTGACAAAGCCCTCGAATGAAAAGTGGAAGGAGGCTCAAGCTTTTTAGAAGACAACAAGCCACCATTTGAGACTACATCACTAGTTGAAAGCATCAGAGCCATACAGCAGGGTCTTGGAGGTATGTGTTTAATTTGACAACTCCTTGAACTCAGAAATATCATAAATAAGACATATTGCTGGGTTTCTCTGCTAAATGAAAATAGATAATATTCTTAAGTCTTCTGGGATATCACTCGCAAAGCAAGCAAGCGGTGCTCTTCAAAATGAAGCACAAAAGCAACTCAGCGGTGCAGTTGAAGACTTCGTACGCGGTAAACTAAAGATACCTACATCTTCTGCGGCGGGCGTAGCGCTTCGTCCAGAACAACAGCCAAAAAGTTCAAGTTGGGATGCAACGTCATATGCTGCATCTTTAGCAGGTGGAACACCTGCAAGACCAAAACTAAAGTTTCTTTTCAAGGTACAGTTTTTCTTTAGTCCTCAACTTAGGGATATCGCACCTTGGCTGGATAGAAGCGACTTTACCTTCATGATAAAGCAGGTAGACCGCCCAAAGGTAGACTTCGAGTATGAAGATGACGTTAACATGTATAACTTCAGAACGAAGGCGCTAAAGAAAGTAAAGCACCGCGAACTCACTATAACGTTTCTTGATGACGTAGGAAACAATGTATTTGATTTCTTTAGAATATTACTGATGGTTTATTCACCAATTACTCGCGCATCTATGCAGCGGGATGGTAATGTAAATGCTAAGCCAGATCCTGAAGGATGGCAAAAAGGCAACGGAATGGCATTCTCCGACTTTAACAATTTTCCTGGTGGTGGAGACATCGCCCACCGTGCGGTGTTCAACGCAAATGCGGGAAATGCAATTGACATTATTCGCGTCAAACAGATTTTCATTGACCCAACTACTACACCAGGATCAAAAGATAATGCAGTAAAAGCGGTATTCTATGATTATGTTAATCCTCGGCTTGTATCATTTGACCTTGACGACTTATCGCACGAATCATCTGATCCTAACCTTCTGACCATGCAGTTTGACTATGATTGGATGGAGATGACTAAACATGATAAGTTACTCGTAACTGGAGATGGTGGTCCACCACTAAACTTCCCGGTGGCAGGACTTGTTGGTCAGCAAGGAGTAACTGGCTCTGGAGCACCCACAGATATACTACAAGGAAATAGCACTGCTGCACCAGCCGCCAGGGCACAAGCAGCAAGTGCAGGAAATAGTGCAGGCAGGGCAAACCCATTTGCAAATATCTTGGGTGGTGTGGCTGGAAAAGCAGCACAGCAACTTACCTCTAGCCTTGTGAACAAGGCAGTACAGCAGATCGGTGGAAATGGAATCATGGGCTCAATCCTTCGCCAAGCAGCAGGGTCTGCAGTGAGCGGTCTAAGCAGTGCGGCTGGTGGTTTAGTGCAGTCAGCAGTTGCAGATCAGGCTGCTGGGCTATTCAGCAAGGTGAATCAAGCAACGGCGCGTCCAATGTCGGGGATTCTATCAGACAGAACAGGTCAAACAACTCCAGCAGTTTCTACACAATCTTCATCAAATTTCTATAGCCCACAAAATCCCGGGCTTGACCCAGCAAGCGGTCCAGGTGGTCCATGAAGGGCGCAAATTCTACGATGCGTGGCAGGTTTATCTGCCAAAATCCACAGAAGTATCTTGGGAATGCGAATAATATTTTTTTTAGATCCTCATGGGAATTTGCTTTTATGAAATGGCTTGACCAAAATCCTGCAGTTCTAAAATTTGGTTCAGAAGAACTCATTATTCCATATGTAAGCCCACTCGACAACCGAGTTCATCGCTATTTCCCCGATATTATTGTTTTGTATAAGCACAAAGATGGTAGTGTTCGAAAAGAAATAGTTGAGATAAAGCCCTACTCACAAACAGTGCCAACTCCCAAGATGACTGACAGAGACAAGATGGCGCTTGTGGTAAATCAAGCAAAATGGGCAGCGGCATCAGCATATGCCAATCAAATGGGCGCGCATTTCCGTGTTGTAACAGAGAAAACGCTGTGGGGAGGCATAAATAAAAGAAAGCCACCAGCGCCCGGTAATGCTGTCTAAAGTGCTGGCAAGAAAGATAAAAACTCTTTATCAACCAGTAACGGATAATCTAGGGGCAAAAGGTGCTCTTTTATTATTTTAGCAGTGGGGAACAAAATGAAAACGCTTCAACCTGACAGCAAGTATATTCATCCACTTGATGATTTATTCCAAACTGAGGAGCCTGTCAGAGATGTCACTGAGTACAGTATAATGACTGAAGCAACTCTTGCATCTTTTCAAGCACCTGCTCCTTCTACTGAAGTTGAGCCAGAGGATGTTGAGATTGACAAAAAGATTGACCAAGTCTATGATGCTGCATATGACACGTTCCAGCAGCAGATGCAGTTTGCTGAAATAACTGAGCCAAGATATGCCGCCCGCAATGCTGAGGTTGCTGCTAACTACCTCAATATTGCGCTGAATGCAGCAGCAACAAAGGCTAAGGTGCGCGGCGATAGAAAGAAGGCGTCAGCATTTGTTCCATACGCTTCAAAAAATCCAAATGGTCTAGTTGTTGCAAGCCGAGAGGAAATACTGAAAATGATGTCAATTGACGCTGAAACGAAGGAAACAAAGTGAAGATTGATGAAATGTGGTCTAAAAAACGCACTAATATTTGGCTGCACCGCCTAAATAATAATGGCGTTGAAAGTAAGATGAACGATGCAGTAAAGTATTTCCAAAGCAAGAGGGAAGCAATTGACGCACACAACCATATGGTCACTGCAAATCCTTCAAAGGAAATAGCGCACAATCTTTATGTATCGACAGACTTAGGAACATTTAAAGTGGTACTGAAAGGACAATATCAAAAATGAAAGTTAGTCAACTACTAGAAACAGCTGCTGCCCCAAAGGCATCAACTCGTGTTAAAACACCAGCATACCTTCGTAAGGCTAAAGCAGGTAATGGTGGTAATTGGAAACTAACGCTTACTGACCCTAAAGCGGCTGAGAAAGAGAATATCAGCGGAACAGAAGGTCTAGAGGAGCTTAAGGCTAAACTTAATATTAGATGAGTGTAAAATGAAACTGGCTGACATTTATCTACAGGTTTTGGCTGAAGCTCAGCAGTTTAACTTTGCTCCCGTAAAAGCAAAATTAGAAAAACTTATTTCAGATCTAGTAGTTGATACCAGTAATTCTACTCTTCAAAAAGAAATAAAGTCAATTATATATGACATCGTTGTAAATGATGTTGATATTGCCAAAATAGGAAAGGCAAAGCAGGTTGGCTTTGATGACACCGCTGTAAACGCGTGGAAGACTTACTTTAGCGGAAAATTCTTCAATACTGGCGGCGGCGGACCGTGGGCACAAGTTGATATAAATGCTAACATACCAAGAAAAACAGGCCAAGACCGCACATTGAACTACTATATCACGGTTGAGCGTACAAAAGAAAATATCGCAAAGTTTCTAAAATCATTCAACACGCTCATTTCAAAGATACGCGATTTTTCAAATGATAAGCAGACGCCGATTAGCTTCAAGACACACCGTCATTTGGATTATTTTATGTCACACAATGACTCATTGAAGTTCTACTACTATGACCCCAGTGTTGAAAAGGACCTAGTTGCAGTCGTAAAGAAGTGGTTAGCAGATAGTGGAATTAAGACGGGCCAACGAACACATGAATTTGGCGTTGATAAGACGGTCTCAGGGCAGGGTGCAAAATCATCATTTGGGCAACTTATTGCAGATCATGTTGGAACTCAATTTATTGCCACAATCACAAAAAATGCAAACAAGTACTCAAGTCAGCAATATGTGCAATGGCTTGAGACACATTTACCAACTCTGATTAAGCAAATATCTGTGCAAAAATGAAAATCCATGAGCTATTAAATGAAAATGCTAATCAGCTTGCCATGAATAAAGCTGCATCATTTCTTGACACCCAACCAAATGAATTAGTCGTCGTTGATGATGATACTGCAGAAAAGGTACTGAAGGTTGGAAAAGAAGTAAAATCTGAACGAATCAAAATGGGTCTTGGAAATATTTTAATCAGAGTCTTTAATGCACTTCGTGGTGTATTTGTTCGTATAGAAACTTCTGATGGGAAAAAAATTATTAGCAGAGTAATGTTTAAATCAAAATCTCCAGCAAATGAAGCGCGTATTTTAGAAAAATGGAATGACAGCGGCGCATCTGATGCAGAAGGACGTTGGGCAAGGTATCGCGACGGAGATATTGGTGTTTTGGCAATGGCAGCTTGGCTGTATAATTCACGTGTTCATAAAAAAACAAAGGATGAAAAGCTTAAGTCTGCCTATGGAGCAATTTCACAGCAGCAAAATACTTCAAAACTTATTAGTGCAGCGAAGGCAGATGCTCTTAGAGCCGCCCTCAAGAAAAAGTTTGGTTAAAATGAAACTGACAGAACTTTTTGAAACTGCAAAGCTATCTCAAGATGATGACTGGGAGGGCGAATGGGAACCAGAACAGCAGATTGAGTACAAGGACTATGTAGTCAGGCCGATTGTTGCCTGGCCAGTTTGGCCAATTACTGCGGGCATTTTTGATCGTACTTTTGGCGAAAATAAATGGTCAATTAGCGCAACTGCTGGAATTTTTGGGTCTAGACCTCTTATGGGCAACAGCAACAGGGTTGTGGTAAAGGTTCGCGCAGATGTTAAGCCAAACTTCAAGGAACTTGTGCGCGATAAGATTTTAAAACCAGTTTTTCTAGAACAGCTTTCAGGCGAAGCCAAAGAATATCCTGGCAGTGCGGAACCACAAACTGCACCTACTAAAATTTGAACTGTGAGAATAATATGCCAGCAACTTTAGTTAAAAAATACGCTGAAAAACATGGTGTCTCAATGAGTAAGGCAGAGGAGCGTTGGGAATCTGCTAAAAAATCTGCTGAAGAAAAATTCAAGCATGGGACAAAACGATTTTGGGCCTATACCACTGGCATCTTCAAGAAGATGATGGGTGAAAATACAGCACTAACCTTTTCTGATTTTATGCTTTTAGAGCATATTTTTACGAAAAGTATGAAAAATAGATAACAATTCTACCCGGAAAAGTAAATAAAACATGGTATAAATCATTGTTGAAATAAGCAAAAACGCATCTATGTTTTGTACCAATGGACAGTAATTAACTTCTTTAAGAGGAAATAATGGATAATAACAACAATAAGAAAAACGATGAAGCTATTGGTGAATTAGTATCACACCTACTAGCTGCTCAAAACACCGCTAGAATGTGGCATTGGAAGGTTAAATCCTTTTCACAGCACATGGCGCTCGGCGAGCTGTACGATGGCATGAATGAACTAATAGATGATCTTATGGAAATCTACATGGGTGGATATGGTACTGAAACTTGGATTGAAATAAGCGAACCGAATATTTTTAGTGAAAATACACCACAAGAATTTGTTGCGCAGTTGTATCATTTCCTTGAAATGCAACACGAGATAATTCCGCAAGATGGCTTCTTGGTGAATAAGTTTGAGGAACTTCAAGCCATTGTTGCTAGAATTAAATATAAGATGGAAAATCTTGCATGATTCTTTCTCAATTAGTTGAGGCTGCTAATCATCGCAATCGTGGCTATAAAGCAGCCCCGACCGTTGATCATGAAACTCAGGAGGAAATTGACTTTATTAATAAGATGTTTCTGAAGTCACTTCCACCAGACTCACATCCTTTTCTTGTAGTGCCTGCTTCTTATGGTGTCAGCACAATATTTGGTTTGTTGAAAATTCCTCAAGTACAGAAGTTTAGAGAAAAATACCTTGTAATTCCTGGCTATGCTTTTGATGTTATAGACATCGCATCGAGAGGAAAAGTTCAATATTTCATATACTACAGGGATGGAGAGTGGTACGCACAACTAACAATCGGAATGCGTCGCCCAAAAACAATGAAGGGAACTCCCACCGAGTTGCTTAAGGCAATAAAACAATATGTTGCCAAGGCGCATATATCTGTAGAACACGGATTAAAAGAGATAGAAGAAAGAGAAGTTGAAAAGAATCTAAAATCACGTAAGAAGAAATAATACAAAGGCGAAGCATGTCAGCATTTCCATCAGGTGTACCAATAGTAAATTCTCTTCATGACAGAAGAAATGAGTTAAGAACTGAAGTTGCTGTTTTAAAGAGCGTTGTAAATCAACTTTCAAACTGGGTAGAGCAACTTGAACAAGATAGAGTTGCCCTCGTAGGAACTGTATATCTAGATGATGCTGCATTTGATGCTGCTTGGTATTCTATGGCTAACTCTCTTCTATCTGCAGTTCAAGCAGAAACTAATCTTGGCACTACGAGTTTCAGGTACAGAATGAAGAATGCACTTGCTCTACAGGGGCTTAACTTCACTCATTACCAAACATCAGATTCTAACACTTGGGCAGTAACGCATAACCTTGGATATGACCCCGAAATAAAGGTCTATACGTGGGATGTAACGCAAACTGTTCTTTCCGAAGTTACTCCATTGAGCGTAGTTTATCCTACACCTAATGTTTCAATTACCATTATTCTACCCACAGTTTCGCAGGGAATTGTGAAGTTCAGTTGAACAGCACAAAAAAGTAAGGTAGGAACTAGCAATGAAACTTCATAACCTGGTAGAAGCAGCAAAAAAATCTAAGGAAAAGTTGGAGGTTGAACAACAAACCGATGAAGAAGTAGATTTTATGTTTAACCTTTTTTCAAGGGCGCTTAAGCCATACGCTGATAAAATTGAACAGAGTACAATTAAATCGGGTGGGAAGTTTGGAATTCCAAAGCAAAGAATTTTGCGTGCAAAACTAATTAGACCTGCAAAAAATGGTAAAGCAAATGTTGGGTGGGTAGCAGTAATTTACACCTTTGCACCAGAAAAGCATGGTGTTAAGAATGAGAGTGGCTGGTATGTTTCAATGAGTGATGGTCAAAGCCTAACTCAAGTTTTAAAAGCAAAAAACTCCAAGCGCTTTGCTTCACCAAAAGACGCTCTTCCAGTAGCGCTAGAGTGGATAAAAGAACTATCTGAAAAATTTGTACCTAAGAACAAAGAAGAATAACTATGAAGGTAAGTGAATTAATAAAAGCTAAACACATTATTGCTGCAGGAAATTCTGCTCCTGAAGTTCCTATTGCACCAGACGCTGAAAGACACGCAGAGATTAATCCTGACTTTAAGATGTTAGATGCAACCAATCCAGAAAAGCCATATAGCCACGAAGTTATTATGAAGGCAATGGCTGAACTTTTCAAAAGAATTGAGCGCCAGGCAGCACACTATGGTGGAAAGATTGACCAGAAGACTGGAAAGATTGACCACTCCCAGCACAAGTACTATGACGCACAGATTGCACCAAACGAATGAAGCTCGCTCAGTTATTCGAGAATGAAAGCATATTAGCTACTATGCTGCTCAAACTAGTAAAGGCTAAAAAGCCCATCTATGTCAATGCGAAGGGACGTACCTTCCTGTCTGGTAATACACAGCGTGGATATCAGGCGATGCGCAGCACTAAGGAAGGATGGGTAGTGCAGGCAGAGTATATGCTCGTTGATCCAGTCGACATACTTAGACGTGCCATAAACAACGATCAACTGCACATTAGCCCTTATAAGGAGTTTGCGTTGTATGGCCGTGGTGCTACGAGCACTATGCTCTTCGAATTTGAAAGACCCATTGATGACAATTATACCATTAAGAAGATAAATGGCGTTTGGACAATTATTGATAGAGAACAGGTAACTAATGAAGAAAAAATAAAGAAGAGTTATCTTAACTTTAAAGGGTCATCAAGGAAAAAAGAACTGAAGGCTGAGATGACACGTGAAATAAAGCGCTTTAAAGATATGGAACACACTGACCCAGCCGCCTACCCCGATGATTGGACAGCAGACCAAAAGTACAAGGCTGAGTTGAAGAAGAAGGGCAAAAACCTTCCTAAGTCAGAACACACCAAGAAGTTTGAACGGAGATTTGGCAAATGAAGGTTATTGAACTCCTTACTGAAGTAAGCGTGGCTGAAAGCGCAGACTTACCAATTCTAGTATCAATGCTGAAGCGCACTATTGCCGATCACGTCAAGAATAAAGGACAGCCGGTAAAGCTGCTGGACAAGGAGATTGAGAATGAACCGATGAAGATCAGCGGCTACCAACTTCGTCCTGATGGTTCGCTCGAGCTCTCGGTGATTGCTCAGGTAACTGGACACCGTTACATCGTCTATACGAAGGATATGCTGGACGACGGACGACTGCACTTCCAAAAAGGTTCTAATGGGCGCCTACTGGTGTATTCAAATGAAGCTAACTGAACTCCTTACTGAAGGAAGCGTTGATACCGCTCTGAAGAATAAGGCTGAGAAGACAGGTATTTCGGTATCAATCCTTAGGAAGGTTTGGAACAGAGGTGCAGCAGCGTGGAGAACTGGTCATAGGCCTGGTGTAAGTCAGCACCAATGGGCACATGCAAGAGTTTCATCGTTTTTAACAAACGGGCCAGCTAGAAAAGCTGATAAGGACCTTTGGAAAAAGGCAAAGGATAAAAAATGAGAGTTTCTGAAATTTTAACTGAAGAAGTTTCTGACAGCGAAAAGAAGCGCCGACAGGATTTGTATTCTCGCTGGAAAACTCTTGTCAATATGTCTGCTGAAAGCCTGGAAAAATGGTTAGATCGCCAACTTGAGTTAGCCAAGTCTGATCCGAAGAAGCATCCTGGGCTAAAGCAATCAGTGGCATCAAAACTTGGAATTAGCACTGGTCGCCAGTCAGCCAAACACATAATCAGCATGAAGAAGCGACCAGTAAAAGACTGGGACGCAAATGACTGGCGATGGGCCGGTAAGCAGGTAAGTTTCATTAGCAGAATGAAGGGTGCGGCTGGACCACTGTATGACGAAAATGGTGAGCCAACCAGAAAGTTACTTTCTCTAAAGGTATGGGGGCATAGCCCACGATGAAGATGTTTGAACTCTTCGAGGAAGACAGCATTCCGGATGTTTTTATCGGAAAAATGCTGCTTAAGTTGTACCAAGCACATAAGCCGCTGAAGGTTGCAATAAAAGATGGATATGCAGTTGGAAATGCTTCCTTATCAATTAAGTCATCACCCCCATACCAGATATGGGACATCACAAAGGTTGAAATTCATACGTCATTAGGAAATAATGAATTCAGAATTTATAACACCTCACCAGGACAGTGGTTTGAACTCATTAAAAACGATGATGAGAACTTAACTTTAAAGAAAATGCCTGAAGGATACTGGCTACTAACCAGTATTAACGGCAAGGGTGTAGCATTATAAATAAACAAAAGTTCTGAGGATACAATGAAACTTAGCCACCTTTCTCAACTACTAGAAGACAGAGTTCAAGAAGACATTGAAGCCTTTTTTGATTTCTGGAGGGAAACTGCAGAGGGCACATCTCTTCAAAAACTGTTTGAAGCACCTGCTACTCCAGAAGAGTATCAAAAGGAAAAAGAATTTGCTGAAGATTATGCCACAAAGCACGGTGAAAAGAAGTCATTTAAAACTGGTGATACAGCAACTTTTAATGGAAAGCCATTTGAGAAAAAAGCAGACGGCTGGGTAAACACCAAAACAAACGTTAAATTCAGAGAAGACTCTCCAGTTGTAACATATATTGAAGCAGGTCTGACTTTTGCACCAAAGGGGTCAATGCTCTATAACCCCGCATTTGACAAGAAGCCTGCTGAAAAGCCTGCTGAAAAGCCTGCTGAAAAGCCTGCTGAGAAGGAAGGCGAAAAGCCTGCTGAGAAGGAAGGCGAAAAGCCTGCTGAGAAGGAAGGCGAAAAGCCTGCTGAAGGTGACAAGGAAAAGGAAGTCGCACCACCCGTGTCAAGTGGCATTAATGCTGCTCAAGTAACGCAGAAAATGTCTGAACTTTGGAAAAAATGGGTAGATACCGGAAAGAATGCTTCTCCAGAAATGCGCCGCTTCATAAAGCAGATGTGGCTAGATGCCGGTGGTATTAAGGCTGAGAGCAAAAGCACTGGTAAAAAACCGCTTGTTGAATTTGAGCAACTAAAGAAACTTGCTGAAAAATGACAGTAAATAGTAGATAAACTATTATCTACTTTCAATGCAAGTCTGCTATCTTCACGGTTTTAATTCTAGTCATAGGTCGTTTAATTATATTCAGAACAAACTTCCTGCACACGAAATTATTCCCATAAACTTCGACAGTCATCAGCCATTTGCGCTGAGCCTTGTTGACATCGAGAAACAGTTACCAAAAACGCCCTTCTCATTTGTGACACATTCACTTGGTGGGCTCGCAGCGGTTTATCTTGCTGAGAAGTTGCAAAACCGTGTAAAGGCTATAGTTTCCATTTCAGCACCATTCGGTGGTTCAAAAGCAGCAATTGCCCTTCGCTGGGTTCCTGGTTACCCGAAGGTTTTTGAAGACATTACTCCTGGGTCTGCAACAATTTCCCGTCTCACCACCCTGAAAATTAAGGCACCACTACTATCAATTATTTCTGTTGGCGGTAATTTGCCAACCACTTCTGAACAAAATGACAGCGTTGTAACTATTGCCAGCCAAAAGGCGCTGCCATATGGAAAAAAGGTAGAGGTCAAAGCCAACCACTTTGAGGTCGTAATGCACGAAAAAACTATTTCGCTTATAGAAGACTTTCTTTTTGAGAGAGAAGTATGAAAAACACTCAGATCAAAAGAGCATTTGCTGAAGATGAATACACACCAGATATGGTGATGGAGTTGATGAAGTGCAAGAAAGACCCTGTCTACTTTATGCAAAAGTATGTTAGAATTCAGCACCCAACTCGTGGCACCGTCAGTTTTGATCTCTACGAATATCAAGAAAGATACGTGCGTCACCTGCACGAAAATCGCTTCGTGCTTACACTTCAGCCACGCCAAATGGGAAAGACGATTACGACTGCAATGTATCTTCTATGGTACGCATCATTCACCAATGACGTGACAGTGCTCATTGCTTCAAAGAACCAATCACACGCCTTGGAAATTGCGGCAAGAATTAGATTTGCATATGAGCAACTTCCAAATTGGCTGAAGCCTGGTGTTAAGTACTACAACCGTCATAACCTTGAGATGGACAATGGCTCAAGAATTATATCTGAAGCAACAACTGAAAAGACTGGTCGTGGTCTATCAGTATCAAAGCTGTATCTAGACGAACTTGCCTATGTAAATGCGCGCATACAGCAAGAAATGTGGGCATCACTTTCACCCACCCTTTCTACTGGTGGTTCTGCAATTATCAGTTCAACGCCAAATGGAGATACTGAACTATTTGCACAACTGTGGAGAGGCGCAAGAGCCGGAACAAATGGATATATTCCATTTGAGGTTCATTGGAGAGAGCACCCAGATAGAGGTAATGAATACTGGGACCTTATGGTGGGTCAACTGGGTATACTTAAAACTAGACAAGAGGTCGGCGTCGAATTCCTTTCGTCAGATGCGCTATTAATCAACTCAATGCGGCTGCAGCAAATTGCGCACTGTCAGCCAAGTCATAGCGATATGGGCTTCAAGTTTTGGGTTAAACCTGAAGAAATTGGTGGTATTGGAAAAACATACCTTGTTTCCTGCGACCCTGCAACTGGAAGTGGAAATGACTTTAGCGTCATTGAGGTATTTGAATTTCCTTCACTTAACCAAGTTGCTGAGTACCGTACAAATGACGTGAATATCCCGTTGTTCTACGCAAAGTTAAAGTGGATTATCAACAAGTTGAGCACGAATTCTGGTAAAGGGCGGGCAGAGGTTTTATGGACGTTTGAGCGCAATGGAATTGGTGAGGCAGTATCAGCGCTTTATCAGAACGATGAGAATCAGCCAGAGCATGCTGAACTTTTTTCTGATGCTCCTGGCAAATTTGGAATTTATACCACTGGTAAGACAAAAATATTATCCTGTCTTCAATTGAAGCAACTTATTGAAAAAACTGCTGGTGGATTAAACGTAAAGTCTGAGCACCTGCTATTTGAACTGAAGAACTTTACTGCAAAAGGTGGTACCTATGAAGCAAAAATAGGTGCTACTGATGATGCGGTGATGGCAACTATTGGCATAGTACGGCTACTTAAGCGCCTGTCAGAGTGGAATGATGAGGCATTCAAGAGAGTAAATGAATATGTAGACCCAAGTGAAGATGCAGATGGCGCTGAAGATGAGCCTATGCCATTTGCAATATTGTAAAATAACAGGGTATTTTACACGGGTATTACACGCGGACAAGTAAATAGAATATTATCTATTGCTTTATCCATTGCTTTATCCATTTCTAGGAGTAGCTTATGTTGTACGATGGTCTATCACTTGCTGAAGGCACTTCAGTTTCAAATTTGACAATTGCGAGCGGCACGTCAAATCCTACATCACCAACTACTGGTGAGTTATTCTATCGAACAGATAGCCCCAATGAAGGGCTGTACGTCTATTCTGGAGCATCGTGGGACGCAGTAGGCTCAGGAGACGTAAGTTTTGACAGCCTAAATGTAAAGCCAGCAGTAAGAGCAGCAACAACAGCAAACATCACTCTTTCTGGAACACAGACAATTGATGGCGTTTCTATTATTGCTGGTGATAGAGTTCTCGTAAAGAACCAATCTACAGGCTCACAAAATGGCATCTATGTAGCTGCTTCTGGTTCTTGGGCCCGCGCTGCAGATTTTGATGGCGCGCCAACAACAGAGGTAAAGGCAGGTGACTTCGTGTTTGTTACCGAAGGTACTACTTTTGCAGATACTGGCTGGGTACTTACAAATAATGGTACTATTACAATTGGAACAACTGCCCTTACATTTGCTCAGTTTAGTTCTGGCTCATCTGCGCTAACCTCTACGTACATTGGCTACGGAAGTGAGTCAAACTTGCTAACGGGTAGCGCTTCATTTACGTGGGACAATACAGCAGCAAAATTAAGTGTCGGCACAACAGCAACAGCAGGCGTAATTGCTGGCAGCACAACTGGCACTACTGCTGGAAGCGGTGGTTTAACTATTATCACAAGTTCACCAGCGAATACCAAACCAGGCGTGTTGGCTATTCAGGGTGCAAATGCTTCGCAAGGTGGCGGTGATGTCACAATTACTGGTGGTAGCTCGGGCTCGAACGCTTATCCTGCTGGTAACATTACCATCACCACTGGACAACATTCAGCGACTGGTTCTGCTGGAAATATCTTGTTTGCGACTGGTGGCTCGGACACGCTCGCGAACAGCGGCTATGTCTCATTCACCACTGGTAAAGTTGCAGCCGCAGCCGGTGTTGAACGCTTCCGTATCCTAGCTACTGGTGCTTGGTCAGTTGGCACAGGAGGCACAGCATACGGTACATCAGGTCAGGTGTTAACATCAAATGGAAATGCAGCACCTACTTGGCAGGCGGTGTCTGCAGTAGCACCTTCATTAACTGTCACATATATCGGATATGGCAATGGGTTTAACCAATTAACTGGAACAAACAACTTTACGTGGGAATCAGCAGCAAATACACTTCAACTTGGTGCATCAGGCACTGGTGCAAGCACAACACTAAGTGGAGTAGTTGGTGGAGGAACGCTAACAATTCTAGGTAGTGCTACTAACTCCATAGGTAGTGCAGGACATGTTAAAATACAAGGTGGCAATATTTCTTCTGGTGCACTAGCAGGTGGAAACGTTACTATTGCAGGCGGTACGAGTACTGGAACAGCTGGTTATATAGTATTAACAACAGCATCAGCAGAACGCTTCCGCATTCTAGCAAATGGCGCCTGGTCAGTTGGTAGTACTGGTACTGCATATGGCACACCTGGTCAGGTACTAACTTCCAATGGAAATGCAGCACCTACTTGGCAGACTTTTTCAGTCACTAGCCTTGCAGGCACAAGCGGAACAACTGGAACTGCAGTCTCAGCCGTTGGCGGTAACTCTTCAAATGCTAATGGCGGTGCAGTCACACTTACCGCAGGCAATTCAACGGGCGGCGGCTTCCTTGGTGGTGCAGTTAACATTACTGGTGGCACCAATACCTCCGCCGCCGGCGCTGGTGGTGGGCCAATCAATATTACTGGTGGTACATCATCTATTTCAGGTGGGTCAAACGGCGGCAGCGTCACAATCTCTGGTGGCGCTAATACAATTGATGGTGGAGGTGGTGCCGTTTTCATCAACGGTGGCTCACTTTCTGCAACTAATACCAACGGCCTTGGCGGTTCTGTTTCTATTACTGCAGGTAATGCATCACTGTCTGGCATTGCATCAAATGGTGGTAATGTTAACATTAGGGGCGGACGTTCTGCTGCAGCAGGAGGTTATATCTCGCTAAGCACTGCTGCTACAACAACAGTTACTGAGCGAGTACGAGTTAAGGAAAATGGCGCCGTGCGTTACGTTCCAATGGCTGAGCCAGCATCTGCTGAAGCAGGAGATGTTTATTATGATAGCACATCCAACAAGCTGCGTTGCTACAATGGAACGATCTGGAATGATCTATTCTAAACTAGTAAAACCCGTACTAAAATAGTACGTTATGTTCCAGCACATTGGCCGCTAAAGCGGCCAATGTGCATTATGCAAATATCAAGATAAACCTCAAAAATGTCGTAAATATACAGTATCCATTTCTAGGAGAACACTATGCTTTACGATGGACTTTCACTTGCTGAAGGCACTGCAGTTTCAAATTTGACAATTGCAAGTGGAACTTCAAACCCAGGATCACCAACTACCGGAGAACTGTTTTACCGCACAGATAGCCCCAATGAAGGGCTATATGTTTATACTGGCACTGAATGGCAGGCAGTAGGCTCAGGAAACGTAAGTTTTGATAGTCTAAACGTTAAGCCGGCAGTAAGAGCCGCAACTACAGCCAACATTACGCTATCTGGAGCGCAAACGATTGACGGAGTGGTGCTGGTAGCAGGAGACAGAGTACTTGTAAAGAACCAAAACACTGGTTCCCAAAACGGTATCTATGTCGTTGCTTCTGGTTCTTGGACACGCTCAACTGATTTTGATGGCGCGCCAACAACAGAGGTAAAGGCAGGTGATTTCACCTTTGTGACAGAGGGAACTACACAGGCAGATACCGGCTGGGTACTTACAAATAATGGTACTATTACAATTGGAACAACTGCCCTTACATTTGCTCAGTTTAGTTCAGGTTCTTCTGCTCTGACCTCTACGTACATTGGCTACGGAAGTGGGTCAAACTTGCTGACGGGTAGCGCTTCATTTACGTGGGACAATAGTACTGGAACACTATCGCTGACACCAAGCAGTGGAAGCACCGCAACTGTTAAAACTAGTGGTGGTAAACAACTGAATATAGCTTCAAGTGCAAATGCAAATAATGGTTTGGGAATATCAATCGATGCAGCTGCTGCGCCAAGCGGGCAAGGTGGTATGATTTGGATTAATGCTGGTGCTGGAACTGGCACTAATCTAGCCGGTTCTATTATGCTGGCGGCCGGCGCAACAGGAACTGGTGCTGGTGGAGGTATGATATCCTTTACAACTGGAACAACTTCAACTGAACGTTTTCGTATTCTTCAGAATGGTGCTTGGTCAGTTGGTAGTACTGGTACTGCTTATGGCACATCAGGTCAGGTGTTAACATCAAATGGAAATGCAGCACCTACTTGGCAGAATGTATCAAGTACTACAACTGCCACAAACCTGGCAGGCGGTTCTGCTAATCAAATCCCATATCAAACGGGTGCTGGCGCAACTAGTTTCATAGCAACTGGCACATCAGGTCAGGTACTAACTTCCAATGGCTCTGGTTCTGCACCTACTTGGCAGACTGCAGCAGGATCATCTTCATTTGGTAATACTACCACATTTGGTGATGGAACAGCGGCAGTAACACTTCAAGGCAATCAATCTGCTTCTGAAGTCGGTGCACGACTAACTGTCCAAGCGGGTGCACTTGCAGCTACAGGTGCTGGTGGCTCACTTACATTGAAGGGCGGAAATGCTAACACTTTTGGACCAGGAGGCGACGTAAATATTACATCTGGTAATGCTGTCTCGAGCGCACCTGCAGGTAATATCACCATTGCCGGTGGAACGCAAGGTAACTCATCAACACGGCAAGTTACAACAGTTCGTGGTTCAGACACAACAAGCAACTATGCAGGTGATGTAGTTGTCCGAGGTGGTGACACTACTGGCGGCGCGCCTGGCAGGTTAACATTGCGAGCCGGAAATTCAACAGGGCCAAACAGTGCAACTTTTATACCAGATGTTAATGTCAACGGTGGTAACGTTGCTTCTGCTGCTTTTATGGATGTGTATGGTGGCAATGTTAACATTACTGGTGGTAACATTTCATCTGCAAACGCTCAAGCCGCTACTCAGAGTGTTGGCTCAGTGATTATTTCGGGTGGCATTGCAAATGCAAATACGGGTCCAATCACCAATGGTTATGTATCATTTAAAACTGGCGTTACGGCACTAACAGAACGCTTCCGTATCCTAGCTACTGGCGCTTGGTCAGTTGGTAGTACTGGCACTGCATATGGTACATCTGGACAGGTATTAACGTCCAATGGAAATGCAGCACCTACCTGGCAAACAGTATCTGTACCTTCATCATTTACTAAGTACGACGAGTTCCAAGGTTCAGTTACTGCTTCTGCCACCACCAACATTGATTGCTCCACAGCAAACAACTTTACGGTGACGATGTCTGCTAACATCACAACGCTTACCTTCTCAAACATTCCTGCAAGTGGAAGAAACTATTCTATGACGCTGTATATAACGCAGGATGCAACAGGTGGTAGAGAAATTGTGTGGCCCGCAGCGGTGAAGTGGCCAAATGGTACAGCACCTTCACTCACAGCAACTGCAACTAAGATAGACGTTATTACGCTGGTTACCTATAATGCCGGCACTTCTTGGCTAGGTTTCGTAGCCGCACAGAATATGTAATTGCCTAACTGATAAGGATCAACTATGTTTTCAGTAAGAAGCACCGCGGGAACTGGACCAACAAGTCTCTCAACAGTTGAGGACAAGCCAGAAAATCTTGTAATGAAAGTTGCAGGAGATAGTTTTGCAAAAAGCACGAATGATAGGTACTTTGATGAGTCGAATAATTTATTTGCAGTAACAAATACCTCCTCTAGCCAAGGCACGTTCTCACCTTTCAGCCCTTATTGGTCATATAAGTTTGATGGGAATGGTGACTACTTAACAACTGCTACATCTGCTAATTTACTTCTTAACAGCAACGCTGACTGGACGATTGAACTGTGGTTGAATCCTGCAGTTACACCTGCTGCAGCATCCTGTTTGCTTTTCTCTTCTAATGGTTCTGGTGGTGGTTGGAACGTAAGTCATAATACCGCATTTTACATAGATTCTTCTAGACGTCTAGTTGTAGAATGGTCAACTGGATCAGTAACGCCACAATTTACAACTGGAACAAATACAGTTCCTTTAAACTCTTGGTCACACATTGCTTTTGTTTATAATGGAAGTGCAAAAACTATCACCACATATGTAAATGGAGTGATCGATATTAATGCTGCCAGTATGTCATCATACGCCCCACCTGCAGCAGCACCAAGAACTACTATTAGTAGAACTGATCCAACTGTTCCTGCACCAACTGAGTATTTTTTACAAGGATTAGTTTCAAATTTAAGAATAGTAAATGGAAGCAGTGTTTATACCTCTTCCTTTACTCCATCAACTTCTCCATTCACTGCTGTTGCAAACACATCGCTACTGACACTTCAAAATCCTTACCTAAAGGACAACAGCACCAATAACTTTGCACTTACCGTCAATGGCGACGTTGCAGCAACTTCTTTCTCTCCATTCAAGGTAGTAAAGCAGGAAAATTGGTCATATGACTTTGATGGCTCAACAGACTACATTACTGTTGCTGACAATGATGCATTTAACTTCCGCAATGATAACTTTGCGGTTGAGTTCTGGTTCAACCCTCGTGCTGTAGATACTTCTTGGATTGTAAGTCAATTTGAAAGTGGTGGTGGAGATGATACAAACTCAGCATTCACCTTTTTGTTTACCGCAGCAAACAAACTACAGGCAATTGTAGCACATAACAACAGTACCTCTCAAGTAAATCTGGTTTCAACAACCACTATTACTTCTAATTTGTGGTACCACGCTGCGCTCGTAAGAAATGGAACGTCACTTACGCTGTACCTAAATGGTAAGGCTGAAGCGACAAGTACCGCGATAAGCACCAATGTAGTAAACAACAGCAACCTAAGTCTAAGCATTGGAAGACGTACGGGCGGATCGAATTACTTCAATGGTTATATCTCAAATCTGCGCATTGTGAAGGGCTCAGCGGTTTATACTACTGCCTTTACGCCAGAAACTACAAAGACGCGGCTGATAGGTGGTACAGTTTTCCTTTCACTGCAGGACAAGGTGCTGCAGGACAATGGACCATATTCACTTACGGTAACAAAGAATGGAACTCCTACTACAAGCAGCACAAACCCATTTTCAGGTTCTACGGAGGGTGTAAATTGGAGTTGGTACTTCAGCGGAAATAACAACTACCTAAGCATTCCTTATAGCAGCACTCTGGATATGAACTCTGGTTCATTCACATTTGAGTGCTGGATTTATGCAACAAACATAAGTGGAATTGAAGGAATTTATGGAACTTCAGGTGGACCGGGTGCCGTTCCAAAATTTGTTGTTCACCTAAATGCTGGTGTTCCAAGCATTCATTACAACGGTCTTACAAATGGTGCTGACATTTACACCACTGCATCTTCAGCAGTTTCTGCAAATGAATGGACGCATATTGCGTTTGTTAGAAACTCAACTACCTGGACTTGGTATATAAATGGTGTTGCAAGTGGTACTGGTTCAAATGATACCGTTATAACATTTACAAACCAGGCAACATACCTTGGATATGGTGGTGAAGCATACTTTACGCCGTTCAATGGGTATATCTCAAATCTACGTGTTGTAAAGGGCTCAGCCGTTTATACTGCTGCCTTTACACCATCGACCTCAAACCTATCGGCAGTTGCAGGCACTTCACTGCTGGCGCTGCAGAACTCTACTATAGTTGATAACAGCACGAATGCACATTCTATTTCAACAACTGGAACGGTGTTACCATTTAATGGAAATGCGTTCTTTAGTACAGGTGAAAAGACGACTTTACCTGCACACTCTGTTTACTTTGATGGAACAGGGGACTATCTTACAGTTGCAGATAATACGGCTTTGGATATGGAGGCGGCTTCCTTCACGATTGAGTGCTGGTTCTATCCTCTTACTACGCCAAACTCGCAAACACTTTTTTCAAAGAGAGCATCTAATGCAGCGTTTGGTGGCGTGCAAGTAGGTTTTGGTGCTAATACACTATTTCCAAGTCTATTAGCAACCGTAAATGGTACTTCATGGAGTATCAACATAGCAAGTACTGTTGCAGTGGCGTTGAATAGCTGGAATCATATTGCTGCGGTGAGAAACGGAGGCGGGTGGCAGTTATACGTAAACGGTGTATCTGGTGTTTCTACAACTCTTGGCGGCACTGTTCCTAACAACACTGCAGCATTTGCTATCGGGGCGGGGGCGGCAGATGGTTCAACCGCAATCAACAGTTCATACATTTCTAACTTTAGAGTTATAAAGGGTGTAGCAGTATATACTGCAAACTTTGTTCCTCCTGTAGCACCATTAGATGTTACTTTAGTTCCTTCTACAGTATCACTGCTAACCTGTCAAGGAACTGAGATAGCAGATGGAAGTCCAAACAACTTCACAGTTACAGCAAATGGAAACGCAGCAGTTAGAAAAGTTAGCCCATTCCCGCTGCGCGAAACAGACATTCAAGTTGGCAGCGGACTCTTTGCTGCAAGTAACACAGATTATCTTTCAGTTGCAGGCTCTTCAGCCTTTGCAATTACAACCTCAACTACTCCATTTACAATAGAGGCATGGGTTTATCCTACCGCTTCTGGCGGTGCTATTTTCAGTGACCAATTTACAACTGGAACAAATACGGTCCCAATAACTCTATCGCTTTCAAATGGAACTGGAGCAAACAATACGACTGGTTTAATTCCTGCGCTTGGATACTATAATGGTACTTCTTGGGTAACAGCAGCAGTATCTACGACAGCAATATCACTTAACCAGTGGAATCACGTTGCTGCAGTGTTTACTGGCTCAACAACAAAGATATTCATAAACGGCGTAGATGTAACTGCTGGCTCACCAACACCTGCTACTACTTGGGGTGTAACTGGTGCAAATGGAGACAATTGGTATATTGGAAGGCGTTGGGACAATAATGCAACTGAATATTTCAGCGGACATATATCAAATCTACGCTTCGTAAGAGGAACGGCAGTTTATACTGCTGCCTTTACTCCTCCTACTACTCCAGTTGGAAAGATTGCAAACACCAGTCTGCTTCTAAACTTCTCATCACCTGGTGTATTTGATACTACTGGTAATTCAGTTTTGAGAAAAGTTGGAAATGCTGCTGCCTCTTATCTACCATCTTCTGGTGCTTATCCAAAGACTGGAAAGACAGCAATTTTCTTTGATGGTACTGGTGACTACTTTGGCACACAGAACGCAAATACTGCCTTTGGTACTGGTGACTTCACGGTAGAGTTCTGGCACTACCCAACAATCAGCAACTCGTTATATACCTTTATAGATTGGAGACCAAGTGAAACTAACGGACAGTATGTAAGTTTGCACCGAAATGCTTCCAATCAAATTGTATTCGTGGTGAATACAACGCAGGGAATAACTGGCACTACCGCTTGCACTGCAGGTGCTTGGTACCACATCGCTCTTTCTAGAATAAGTGGTACTACAAGGTTGTTCGTAAATGGAAACCTGCAGGGAATTTATGCAGACACCAACAACTATACTACACCAGCGCTTCGTCCTCTAATTGGCGAAAATTCATTTGCTACTGGCACTGAACTTACTGGTGTGCTTGATGACATTAAGGTGCATAGGGGTTATGGAAAGTACTCAAGCAACTTCTACGTCTCTAGAGTTGCAACTCCAATCTCTGCAATGGTGGCAACAGGAGGCACTGAAACAACTGCTGATGGGTACAAGATACACAGTTTTACCTCTAATGGAACGCTCATAGTCACATCACCTGGAGAATTTGAGTACCTACTGGTTGGAGGTGGAGGTGGGGGTGGTGGAGGTGGTCTCAACGTTGGAGGTGGCGGCGGGGGGGCAGGAGGATTTCTTCAAGGAACTGCAACTATAACGCAAACAGGCGCTCTAAACATCAATGTTGGCACTGGTGGTGCTGGTGGAAATCCAGGTGCAAAGGGTGTTGATTCACTTATATCCAGCAGTGAAATTTCAATTCGAGCCGTAGGCGGTGCTGGTGGTAGCAACAGTAACGTCACCTACGCAACTGGCGGCGGCTCGGGTGGTGGAGTGGCAGGTAGCGGCACCGCAGGGACTGGAATTTCTGGACCTCCTCGACAAGGAAATTCTGGTGCTACAGGTGTAGGAACATATGGTACTACCTTCTGTAGTGGTGGAGGCGGGGGTGGTGCTGGTGCTAATGGTTCAACTGGACCAGGCCAGGGGACTGGCGGTTCTGGCGGTAATGGAAGAATTTCTAGAATAAATGGTACCGCAACTACATACTCAACTGGTGGTAATGGCGCTGGTGCAAATACTGGTGTTGGAGCATCAGGAGCGGCAAATACCGGAAATGGTGGCGGTGGTGGCGGTGGAAATGCAGTTGCCGCTGGAAATGGTGGTTCAGGAATCGTCATCATTCGCTACAAATTATAAGCAGAACGCGCTTCCTGATATCTAAAACGATAGTCATATAACACGCAGGGGAAATATAATATTTCCCCTGCCCATATACGTTTTTCATAAATACTGTACAACGACTATTGTCTAGGAGAACACTATGCTTTACGATGGACTTTCACTTGCAGAAGGTACTGCAGTTTCAAATTTGACAATTGCAAGCGGTACCTCAAATCCTACATCTCCTTCAACAGGTGAGTTATTTTATCGAACAGACAGCCCCAATGAAGGGCTGTACGTCTATTCTGGCGCTGAGTGGCAGGCAGTTGGCTCTGGAAATGTAAGTTTTGATGCGCTGAATGTAAAGCCAGCGGTAAGAGCAGCAACAACAGCAAACATCACTCTTTCTGGAACACAGACAGTTGATGGAGTTTCTCTAACAGTTGGTGACAGAGTACTGGTTAAGAACCAAAACACTGGTTCTCAGAACGGTATCTATGTTGTTGCTTCAAGTTCCTGGACCCGTGCGACTGACTTTGATGGTGCTCCATCTACAGAGGTAAAGGCTGGTGACTTCGTGTTCGTCACCGAAGGTACTACCTACGCTGACACTGGCTGGGTACTTACCACAAATGGTACAATTACAGTTGGAACAACTGCACTTACCTTTGCGCAATTTACTGGTTCTGCGCCAGCCAGTTTAACTGCTTCATATGTTGGTTATGGAAGTGGGTCAAACTTGCTGACTGGATCTAGCAACCTAACCTGGAATAATACCTCACGTGTTCTAACGCTGGCAGGTGGTGCTTCTACCGTGATCGGTAGCGGCGGCATGCTGACTGTTTCGGGCGCTGAAGGAGGTGGTCACCTAATGATCAAGGGCGGTAGATCTGGCGGTTCAGTTGCTGGCGGCGACCTGTACGTGCAGGGTGGAGACAGCCTAAACGTTGGTCAGGGCGGAAACAATGCCGGCCCAACGCTTTATCTACGCAGCGGTTCTGGTGGTGGAGACATTCCATATCCAGGTTCTATCGTATTTCAAACACACAACATTGGTGCTGTACCAATCACCTGGATTGAGCGTATGAGAATGACTGGGTCTGGTGCTCTGTCATTTGGTACATCAGGTACAGCATACGGCACCGCTGGACAGATACTTACTTCTAATGGCGATGCTCCCCCTTCCTGGCAAAATGCTCCAGCGACATTCACTGGTGGTACAGTTGCAAATGCTACAACCTTCTCAAGTTCAGTAACTCTATCATCATCACTCATTTTTGGTACAGCATACACCGAAACAAACACCAACGTAACTGCTACTGCATCCACAACGCTTAACTGCGCAACAGGAAACAACTTTGCAATTACTCTTGGTACCAGCATTACCACGCTGACGTTCTCAAACGTTCCTACTTCAGGTAGGGTCTATAATATGTCGCTGGTAATTCTTCAGAGCGGGGCTGGATCATTTACAATTAATTGGCCAGGTTCCGTAAAGTGGCCAAGCGGTGGTGCTCCAGCGCTTACTTCAACATCTGGAAAATATGACATCATTACACTTATGACGTACGATGGCGGTACAAACTGGTTTGGCTTTGTTGCTGGTCAAAACTATTAATCTAACTGAAGTAAAGCGGGGTCAAAATGTTTGGATTTAGAAGCATCTCTATAACGAAGGTTTATCAGGTGGCACAGGCAGTTGCCGCCGCGGTAGCAAAAACCGTTTCACTAAAACTAGCAACATCAACAAGCAACAAGGATGTTAATACCTCATTCTTGGATGAATCGATAGACTATCGTGGTTTGATTACACGAAATGGCGATGTTACGCAGGGAACTGATAATCCATTTGGAAGTGATTGGAGTTGGTTTTTCAATAGGAGTGGAAATCCCATATCTTACATATCTGTTTCAAACCAGTCATTATCTCTAGGAACTGGTGATTTTACAATTGAAGCTTGGTTGAACAGAACAGGTTTAAATGCAGTCGACAGTACTTATGGCTCTACAGTTCTAGATTTTAGAACTGCAGAGCCAAGCGCACAAATTTTAATTGAAAAAGCATCTAGTTCCACTCAGCTGGAGTTGTGGGTAAATGGCTCAAGTCGTATAATAAGTTCAACCACTCTTGATACTGGAACTTGGGTTCATTTTGCCCTAGTTCGTCAAGCAGGCGTAACTCGCCTTTATATCAATGGTGTAAAAGAAGGTGTTGATTATGCTGACACCAATAATTATAGCGCGACCTCAGCAGTAATTGCCGGTAGATTTGCTGCTGTGTCTGGCGACTTTAGACCTTTCATTGGCTATATTTCCAATCTAAGAATAGTAAAGGGCGTTGCTCTTTATACATCAGCATTTACGCCATCAACGTCAGCACTGTCATCAACCCCTGAAACATCCTTATTGATTTGCAACAGGTCAATTCTTGATGACTCGAGCGGTGTTCGAAATGCGCTGACAGTAACTGGCAACCCAATAACATTCAGGTACAGCCCATTTACATCTACTGAGATTCAAAGTATACCTACTGGCAGCGTATATTTTGATGGAACTGGAGATTACTTAACGGTTGGAGGAACAACGGCATTTTCACTTTCAGGCGATTTTACGGTAGAAGCCTGGATATATCCAACTGCTGTTCCTCCAACGGTATACGGTGGTCCAATTTTTTCTAGATCAGGTGGAAGCAACGGGTGGGAACTAAGACTGCAAAACACAATGCAAATGTCTTGGGTAAACCCGGGCGTTGCTGCTAATAATTTCGGTCCTACGCTAAGACTTAATACCTGGTACCATATTGCTGTATCAAAAACGGCTGCTGGTACATTAAAAGGTTATGTTAATGGGGTTGAATATAGTGCAGGCGGGAGTGCAGGTTCAGCAAGCAGCAATAATATTCAGGTTGGTTCAAGTGGTTTTGGAGATTTTACCGGCTATATTTCCAATGCGCGAATTGTAAATGGTACGGCGCTCTACACCGCAGCCTTTACCCCATCAACTTCTCCTCTAACTGCAATTTCCGGTACATCACTGCTTACCTGTCAAGGTACTTCTTTCTCTGATGCAAGCACCAACAACTTTACTATTACGGCTACAGGAAATGCAAGACCTACTGCAAATTCTCCATTTGCTCTAACAACAACGACTGTATCAGAGCAAACAACTTCATCAAGAGCATACCCAACAAGCAGAAGCGTGTGGTTTGATGGATCAAGTGGTTTATCACTTGCTTCAAATACCGCATTTGGTCTTGGAACTGGAGATTTTACAATAGAAGCCTGGATTTATCCCACGGTAAATCCCGCAAATGGACCAGGCACTATAGCTGATTTCAGAACTGCTCCAACTGCATCTGCTACAAGTATGAGAGTTAATAGCTCACTGCAGTTACAATTTTATAATGGCCCCGCTAACATTAATAATATTTTTACATCTCAAATAGTAACACTGAATTCTTGGAACCACATTGCATGTGTTCGTAGTTCTGGAACAGTTTATGCATATATAAACGGAAAATTAGCAGGCTCTGCTACAGTATCATCTAACTTGGGGTCAGACCAACCTTTGCTTATTGGCAACAACCAAGTTGTAGGATTTAATTTCAATGGTTGCATTTCCAATTTTAGAATTGTAAAGGGTACCGCAGTTTATACGGCAGCATTTACGCCACCAACTTCTCCCCTAACTGCAATTTCTGGTACATCACTGCTGACCTGCCAAGGCACTTCTTTCTCTGATGCAAGTACCAACAACTTTGCAATTACAAGAACTGGAAACGTTGCACTAAATTCAAACAATCCATTTGCACCAACGTTGGTAAGCCAGCCAGTTGCGCCAAACAGAAGTGTATATTTTGATGGTACTGGAGATTATCTATCACTTCCAGATGGTACTGCGGCAGTACAGTTTGGTTCAGGTGATTTTACTGTTGAGGCTTGGATATATCAAACATCGTCAGTAAATCCCGGTAGAATTGTCAATAATTGGTCTTCTTCAACACCCAGCACAGCAAGTTGGGAAATTCTTGTTGCTCCAACATCAATTATTTTTGCCTGCAGTTCAAATGGCTCAAGCAGTCAAGTATCTTTATCTGGAACTATTGGCACAGGAAGATGGCATCATTTTGCTGCAGTAAGAAGTGGAAATATTTTCACTCTTTATGTTGACGGCATTTCTGTTGGTTCAACTACACAAAGTATTACTCTTCAAGCGGCAAATACTTTTACCATTGCTGCTAGACGTAACAGTGCTAGTTATGTTGAACCTTTCCCCGGTTACATTTCAAATCTAAGAATTGTAAAGGGAACAGCAGTTTATACTGCCAACTTCACCCCACCAACATCAGATCTTACAGCAATATCTAACACATCACTGCTTACCTGTATTGACGGTACATTTAAGGACAACAGTTCAAATAACTTTACATTAACACAAGCAGGTGATGCAAGGACAACTCAGTTCTCACCATTTAGTGTGTCAAATAGTATTACATTTGACGGTACTGGTGACTTCCTAACTGTGCCTGATAATGATACTGCTTTCAACTTTGGAAGTGGAAACTTTACTGTTGAGTTCTGGTTTAACACGCGAAGCATCTCTGCACAATGGATACTTAACCAGTTTGAAAGCGCAGCTGGCACAGATACAAACTCTGCCTTTACCTTCCTGTTTGCTGCAGCAAATAAACTGCAGGCAACCGTTGCGTACAACAACAGCACATCGCAGATCAATCTAGTTTCAACTACGGCGCTCAAGACCGGCGCTTGGTACCACGCAGCCCTTGTAAGAAGTGGTACTTCTCTAACGCTGTACCTAAATGGTGTTCCTGAAGCAACCAGCAGCGTAATTAGCACGAACGTAATCAACAACAGCAACCTGAACATCAACATTGGTCAGCGTCAGGGCGGTTCAAACTACTACAATGGATATCTTTCCAACATCAGAATTGTAAAGGGTACTGCAGTTTACACCGCACCATTTATTCCGTCAACGGCGGATCTAACTGCTATCGGTGGAACGAGTTTATTGCTTGTTGGAAAGCAAAACTTCTTAGATAGCAGCACCAATGCCTTTACAGTTACGCGGAATGGCGATGCTGCGATTACATTAGATGAATCAGGCTTCGTTCCTGGTCCAAATGGAGAGTACTACAGCACCTACTTCCCAGGTTCAGCGAGTGTAACCGCTGCTTCATCGGCGGCGGCAGCATTTGGAACTGGCGACTTTACAATGGGTGGCTGGTTCTATATTGCTTCAAACGTTGCTGATTATGTACAACTATTTGATTCAGTGTTTAGTGGTACGACTGTTGGTTTTAGATTTGGAAACGTAGGATTTGGTTACAAACTTCAGTTCTTTACCGACTCATCATCTACTGCAACGTGCTACAGTACGCCGCTTCTTCAGACAGATATGCTGAATACCTGGACGCACATCGCGCTAACTAGAGCTGGAGGCATTCTACGGTTCTTCGTAAACGGAAAAATGCAGACATTTGGAAGTGGTGCAAATCCATCAACATATCCCACTGCTGAAATTTCTTCTACAACAAACATCACTGCAGGAACATTTAGAGTTGGTGTAGGCTTGAATGGATATGCATATGGTGTTGGAGCGATTAAGGGATACGCGCTGTACACTGAAAACTTTACACCTCCAACTGATGCACCAACTGTAATTCCTGGAACATCTTTCCTTACCTGCGTATCAAGAGCGATTGAGGACGTGAGCCCAAGCAACCTTGCGCTAACTACAACTGGTTCGCCAGAAGTAAATGTTACAGTTCCAACAACCAAACTAAATTCCTGGTACTTTGATAGTGCTGCTTCATCGCACGCTATTGTAAATCACAGCAGCGCTCTGAACATTCTAAGCGGTGACTTTACTGTTGAGTGCTGGATACAACCTGAAGTTGCCGCAGGTTATAAGGCAATTGTTGGACAGTGGAATCAAGCCAGTGTATCAACTGGCGGCTGGCTAATAAGCTTGAGCGCCAATACACCAGTATTTGAGTTCGGCCCACTTAGTACCGGTTCCCCACTATTAACAAGTTCAACTGCAGTTAAGATTGGTCAATGGAATCACATTGCAGTTACACGAAATGGTTCATCATTTACCATGTATCTAAATGGTGTATCAGTTGCTACTGCGACATCTGCTACAACCGGTTCCTATCTTGCAATTAACACCACTGTAGGCAACTACTACAACTCTGGTGGAACAATTGGTGCTACAGGTGCTGCTTATTATAAGGGCCATGTTTCAAATATAAGAATTCTAAAAGGAGTGGTTGCATATACCGGTGCATTTACTCCAAGTTCCTCACCGCTACAGGCTAGCCAATACTCAAAGAACCTCAGTCTGCTAACTGCTCGTTCTTCAAATGTTATTGATGAGAGCCGCAACAACCACTACATCAGGCTCTTCAACTCTGCTCGTGTTCGCCCTAATACGCCATTCACAAAGACCTCGTCAAGCACCACAGCGTCAAATTATTCAAATATGATGTCTGCTGGAAATGCATATTTTGATGGAACTGGTGATAGCCTTGCAATCACTGGCTCTACAGCATTTGTTCCTACCTCAAGTGAGGACTTCACCATTGAATTCTGGTGGAGACCTGGACCTGCAACAATTACCAACTCAACCGCAGTTATGGGATGCGGGTGGAATGGCACGAACTATCCTGGATGGCTATTTTATGTTAATAGTACGGGCGGACTTGCATTTTATTCCTCATCAAACGGTACATCCTGGGATATCTCAAATAACACAGTAATAACTTCCACACCAAGAGCAAATGTTTGGCATCACGTAACAGCCTGTCGGGTTCGTGGTTCTATTAGGTTGTTCTTAAATGGTGTTTTAGCCACAACTATTGTTAGCAGTGCGGCACTTAGCACGTCGGCTACATCAGTGACACTAGGTGCTGGGGTTGCAGTAGCAAGCCCTTCTTCTGGTCGCATATCTTCAGTTAGAGTTATTCGTGGCGCTGGTCTATACGAAGGAAACTTCAGACCTGCATCAGCACCTCTTGATATAACTCCAGCAACAAGTTTGGCGCTTGACTTTAGACACGCTGGTCTGTTTGACTCCACGACAAAGAACAACATTGCCGCCTTTGGAGATGCACGGGTAAGCAACGTTCAAACCCGTGGTGGAAATACAACGGTTGCATTTGACGGAAATGGAGATTACCTAACTGTTCCATCGTCTAGGTTCTTAGACCTGTATAGTGGTGATTTTACAGTAGAGTGCTGGGTACGCTTTAACTCTCTTGCAAACACCCCACACATTTTCCAGTTTGGAACTGGGACAAACTACAGGTGGAACGTGTATGTAGGACTATCCACATTTAGACTGTACTCAACCACTGTCTCTGGTAATGGCGCAAACAGAATAACAGGACCTTCACTGTCAATTGACACCTGGTACCATATAGCAATCGTTAAGTCTGGTTCAACGATTACGATGTACCAGGACGGTGTATCTGTAGGAACAACGACCTCTAACCTTTTCCCTGTAGGCAATCAAGAAATGGGCGTTGGTTGGAATACGTATGCAGGTCTCGCAGGAGATTACTTCAACGGTTATCTCCAAGGTCTAAAGGTAACAACTGAAGCCCTTTACACCAGCAACTTTACTCCTGCTTAATTTCTAAGGCAGGTTAAGAAAAAGTGTGTCTAAAATGACACACTTTTTTGTTTCTTTTTCCGCAGAAACTGGTGTATAATAGCATCTATGGAAGGAGATATTGTATGAAGTATGTGCGTATGGTCAATGGTCTTCCAGTTGAAGTTTCAAGTGAGTTCCCAAAGAATGCTACTTGGGACAAGGTCAATGGCTGGATGTCGCTACGGCAAGATGTCTCTTCAATGGAAGAAGCCGAAAAACTAGCAGTCTATATTACTGCGATGACTGGAAATGTATGGCTTTCTGCCGATAATTCATCTAGTGTTTCTCCACGGTTTGAGGTATTTGAAGCGCCTACAGTAGGGGATGATGTTTCTCGCGGCTTCAATGGTGACTACTATCCGTGTGGAAAGATTGTAAGGATTACCAAGTCGTGGAGGATTACTACCTCTACGGGTGCACGCTTTAACCGCTGCAAGAACCGACCGGCATGGAAGGAGATTGGAGGTACATTCTCTCTTGTCTCTGGAACTGTCGATGAGCGTAACCCCCACTTCTAAGAAGGATATCAGTATGCAACCATACCAGTATCAGAAGGAACTTGACGTCTTCAATGAAGCAACTCGACTTGCAGGTGCTGCTACGCAGAAGTACCTCTCTGACCATCCAGGCGAGTGGTATCCCTGTGGGTTTGTGCATGTGAATATTCGTCCTGCTCGTGGTCGCTTTGTGTCGATGTTGAAGGACCAAAAGGTTGGCAATGTTGATGAGTTCTACGGCGGCTACAACATCTTCAACCCTTCTAGGAACAGCACGCAGTGGATGTACGCGAAGGAAGAAGGTGCGCGAGCCTTTGTGAAGGTGCTTGCTGAACACGGCATTTCTGCTCGTGTAGTTTCTAATATTGACTGATGAAAATTCTTCAACAGACTGATTTTGACTTTTCTCCAGAACTGTGGGAGGTGATTGTCTCGCTTGAGGCTTCTGCTGCAGGCGTGGCAATGCTCAACACGTCTGAGAATAGCCCATATCACAGAGAGGAAAACGTCTGGACACACACTGAGATGGTCATTGACCATTACATCAAGAATTTTTCATCATTTCGCCCACTAACCCACAACATCATTGCTGTATGTTCTCTTCTATTTCACGATGCTGGAAAGCCAAAGGCAGAGGAAACGGTCAAAACTTCGGATGGTCAGACGTATCGTCGCTACCCTGGGCACGAACTTCTTTCTGCAGTTATTTTTACAGAGCATTGGTTGAAGAGCGAGAGGCTGCGCTCGTTGCTGAGCGCCGAGGATGCACGAAGAGTTCGGTGGATAATCGAGCACCACCTGCCGTATGGCATAAAAGATGAGGCAAAGCTGAGTGCACTAAAGAGGGCAACTCTTTCAACGCTTCATCACTGTGATATTTTCTTTGACTGCCTAAGGTCAGATGCCGCAGGCAGAACGTCTGATAACCACCAGGAAAAACTTGAAAGGGTGAAGAACTGGATTTCAACGTTTTCAAATATCCAAGAGGATGCGTTGAATACCTTTGATGAGGCTGAGGGTACCTGCTACATTCTAATCGGACCTTCAGGCGCCGGAAAATCTACCTATTTCAGGGAAAATCTCCAAAACACGGTTTATCACTCGCTTGATGTACTTAGGCTATCATTCTATATGAATAAGCACGGGCACAGCTCAGATGATGTAAAGCGTCTGTATGCTGATGCTTGGAACTTCTGCAATGAGCACAAAACAAAGTTTGACAAATATATTGCGGAAGACCTACGTACGTTGATGCAAGATGCCGACCGAAAGAAATTTGGCATTACCATTGACAACGTAAATGCCTCTAAGAAGGCAAGAGCAAGATACGTTCAGTTGGCAAGACAAAACCGAATGAAGGTAGTTGCAGTGGAATTCTGGTGTGACATTGAAACTCTGATGGTTCGCCAGGAAACACGACCAGACAAAAGTGTTGGATATGATGCTGTTGCACGCCAATACTACAGCCAGACTTGTGCGCGGGCAGGTAGCGAAGTTGATGAAATTGTACTTCAGACCTGTTAATTCGCACACCAGAACACTAGAAGGTGGTATAATTAAAAACGTTGGAAATAGCATTCTGACTTTTTGGAGGTTGATACCATCATCTTTGTGTGGAAGCGTATAAATAAAATTGTTGAGCAATCAACACTGTTTATACAAAATCAATCTTGTTTATTCTAACTTTGAAGGAATTTATAAAATGGCAAAACGTACTCTGGCTGACCTAGCCGCCTCATTCGCCCAAAAGACCACCGGCACTGGTGGTGACCAAAATTGGAAGAAGTTTTTCAATTTTTGGAAGGCACCCGCAGACAGCGTTTCTGTTGTCCGCTTCCTACCCGACCTAGATGAAGATAATCCGATGGGTTTCCTCGTGGAAAACCTAACTCACGATCTTGTTGTAAATGGTAAGCGTGAGAAGGTTGCCTGCCTGAAGATGCACGGCGAGGACTGCCCAATCTGCGCCCTGTCCTCTAAGTACTACGATGAAAAGGATCCTGAGCACAACCCTGAACTCGGTAAGAAGTACTACCGTAAGAAGGGCTACATTGGTCAAGTGCTAGTTCTTGAGACCCCTGTCGAGCACGACACAGAGCAACTTGTTAAGTTGATCGAGTTTGGACCAAAGATCTTCAAGCAAATTCAAGCAGCCTTCCAAAGCGGTGATCTTGAGGAACCTCCTTACGAACTAAAGGGTGGGTATAACTTCCGTATCAAGAAGACCCAATCTGGTCAGTATGCTGACTATGGTACCTCTAGTTTCTCTCCTAAGCAAACTGATGTTGCTGACGACGTACTTGAGGCAATCGAACTATTTGACCTGAAGGCATATCGCACTTCTAAGGTTTCGCGAGAGCAACTTGAAGCGATGCTGATCGCTGATCAGACTGGCTCTTCACTACCAAATGGTGAAGATGCTGAAGATGCTGCACCTGCCAAGCCTGCAGTATCAAAGGTTGCCAAGGCACTTTCAACCAGCACTGATGAGGCTCCTGCACCGGCTCCCGCTCCATCTGCTCCTGCAGAAGGTAAGAAGTTGAGTGTAGTTGAACAACTTCGGCTTCGACAACAGCAGAAGGCTGCTGCGACTGCCGAGTAACTTTACTCCGGAGGTGTGGAGGTTAATCCTCCTCACCATCCTTGGGTATCAGATAGGAGTAAAATATGGCTGGATTACCTTTTTTGGATAAATTCAAGAAGGAAATTGCTAAACTCGATACCGTCGGTGTGGGCATCAAGACCACTGAAGAATGGCTATCTACTGGCAATTTTGCGCTCAATCGAGCACTAAGCGGTGATTTCCTAAAGGGAATTCCGCTGGGCAAGATTTCTCTATTTGCTGGACCATCAGGTTCTGGTAAGAGTTTCATTGCTTCAAATATTGCGCTGCAGGCGCAGCGTGAAGGATATCACGTGCTCTATCTAGACAGCGAGCACGCAATTGATGTAGATTATCTTCGCAAGATTGGTGTTAATATCACTGATGAGGCGCTGACGTATATGTCAGTTACTACCATTGAGGATGTCAACCGCGTGCTTGCTGAGTTCTTCAGCGGATATATCAAGGCATTTGGCAAGGATAATCTTTCTGCGCAAAAGACCCTCATCGTGCTTGATAGTCTAGCAATGCTAAGTTCAAGCACTGAGATGGAAAACTATGATCGAGATGGTACCATTAAGGCTGACCAAGGCATCTTAGCAAAGCGCCGGAAGGCAATGCTTCGACTTGCTGTAGGTCACATTGGTCGTCTTCCAATCTCGATGGTAATTACCGATCACGTGTATCCTCAAGATATCATGATGGGTGATGGTGCCTGGGCAATCACTAACTCAACTAAGTTCTCATCTTCAATTATTGGTATCGTTACCAAGTTGAAGTTGAAGGAAGAAGGTGAAGTAACTGGCGTAAGGATGCGATTTGAGACCTACAAGTCTCGCTTCGCAAAACTTGGTACCAAAGTTGAACTGGAAGTTCCTTATAACCGTGGTATGGCGGCAACAAGCGGTCTTCTTGAGATGCTAGTTGAAATGGGTGTGACTGCAAAGGGAACGCAGCCAGGAGAAAAACTTCTGTATGTTGCAGAAGTTGGAGATGAGCGAATTACCTTCAAGGAAAAGGACTTCGATGAAGAGATTGCTCTCAAACTCCTAAAGCACCCAGCGTGTGTGCCTATGCTTGTGCGTGGGGGGTCAGATGCCACTGAGGAAGAACTTGGTCAAATTGTTGATCAGGATGAATTAACCACATCTAAGGGCAAACGCACCCGAAAGATGCAACCAATTGAGGAATAAAATGGATAATATTGTTGTACAATTTGCAAAGGGTGGCTTTATTCTATCTGTAACTGCTGATGGTAAGACTACTACAGAAGTCTATTCATCAGTAGGTAAGTTGAATAAGGCGCTACGCGCCGCCGTAGAAAATCTAAGCCTTCTTCCAAAGAAGGCGGATGACGACGCAGAGTAATACTAATTAGGGGAAGTAATTTTCCCCTAATTTCTAAACTATGCGGATTACACTTTGTGCCCGCTCTAAGATTTTACAGATTTTAGAGCCAGGCAAATGCTTTCGTGTTCAGGCAATTGGAACAATTCAGGCTGGCTCACACATTGATTTAGAGCCTAATGCCGAGGCGCAACCTGGTGATAGCATCATTTCTCACATACCTAAGGTCATAGTTGATTATCAAACTGCAATACTTTTAGCCAATCAGATTATTGACTATGACTATGACGAAAATGAGTTTATTATCTCAAAAAGGGGTAGCGAATGACCGTTCTTCTCCAGATTGATGAAAATAAATTAGCAGATGAACTTGTTTCGTTCTTTGCACGGTACGAAGAAAGTATTACACAAGCAGAACCACTGTTTGAACTTGGTGGAGAACGGCTAGAAATACTCATTAGAAATCTGCCCCATCATCAGATGAGGTATGACCAACTTGCACAGGAAGCAAAGCAACTTGTGAAGTGGTTGGAAAACTACAAGAGTAGAATTGAGGCACGGCTGACCAAAAACTACCTAAATGGTCAGCGCGCTTTTGGTGCTAGAGAAACAAGTGTGCTTATCTCTGGTGAAAAAGATATGATAGAGCATAATCAACTTATCGTAGAAGCAAGTTTGTACCAGCAGCGACTTGAATCAATTGTTGAATCATTCAAACAAATGGGCTGGATGCTTTCAAATATTGTAAAATTGCGTGTAGCATCCCTCAACGATATTATTTTATAAGGAAGATATATGTCAAATTCTACCGATGATAGTGGTATTAGTGTGACCGCTGATGCTTCAGGAACACTAAACTATACGTACTCGATTACCAATCAACCAATGTCACCGTCTATAACATCAGGATCAATTATATCTGGTGGAAGTTTTGGAAGTACTTCTGCTTCTTCGCCAATTAATATTTCAAAGAGCAGCGTAAGTTTGACAAAAAATTGTTTTCCTGCTATGACGGTAAATTTTGTCAATGACGATTTTGTAATCTCTTTTCACGAACACACCAACGGGGCAAAGATTAAGGCAGTGCTTAGCCCTGAACATAGTATTACTGCAATTGAGCAACTTAAGATTAGCACTCTGATGACTATGATTACTGTTACTGCAGCAAATTTGAACATCACACCTATCTCCTATATCAGGAAGAATAATCTAGAACGCCATTTTTCATTTAGTCAAGAATGAGTAAAAAAGTTTTCATAACCGTAGATGATGAGGTGTTTTGCAGGATTTCTGGGCTAGAACCGGCTGATCATAAGGTTCTGGAGGAAAAATTTGCAGTAATGGTGGAAGGAGCATATTTTATGCCCTTGTACCGGCTCGGTCGTTGGGATGGTAAAGTACATTTTTTTGATAAGGCTGGCAAAATCTATTTTCGGCTATTGGACGAAGTGACTCCGTATCTTGATAAATGGGGATATGACTTAGAAATTGTTGATAATAGGAAAGCCCAGCCGATTGTACAAACTCGTATTCACGCCAATTGGTTTAAAGACAAGCCTGAACACAAACTAGGTGTTGTTCTCCGCCCATACCAAGTTGATGCTGTGAATGCTGCGCTTGAAGCAACTTCTGGCTTCATTCTGGCAGCCACTGGTAGTGGGAAATGCATTGATGGAAATACTCCTATAAATATACGTGTAGGTGGAATTATAGGAGAATATTTTGAAAACTTGGAAAGGTCACGTACTTAATACACCCCGCTGCTTGCATTGCGGTTCTGAATTTAAACGCGCTAGGAGTAAAATATTAACAGAAGTTGTTTTGTGTAACTGTAAATCAAGCAGTAAAACATCAATAGATTTGAATAGATTTTGTTCTGGTTTTACTAAAGATCGCGCTACTAAACTTTATTCAGAGCACGTTCAGAATAAAATAAAAAAATGGAAACCTAAAAATTGTGATACTTCTTCGCTAAAAGCAAAAATTTCTAGACACGGAGAAGCGTTAGGTAATTCACTTTTTCAAAAGTCTAGTATTTCTAAAAACACCACCGGCATAAAATATTTTCTTAAGAAAACCGATAATGATTTTGAGAAAGCAAAAATTCTTCAAAAACAGAGACAATCAACAGGAAGAATTGAAAAATTTGTTGAGAGAAATGGATTAGAAGAAGGCATAAAATTATGGTTAATAAGAAACAAAAAATGGGCTGAAACAGTTTCCTCAAGAAAAGAACTACAAAAAACTTCATCTATCCCACAAGAACTTATCAAGGAGCGCGATCGTAAGATACAATACAAGCATTATGTTGGAATTTTAACAAAAATTTCAGCACGTATGTTTGAAGACCAAATAAATCAAAGTAGTGAAAGTAAGAATGGAATAAGACATCTAGATCATCAATATTCTATCAGCGCGGGGTTTTTAAATCGTGTTAATATAAAGTTTATTGCATTTCCACGAAATTTAAAATGGTTATCTAAATCAGAAAATTTGGCAAAGAAATGTATATGCGCAATTGACGGTAAAAACCTAGAAAGTTTGTATTCAGAATGGATAATAAATGACCCGAGACACAAATTATTTGACGACATTTGCGAAACTCTTCAACGCCATTGGAGAAACGACGGGGCGCAGATTTGAAGTCAATATTCCTGTAGATATTTCTGATCTTCAAATTAAATTTGAAACACCCACCGGCTGGGAATTAGCAGTTGCTGCTATTAAAAAAACTGACAAAGCACTTATTCTACACACAGAAAATTGCAAGTTGAGGTGTGCTGCTGGTCATTTGGTGTTTAATAAAAATGGCGTAATAAAGGCATCATCATTGAATGTCAATGATGAAATTGTTACAAAAACAGGATTAACAAAGATAGTTGATATTATTCCAGATGGTGAAGATGAATTTTACGATATTTCAATTTATGCCAATCATCATTCATATTACGATGCAAATGGGCTTCTTCATCATAACACGTGGATGATTGCCGGTGTGGCTGACATTCTTGCAAAGCAAGAACTTCGCACCTTGGTTATTGTGCCTTCATCCGACCTAGTTGAGCAGACTGCTAGCACCATGACGCTTGGAAATCTAGATGTTGGTGTTTATTCTGGAAACAAGAAGGACATTCACCACTATACCGTAGTAGCAACTTGGCAGGCACTGCAGAATAACCCAGTTGTTGTAGAGGACTTTCACTGCATTATTGTGGATGAAGCCCACGGTGCCTCGGCAAAAACTATTGGAGAGTTGATAAACAAGCACGGTAAAAACTGTGCATACCGCTTTGGATTTACCGGCACCTTCCCAAAGCCAAAGATTGACCAGATGTCACTACGGGGTGCAATCGGTGAAATCTTATTTGAAATTTCTGCCGCTGACCTCATCAGGATGGGCTATCTTGCTCAACTTGAAATTGAGCCGATTGAAATTCAAGAAACTGCAACAGAAGAATTTCCAGATTATTCATCTGAAAAAACTTTCCTCAGCAGGAATTCTGATAGACTTGACTTTATTGCTGACCTTATCATTGCAAAGGCAGATCAATTTGGTAATACCTTTGTGCTGGTAAATTCAGTGAAGCAGGGAAGAGCGCTGCAGAAACTTATCAAGGATAGTGTGTTTCTGTATGGAGCCACTGAGAATGATGTCCGTGCGGAATGGTACCACATGTTTGAAAACACCGACAATCTAATCGTCATTGCAACATTTGGAATTGCAAGCACAGGTATCAGCATTGACCGTGTATTCAACCTTATGATGATTGATGCAGGTAAATCATTTGTCCGTACAATTCAATCTATCGGTCGTGGTCTTCGCAAGGCAGATGACAAGGAAAGAGTGCATTGCGTTGATATTCATTCAAGTTTAAAGTGGTCACGCAAGCACTATCGTGAGCGCAAAAAATACTACGAGTCAGCCCAATACCCGGTGCTGAAGGTAGTTAAGGCAACAGCATGAGAATTGAGAGAAAAGCAGGCGTTGGCGACCTTCAGCATGTAAGGCACCAACTCCTGTCAATTGGTATAATCAGCGGCTCAAATCTTGAAGAGCAATTGTCTGGTGCTTTTATGGCTGGTGACACTATTAATATGATGGCTCGTGCTCATGTAATCTGTACACAAGAAGAGGAAGAAAAGTTAAATGCCATCCTTCACCGCAACCAGCAACACCAACTTCTAGCATACTATGGCAGATCTCTCCCATCTACAGTGTATGATACGCTTGATATAATTATTCACCTTCAACCACAAGAAATTGTATCCGCAGAGCAGGTATATCAATCTATAATAGAAGAATGGAAGAAGTATGGTGGTCGATTTGCAGGTGGAAACTTTGCACGACTAACTTTGGCAGAACTAACCGAAAAGTATATCAAAAATGCAAATATTATCTGAGGTAAATCGCGCATACATTCTAGAGAGCATTACTGCTCCTATTGGTGTTTCCCACTTTTGGTCATTTAGCAGTCATATGATGGACTTTAAGTTGGAGGAAATGCAGTACCTTGAGGAAACGACAGGTCATACACTTAAACTGCGTATTCAAAATTTAGAAGTTGAAATTCCAGCAAGTTGGCATGTGATGGCAGTTGATAAAGAAACCTATACAATTGATAGTATCCCTATCACCAGTTCTGCTGCATTTAACCACGACCTTCTTTTATTTTCTCCTGATGACAGTAAGTTAGCAACTGCAACAGCGACTATCATTGGCTATACTGCCAAAACTTCCTGTATTCATCCTGCAGTACCAAAAGCATCAGCCATGATCCACCCAACAGGTGTGGAATTGTTTCATGGGAAGTCGATTTTCTATGGAATTGTGTGCGGGCCACATGATTTGCACCGCTGGATCGGAGGGAAGACGGTAGGCGATATTTTGGGGTGACCACAGATAAATAGGTCACAACCAGGAGATTGCCATGTCACAGTACCCATCAGCCTTTGAAACAGCCATCGATCACGCAATGCTATATGAAGTAGGCGGGCACTGGAGAAGAGATGCACCCGGTGTTGAAGAAGGGTTAATCAATACTAGAGAACAGCAACGGGCTGTTGGGTATGTAAATGACCCGCTTGATCGAGGCGGTGAAACAAAGTTTGGTGTTGCAAAAAATGCCAACCCTGATTTAAATATCACCCTTTTGACTTGGGCAGGTGCTCAAGAAGTTTATTTTAAAATGTATTGGCTTGCCGCTAAGTGCGATGCAGTGAATCAACTTTCGCCTCGCCTTGCTGTACTTCACTTTGATGGCGCGATCAATCACGGTGTTGGAAGAGCAAGTAAGTTTCTGCAGCGTGCGATTAGAGTAACTGAAGATGGTTCTATTGGACCGGGCTCTTTAAAGGCACTTAATACTGCACTTTTTCAAATAGGCGAACTTTCACTCTGTGGTATTATTTGTGATATCAGACAGGACTTCTATTCTGAAATTATTCAGCGCAATCCCTCTCAGGAACGTTTCAGAAATGGATGGATGAGACGCATAAATGAAATGCGTGATTATACTACCAATCCAGAAACTGTAGTATAAATTTCGTTTTAGCCTGTTTTCAGGTTATTTCCAGTATTTTTATTTTTTAAAATTAAATGTCATCTGACCTTACTCCTCCAAAGTTATTCACTGTCATTACTTCAAGTAAAGTACAGTATAATATGGATACTGTAGAATATCTGATAAGTCAAGAAGAAATCAGAAGGTCAGCAGGAAATTTACCAAGATTATCAGAAACAGAGAAAGCAGAATTTAGAAGACAACTTATATCAACACTCATAATTCAAGGCGATGCTGATAAAGCAATAAATTTGAGACCATTAACAATCAGAAAACAATTAAATGGATAAAAGCATGTTCGTAGTAAAACGGTCTGGGGAAAAAGTCCCATTCGACTTGTCAAAGTGGCAGGCACAAATCGCAAAGGTATGTGAGGGTGTTGCTGATGTTTCCCCATCAATGATTGAAATTGCTGCCCAGGCGCATTTCACTGATGGTATGACAACTAGGGAACTTGATCAAATTGCGCTAAGAGCAATGGTCAATCTAATTGATGAAGAAGAAAATCCAGATATTGGAAATGCAAATTACCAATATGTTGCTGGAAAGCAGCGCATAAGCATGTTAAGAAAAGATGTGTATGGAGATTATGATCCTCCACACCTTTATGAAATTGTAAAGAAAAATGTAGCACTCAATCTCTACACCCCTGAACTTCTAGAGTGGTACTCAGAAGAAGAGTGGAATGAACTGAACAGGTGGGTTGAACACGAGCGTGATGAACAGTTGTCATACGCTGCAGTTGAACAACTTATTGAAAAATACCTGGTTAGAAATCGTTCTACCAACCTTATCATTGAAAGCCCCCAGGTTCGCTATATGGTGGCTGCAGCGGTGGCATTCCACGCAGAAAAGAAAGAACGACTTAAGTGGGTAAAGGACTTCTATTCTGCTGCTTCTGATGGGCTCTTTACGCTGGCAACACCGGTTCTTGCAGGTCTAGGCACTAAGACAAAGCAGTTTAGTTCCTGTGTGTTGTTGCGCACTGACGATACACTAAAAAGCATCTTTGCGACTGGACAAGTTATGGCTGATTATGCCTCAAAGCGAGCAGGCATCGGTCTAGAGATTGGAAGGCTTCGCCCATTGGGCGCCGAAATTAGAAAGGGCGAAGTAATGCACACTGGCATTATTCCCTTTATGAAGAAGTGGTTTGCTGATCTTCGTTCGTGCAGCCAGGGTGGAATTCGTAATGCTTCTGCAACCGTGAATATGCCAATCTGGCACTATCAGTTTGATGACTTCATCGTGCTAAAGAACAACCAAGGCACTGAAGAAACACGCGTACGACAGATGGACTACTGCGTGGTGCTAAGTGCTTTCTTCTGGCGGCGGCTTCGACAAGGTGGAAACATTACCTTCTTTGACCCTAACCAGGTGCCAGACCTATATGAAGCATTCTACAGCGATAGTGCTAAGTTTGAGCAACTGTACTGCGAGTATGAGAAGCGAAAGGACATTCGTTCAAAGGTTGAAACTGCAGAGAAGGTATTCGGCTGGGTAATGAAGGAGCGTGCTGATACTGGTCGCTACTATATTCTGAACGTTGACAATGTTTCAAACCAAGGTCCTTTTGACACCAGCGTTCATCCTATCTACCAGACAAACCTATGCACTGAAATTATGCTCCCAACAAGAGAATTCCAGACGGTAGATGACGAGTGTGGTAGGATTGCGTTATGCACTCTTGGAAGTTTGAACTGGGGCAAGTTCAGACACCCAGATGAAATGAGACGTCCAACAAGGCTGCTTCACCGCTGTCTTCATAATCTGCTGCAGTACCAGGACTTCCTTTCAGTTCAAAGCAAACTCCACAATGAAGAGTTTGAACCACTTGGAATTGGCGTTACTAACCTAGCATTCTGGCATGCAAAGCGTAAGTTGCGGTATGGTGATACAGAAGCGCTTGCTGAAGTAAAGCGCTGGATGGAACACCAAGCATTCTATCTTACGGAAATGAGCGTTGAACTTGCAAAGGAAAAGGGTCCTTGTTCGCAAAGTCATAATACCTGGTATGGTAAGGGTGTATTCCCTTGGGAAAGACGCTCAAAGGGTGTTGATGATCTAACATCGTTCGTGCCTAGTGATGATCTAGATTGGGAAGGTCTAAGAGAGAAAATGAAGACCTTCGGTGTTCGTAATGCAACCCTGATGGCAATTGCACCTGTTGAAAGTTCTTCAGTTGTAATTGATAGCACCAATGGAATTAACCTCCTAAAGCAGTTCATTGTTATTAAGGAAAGCAAGGCAGGTATTATTCCACAGGTGGCACCTGAATTCAGAAAACTGAAGAAGAACTATCAGTTGCTATTTGAACAAAAGGACTGTGTTGATTACATCAAGACAGTGGCTGTTCTGCAGGCATACATTGACCAGGGCATTTCGTCAGATACCTTCTACTCTCCACGTCACTTCAGCGATGGCAAGATACCGCTAACTTTGGTAACAAAGAACCTAATGCTAGCCCACAAGTGGGGATTGAAAAGTCACTATTACCACCTAGTTGAAAAGCAAGCGGCGCGTGAAGCGGCGAAGGCATTTGAGCCAGAAGTAAAGCAAGAAGTTATTGAAGAAGTTGAAGAAGTATGTGAAAGTTGTGTTCTATAATTTGCAGGAGTTTTTATGAAAAGCAGTTTAAATTTCAGTTCAAATCCAAACTATCTAAATCGACAGATGTTCCTTGACCCGGCTGGTAGAGTTACCATTCAGCGTTATGAGGAACACGCATACCCAAGTATTGCAAAATATGTAAAGACTCAAAAGGGCTTTTTCTGGGTTCCTGAAGAAATCACCTTGGTGAAGGATAAGATTGACTTCAAGAATGCAAACGAAGCAGTAAAGCACATCTTCACTAGCAACCTTCTGAGGCAGACGGCACTTGACAGTATTCAAGGTCGTTCTCCAGTTGAGTGCTTTTTCCCAGTTGTTTCTGTTCCAGAACTTGAAGCACTTGTTTTGTGGTGGTCTGCATTTGAGCAAATTCACTCTGACAGTTACAGCCACATCATTAGAAATATCTACAATGTACCTTCAGAAGAATTCAACAGAATTCACGACACTACTGAAATTGTAGAAATGGCGGCTCATATCGGGAAGTACTACGATCAACTTAGCGTGCTTAACGCTCAGGCAACAGTTAATCCAGTAGCAACAAAGCCAGATGAAGAGAAGATGATCGACGCAATTTGGCTTGCACTGAATGCTTCATACGCGCTAGAGGCAATTCGATTTATGGTATCATTTGCTACATCTCTCGGAATGGTTGAAAATAAGATTTTTATTGGCAATGGAAATATCATCAATCTAATTCTTAATGATGAACTTCTACATACTGATTGGACTGGAATGATTATTAACCGCGTCGTTAAGGACGATAAGCGCTTTGCTGCTGCTAAGGAGAGGTGCAAGGAAGAAGTTTATCAAATGTTTATTGACGTGATTGAAGAAGAAAAGGCGTGGGCTGATTATCTCTTCAAGAAAGGCACTGTCATTGGCTTGAATGCCAAAGTAATGCGAGACTTCGTCGATTGGACTGCTCAAACACGGCTAAAGGAAATTGGTATAAAATACGATATTGGTATTAAAACAACTCCACTTCCTTGGTTTAACAAGCACCTGAATACCAGCAAGAAACAAACTGCTCTTCAGGAAAATGAGTCACAAAGTTATGTTTTAGCATCAATGACTTCTGATCTTGTTTATGAGGAACTTCCAGAACTATAAAGGAAAATATGTTTAAAGTTTATTCAAAACCACAATGCACCTTTTGCGAGCAAGCCAAAGCACTCCTAAAGCAACACGAATGTGCATATCTTGAGTATATGCTTGATATGGGGCAGCCAAAGGAGGAAGGAAAGAATTACGTTTCACGAGATGAAATTCTAGAGGTATTTCCAGGTGCCAGAACTATGCCGCAGATCCTGCTAGACTTTGACGGACATCAAACTAAAATAGGTGGATATCAAGAACTAAAACAGTTCTTCAGCAATAAGGACTAACAAAAAGGACCAAAAAGGTCCTTTTTTAATGCCTATACCAAGTCGAAAAAAGAAAAACTACGCCACAAGCAACAACGCGCGCGATATTATAGCATTAGCGCACAAATAGCGCCCGCATTCATAGTTATGTGCTCCCGGAATTATGATGCCATAAATAAGATATGATAGTGTAGGAGTTTCTAATGCAACCAGCAACACAAGCCACACCCGTAAAAGAAAATCTCAATCAGCAGACAGTTGATGTAACTCTTGATCTGTTTGGGTATGAATTCAATATTATGGCACTTGCAATGATTTTTACTGCCATAGGAATTCTATTTCTCTTCTGGAGAATTCAATCATCAAACAAACTTGATTTTGCTGATATGATTACAAAGGATGGCAAAGCTATTAGCCTTACGAAAATACTTCAACTTGTCGGCGGCATTACTGCTACTTGGATTATGGTAAAATTAACACTGACTGGTGGGCTTACAGAAGCAGTGCTAGGAATTTATCTAGCATATGTAGGTGGCATAGAAGGCTACAGCAAGTTTGTTTCTGCAAAGTATAAGTATAATGAGACATCTGTTCGTGACCATGTTGACGGTGAATATGAAGAACAAAGACGCCCAATTGGCAACTATCAAGCACCACCACATCAGCAGGGTTATTCATACAATTATAGAGGTGCAAGAGATATGCAGAAAGCACCACAAGAAGAAAAGCAAATTGATGAAGATGACCCGTCACTTAAACCACCAAAGGTATAACTTAACATGAAGTTACCATTCAGACAAGGCATTGTTGATTGCCAAAAAGACCCTTTTGGTCTACCACAATTTTTAATTGCATCTTCAACACCATCATATGTTGCATTTAACGTATCAACTACTCCTACAACAGTAACTATTGCAGACGGTGCATCAAATTATCTTCTTGTGTTTTCGCAAGACGTTCCTGCTGCCTGGGGCCCAGTAGTTAGCAGTATTGACAATTATCTTTATTGGGATATCAATACACTTACTAGTTTAGTTTCATATGGTATTACTACCATTGAACCTGTAGCACATCCTTCAGCACCTTCAAGTCCAGTAGTCGACCAACATTGGTTTGATTTGACTTCAATGAAAATGAAGCGTTGGAGTGGAACTGAATGGCAACATGTTATTAGGGCATTTGCTGGTAAAGTGGCAAATGGAAACACAAACTCTATTCAGGCAGAATTACCTGGACAACCCTGGAAAAATGCTATTGCACTACAAGTAACATCATCTGCTGGATATATCTCTACAGATATCTTTGGCACACCACTCAGAATGCCAAGTCTTGAGTTTGTTACGTCAAATACGCCAGTGAGATTTAATACAACAGTTGGCACAACAGGCGTATTAGCAGTGCTGCCAAATGCATTTATACCGATCAAAGCAGGAGAAAATATTCCTGCAATGTCATTGGTATATTTTTCTGCTACTAATACTGTTTCATTAGCCTCAAGCAATCCTTCTCTTTCACCACAAAGAGTACCAATTGGAATTGTTCAAGAGCCACTCTCAGCAAATCAAGTTGGTGTTGTAACACAAAGTGGTGAAATTTCATATGACGCTTGGAACTGGGCTGGTCATATTGGAAATCCTGTATTCTGTGACAACAATGGTCAAATTACTCTCACACGCCCGACGGGGCTAATGGTGTATAGAGTTGGATTTATTAAATCGCCAAAAACAATTGTTTTCCAAATAGATGCTGAGACAACACCACAAGTTTATTCTTCTGGACCATCAGATGTTATTGTTGAAGCAGATGCTCCACTAAGTTCAGCATTTTCTATAAATGGGTTAGGTGAAAAAGTTTGGACATTATCTCTGCCAGCATCATCGGAAACCCAAAATGGCTTTATGTCTTCAACACAAGCAGGACAATTGACAATTCATGAAAGCCGTCTAGATGCTGCAGAAATTGCAATAACAGGAAAGGCAATGCTTGGCCATATCCATACAATTGCAGATGTTTCACTTCTACAAGCGTCGCTTGATGATAAGGCTCCTTTAACACATGACCATTCAAGTTTATATTCACTGCTTGGTCATACACATACAGACTTTGCAGCAGTATCACACCTACATTCAATTGCACAGGTAACAGATCTTCAGACTGAGTTGAATAGCAAGGCTGCTCGCATTCACGTCAATACATTTGACGAAGTATTTGATGGTGTGAATAGAACAAGCGCTTTAGATGTGGGCACTGGCTCAACTCTTCGCACTGTTCTAGGGGCTAAGGTAGATAAGGTACTTACTGCAGTTGTAGGAAACTTTGCATCATTTGTTTCTGGTGGCGGCATTCAAGATAGTGGTTATGACTTAAACTTCTTCGATGGTCGATATCCACAGATAAACCATACACACAGCATGGTTCAAATTTCTGGACTTGATACAGCACTCGCTGGAAAAGCAGATTCAATTCACTCACATGATATGAATCAGGTTATGGGGTTAGTTACTGCGCTGGCTGGAAAGAGCAATGTTGGTCACACTCACGGAATAAATGAGATTTACAATTTGCAGACAACTCTTACCAATCTGCAGACAGAAATTAATGGTAAAGCAAATACAGCCCATTCACACGATTACCTGCCTCTTGCCGGTGGAACACTCACAGGACAGGTAAAGTTCTTTAATGGATTTGGACCTCAGCCTGGCATTTCATTTGTTGGAAATGATAAGAGCGGATTTTGGTTTGACCCAGCACAGCCTGCTCAGGTTCAATTATCTGTCGATGGTGAGTTACTGGCTAAGTTCCAAGCATCTGATACGCTGCCTGTAGTATCAGGAATTGATGTTACTGGCTATGTTTGGGCAACAGCGTTTGGAGTAACTACATCAAACTACCCAAGAATTGCTGCTGATGCTGGTAGGCTTGCACTTGAAAATTCTACCAATAGCATCATTCTAAGATCAGATGGCGTTCTTACTTCAAGTCTCACAAACTATGAAGCACTTGTCCTACTTGATGATGACCTCGTTAATAAGAAATATGTTGATGATGCAGTTTCATCGCTACCAATTATTCTGTCTGCAGATGATTTGACTGATGTAGATACAACTACTTCTGCACCTATAGTTGGTGATGCATTGATTTGGAATGGTACCTCTTGGGTACCGGGTCCTGCAGGATCGCAGCAGCCAAAGCCAAGACCTCTAACAACAACTACCACAACGTCAACTGCTCTTGACCTTGGTTCTTCAGCACACCACAACTCACACTACAGATGTACTGCTGTAACTGCAATAACGATTACAATCCAGCCAGAAAGTTTCTGGACTGGAACACAGCAGTACTATGAGAATGATTTTAACCCAACAAGTCCAGCACCAATGCCAATTGGTGGTACTATTATTGTTGGTAAGCACAATACGGGTGATGTAACATTTGTTGCTGGATCTGGCGTTACCATCAACACACCTGACTCACTAAGCATTACCAACATTCACGGAAAAGCAACACTAATCAAAGTTGCACCTGATGTTTGGGACCTCGAAGGAAATATTGGAACATAATAATGGCTATACTATTTCACCCAAATATTAGAAACTTGATGGTAAACCGTGGTTTGCTTGCTGGATTAACAACAACAGTAGGAGTAACTGTTTATTCCGGAACACAACCATCTGCTGCTACAATTGCATCAAACTGGACCAGTTATAACTCCTCAAATGCTTCCTGTTTAATTCACTTTCAGGGTGTTGGCTGGACGCACCCAATTGATGGAACTACTACTTTTGGTAGTATCACAACCTTCCCTGCTTCAACAGCCGCAATAAATTCAGGAATTGGTGAGTGGTGTATTATATGGTCAACCGCAGTTACACCAACTGCTCTTGCTGGTGCAACAATACCTTCCACATCATTTATTATTGGTCCAGTATCTACGCTTGCGGGTAATGGCATAGTGAGGTTTAATCCAACAGTTACGTTTGTGGCATTAACACCATTCACAATTGCTGATGGCACAATTTCAGTGTCTTCTAACTAAGAGGATAATATGGCTACTATAGAAATTTCACCAGCATTTGTAAGTGGTTATGTAAGTAGAATGATGCAACTTGGAACTTGGTTAAATTCACCTGCATCATCAGTTCTAAGTAGAGCAAGCACAAATGGGTTGATGGCTAGCCCTGGTACAGCTAATTATCCAAATACAGGAAATTTGAATTTCTATATTATGAAAGGTACTGTGCCAACAGATTTTGCTACGCTCGCGAATTTTAATGCTCGCGCAAGTGATGTTTTGATTACATATACTGGAGTTTCTAACGCTACAGGTAATTTTTCTCCATCAGTGACAAACACAAACCCCGTGGTAATTACATCCAACTATCTAACTGCATCTGCCTCTGGTACTGCAACATGGTTTTGGTGGACAGTTAGACCAACAACGGGTGGAAGTGTAAGTGGAACTGATGCGCTGATGCACCAAATTATTGGCACAATTGGTATGACAGGAACAGGTGCAGATCTTGAAATTCCAGATACCAACATTGTATCTGGTGCAGCGTATAGAATTACTAATATTCGTCTACAATTTCCTACTTCTTGGACGTTCTAAATGATTGGTGCTTTAGCCGGAATTATTGCCTCACGAAATGCTGCAGCTGAATTTTCTGGAATAGCTGTTAATGTTCCTCTTTTTCTCTATGGTGATGGAAATTCTTTTAGAGAAGATAGTATCACTGCAGTTCCTTTAACACTTTCCAGTAACAGCCTTTCATTCTATGAAGAGAGTATTACACCAGTAACTATTCAACTTTCAAGCAATAGTATTTCATTTTTTACAGAAGCAATAACAAGCGTTGGAATTCAACTTAATACCTCAAGTTACTCACTACGCACAGAGAACATCAATACCGTTCCGCTGACGGTAACAGGAGCATAAAATGGCACTAATTTTTTCACAGTCAGTAAGAAATTTGATGATAGGGCGTGGGCTGCTGGCAAACTTTACAAACCCTTGTTCAATTTCTATCTACACCGGAATTCAACCCACAACAAATGATATTATTTCAAATTGGGTTTCATACAACTCTGGAACAAGTGGATTTTTAATTCACTATGCTGGCGCCGCCTGGTCACAACCCTCTAGCGGCATCTTGATGCAACTTTCTACTTTTCCTCCAGCGGGTTTTCCAGTTAATACTGGAACTGCTACCTGGTGTATTCTCTGGGCAACTGCAGTAAGTGCTGCTAATGTAGCAGCAACAACTTTGCCATCGAATAATTTTTTGGTAGGACCTTGTTCAGACAGCGTTGGACTTGGAATAATTCGCTTCTCAAATGCTAATCTTTCCACTGCGTCATCAGCAGTAATTCTTGATGGCTCCATTGGCGCAACATTCTAAGGTGTTATTATGGCAACAATTGATTTAAGTTCAGGGTTTATGGCAGGGCTGCCAAATAGAATTCTCAGATTTAGCGAGACTGCTTCAACATCAAATGTTGCTGCCACAAGTGGTCTATTAATGGCAGGCAACGACAGTTATGGATTACCAGGAACACGTCTAACTTTGATGAAAGGAACTGTCCCAGTCGATCTTTCAACTCTTACAAGTTATACTTCACGTTCCGCTGATACACTTGTAGAGTTTTCAGTTCGTAGCGCCCACTTTGCACCAACACAGCCAACAATAAATCCTGCAGTTATTTCTACAATCTATGTTTCTGCCGCCGCCACAGGAATGGCAACTTGGTTTTGGTTAACAGTTAGACCAACTTATTATCTTGATAATCCAAATTTTATAATTCATCAAATCATAGGCACTGTTGGGATAATTGGTTCAGGTTCAGATCTTGAAATGGGGTCAACAAGTATCGTGCTTGGGGAACCATACCGCGTTCTTAACTTGAGAATTGAGTTCCCATCTACTTGGAACTACACATAAAATGCTTGGCGCCATTGCTGGAATTATTGCTTCACGAAATGAAGACGGTGATCTAATTGGTCAACAAACACTCTTTCCAGTAAATCTTTCAGCAACACCAACAACAGCAAAAGCAAACGGCATTAATGGTTTTCCAGTTGATCTTTCAGCAGTTTTTAACGAAACATCTACTGCACTTATTGCGCAGTTCCCAGTAAACATTTCTGTTGGTTTCAATACTGCTGAGGAAGAAGTTACTTCAACCTTCCCAGTGAATATTAATTCTGGAAGTAGTACTACTGCGTTTTCTCCAGGCACTATAAGTATGTTTCCTGTAAATACAAATTCTAGTGGAGCAGGAATGTTTGGAGTAGCCACAGAAGGCTCTATTACTTTATTTCCTGTAAATCTAGCAAGATCTTAAAAATGTGTTAAAAAAGTAACACATTTTAGTGTACAACCCCAAAATATGGTGTATAATTCATCTATGCCTACCAAACTTACTCCTGAAGAAAAGACCGCTCGGGCTGCTGTCAAGAAGCAAGAGCGGATTATGGCAAAAGTTGCGGCTCGTGCAGCCGAACTTGAGGCAAAAAAGAAGGCATGGGAAGAGAAGCGTAATGCTGACAAGGAAAACTTCCTGACCTCTATGTCTGAAGAAGACAGGAAGGACTTTGAAGAAGCAATCCAGCAGACTTCTTCTACCGTCAATCCTGTAACCAGTCGAGAAGAAGTAACCAACGAGTTTATTCACTCTCTCAAGTCGCAGTATGCTTCTCGTGGATTTCTATCTCCAAAGCAGGTAGAAGTGCTACTTAGGTCTTTCCGTCAAAAACGTGACCTTGCCAAGAAGGCAGAAGGTTGGAAGGACATTAAGGTTGATGATGAAGTTAAGATAATGGGCAAGGTCCAATCTGTTGAACAGGTTAGAGATGCCTTTGGTACCAGTTTCAAAATCAAAATTACTTCTAGTTATGGCCGGGCCTTCAGTTTCAAGACTGGAAAGGAAGACTGGGCAAATGAAGCAGCAAATGCCAAGGCTACAGACAAGTGGGTTTCTGTTGTTGGCAAAGTAAAGTGGATAGCACCTCACGCAGGTGGTGTCGTCGTCCTCACATCTCGTGGAATGAAGTTCGGCCGTTTGGTAAAATAGGCAAATGCCGAAACAAGAAGCATTGAATTTACTCTACATGGATGTTGCTGACCGCATCAGCGAGATGTCTCATGCCGTCCGAAAAAAGGTGGGTGCAGTAGTTGTCAAGGACGACAACATCATTTCATTTGGGTGGAATGGTACTGCCGCCGGCGACAGCAACGAATGTGAAGATGTTATGCCAGATGGTACGCTCGTTACCAAAAGCACGGTGCTACACGCAGAATTGAACGCGCTGATGAAGTTGTCAGCGAATGGTGGTGTCGGCTGTGCCGGCTCATCTCTCTATGTTACTCTTTCTCCCTGCGGTGAATGTGCTAAACTTATCAAGCAGGCAAAGATAAAGAACGTATTCTTTCGGGAAAAGTATCGTGATGATACAGGAATAAATTTTCTGAAAGAGCGTGGTGTAGATGTAGTTCAAGTCAACAAAGGAGCGCATAATGCCTGATTTTGCAGATAGCCCTGATTACCTTAGTCGTTCTAACTCGCTGCGGGTGTGCACTACGGCCCGCTCCCTGTTTGACCCAACCAACAAAGAACATCTTGAATCGCTGCGTTCCTTCATTCAAACTGGAAACTGGGGAAAGGCTCAGTTCCTGTGTGAGTTTCCATTTACTGATGTGCCTATGACTGTTCTTATAAAGTTTGCGGGTCACCACCTAAAGGCTTCGAGGGAAACTCATGCGCAACGGCTTGTACGGATGAATGAAAAAGCCGCAGCATAAATGCAACTTTCTGTAGAACTAGAAGGTCGGGTGCTGAGATATGACGGCACAAGCATCATCTGTCCTGAGGATGTAGCAGATGCGTTGCTTCATGGAGTTTCTCCTACGCAGATGCGGGTCACCCACCTCAATGAGGATATCCAGGCTTTTAATTCAAACGTTGTAGAAGAAGATACTATTCGTATTTTTGAAGAAGAGCCTGTCAAACTAAACTTTTCTTGGAACTTACCAGAGAAGTATAAGACCCTCAATCTGTCAGAAGTTGTTGGAAAAGTTCTTGATGAACGCTCAGAAGAACTATATCAACGGTACACCCAACAGCAGTGGGACTCAGCATTTACCCGGGTTATAGATGAACTGCACGAGATTGAAACTCGCGGAATGACTGATTTCTTTAGGACAGTTATCTACATTCTAGATGTTTTCAAGGAGCGCGGAGTAGTTTGGGGTGTTGGAAGAGGTTCTTCCTGTGCTTCCTATGTTCTTTTTCTACTCAACCTGCATTCTGTTGACCCCATCATTTATGATATACCTTTAGATGAGTTTTTCCACGATTAAACTGGTGCGGGGAAATATAAATAAAAAGTGCACTAGACAAGTGCACTTTCATATAACTGGAGAAATATACGATGTCAAAACTTGTTCGCAGCGCCAGAGGTGAGATGGTCGACTTTGAACTACTCGCTATCAAGGCACAATTATCTGCAAAACCAGTTCCAAAGCCCGTAGAACAGCGAAAGCAAGCAATTGATGAGCGCGATGGAGTAAAAACTAATGTTCAGCCAGACGTAGATATTCTTGCTGTGGCACAAGCGGCGGCAGCAGCATCCGCGGGTCAAGCCCGTCAACTAAAGAAGAAATAAACATATGTCTATTAAACCACTCAGAAATAATATCATTTTCCAATTCCTTGATGAAACTAGCGGTGAGAAAGGTTCTTTCACCGATAGGAAATTGCCAAGCGGCATCTTCATCCCTCAGTCTGTAAATCGCCAAAAGATTGCACGGTGGGGTAAGGTGCTGGCCGTAGGCCCTACAGTGGATGGCGTAGTTCCTGGTGATTTTATTCTTATTGAAGCCTTAATGTGGATGGAAGGTGTTAAACTTAATGAGTCAGAAAAAGTTTGGAAGACAGACGACAGTAAAATAATCTGTGCTACCAATGATATCGACGCTTGTCAACCACAGGCGCTGTAATTAAATGCCGTTTATTCTGCTGACCTTCTTCGCTGCTTTTTCTATTGAGGCAATTGGGACAGTTGTTTCAGTAATTGGACTGAGCACTCTTTTTGGTGCCAACCCAATTATCATTGCACTTGCCGTTGTACTTGACATTGGTAAATTGGTTGTAATAACGCTGTTGTATGGATATTGGCAGAAACTCAACAGGTTAATGCGAACATATGGATTGATTGCTGCTGTCATTACGATGGTAATTACTTCTGCCGGCGCAGCGGGATATTTGTCAGCCGAATTTCAAAAAGCAGTAGTTGGAACTCAAGAAGGCCAGTTGAAGATACAGGTAATCAAAGATGAGCAAGGTAAATTAGAAGCGCGTAAGAAACAGATTGATGATGGTATTGCCGCCATACCCGATAGGTACAGCGCAAACCAAAAGATTCGTTTAATGAATCAGTTCAAGGAAGAGCAGCGGCTGGTCACTGCAAGACTGAATGAAATTTCACAGCAACTACCTACTCTTCAAATTTCTCAGATTTCTGTTGAAGCAAAAGCCGGTCCAATTCTCTACATCTCAAAGGCATTTGATGTTAGCATAGAAGAAGCCGTGAAGTGGGTAATCTTGATGATTATCTTCGTGTTCGACCCGCTTGCAGTTTTTCTCATAATTGCTGGAAACTTCCTGCTTTTCCAAAGACGCAAGGAGATGTTGGAGACTCCTCCTCCAAGTCCTCCATCTCCACTAATTTCTGAGCCTGAGATAGAAAAAATAGTTGCTGCTCCTACTATGAGCCGCGAAATGGTAGCACCTACTGTATCAGCAGTAATTGCTCCAAACACAGTAGCAGTTGAAGAGGCAAAGATTGAAGGCGAAATTGTTCCAGCAGTTGTGCCTGCGATATTAACAGAAACTGTAGTTGCCCCGGTAGATGTAGATACAGCACCACAAATTGCTGAGGAAGTTATAACTCTAGCAAAGCAAACTAAAACAATCCAAGAAGAAGTTGCAGCAAAAGTTGAAATTGAGGAAGTTATAACTGAAACAATTCCTGAAACAATTCCTGAAACAATTCCTGAAACAATTCCTGAAACAATTCAAAAAGAGATATCTCAAACAATTCAAGAAGAAGTTGCAGCAAAAGTTGAAATAGAGGAACTTTTAGCAGTAACAGTGACTGATAATCAAAATCCGCCTGAAACAATTCCTGAAACAATTCCTGAAACAATTCCTGAAACAATTGTAGAAGCACCCGCACGTGAGCAGATTACAAAGTCAACGCTTGGAATTCCCGAACAAGAAATTGTAGAACCAAAAGAAGATACAAAAGAAGTAGGCTTAAAGACAGGCGTCTTTAAGTCTGGAGTCTTCAAGCCGGGAATTTACCGCTCTGGTAGATAATCATCCTTTATAGAGCAGACACACAGGTCCTGAAAAAAGGTATAATCCTTTTTATCTAAACACAAAGGATTGCAAAATGGTCAAGAAGCCTTGGATTATTGTTCATTCTCCATATTCTGTCGAAGACGTCATCTTCTCAGATGGGCGGATTGCTGCAACTTTCAAGGGGTATGTAGCAGAAGGAAATTTTCCAAATCTGCTGCTATGCGGTCGGCCAGGCACTGGTAAGACGTCTGTGTCTAAAGCCCTGTGCCGAGACCTAGATGTAGATGCAATTGACATTCTGCGCATCAACTGTTCTGATGAGAAAATTGATGCAATGCGCGATAAGGTAAAGGGCTTTGCTCATACCTACCCTGTTAGTAAGTACAAGGTAATTCAACTTGAAGAGTTTGACCATCTGTCAATTGATGCCCAAGCCCTCCTGCGTGCCCTTATTGATGAAGCCCCATCATCGTGCCGGTTTATTGCTACCTGCAACTACATCAACAAGGTAATTCCACCGCTGCGTTCTCGCTTTCAGGAATTTCAATTCAATGCTCCAGACATAAATCAAGTAGCCATTCGGTGCGCAGAAATTCTGGAAAAGCAGAATGTACAATTCCAAGTTGAAGACCTCGAAAAGGTTATCAATGTAGCATACCCCGACTTCAGAAAAATCATTCACCTTCTAGAACAAAACTCACAGCACGGCTCACTCGTTATTGCAAGTAGCGAAGGTGCCGCAGATTGGAAGTTTGAAATATTCCCTTTGCTAGACAAATCTGACTTTAAGTCAATTCGCAAGTTGGTATGTGAAAAATCAAGTAAGGAAGAACTGCAGGACATTTATAAGTTCCTCTATGAGAATATCTCAAAGAGCAAGAAAATTAAAGCACAGGACGAGGCTATCGTGAAGATTGCCGAGTACGCCTATCGGCACGGTTTCGTAGCAGATCCCGAGATCAACGTGGCGGCGCTTATGATTGAACTTAGCCTTCTGGTTGAGTAATGGCAAACCGCGAAGCATTTGACCTCTTCAAAGCCCTAGATTCTCTTACAGAAGGAGACCTAAGGTGGTATGATAGTCTCTCTGAAGAAGGTAAAAAGGCAGCATCACCACTCGTCATCATGCGATGGCTGTGTGGAACAAATGACCCTGCCCAAATTGTGAGGATAAATACCTTTGCCAACCGTTATATTTTCCAACTAGGTGCCGAAAAATCACTTCTTTTCAAACTTCTTGCTGCATCAACAACAAGAAGTAAAAAGAGGTATTCTTGGCTAAAGTCACCAGGAAGTAAAAATAATCGTCTCTCTATCGAGGTCATCAAGCAGTACTTTGATTGTTCTACCCGTGAAGCACAGCACTACACTTTAGTAAAACCGACAGATTTAGTTGATATGGCTGAAGAACTTGGATGGGATGCTGAACAGGTTAAGAAGTTGAAGAAGGAGTTGGAATGAAGATGCAAGAAATCCTTGACAGTGAGATCCCGGATATTCTCTATAAGACAGACTGGGGCCGGCAAGGAAATTTCAAATGGGGTGACCAACTCTTTACTGTGCAGCTAAGTAAGATCGCTGCACCAGCCGTTCCACGTTTGAGGACTTACGAGGTCTCGTTCTTCAGGACGGACAGGAAGGGTGATGATGCCTACTCAACACATGAAGGCCAAGAGGAAGTTCCAGTAAAGGTCTACGGCGTGGTGCTAAACGCAGTTCGCAAGGTGTGGCGTGAGCACGACATGGACGCTCTATTCTTCACGGCTGAACCACGACATTCCAAGGACCAAGATCAGCACGAGCGCAAGGAGCGCATTTACTCCTTCATCACGCAGCGTGTATTCAGAGCAGAGGGTGGGTTCTTGCACGTTCACCGCGGTGACAAGACTGACTTCGCCACCGAATGGCTCCTCACGAGGGAAGAGCTACCGCAAAATAGCTACTGGACCAACACCCTGCAAGAGGGGCTTGACACACTACCTGTTGGCTACGTCATAAAGAGCATCTGATGACACGCGAAGAACTAAGAAATAAGGCAACGGCCCGCAGAAATTACAACCAAGATGGAGAGGGCAAAAAGCCAAAATGGTTCTGTAGTTATTGCGAGCGGGCATTTATGTCCGAAAAAGTTTTTATGTCTCATAACTGTAAGGAGAAACTGCGCCATGAAGAAATTAGGAGTCCTGTTGGGCAAGCCGCGTACTCGTACTATTCAGAATGGATGCGAGCGCAAAAGCACACCGTGCCGGCTATTGACACCTTTTCCCAAAGTAAGTTCTACGGACAATTCATCAAATTTGCCAAACACGCAACAAAAACACACATCCCCAACGTCAAGCAATTCATAAGGCTGATGGTTGAAAATGGGAATGTTCCTCCCGTTTTGTGGTGTCGTGATAATGTGTATTCTCTTTATCTAAAGAGTTATGATGCAGCGGTTACTCCACAAGAGCAGTTCTTCCAAAGTCTAGAACTTCTTGAAGAACTGTCTAGAGAACTGAAGGTACCACTCCCTAATATCTATCCAAAAGTAGGTGTTGAAACCTTGGTGGAACTAATTAAGAGGCGAAAATTGACATATTGGTTCCTGCTTGCATCTGCAAAATTCAGGGAATATATCTTGAGCATCAGTGGTGATGAGCGAGATGCGCTTACTGATGCGCTCAATGCAGGTGCTGCATATACCAGAATTTCACAAGAGCCCGGCCTCTTCAAGGAATTTTCAGAAGGCGCTAAACTCGTAGGGCTATGAACACGTGCACAGGAATGGATGAAAACAGCGGCCGCTTCTATTCAGCAGTATTCTCAAATGTAATGCTGAACTTGTACGCGGTACAAAAAGGTTGGTTTGACACCCTCATTTGTGACACCGATGACCCACAGGCTGGGCTAAAATGGAAAGAAGCTTTGCCACAAGTAGTAGCTAGGTTGCGTAGTGGTTCGCATTGAGGTTATCATCTTTAAAAGAGAATAGCATGAAGTTAACTGAGATTACTTTTACTGGTGTTCAATACACTGAATATACGGAGAAGGAACTAGATTCCTTTGCTGAGCATTTCTCTAGGCTGCCTACCTTCAAAAAGCTTCCGCATGGCATGGTGATAAAGAAGGACGGTGACAAGAACTCATTCTTTGCTCTTATGAAAAAGGGGCAACTTGTAGGATGGATCAAGTTTAAGGAAACAAATATCAGCGGAAAACAGTATAATATGCTAGAGGTAATCTATACTCAGCCCAAGTTTAGGAAGACATCCGCCTCAGCCCATCTTATTCTCCATATGAAGGATTTATCTCAGCTACCAATAGTTCTTGGCGATGCATATCAGTTAGGTGGTACTTTATTCAAGGATGGGGAGGATTTACTCATCTCACTTCAGAAGAGACCAAAGCTGTTTAATTTGCAGCTGCTTGATCTCACAACAGGAGAGCGTTCCTCTTTGCCAGCACAGTTAAAGACGGACAAGAATAAAACAGTTGTTATAGAAAACATGTTGCCCTCAGGTCTCAACGAGCAGTTCATTTCTCCTACTGGAGAACGTGATTTCGATGAACGGCAGGATTGGTTGGGAGATGTGGAGGTAGACGATACATGGTAAAGTCTGATTTATGGAGTATGTATGTCAATAAGTAGAGGCGACGTTGATATTGACACTGCACCAAGCTTCAACCCTGAGAATTACTTCCCGTGGGTGCGTGCATCAGTGATGAAGGATGGTAAGGTACAGCCACACCCTGTCGGTGTTTATCCGCAGGCGATTGCAGTTGACCCATTCACGAAGTTAGCAGCAGTTCCATATGAAGCAGCTGAAGAGCTAGGGTACCTTAAGGTAGATTTTCTTCATTTAAATTTCTATTCTCTTTTCTCTTCGCGAAGCGAGATAGAAGAACTGCTGAAGAAAGAACCCGACTGGACACTTTTACAACTTCCATCAACTCACCCAAAGTTGTTCCAACTTGCAAAACACGGCGACCTTTTACAGAAGGTCAAGCCAAAGAGCATCGAGGAATTAGCTGATTGCATGGCGCTAATCAGGCCTGCGAAAAAAGCACTGGTCGGGCTTTATCTAAAGGAAAAAGAAGCTTGCCGGCGAGTACTCTATGCAAAGGATGATGAAGGCTATCAATTCAAGAAAAGTCACAGTTTAGCCTACAGTCTGGTTGTGGTACTTCAGTTACATCTAATTGAGCAGGGAAGACTGTAACTAGTTACAGGAGTGAAAAAAGTGTTAAAAAGTAACACTTTTGTGCTCCATTTAGCCCCTGGCTATGTACAACCTGGGTAGGTGTGTTACTATACATCCATGAACATCTCCCACTTCTCTGCATCGACCGATGTGGTGGTTATCGGGTCGAACCCCGAGATGGCTGACTACGTCAACCAGCAAGGTCACATCTTCGGTATTGCCGGTTACGTAGTCGCTGAGGACACCGAGGGCAACCGTAAGCGCTGGCATGTCGTTACGCTCCACCACTCGCAGGAAGCCGAGGTGTTCGCTCGTGTCGAGAAGCAGGTGAATGCTCTAACCACCCGCCTATCACAAGGCAAGAACCCTGTCGCATTCGACCGATGGGAGGAAACCTTCCCCGCATACGGCTCTGATGCGTACTCTGAAGAGGATACCATCGAGTGGGAACGCTCGATGGAAAGGTAATGGTTACACTTTTCCTGTGTACAACCTGGGTAGATGTAGTACAATATCTTTAAAGGAAAACACCAATGACTGAAGAGCGCTTTGCATTGTGGTGGGCTGGAAAGATTGAAGATGAAGAACTGTCAGACGCGGAGGCACGCTGGCTAGAAGAAGCGGTATTTACCGCCCTGCAACGAAAGTATCAAACCACAATTGAATCAACAACGCTGCAGTAGTTAAACTGTAGATTGTGAAATTGAAGTTTTCTTCAACTTGATTTCAAAGCCAGCAGGTATCTTAGATACGCGCCTTCTTCTTACCTTTGGTGGTGAAAGAAGGTCGTATTTAAAGTCCTTGCCAATAAGGCGCGTGACGTGTGCAAGTTCAAAGGTCTTATAGATTCTGTTAGTATACTTTGAAATTCCAAGTCTAGAGAATTCAAATGATACTGGGTAGTTGTATGACCCGCGGTAAAACCAAAACGTAACAGCCGTGAGGAGGTCCTTTAGTCTAATTCCCTCTTGTTGAGCATAGTCTAGAACGTATGCACCTAACTCATCAGTTCCAATGTTGTCAACAACGACAAGATAGTTTTCTCTCTTATATTCTAGTACGCTAACATAGAAAAAATTGCCACGGTCTTCAGCCCGCTCAATGAAGAGGTCAGGAATTTTCTTCTTGGACAAGGTATAATCTCCTTAGATTCTTATTTTTATTGTTATAATTTGCACGGTTCAGGTATCTGTTAATCAGTACCTTGATTTTTGTTAGATTATTTACATCATAAAAAGAGGCATTTTTACAAATTCTGTAACAAATATTACACTTTTTATGTTTACTTTTACCCTAGAATGTGTATAATTGATCTATCAGTTGAATACGGAACACCTCAAAATGTCTTCTAAAGAACTTCTCCTCACCCCCTCTCTGCGTCAAAAAGTAGGTATGGCAGTGGAGGAATCCTTTGTTAAAGCCGAGAAGCACTACAAGAAAAAGTTCCCGCGGCCAGAAGTTCGTTTCGACATCCGCAACACAAATGGCGGGGAAGCGTGGTTGCACCGCAACCTCATTCGCTTGAACTTGACCTTCCTCGTAGAAAATGAAAAGGACTTTCTTGCTAGTACGGTTCCGCACGAGGTAGCCCACCTGGTAGCCCATCACGTCTATGACAGTAAGCCGATGAACGGCAAGAAGGTGAAGCCACACGGTAAGGAATGGGCTGAGGTTATGGGCGTACTTGATCTTCAGCCAAAGACCAAGCACACATACGATTTGACTTCACTTGACCTCCACAAGAAGAAGCGCAAGAACAACATTGTCAGCACCAAGGAAAAGGTTGCTCGGCTGTTGAAGGCAATTTCAAAATTGGAGCAGAACGATCGAGAGTATATTGCTGAAGTTATTGGAGACATGGAGTAACCACTATGACCAACTTTGTTCAGGTAATCAAGGAGTGTGAGAAGGCCGAAGGCGCAGGCACCAAAAAGGCCATTCAGGCCGCTCTTGCCACCGCTGATGGTGAGGCCAAGGCCCTCATCACCGCCGCTCTCAACCCGTACATGACTTTTGGTGTTCGGCTTTTTGATCCGCCTACTCATCCAACTAAGGGCGAATCTTCACCACAGCCGTTCATGTCTCTGCTCCATAGGCTCTCCAATCGCTTCCTCACTGGAGATGCCGCCCGCGCAGCCGTCACTCAAACGCTGTCTCTTTACAGCGCAGAAGATGCGGCGTATCTTACACGTGTTCTTGACAAGGACCTGCGGTGCGGCTTCAGTGCCGAGACTGCAAACAAGGTCTGGAAGGAAAAGGTCATTCCTACCTTTGAGGTGATGCTTGCTGATAAGTGCGAGACTGCAGAAGAGTTTGAGGAGCAGGTGTCTTTCCCCTGCCAAGCCGATGTAAAGTATGATGGAAATCGCACCATTGCAATCGTGCGTGCTGGGCAGCCAGTTGAGTACCGAGCGCGGAGTGGAAAGCCGTCTGAGCACCTCAACGGTCTGTTTGATGAAGACTTGACGGCTATCCGCGCTCGCATTGCAACTGACTTTGTGCTGGATGGTGAGGCATTCGCGTCCGACTTCACTGAAACAATGAATGCAAAAAAGGAAGGCAATGATACTGCCAAGGCAAACCTTCGTTTGCGTGCCTTCTTCATGATGCCACTTGAAGACTGGATGGTGCAGAAGACAAGCATCACGATGCGCGATACCAGACAGCGCCTTGACTTTCTCATCAAGGAAGCCAAGTGCACAAAGGTCATTCTGTCCGAAGGGCGAGAGGTCAGGGACTATCAGGACATGATTGCCTACTGCAATGAGGTAATCGACGTGCACAAACAGGAAGGGCTTATCCTCAAGAACTGGAATGCGCCCTATCAATGGGCCAGGACCATTGATTGGTGTAAGGTGAAGCGAATGCACGACGTCGATGGGCAGGTTTATGCTGTCTATCCTGGTAGGGCCAAGTCCCGTCTTGAAGGCACCCTTGGCGGTATCTGCGTTCGCGGCGTGGATGAGAAGGGTATCTCATTTGACGTAAATGTTGGTAGCGGCTTCAGCGATGAGATGAGGGCTGAAATCTGGGAAAATCAAAAGAATTTCATCGGTAAAACCGTGACCATCAAGTATCAAGAGAAGTCCATGGCTAAAAATGCTAAGGAAATGAGCCTCCGATTTCCCGTCTTCATGCATGTCAGAGATGATAAATAAAAGGTTATAACTAAAATCGACAATGCAACTATACGACTTCCACTTCTACGTCCAAAAGCGAAAAGAAAGAAATGCTGCTCAAGCGGTAGTTGAGGTTGCGTCTGATATAAATCGTCCAGGCTCAGTGATAGAACTGAAGAGAAAAATAAGCGTCTGGTTCGAGTTACACAAAGAAGTGGCTAAGCGAATAGCATAACCAGCGCATATACAATTATGGCTGAAATTATAGAATTTGCTCCTCGTGGTCAACGAGCACGCCATCCAAAAGTTTCTATGCATGAAATCGCAAATGCGGTAACCGAAACATTAATTGATAACTGGGAAAAAGCAGCAAAGTCAAATCATTTGGTTGAATTTATTGCTGACGCTTTAGGAAGTCATGCCGTTGAAAACAAGAACTATCTAACTGACCTAAATGCTATCTCTTCCCTTGAGAGCCGCCTAGGAATGACTGTTTCTATAAATGCACCTTTTGTATGGGGCCCAGCGTGGAGAGCGGGTTTCTTCTTAAGAAGCGTGACAATGATTTCTCCTGATATGCCACTTGAAACTCACTGTCGTTGCTTCAATATTCTTCTATTTCTTAAGATGAAAAGAGAATTACATTCACAAGGAATGTCTGACCAACTCTAGTTACAATTAATATTTCTAGTTACAATTTTTCAATTAACATTTTAGCATAACCATGTTATAATATCCTTATTGGATAAAAGGATGCATATGGAAAGAAAACTTGCAAGTATACGGCGAATTGATGCCATCGACCCTATTGACGGTGCTGATGCAATTGAAGTTGCCACTGTTGGCGGCTGGAAGGTCGTAGTAAAACGCGGTGAATTCGCAGCAGGTGATCTTGCTGTTTACCTAGAAATTGACAGTTGGGTTCCACACGAACTGGCACCGTTCCTGAGCAAGGGTAGCGAACCCCGCGAGTTCAATGGTGTCAAGGGTGAACGCCTGCGTACCGCCAAGTTGCGGGGTCAGGTATCACAGGGTTTGCTAATTCCAATTAGTGCTGTATATGGAAAAATTGAACCGATTGACATCCAAGAAGGACGCGACATTGGTGACCTGCTGGGTATTCA